>Ga0326727_10001059_pt1 | contig 106232 bp, 112 predicted proteins | sample MB2enrmetagenome_FD_207643 | JGI IMG/M metagenome (GOLD analysis project Ga0326727, IMG submission 207643) | Lab enriched peat soil microbial communities from McLean, Ithaca, NY, United States - MB29MY | ecosystem: Environmental > Terrestrial > Soil > Wetlands > Peat | place: USA: New York...
CCTCGCTGTATCCCCACGGTTCCATGTTCGGGATCCTCGGGCAGAAAACCTGCACAGAGTGGTCGCTACGCTTCACCGAGAACCGGGGGCGCCCGCCCCTGGGTTCTCGTGCTCTCCTTCCCCTCTCCGGTCGCGCATGCCCAAGGTCATGCACACCGGTAGGCGGTTTTTCTTGCCACAAGCAAGGCATGCGCTGACCAAGAACCTGCCGGAAACGGCAACGGCAAACCCCTTCTTGGGGCAAGTCCACGGGTCGGAGGGCGCACAGCCCGAAGGAGCCGGATCTGGGCGACGCCCCCCAACCGGACGTCCCAACGGGACAGCCAGCCTTCTCCCCCTTGGGGAATTTTCTGTCAATGCAGAAGAGCCTCTCCAACCAGCCAGCCTCGCGCCAAGGGCGGTCGGCAGACCTCCCGGCTTGCCAGCCAGAGGAACCAGCACCGTCCGCCAGTCCACGGCGCCATAGATCACGCCGAGAGATCCGCCAACCCCTCCGGCAGCGGACAGGGTCAGAGGGCGCCCAGCCCGAGGAACCGGGCAGCGGCAACCGGCACCGCCCGGAACCATGCTGTCTCCCCAGGGAACTTTCTTGTCGACGCAGGGGGTTTTCCAGCCCGACGCCAGTCGTTATCAGCTTACGCTCAACATAGCCGGCGTTGCGAGCACAAACCTACTGCGCATTAGAATATTTTAATGTAACAAAATGCCGGGCATAGCATGGGAACCGGGTGGGGCGGTCGTGAAGGCGGGTGCCGCTGACCCCCTTTCCGGGGGCGTGGACGACATTTTGATGGCTGGCGCATACCATTGCCAAGGTCGGGTCAAACAAACACCTCCACGGGCGCGGAAACGGGTCGAGTTTTTCACCGCGTTGGCTAATGTGGCAGACCAGCCACACAGAGGTGCGATTACTGCGCCGGAGCCGGTTCCTCCTCGGCTGCCTTGACCCCGCCATCCTCCATTGTCGACCTCATCATCAGCCGGCACGCGTCGCAGGCGCAATCGGTTTGACGGATGTACGCCAGCGCCTCTGGACTCAATCCGATGCCGTCGTTCTCGTGTCGCTCGGGATCGTAACCCTCGTCAAGGCTGTCGAGATACGGGTCATCCTCCACGAAGCGCTGGGTGTTGTCGTAGGGGTCTACATGCAGTCTTCGTCCAGTCCAGCCGCGTTGGATCCAAGTAGCTCCGATCATTAAGCCGCCCTTAAAACCTGGCTCATCAACGATCTTCGAAAACTCCATAACCTCGCGCACCCCGAACCCTGCCGCCTTCATGAACCGTTTGTTGGAGTAGCTCCCCGCGAACTTGCTGCAATGACAAAGAAACACTATGTTGTCGGCGACTTGCATGGATTTTTTCAGGAATTTCGGGAACTCGTATTTTGACCATGGGGGATTGGTGACGATCCAGTTCCAATGCCCTTCAACGTCGAAAAAATCCCTACCCATCGCGATTTCGCACCAATCGATGGACGTAACGAGCGGAGCCTGTTCCAAAGCGCGGACGAATGCCCCGCCGCCGTAACACGGCTCCAACACTCTGCCGGACGGATTGAAATGTTTGACCACGGTCTCGGCAAGCCAAGTTGGCGTATAGACTACGTCCGTCGTAGCGTCGGTTGTGTGTGCCTGCGACACCCGCACCATCTTTTTGCCCTGTGTCTTCTCCTTGCTCTGCGCCGCTTTATCGTCAGCCATTTCTCCCCCCACTGCATGTGTTCAGAAAACGGCAAAATATCATATTTGGCGCTGGCAGTACAAGACCCGGTAGCCAATTATCTCGATCATACCGAGATAGACTACAAGTGTGGTTTCAGTGCGATGTATCATACGTTCTGTGCGATATATCATTCTGAAATGTCCTCTTTGGTGGGTTCTGGTGCGATTGATCGCACGCATGGTGCGATGTATCGAACCTAAATCGCGCTTGCCGGCATTTAGGTGCGATATATGTTACTTGATGGTGAGATATATATGACTATGTGGTGTCCAGGTGGAGTGAGGTAGGCGGTTAGTGGGAGCGGTCTGGGGTAGGGTATCTTGACTTTGCAACCTTGGCAAAAAAACGTTAATAGGCAATTTCTTGGCAACTGGTATAAACGAAGGGGTTGCAAAACCTTGCAACCCCTTGTTTTTATTGGCGCGCTTGGAGAGATTCGAACTCCCGACCTACGGATTCGTAGTCCGTTGCTCTATCCAGCTGAGCTACAAGCGCAAATTGGTTTTTGCCTGCAAATTATAAAACGAAACAACTTCCCTGAAAACCGTAATCCCAAAGGACAAAACCGGAACGCCGTCACAGGGGTTTTCGGCCCTGTCGCCATTTTTTCGCTCTGCAACATCAGACCTGCTGAATTGTTTCCGACCTGAGACGGTGAATATTGCCACACTATGTTTTTGTGGTCAACTTTTTTTTCTGTTCCGGTCATGACAGGACGGCGGCGGCAAGGTTTTCCGCAAAAGTCTTGATTGTGATCAGGCGGCGCGAGCACAATTACGACCGACAACGCTGTTCATCGGATGCCGTTCTGCGGCACGACAAGCAGTCAACGCAATTGGATGTACGCGGCCATTTATGCCAAACCGTTTTTTTTAAAATAGGTCCTCCAGGAAGGCATCTCCAATTTCAACAATAACATCGGAGAGGTCAAAAATCTCACCAACACGTTTTCCGGCAGCTTGACAAAACGCAAAAATGTTTGAAAATTTTAGTTCAATCCGTCAACATCAACAATGGACATCGATCTATGGTCGCCCGATGTGCGGGTTCGGTCTTCCGGGATACGATTCCCAAGAAGAGGAAAGAACCGTCATTGGGCTGATTTTCACGAGGTTTTCAGGAGCTAAAGGTATGAAACGGTTATCCACCGTAGTGATTATGTGGTTGTGCGGCGCCGTGACCACAACGGTTCCGTCCCATGCCTCCGATCCGCTGGAGAATTTGAAAAAATTCAGCGATTTCCAGAAGGTCGATGTAAAGCGCTTGCTGGAGGGCGAAATACTCAGCCAGCGCGGGCCCCTGATGAATTTTCCCAACGGTATCTCGACCCAGATGTGTTTTTTTGTGCCGCTTTCTCCGGAGGAGGTGTTCAAACGGCACCAGAGTTGGGACCCGACCCGCTGTTCTTCGCTGAAAGTATATGCTTCGGGCGGACTAAGCACTCCTTGCCAACCCAAGGATTTCAAAAAACTCCATCTCAATCCCGAGGATCATCCGATGAAATGGCTGTTGGAAAAGACCCTGACGACCGCTTCCGGCAAAATGGAGCTGAACCTGACCCGTTCCGAAGCGCACGAGCTTGCCGCCTGCGTCAGGAAGGATTCCTCCCCCGATGCCATCGGTTCCTGCTGGGCCAGGTTGCTGTTTGAACGCGCCACTGCTTTTCAACTCAAGGGGCTTGGCGGCGTCCTGCCGTACGAGACCGAGGGAGATTTCTTGCATCCCGCGGTACAGCTCCGTTCAATGCTCCAGGAGCAGGGGAAAATCATCCAGGAATTCGCCCCGCTTTTGCAAAAAACCGGAATGTTGGGCCATGACACAGAAGTTTCCTCCCTCCAGCCTTTGTACGGTTGGAGTTTTTTCGATGCCAACCACCATGCCACTGTCAATCTCGGAGTGGTTTATAAACTGGCAGTCGGGGACCATTACCAACTCCTGGATATCGATTACTATGCCAGCAGCACTTATTACGCTGCCGCCACCCTCTATGAGGTCTGGCCGATCCACGATGGCAAGAGAACCGGCTCTATCGTCTGGCGAGGGGATTTTCTTGCCGCCCCCACACTGAGGTACACGAAAGGTATCGAACGGATCGCATTCGGCGTCATCATGATCCAGGAGATCAAGAAAGAAATCCGCTGTTTCCTGGATGATATAAGGACCAGGCCATGAGCAGGAACTTCGACAATGTATGGGAGACCACGAGCCGCGTCTTCAGCAACACATTCATGCTGCCCATGATGCTGGTGGTAATGATGGCAGTACCAACCGGCACTATGGCGGGCGAATCGTTGGGCGTATCTCATGAGCTTGATGTTGAGCTGGGATATGCGGGCAGGGGGGTGACGTATCAGGATGGGCGAAATGTCGGCTCCATCGACGAACTTGCCACTGACGTTAAATACGTTATCTCGCCGCAAATCACGAATGACCTGTTATTGCGGGTAGGAGCCGATTGGCAGCGATTTGCCTTCGACACTTCTCAGACCGGAGCGCTGCCCGATAGGTTACAGCATGTCAGTGCGGTCGTGGGTTTCGACTACCAGTTGGCCGACCAATGGGTCATGCGCACCGAAATACAGCCGGGCGTGTACGGCAGTTTGGCCCAAATCGGTTGGCGAAACGTTGACGCGCCACTCTTTATGGGTGCGGTCTATCTGAGAGATGCCGATCTGCAATGGTTCTTCGGCCTGCGCGTCGATCTCCGGAGCCAATACCCCGTGTTCCCTGCGCTCGGGGTCCGCTGGAAATACGCCGATGACTGGACTTTGGATTTCCAGTTACCCAAGCCCCGGCTGGAATATGACGTGAACGACGATCTTCAGGCATACCTGGGGGCAAGCGTCAAGGCCGGGACTTTTGTGGTCGGTGAACATTTCGGGGATATGCACGGCAATCCGGCGCTCAATCATGCCACGGTCGATTACACCGACGTGCGCCTGGGGCCCGGCATTGCGTGGAAGGTGCTTCCCACCCTGACTCTTGAGGCTGAAGGAGGGTACGTGATCTATCGCACCTGGGATTTTTTCGACAAGCACGTGAAGCTGGACAGTCACCCGGCGCCGTACTTTCAGCTGGCCTGTCATGCCAGGTTCTGAAACGCCTTTCCTGATCCGGCGTTATATTTTCTGGTTTCAATTATTTTAGGAAGATTTATACCTCATACCGCGCAATCCCGACTCCATCCAGAATATTCATAATCATGGGCTACCCTGTCAGGCACTAAAAGGGCCGCTGTCTGCGGCCCCTTTACCATCCATGCTGCTGCATTGTCGCCTCATTGGCAGTTCGTTAGGATTTGTGACCTTTCAGTTCGTCTTTGACGATTCCCGTTACCCCTTTTGCCATTCCGAACATAAGCAGGACGGCAGGCACTATCTGTGCGATGATGATCAGTGCGCAGAAGCCGAGGAAAATCCAGACGAAGATCCCGCTGTCGTCGGTGTGCGGAGTAGAAGCTGCAAATGCTGTTGCGGGGGCGATGGTTCCGATAATGGTAGCGAGAGTTTTCATGGCGTCCTCCTCTGTATTTGGTGATTCGTTAATCTCTTGATCATTTAAAAAGCATCGAGCATGCCAAGATAAGCAGTATTTTTTATTATTAACTGCAACTATTTAAATTATAAGAGCTTATTATTTGTGTCTGCAAGTTGTGATCAATAGATTGGTTGTGACGTACCCGTGAAATGTATACGAATTCTATACACTGGAACAGGACTAAAATGGTGTAACAGTATGTATTTACAGCTATTTAATGTTTTTATACACTTTTGGTTAATGTATATTTATTATTGCAGCAGGAGAAGTGATCCGGATGCCGGCCATTATCACCGTCGATAAATAGAATTCTATGAACCGTGGACAAAACATCATATAACATGACCGATTCAATGATGCATTTGGCAATAACGTTGAAATGAAAATCTGGTCGGTTCCGGTTACCGAGGATACGCCATACGGGGTAAAATATTCCCTCGTCTATATTGTTGATGGCGAGCGTGTTATTGGCTATGACAATGAGCGTGGCAAGGGCGATCATAAACATATGAATGGTGAGCAGGCACCTTATCAGTTCATCGATGTTGATGTTCTGGTAGAGGATTTTGCCAGTGAAGTTGAGGATTTTATCGGGAGGCATTATGAGAGCTAAAAAAGTTACCATGGGAATAAAATCAGTCCGTGACGGGTTAAAGGATTTTTCCGATACCTTTAAGGCTCTTCAACAGGGTGAGCACGTTAAGCCACAACCGGAAGGGATTTATTTCACCGATTTTGAAGCCTTTCGTAAGGTTATGACGCCCCAGAGATTTGCCCTGCTGAAGATGATTCGGGAAAAACACCCGGACTCAATAAGCGGATTAGCGGAAATGTCTGCCAGGAACATCAAAAATGTATCGGATGATGTAAAGGCTCTAGTGAACCTGGGATTGGTTGAAATATCCCAGACGGGTAAAAACAAGGCCCCTCATCTTCGGTATGAAAAGATTACAGTAGAGCTGGCTGTATAACGATTGCCAAATAGCTGTTGCTTGAATGCAGGTCGATTCCGCAGTACAGTTTTATGAGGCACCTCCTGAGCTTGAAAGATTGGACTCTTAAAAGCATATCAGGAAGCTTGTTTCTCCTCGATAATTCAGGAGGTGCATTTATATGATTATCAGGCTTCCAGTGACAAAACAGATTTAGCATCTTGGAAGCCTGACCCCATAGACACTTATGGCAAGCTTGGCGATTACCAGATGTTTTTTGATAATCTTAAAATCTCCGCAAGATTAGGAAATAAAAGAGCACAAGATATTTTAACTCGCCAAAGCATTGCGTGGTAGTACTTAATAAGTGAGGCAGTTAATATGGATGAACTTGAACGACCAGAAATTAAACAATTCAATGACCTTCTAAAGGCTTTATCTGACCCATGTGAGGAAAGAGTTTATCATTATACATCAGCTAGCGGGTTGCGCGGCATTATAGAAAACCATGAAATATGGTTAACTAATACCGAATTTGTCAACGATATTTCTGAATGTAAAACTCTTCATGAACAAAAAACTTTCTTTGATGAATACTTTTCTGAAGTTTCAAATAAAGATGTAATTGACAGTTGGGAAAACTTTAAGCGACAGCCCCACATATTCAACAATTATTATATTGCATCTTTTAGTAAGAAACGTAATTCTCTTGAACAATATCGTGCTTATGGAAGTTTCTGCATTTGTTTTGAAACTGATAAGTTTGTCAAACGAGGCTTCTCTCAATTTGAGTGTATTTACGATATATCGAAAATTGGGGAATGGATAGTTGATAAATCAAGAGTACCCGAGTGGGACTTGAACTGTTTTGAGGCACAGTATAAGAGGAGTGCTGCAGAGGCCCTTATTTTCGCTGCCTCTGTAAAATGCAAGAACAATCATTACAAGGCTGAAGAAGAAGTACGTTTGTTCACAGTATCTAATCACCAATATAATCGAAAAGGTTTATTGAAATATTCGAATGACTTTTATCGGTGGGTAAATGAACCTTCTATTTACTTTCGCGAACATATTGCATTCGCGACACCTGTTCCGTATGTTAAGTTTATTATTCCAGACAAGGCTATGGAAGTGGGTGAAAAAAACGGGGCCGGAGAAGAAACACTTGTACAGATGAAGGAGAGGAAACTGAAAGAGGAGAAAGACTATAGACGGCAGCGCTTACCAATTAAAGAAGTGCAGATTGGCCCCATGCTTCATCAGAAAGAGGCAAAGGTCGCTGTAGAGATACTTTTATGTGAAAAAGGGTATGAAGATACTTTAGTCACGATATCAGATATTCCTTATAGGGGATTTTAAGACAACGCTGACGCAATATATTGCGCCCAGCTTTATTCCCAATTTGTGTTACTAGGGACAAGGAGGCTGGGAACGGTATGGGGAGCAGTGGGGAAACGTCCCAAGAGCAGAATTTGAAGCTTGTAGGCCGTATTCCGGTCTTTAGCCTAGCTCCTCTGCCATCCTGAAGGTTGCCTGCTGTCTATCAAGGCATAATCCAAAAAGTTCTCTGCAGTCGAATAACAGAAGTGGTGAAATGCCTTCAGATTCTCATCACCTCTTGTCGTATGCCGCTGGGATGGCAACGAACCGTAAGGTACAAGCTAAAAAAAATATGGCCTTGAAAATTTTGGTGAAGGTCAAAAAACGTTCTTTATAGTACCTATAGAGTACCTATAAAAAAACAAGGGTTAGCGCTGGTACGCTAACCCCTTGATATTAGTGGTGCCCAGGGACGGAATCGAACCGCCGACACGAGGATTTTCAGTCCTCTGCTCTACCGACTGAGCTACCTGGGCGAAAAGGATTCTTTATATACCCTGATCGTTTTGGCCTGTCAACGAAAAACTGCCTCTTTCCCGGACCTGTTTTCGCATTATTCGTTTTCCGCCCGCTGAATCCGGATGGGAACATAGTTGCAAAAGGGCTCTTCCTCCATGTAGTCTCCATGGACAGCGTCCGCCCTGGCCCGGCAGCCACCACAGACGTTGATGTATTCGCATTGCCCGCATTTTCCCTTGTAGGCTTTGAAATCACGGAGATTGCGGAAGATCTCGGAATTCTCCCAGATCTCGCGGAACGGGGTCTGCTTGATATTGCCGGCGACACGATGGAAGTAGGAGCAGGGTTTGACATTGCCGAAACAGTCGATCAGGCAGATGGTCTGGGCGGCGATGCACCCTTTGCCGCCGCCGGTTGAAAACGTCAGTGAGCGCCGTTCGAATTTGAGCCCCTCCTCCTTGGCCTTTTGCGGGACGATCCGGTAATAATGGGGGGCGCAGGTAGGCCGCATGAGGATGTCGTCCTCGTTTTTCTCCTGCTGATAATGCCAGTCGAGGATTTCCTCGTAGTCCTCTTTGGAGATCAGTTCGTTCATGATCTCTTCGCCACGGCCGGTGGGGACGATCATGAACATGTACCAGGCGGTTGCTCCCAGGGATTTGGCAAGCTTGAACGTGTCGGCAATGTCATGCTGATTCCGCTTGGTAAAGGACGAGTTGATCAGGAATTTCTGGCCGTTGCGGCGGAAGATCTCCGCCGCGCGCACAACCCCTTCGAACGAGCCGGGGCACTGGCGAAAGTTGTCGTGAATCGCCGGCGATGACCCATCCAGCGAAAGAGACACCATCTTGATGTCGGCCTGTTTCATCTTCTGGCAGATTTCGTCGGTTACCAGGGCGCCGTTGCTGGCCATGCACATGCGCAGTCCCAGCGATGTCCCGAACTGCGCCAATTCGAAGATGTCCTGCCTCATCAGCGGTTCGCCGCCGGAAAGCACCACGACCGGTTTGGAGAATGCGGCGATCTCGGACAGCAGCTTTTTCCCCTCGTCTGTCGTGAAATCCCCTTCAGATGAGGTCATGTCCGAAGAACAGCGGCAGTGTACGCAACGCAGATTGCATTTCTGCGTGGTTTCCCAGGCGATCCATTTAGGTACGAATTCCTCGCGCATAAAGCTCCCGTCTCAAAGAATAGGGCGCCAATTCGTGACGCCCAAAATAAATTTTACCCCGAATGGCGGTGCAAACTCAAGGTAATTGTAGAAGACCCTTTGTTTGCCTGCTCCATGGGCAATCCTTCATTTTAATAAACTTGAAAGGGCAGATCAATTCTGCTATAGAAAACTAAATCTATAATTGAATATATGCAATTCACCGCGGTTTTTTTTACGGGAAAATGCAAGGGGTAAAAAACATGTCCACTGCGCAGATGGTCATGTACGAAGAAGAGTTTCAGGAGATTAACGAGGTCCTCGGCAGGCTCCTTAAAGAGGCAAACGCCAGGGTCATCTTTCTGGTGGACAAAAACGGCCAGCTCATTTCGGGCGTGGGTGAAACGGAACGTTTCGACACCACGTCGCTGGCCTCGCTTACCGCCGGAAATATCGCTGCAACGGGGGGGCTCGCCAAGCTTATCGGTGAAAAGGAATTCTCGATCCTTTTTCACGAGGGGGAGAAGGACAACCTCCATATCTCAATCGTTGGCGGCAGGGTTATCCTGGTTGTGCTGTTCGACAGCCGCTCATCCCTCGGCTTGGTACGGCTACGGGTAAAGAAGTCTTCGGAGGAGCTTTCGAAGATTTTTGAGAAATTGCTGAAAAAAGCCGAGGACAAGGAAAGGCGCGGGGTGTCTGATTTCCCCTTTGCCGAGATTACCGATGACGATATTGATAGCCTGTTCAGTTAGAGACTTCGAGGTGCGCTAGCAATGTCCTTTATCAACTATGCCTCCCGCGAGATTAACTGCAAGATTGTCTACTACGGCCCGGGTTTGTGCGGTAAGACGACAAATCTCCAGTATATTTATCAAAAGACCGCTCCGGACGCCAAAGGCAAGATGATCAGCCTTGCCACTGAAACGGAGCGGACGCTTTTTTTTGATTTTCTTCCGTTGGCATTGGGAGAGATACGGGGTTTCAAAACCCGTTTTCATCTCTACACCGTTCCGGGGCAGGTTTTTTATGATGCCTCCCGCAAACTGATCCTGAAGGGGGTTGACGGCGTTGTTTTTGTGGCCGACTCCCAGGAAGAGCGCACGGATGCCAATTTCGAATCGTTGGACAATCTGCGGGGAAATCTCAAGGAACAGGGCTATGACCTTGACAAGCTTCCCTATGTTGTGCAGTACAACAAGCGCGACCTGGGCAATATAATGAGCATCGAAGAGTTGCGCCGCGATATCAATCCGACGAATGTCCCTGAGTTTGAGGCGTGCGCCACAACCGGGGAAGGGGTGTTCGAGACCCTCAAAGCGGTGGCCAAGTTGATCCTGATTGACTTGAAAAAGGGCAAATAAGATTGGAACACGAGTGTTCGTAAAGCCCATGGAGTGTAACCTCCATGGGCTTTAGAACGAGTAAATGTGGAGGGTTGAAAATGTCAACGGAGCTGATAGACGTACCCAGAGGGATGAAAATCGTTAAATCGATCCTCGTCAAACGTCTCCAAACCCCTGGTTACTTTGCTGATGTCTATCTGGTTATGCAGAACGGACAATATGAGGCCGCTTTATTTATCAACGACAAATACAAGCCCGGTCCCCCGATCCCTTACCCGCTGGATAATCCTACCGATGAAGTAACCCATTGGATGGGAGTGCGGCCGAGCGTGGGGCTGAGTCCCGAAGAGGCGGACCGCATCATCGGCGAGGTGGAAAGCGAGAATGCCATTCATCGTAACAAGATGCAGGATCGCTGGAACAAGAGCGACATCCCGTAGGTCTCTTTCGGCTTGATTTTTTCAAACCTGCGTGGTAATTAGAAGACCCCGTGGAATTGGGGTGGCGATATCCGGAGAGATGGCCGAGTAGGTCGAAGGCGCTCGCCTGCTAAGCGAGTATACTGGGAAACCGGTATCGAGGGTTCGAATCCCTCTCTCTCCGCCATTTGCGTTGTGATAACGGGTGTTGTATTGACTATAGTCGCTCGCATGCAAAGGTTACTGTTTGTTGTTATGCTTATCCTGTCGGCGGCCCTGATGGGATGTCAGCAAAAAGAACAGAAACCGCCGCTGAAAATAGATGCGGCCGGGTCGCATATTACCAAGAAGGAAGCGGCCGTTGTTGTCCCCGATTACGTGAAAAAGAGATGGAAGGCGGTCAAGATCGCCGTCATTGACAAAGCGAACATCAAAGAAACCGTCTATACCATCCCCATCGGCGGTTCAGTAACCATCCCCGAATCATCCATGAACATCGAAGTTGAGGAGTTTCTTCCGACGTTCATCATGGAGGGTTCCGTCATGACCACCTCCTCGAACGAGCTGAAAAATCCCGGTGCACAAGTCAAGATAAGCGAAAAAGGGAAGATTATCTTCAAGGGCTGGCTTTTTGCCCGGTTTCCCACCAACACGTTCATTCATCCCAGCTATGGTTTTACTCTGGTCGATGCGGTCCCTGCCAAATAACGTCGTGAATAGTGAATGGTGAAAGTTTTTCATTCACGTCTTACCATTCACGTTTTACGTCTTACTTGTCCAGATTGCCAATCGCTTCCCGGGCCAGGGTATCGCAACGTTCATTCTCGTTGTGGCCGTTATGGCCGCGGACCCACCTCCATTCTATGGAGTGCTGTCCCGCAAGCTCCAGGAGCGTCTCCCACAGATCGCGGTTGACGACCGGTTCCTTTTTGCTGTTTTGCCATCCCTTCCGTTGCCACCCCGCGATCCATTCGGTCATGCCCTTTGCCAGGTATTGGGAATCGGTCGTGAGAATCACCCGGCAGGGGCGGGTCAGTTGGCGCAGGGCCGCAATGGCGGCGGTCAGTTCCATGCGGTTGTTGGTTGTGGCCGCCTCCCCTCCGGAGATCTCTTTTGTGCGCCCTTGATAACGCAGAATGGCGCCATAGCCGCCAGGTCCCGGATTGCCGCTGCAGGCCCCGTCGCAGAATATCTCCACTACCTCGTCTCCCGGGGTTTTTCCCGGTTCAAGCCTCTCCGACATAGGCCCCTTCTCTCTTCAACAGGTCGGCGATGGCGTTCATGACACGCTCGACGATGAGCTGGTGGGTCTCCCGGGTGTCTCCCATGACAAACAGGTCGCTGAAATCGAGGGGGGTGCCGAAGACAACGACGGCGGACTGGCCGATACTTGGGAACTTCCAGTGGTTCAACCCTACCAGCGCCGTTGGGATGACGACGGGGCGGGTGTCGTAAATGATCTTGCCCACGCCCCGATTGCCTTTCCCCAGCCGTCCGTCCTTGTGACGCGTTCCTTCGGGGAAGAGCATGACCTTCTGGTCTGCAAGGAGTTGGTTGATGACCCGGTTGGCCTTGACATCCCGTCCGCGCCTGACCGGAAATGCGCCCCACGAGGAGTAGAGCAGGCGCGGGATGAACTTCCGAAACAGCTCTTCCTTGGCCGGAGCCCACACCATCTGCAAGGGGCGATGCCTGACGATGGCCCAGGGAAGAAAGATCGTCTCATAGGCCGAGATGTGATTGGAGGTGAACAGAACGCCTCCGCTGGCCGGTATCTGCTCGGCCCCCTTGGTGCTGAAGCGGTTCAGGGCAGAGGCGTAGAAGCCGATAACCCAGCAGGAAAATGTTACCCAGACACGTCGCGGAAATGATGCGTTCATCTGTCAACTTCTTTCATAATGCCGTTAGTGTCCCGTGCGGTTAGTTCGTACTCGTCCACGACTAACCGCACGGAACACCAGGCGGCGGAAAAGTGTTTGAAAGCCTCCCGCTTATACCATGTCCGGCACGTTTGGGCAACCATGACCGAGGCAGTTCTGCGTTGGAATTGTCCAAGATTGCTGCTATAGTCCAATTATGAACGCCACCAATCGAGAGATCGTCTTCAACGGCCTGGTATACGATATTGAACAGATGCGGGTGGAAATCGGCTCGCGCGGCAGCCATACCTTCCAGGTCATCCGTCACCCCGGCGGCGCCGGGGCTCTGCCGGTGCACGATGATGGCAGCGTATCGCTGATCCGGCAGCTCCGCCCGGCGGTCGATGCCTTTCTGCTGGAGATCCCGGCCGGTCGTCTCGATCCGGGGGAGCCGCCGCTCCTCTGCGCCGGCCGGGAGTTGCGGGAAGAGACGGGGCTCATTGCCGAACAGCTCCTTTCGCTCGGCACGATCCATTCGTCGCCCGGCGTTTTCGACGAGATCATCCATCTCTTTGCCGCCACCGGCATCTCCCAGGGAGAGGCGGCGCCGGAGGATGACGAGGATATCGAAGTGGTCCGCATGCCGTTTGCCGAAGCCCTTGCCATGGCTGCCGGGGGAGACATCAGCGATGCAAAAACCATAATCGCTCTCTTCAGATGGGACCAGAGATGCAGAATGCAAACTACCTGATCGGCCGGCAGCCTATCCTTGACCGGAACGAGGAAGTCGTTGCATACGAACTTCTTTTCCGCTCGGCCGGGTCACGCAACATGGCAGAGGTTGGGAACGCCACCCATGCCACCGCCAGCGTGATCATCAATGCCCTGTGCGGCTTTGGCCTGGAAAGGATTCTGGGGAGCCATAAGGGTTTCATCAATCTGGAGCTGGACCTGCTCTTGAGCGACTCCCTCGGCCTTCTGCCCAAGGAGCGGGTGGTGCTGGAACTCCTGGAAACCCTCGCGGTCACCCCTGAATTGGTGGAACGCTGCCGGGCGTTGAGAGAAGAGGGGTTCCAGCTTGCCCTGGACGACCACGAATACGACCCGGCCTATGAAGAGCTGTATGGTATCGTGGACATCGTCAAGGTTGACCTCCTGCAGACGCCGTCCCCGAAGCTGGCCGGGATGGTGGAGAAGTTTCGCCCGTATCCCGTCAAACTGCTGGCTGAAAAAGTCGAGACACGGGAGGAATACCGCCTGTGCCGGGATTTGGGTTTCGAATATTTCCAGGGGTTCTACTTCTCCAAGCCGTCGCTCATGGAAAAGAAGCGCATGGACGAATCCGGTGCGACTCTTCTGAAACTGATGGACCTGCTGATCAAGGATGCCGAACTGGACATGATCGAACGGGCCTTCCGGCAGAGCCCCGGCCTGACCTACAAGTTGCTCCTGCTGGTCAACTCCGTTTCCCTGGGGCTGCGCGGCAAGATTCAGAACATCCGCCATGCCGTAGCCATCCTGGGGCGTCAGCAGATCAGGCGCTGGGTGCAACTGGCCTTGTTCGTTTCGGATACCAACAGCGGGACGGAGAATCCGCTGGTGGAGTTTGCCGCGGTACGGGCTGCGTTCATGGAACAGGTGGCCCACCGGCATCCCGGCCTGAAGGACAACCGGGATGCCGGCGAACAGGCCTTTCTGACCGGCATTCTTTCGCTTTTGGGGAGTATCTTTGATATCCCACTGGACGAGATCCTTGCCAACCTCAGCCTTTCCGAAGCCGTCAAGGACGCCTTGACGACCCACAGCGGGGCGCTGGGCGATCTTCTGAAGCTTTCGGAACAGCTGGAACAGCTGGATTCCAGGCTGGAAGCCGAGTGGCTCGAGGAGATCGGCCTCACCCCGGAAGACGTGCTGGAGGCCCAGGTGATGGCCTACGGCTGGCGCGACGGGATGCTCTAGGTATGGTGGCCGTCTATGCCGTAAGCGAGGAGAAGAACCGCTGGCTCATCCGCAAAATGGACGAGTTGGGGGTAAAGGAGGATGACCTTGAGGAAACCTTTGTCCGTTCTTCGGGCAACGGCGGCCAGCATGTCAACAAAACCTCGACCTGCGTCCAGTTGCGCCACAAGCCGAGCGGCATCATGGTGACCGCTTCCCGGGAGCGCAGCCAGTCCGTAAACCGGTTCCTTGCACGGCGGGAACTCCTGGAACGGCTTGAAGCACAGGCCGGCGGGATGACGGCCGAGATGAAGCGGGTCGAAAAATTGCGTAAGCAGAAAGACCGGCGCCGCAGGCGAACCGCCACAAAGGTAGTAGCGTGATCACCCCCGAAACCCTGCAACGGCTGGAATTCGACAAGATCCTGGCCGAGATCGCCGGCCAGGCGTACAGCGACGTGACCCGCGAGCAGGTCATGGCAGCGACGCCGCTCAGTGACCCGGAACAGATCCGGCTTATCGCCGGCCGGATCGACGAGGTCCGCAGCCTGATCAGCCTCGGTATCGCCCTCCGGCTTATTCCCTTTGAAGACATTCGGCCCCTGCTGGAGATCGTCCGTCCGGCGGGAGCCTTTCTGGCGCCGCAGGATCTGTTGCAATTCATCCCCGTGTTGGGTGCATTCAGCGACATTTCGCGCCAACTCGCCCCGCGGGGCGATATTCCCTGCATCGCGTCGCTTACCCCCCCGTTGCGCCCCTTTCCCGATATCCTTGAACCGCTGGCGGCATCCATCGACCATGACGGCAGCATCATGGACAGCGCCTCCGTGCAACTCAGGGAGATCCGCCGGGCCAAACGCTCCCTGGCGGCCCGTATCCGCAAGAAGATCGAGGAGATCGTCCGCGACAACGGCATCGAGATCTTTCTCCAGGACGACTTCATTACCCAGCGTTCGGGGCGCTGGGTGATCCCGGTGCGCATGGACTCCAAGGGGATGGTGCGCGGCGTGGTTCACGACGTCTCGGCATCGGGCGAGACCGCCTTCATGGAGCCGTTGGAGATCATCCCCTTTGTCAACGAGTTGGAAAACGTGAGCGCCGAGGAAAAGGCCGAGGAGATCCGCATCCTGCGGCAGCTCTCGGCATGGATCCGTGAGGATGCCCCTGCCCTGGAGGGGTGCTTCACAACACTGGTCGTCCTGGACGGGCTCAACTGTATGGCCCGCTTTGCCGAACGCCATGGCCTGGAAACGCCCGGCTTGAATAGCGACGGCGTCTTGCGGCTGGCCCAGGCCCGCCATCCGCTGTTGATGATGCTCCAGCGCCAGGGCGCCATCTCCCGCGTGCAACCGCTGGACCTGGAGATGGGGGACGAGGGGCGCGTCATGGTCATCACCGGCCCCAATGCCGGCGGCAAGACCATTGCTCTCAAAACCGCCGGAGTGCTGACCCTGATGGCCCTATGCGCCATTCCGGTGCCGTGCGATGGCGCACGCTCCACGTTTCCGCTCTTGAATACCCTGCTGGTTGACATAGGCGACGAACAATCCATCGAACAGAGCCTGTCCACCTTCTCGGCCCATGTGGCCCGTATTGCCGCCATCCTGGACCTGGCCGGTCCGCGCTCCCTGGTGTTGCTGGACGAACTGGGCGCCGGCACCGAGCCGCAGCAGGGGGCGGCCATCGCCTGCGGGGTGCTGCGGGAGTTGCAGGACCGAGGCGCCACGGTGATCGCCACGACCCACCTCTCGGAGATCATCGGTTTTGTCCACCGCACAGCGGGCATGATCAATGCCGGCATGGAGTACGACGCCGAGACCTATACCCCGCTCTACCGCCTGATCAGCGGCGAGCCGGGCCAGTCCCATGCCGTTGAGATCGCCCAGCGCTACGGCATGCCCGAGCGGGTGATCGCCTTTGCCCGCGAGATGGTGGGCAATGCGGGAGCCGAATTCACGTCGCTGTTGGCCGACTTGCACCGCAGGCGGGATGAACTGGCCGAGGCGCAACGGGAGCTGGATCGCCAGCGGGAATTGGTGCGCAGAAAGCAGCAGGAGGTGGAGGCGCGTGCCGGCGCCATCGAGGTGGCGCGGCGTGAGGCATCCGACAAGGCCTGGGTCGAGGCCCGCGACCTGATCTCCGCAACCCGGCGGCGGATGAACGAGCTGCTGGATGAATTCAAACGGGAAAAACGGAGCGAAATCATTGAAAAGCTGCGCCGAAGCGAGGCGGAACTGACCGGACAGCTCAAGCCGCGCACCTCGGAGGGGCATGACCCGCTTCCCCTTAAGGAGGTCAAGGCGGGGGATTCGGTGCATGTGAGTTCTTTGGGGTACGACGGCGTTGTGGTTTCTGTGGACCCGCGCCAGGCGAAAGCACGGGTCAGGACCGGCAACATGGAGGTGGATGTCGGCGTCGGCGACCTGTCGGGTCCTCACCGGCAGGGCAGGGAAAAGGCGCCGCGTCCGTCTCAAGATGCCTGGAAGGCAGAACAGGCAGAGGGCGGGGAACGAGAGCTGAAGCTGATCGGCCTGCGGGTTGACGATGCCTTGGACCTGCTGGAACCGTTCCTCAACCATGCCTCTCTGAACGGCCTCCCAGAGGTCCGCATCATCCACGGTGTCGGAACGGGACGGCTGCGGGACGCGGTGCGCGAACATCTGACCCGCCATCCGTTGGTGGAGGAGTTCCGCTCCGGCGGTCCCCACGAGGGACGAGACGGCGCCACGGTGGCGCTTCTACGCCAGTGAGGGCAAGTTCCCTGTCAGCGGGTCAATTATCAAAAACGGCAGTTAATAACCACAAAGACACAAAGGGCACAAAGAAATTCAAATGCTTATGAAAATAAAAACTCAAACCTTTCAGGTGAAAGGTTATGGTAAGACAACTGATTGATATTCCTTCGTGTACTTTGTGCCTTTGTGGTGCAAATGTTTTTATAGGATTATTGGGGAGGTTCACCCTGGACAACTTCATCATCGAAATCAGCGAGCAGGATATCCAACGGGAACGGGACAAGTCACGGGAACTGCGCAGAAGCCGCTGGTGGCAAAACCGTCTCGCCCTGGGGCGCTGTCATTGGTGCGGCGGCGCCTTCCCACCCGATGAGTTGACCATGGACCATATCATCCCCTTGGCCCGGGGGGGCAAGGGGTCCCGCAATAATGTCGTACCGGCCTGCAAGGAGTGCAACAGCAAGAAGAAGTACCTGCTTCCCATGGAATGGGAGGATTATATCAGGCGGTTCGAAAATCGGGAGCAGTGAGCGATGAATGAAGTGAAGTGTCTCTACAAGGTGTTTATCTACGATTGCGACGGGGTCATGTTCGACTCCCTCGAATCCAACTACATCTTCTATAACCGGGTCCTGGGTCACCTGAACCGGCCGCCGCTGGACAGGGGGGACGAGCATGCCAGAAAGGTGCTGCATACCTATTCGTTCAACGATGTGATGGACTATTTCTTTGCCGGCGACCAGTGTCGCGATGAGGCCCTGCGATTTGCCAAGACCATCCACTATCGTGACCTGGCCCCATACATGCGCATGGAGGAGGGGCTGGTCGAAACCCTCGACCGGCTCAAGGGGCGCGTCTCCCTGGCCGTCTGTACCAATCGGGCGGTTTCCATGGATATGATCATCGAGGATTTCGGGCTGAACGGCTACTTCGAGTGTGTCATGACCGCATCTCAGGTAACGAATCCCAAGCCGCACCCCGAGCCGCTCTTGAAGGTGCTGGCACACTTCGGCATTGAACCGCATGAGGCGCTGTTTTTAGGGGATGGCGAGGTGGACATGTTGTCGGCCCGGGGTGCGGGGGTTCCGTTTGTGGCCTACAAGACCCATATGCCCGATCAGCCCCGCATCGAACATCATGGCGAGATCATGGCGCATCTCTTTGGGACGCCCGGAGAGTCCGACCCGCGATAATCCTCTCATTCATCCTCCCCGGCCGAGGCACCGTAGCCGCGGACCTGCTCCATCAGAAAATCCACAAAGGCCCGGTTGGCCCGCGACAGGTACGCCCCCTTCTTCCAGGCCAGCATCAGGTCCAGGTGGAGCGGCGGGTCAAAGGATACGGCCCGCAACTCGGCATCGTCCTTCACCACCATGCGCAGCAGGGTGGAGATGCCGAGCCCTTTCTTTACCAGTGACTTGACCATGGTGTACAGGTTGGTCTCGAAGACCACCTGGGGCGTCATGCCGCTCCCCTTCATCTCTTCGAAGAGCATCTCCCGCTGGTAGTACCCCTCCTTGAACATGATGAGCGGTTGCCTTGCGAACTCCTCCAGGGATACCGCGGAACGGGAGGTGAACGGGTGGCCGGGGGGGACGCAGATCACTATCTCTTCCCGCAATACGTGCCGAACCTCCAGGTTGTCGGGGACATGACCGCCGGCAATGACCCCCATGTCCAACTCCCCCTGGCTGATCATTTTTTGGATGCTGGCGGCGCCTTCGCCGGAAACCGCGAGACGCAGGTGCGGATAACGCTTGGCAAAGCTGCAGATGATGGTCGGGAAGAAGTAGGCGCTCATCATGGGGGGAACGCCGACCCGCACCTCACCCGTTCCGAGGCCGCGCAGATCGGCCATTTCCTGGCCCGCTGCCTTCAGATCGCCCAGGATGCGCCGGGCATGCCCCAAAAATATTTCCCCTTCGGCCGTCAGACTAACCTTACGGTCTTGCCGGTTGAACAGGATCAGTTCCAACTCCTCCTCCAGCTTGCGAATGGCCATGCTGACGGCAGGCTGCGCCACATGAAGCTCTTCAGCCGCCTTGGTAAAGTTGTTGAACCGGGCGATCTCCATGAAAAATTTCAATTGGCGCAGATCCATGGGAATACTCTCCATATAAAATAGTTATCGATACGATATATATTATATATTTTTGTTATCGTAATACAAGTGGTACGCTAATCATTATTCGAAAAAAGAAAGCGAACCATGAACGAATTGACCATGAGGGAAGCAGAATTCATCCGCAGCGGCAGCACCACCTTCCGCCAGACCAACCTGGCCTTTTTTGCCGCCGGCTTTGTCACGTTCATTACCCTGTACGACGTCCAGCCGCTCCTGCCGGAATTCGCCCGGGAATTCGGCGTCCCGGCCGCGCTCGCCAGCCTCCCCCTTTCGGTCACCACCGCCACCCTGGCCATTGCCATGCTGATTGCGGGGACCGTGTCTGAGACCCTCGGCCGCAAGCCGGTTATGGTATTTTCGCTCTTTATCACCTCGCTTTTGGCATTCATGACCGCTTTCAGTCATACCCTTTCCTCGCTGATCGTCGTCAGGCTGCTCCAGGGGGTGGTGCTGGCAGGCCTGCCGTCGGTGGCCATGGCCTATCTGAGCGAGGAGATTGACCCGCCGTCCATCGGCGCCGCCATGGGGCTGTACATCAGCGGTAACGCCATCGGCGGCATGTCGGGGCGGATCTTTACGGCCATTGTCACTGACGCCTCCTCATGGCGTACGGCCCTGGCGCTTATCGGGGTCGCCTGCCTGGGGCTGAGCATCTATTTTGCCCGCCATCTCCCTCCCTCCACCCATTTGCGGCGGCGCCCCTTCGAGCTGCGCTACCTCTTCACATCCCTCTACCGGCAGCTGTGCGATCCGGTTCTTCTCTGTCTCTATTGCCTCGCCTTCCTGGCCATGGGGAGCTTCGTCACCCTGTACAACTACCTGACCTTCCGGCTCCTGGGGCACCCCTACGACCTGACCCAAACCCTGGTCAGCCTGATCTTTCTGGTCTATTTTCTCGGTTCGTTCAGCTCCAGTTCCATGGGGTGGATGGTGAACCGTTTCGGCCGCCGCCCCATGATCCTCGCCGGTCTCGGCGCCATGGCGCTCGGCACGGCCATCACCCTGGCCGCTTCGCTCCCCTTGATTATCGTGGGGGTGGCAGTCTTTACCTGCGGTTTTTTCGGCGCCCACTCCGTCGCTTCAAGCTGGGTGGGCCGCCATGCCAAAACGGGGAGGGCTCAGGCCTCATCATTGTACCTGTTCTTCTATTATCTGGGATCGAGCATATCCGGGACCGCAGGAGGATTCTGCTGGACCCGTGCGGGGTGGGACGGGGTTGCGGGGCTGATCGGCCTGCTGCTCGCGGCGGCGTTCATCGTCACCGCCGTATCGGCGCGCCTGTCGACAGACCGGCTGCGTGTGGTATAGTTGAAAATATTCGGAACTATAACTGAAAAAAAGTGCTGGTTGTCTTCCCCCTTTGACAAAGGGGGACCGAGGGGGATTTCACCACTCTGAAGCAAATCCCCCCCAACCCCCCTTTGTCAAAGGGGGGAATTGGCCCCAGCCTTTCTTTAGGTTATAGACCCGAATATATTTGAAGCGGCCGGGCGGGTGTGAGCCGAAAAAAAGGAGGGGTTATGGCGGCAAAGAAAATTCTGATGCTGGTCGGCGATTATGTTGAGGACTATGAGGTCATGGTGCCTTTTCAGGCATTGCAGATGGTCGGACATACGGTGCATGCCGTCTGCAGCGGCAAGAAGGCCGGCAACACCGTGCGCACGGCAGTGCACGACTTTGAGGGGGATCAGACCTACAGCGAGAAACCGGGACACAACTTCACCCTGAACGCAACCTTTGCGGAGGTTCGGGCGCAGGAGTATGACGCCCTCGTGGTCCCCGGCGGAAGGGCGCCCGAGTACATCCGCCTGGATCAGGAGGTGCTGGAGATCGTGCGGCACTTCAGCACCGCCCAAAAGCCCATAGCGGCCATCTGCCATGGGGCGCAACTGCTGGCTGCGGCAGGGGTTCTGAAAGGGAAGGAGTGCTCCGCATATCCGGCTGTCGGACCGGAGGTGACCTTTTGCGGCGGGACCTACGTGGACATTCCCATGGACAAGGCACATGTGGACGGAAACCTGGTCACGGCCCCGGCATGGCCCGCCCATCCCGAATGGCTGGCGAAGTTCCTGAAGCTCCTTGGGACGGAGATCACTCTGTGATCGGGCGCAGTTCCGCCGTTGTGGACACCAGCGGATATGGCTTCCCGGCGCCGGGCGCTAACGAGTGAGGGGTGTATTTTCGAGCATAGGCCGCGTTCGGGCGTTGGTTGCCGCCGTACTGTTTCTTGCCGTCGTTTCGACCCCATTGTCGGCATGTGCCGCGGGCGACCGCGCAATCCTCTGGGCAATCGTAACAAACTGCGTGGATGCTTCCCGTGCGGATTATTGCACAACCTGCCGCTGGCCGCGGGTTGACAGCACGTGCCCGCACAAAAGTGAATGCAGGAACACGACGGAGGTCTGGGCCGAGTCGGCCGATTTCGTCGCGTTGCGCGACATGAAGATGTGCGGTTGCCCTGCCGGTTTTGTGCATGGGCTTGCGATTCCCCGCGCGCGGGTAACCGGTGTTGAAGACCCGCGGCGGCCGGATGGCATCTGGGTATTTGCCTGGGGGGCGGCCCTCAGGCAAATGGGCAATGACCCGGCCATCGCACTCGTGGTCAACCCCATGGCGCGACGCAGCCAGGACCAGCTTCACGTGCATCTCCTCCGGCTCCGTGACGATGCCCGCCAACGCATCGCCCAACGCCCGGGGGACCGGGTGCCGACGCTTGACCGGGTTTGGAAGGTCGCCGCGCAAAGGGCCGAGGCCTCGGGGCTGACGGATTACGGTGTGCTGGTCGTCGGCCATCCGGAGGGCGGATTCGTGGTACTGGTGGAGAAGGACAGTCCGGAAGAGATGTACACGGATTGGCGCTGCCACTGATTGAACGTCATTTCTAGGAGGTTGTTGAAAAACAGCCATCTCGCCGCAGTCCTCGAAAGCCCTTTCGTGCGGCGTAGCGCTGCTACGCCTCCTCTGGGCATTCTGCGGGTGCGACGATCTGACTATTTTTGAACAACCTGGGTTTTTCAACAGCCTGCTAGTAGCTGTTCTCGCTTTTTCGGTCAGCTTCCCCTGAAAACAGTCCACATCGCAGTTAGCTTACAATCATTAGATTGAAACCAATATTACAAGCCAAACTTGCAAGTTTATCTTGCAAGTTTGGCTGTTATTGTATATGCTGATATCATTATGACGCGAAAGACCAATGACACCGTTGTGAACGACAATGACCTGACCGACTTTGGCCAGGCAATCGGGCTCTTGTTGCGCCGCCTGCGTGCGATGAGCAACTTGCGGGATCTTTCATGGACCCAGGCCAGCATCATGGCGCGCCTGGACAAGGAAGGGCCGGCAACGACCGCAGAGTTGGCGCGCGCCGAAGGGGTGAAACCGCAATCCATGGGAACCACCATTGCGGCGCTTGAGAAGATGGGCATTGTCAAGCGTATGCCCCATCCGACTGATGGCCGTCAAATGAATATTGAATTGACCGCTGAGGGTCTCGCCGTACGGAAGAGCACCAAGGAAGCAAGGTGGACTTGGTTTGCCCACGCCGTCGCCCAGCTTGATGGACAGGAGCGGGAAGCCTTGTTCGCTGCTGGAAAGATCATCAAGCGCCTCGTGGAATTGTGACTATCGATGATCAGGACGGCCCTTCGGGCTCATGGCCCACTCCGCAACCCGATCAATGCGACGATGCTTTCCACCAACCCCAAAGGAGAACGCAATGCCTCTCACACAACTCGACATCTCCGCAGCATTGATGACGGAGTGGACTCACCATGCATCCTACTTTCTCGGCGGCGCCTTTCTCGCAAACGCCGTTCCGCATTTTGTCAGTGGCATGTTGGGACGCCCCTTTCAAAGCCCATTTGCCAAACCGCCGGGCCAGGGGCTCTCTTCTTCGAAGGTTAACGTACTCTGGGGGTTTTTCAACATGGCTGTCGGTTATGTTCTTATATGCCGTGTCGGAAATTTTGATGCGCACCTCACGCATCATGTTATTGCCTTGGGATTGGGCGTTCTTCTCTCCGGCATGACAGCGGCGCACGGGTTCGGACGATTTCACGGCGGCAATTCTCCAGAGGAGTCGGGAACATTCCGGTGAAAGGCACCTTCCGCTCACTGCAAGGCTTCAATTATCGAGTGTGGGCTGGTGGGGCAATCGTGTCCAATGTGGGAACATGGATGCAGCGTACCGCCCAGGATTGGATCGTACTCACCCAACTTACCCATAATAATGGGACCGCAGTCGGTGTGGTCATGGCACTCCAGTTTGGCCCCCAAGTTCTCTTGCTTCCCTTGACCGGTTTTGCGGCCGATCATCTTGACCGGCGAAAACTCCTGATCGCCACCCAGGCGGCTTTGGGGGTACTGGCCTTGGGGTTGGGAATCCTTACCGTCACCGGGTTCATCCAGTTATGGCACGTGTACTTGTTTGCATTTCTGCTTGGGTGCGTCACTGCGTTCGATTCGCCGGCTCGCCAAACATTTGTCTCGGAGCTGGTCGGTGAAGCTGACCTGTCGAACGCGGTGGCTCTGAACTCCACATCGTTCAACGCCGCGCGGATGATCGGTCCGGCCATCGCCGGCGTCCTCATCACCACTGTCGGCACCGGATGGGTATTCCTGATCAACGCAGCCTCGTTTGTCGCCGTACTCTGCTCGCTGAAATTTCTCCGCGTCGGTGAACTTCATCTGAAGAGCAAGCCTGCCGGAACTCGCTGGGGCCTCGCCGAAGGTTTTCACTATATCCGGAAAAGACCCGACCTGATGGCAGTCCTTTTCATGCTGATGTTGATCGGAACGTTCGGAGTGAACTTCCCGATCTTCATTTCAACCATGTCTGTCACGGTCTTTCACGCAGGTGCGGCCCAATTCGGAATCCTGACGTCGATCATGGCGATCGGATCGCTTGCCGGCGCGATCCTCGCCGCCAAGAGGGGGGATCCCCGCATCGGCCTTTTGATCGCGAGCGCGGCAATCCTTGGATTCGGGTTCGCGCTGGCCGCGATCATGCCCAACTACTGGCTGTTCGGTCTCGCTCTCATCATCATCGGCGTGTCTGCGCAAACGTTAACCACCTCGACGATCAGTTTTGTACAACTATCGACCGAGCCTGCCGTACGTGGGCGTGTGATGGCGATCCTCCTCGCCGTAGCATTGGGCGGCACACCCGTCGGCGCCCCCATAGTCGGGTGGGTAGCCGACACGTTCGGTCCGCGCTGGGCTCTTTGTGTCGGCGCCGCCTCGGGCTTTGCCGCGGCTATGGTCGGGATTTATTACCTCGCGAAGCACCGTCGCCTGCGCGTGCGCATCGACGCCGGCCGCCTCCGCTTCAGCTCCGGCAACCTCGCCCCCCTGGCCGATTCACCCACCGCGCCACCGAGCTGAGGCCAACGGTTTACAGTAACGGCGGCTTCATGCCGATTTGAGCGGCGATACCATTACGCGGCCGAAAGGAAGAAACATGCCTCTCACAAAACTCGATCCCATCGCAGCCTTGGTCGTAATTGACCTGCAAAAAGGCATTGTCGGTTTGCCGACCGCGCATCCTGCCGGCGAGATCATCGACCGCGTCGCCCAGCTCGCTCGCGCTTTCCGCGAACGAGGTTTGCCGGTCGTGCTCGTCAATGTTTCGGGCAGGGCTCCGGGCCGCACCGATGCCGGAACCCCCTCATTTCCGTTTCCGGATGATTGGACCGAACTTGTTCCTGAATTGGAGCGGCACCCCGACGACTACCTCGTCACCAAGCAGCGGTGGGGAGCGTTCATCGGCACTCCGTTGGCCGATTACTTGTGCCGGAGCGGCGTGACTCAGGTTGTCCTGGCGGGAGTTGCGACCAGTATCGGCGTGGAATCGACGGCTCGCAGCGCTTACGATTACGGCTACAATGTGGTGCTTGTCGTGGACGCGATGACCGACAGAGACGCAGGCGCACACCATCATAGCGTCGAAAAGATCTTTCCCCGGTTGGGCGAGACAGATACAACCGACAATGTGCTGAAGCTGCTGAAGGAGGCCCGGACCCGGTGAGTGATTCCGATTTCAAATCAAAGATGACATCAAGGCGGCGAGGACTGAGGCGACGAAGGCGTACAGTTAGTACGTTGAGGAGCCGAAGACGAGCCAACGCAGATGCCGCTTTGATTTGGAATTGGAATGAGACGCGGTGTATGAACCCGGGAAAAGCATGCGCCACGGGGACGCTTTTCACAACAGAAAGGGGGCAGGACCTCCCGGTCCTGCCCCCTTTGCCGCAACGCTCCCGTGGGGGCGGTTAACGAACCAGCTTCGACAGCTTCTTGAACTCCTCTGTTCCCGCGACCTTCAGAAGCTGGAACAGAACCGACTCGGTTGAGGTGGGGACCGCGCCGGTCAGGGTCATGGCTTCGGCAGCGATCTGCCAGTTGCGTTTGCTGCGGCTCATGACGGCGTCCCTGACCACGTGCACCTCGAAGCCGGCGTCGCGCAGCTCGATCACGGTCTGCAGCACGCAGACATGGGTCTCCATGCCGGTGACGATGATCTGGGTGCGGCCGGTGCTCGTGAGCTTTTCCATAAATTCTGCGCTGCCGCAACTGCTGAAGGCCATCTTCTCAAAGAAACCGGCGTTGCCGGCCTTCTCCTTCAACTCCGGCAGGGTGGCGCCCAAACCCTTGACGTACTGTTCGGTGACGAGTGCCGGAATCCTCAGCTCCTGGGCGGTTTCCAGCAGGATGGCGATATTCCTGGTCAGTTTTTGGAGGATCTTGTCGTCCATGGCCAGGCAGAGCTTCTCCTGAACGTCGATCACCACCAGCAGAGCCTTGTCACGCTCCAGAAAGAATCTGTCCTTTACCGACATGGTCCGATCTCCTTTTTAGTCTTTGATTTGCTAAAAGTCGTGAATAGTGAATCGTGAATCGTGAGGGGCTGGCGATTTCGGGGTTTGTGCCTTTCACTATTCACGAGGCCCTGCGTCAATCCCGTTTCAATTCTATTCCCAGGTCGTTGATCTTTTTGCGCAGCGTGTTGCGGTTGATGCCGAGGATATCCGCGGCCTTGACCTGATTCCAGCGGGTTTTCTCAAGGATGATGCGGATCAATGGGCGTTCCACCTGCTCCAGCACCATGGTGTGAATGTCTCCCTTTTCCAGTTTTTCGATGCCGTTCATGCAGGAACGCAGCTTCATGTCCACGATCGCCTCCAGTGAGGCTTCATGGGAACCGGTCGGCTGATTTCCTGAGATCGGTTCCAACCCTTCGAAATCGCGGGGAGTCAAGAGCGGGTCGCTTGAGAGGATAACTGCGCGTTTGATGGTGTTTTCCAGCTCCCGTACGTTGCCGGGCCATGAGTGGGCGGTCAATACGGCCATCGCCTCGTCGGTGCATTGTTTGTCGGGGATGTCGAGCTCCGCGCTGGTCCGGCCCAAAAAATACTGAACAAGCGGGGGGATGTCGTCTCTCCGTTCCCGCAGGGGGACCAGGTTGATGGGCACGACGTTCAGCCGGTAGAAAAGGTCTTCGCGGAACTCCTTCTGGCGGACCTTTTCGATCAGTTCCTGGTTCGTGGCGGCCACGATGCGCACATCCACCGGGATGCTCTGGTTGCCGCCGGTGCGGGTGATCTCGCGTTCCTGGAGGACACGCAGGATCTTGGCTTGCAGGTCGAGCGGCATGTCGCCGATCTCGTCCAGGAAGAGCGTACCCTGGTGGGCCTGTTCGAACTTGCCCAGTTTTCGCTCCACTGCGCCGGTGAAGGCCCCCTTCTCAAAGCCGAACAATTCGCTTTCCAGAAGCTCTTTGGGGATGGCGGCGCAGTTGATGGCAACAAACGGCTTGCCCAGCCGGCGCGAATTGAAATGGATGGCCCGCGCCACCAACTCCTTGCCTGTCCCCGACTCCCCCTGGACCAGGATGGTGACGTCACTGCCGGCCACTTTGCCGATGGTCTTGTAGACGTCGCGCATGGCCGGTGAATTGCCGACGATGTTCTTCTCTACCTGGTAGCGCTCCTTGAGTTCCTGCTTGAGCAGCGAAACCTGGCCGGCGATATCGCGGGCGCGCCCGACCTTTTCGATGATTGCGTCAATCACGTCCAGGTCGAACGGCTTGGTTATGTAATCGTAGGCCCCGCGTTTCATGGCCTCCACAGCGTTCTTCATGCTGGCCTCGGCCGTCATGATGACCACCAGCAGGTCGCTCTTCTGTTCGCGGATCTTGTCCAGCAGATCAAGTCCGTTGATGCCGGGCATCTTGATGTCGAGAATCGCCAGGTCGTAGCTGTTGTCCTGAACCAGCGAGAGCGCTTGCCGCCCGTCGTGGGCCAGATCTACCGTGAACCCTTTCCGTTTGAGGGCCTTGGAAAGGACCCAGCGCATACTCTCTTCATCATCGGCTACCAGGATTCTGTTTAACGGCATTGTTATCCCCTGTTTATCCTCGAATAAAATAACATTACTAGGGTGTCGTGGGTACTCCTGGCCGGCACGTCCAGGGCGTACATCAGTTTTTCATGGTCCCGGCACCGGCTGCCGGTCATTGCACCAACGGCAGCAGCACCGTGAATTTGGTGCCATGCCCGGCATCGGACTCCACCTTGATCATGCCGCGATGTTCCGCCACGATCTTGTGGCAGATAGTCAGCCCCAGGCCGGTGCCCGATGACTTGGTGCTGAAAAACGGCGTCCAGATATTCTCCAGGTCCTCAGCCGGGATGCCGGGTCCGTCATCGGCGATTTCCACGGCAATCATGCGGGAGCGGCGCTCGTTCTGGGCCATGCGGTAATCCGACAGCACCCGGCTTGCCACGGTCAATTGCCCGGTGTCCTGCAAGGCGTCGATGGCATTGCAGATCAGGTTCAGGAACAGCCGGGTCAGCATCTCTTCATCGGCCATGATGGGCGGTATGCTGGGATCGAAGTGTTTGTTGAAGGTGATATCGCGGCCGGAAACGGCCTGTTTTTGCAACAGGAGGATGTCGCCCAGCACCTTGTGCAGGTTGACCGGGCCCAGATTGAGGCCCCGAGGTGAGGCCAGTTCCAGCAGTTCGCGAATAAGGTGGTCGATACGCTCCGTTTCGCGGATCATTACCCGGGTGTACTCCCGCAGGTCGCTCTCGACGCTTAGCTCCCTCTCCAGCAGTTGGGCAGCCCCCTTGATGCCTCCCAGGGGATTCTTAACCTCATGGGCCAGCCCGGCCGCCAGCGTGCCCATGGTGGAAAGCCGGTCGGCCTGGCGGACCGCCGCCTCCAACTCGCGGATGTAGGTGATGTCCTTGAGGGTCAGGATGGTGCCGATATTTTCGCCGGTTCCCAGCATGAGCGGGTAGCAGGTGACGGCAACCGGCTTGACCTTGCCGGTGGAGCGGACCACCACGTTCTCATGGTCCGAGATGGTGATGCCGGTCTGCGTGGTTTTCAGCACCATCTCCACCAGTGTTTTTTCCAGGGCAAAGAGCTTTTCAAAGGCGGTGCCGAGGGCTTGGCGCCGGGAAAACCCGGTGATCTCCTCGGCTGCCGGATTGCACAGGGTAATCAGGCCATTCCGGTCGACGACAATCACGCCGTCGCCGACGCTGTCGATCACGGTGGCGTAATAATCTCCCGAATAGCTGCCTTGTTCAGTGCTGTTGTGGGTTGTCTGCATGGTGGTCGTCCGGTGTACCGGTTATCCTTTCAATCAAGGCAATCAAATCGTCGATGGTGCGGATGGAATTGGCCTCGCGACGGATGTCGGTGGCGCCCGCAAAGCCGCGTGCATACCAGCCGATATGCTTTTTCATCTCACGTGCGGCCACGGCCGCGCCGCTCTCCTGCACAAACAACTCCAGGTGCTGCCGTATGGCGGCTGCCCGTTCGGCTGCGTCGGCCGGCGTCACGGCCCCCTGTTCTTCCAGCTCCAGGATCTGCCGGAATATCCACGGGTTGCCGAGGGCACCGCGGGCGATCATGACCCCGTCGCACCCGGTTTCGGCCATCATGGCCCGGCAATCGTCGGCGCTGAAGATGTCTCCGCTGCCGATGACCGGGATGGACAGGCATTCCTTGAGCCGGGCTATCTGGCTCCAGTCGGCTCGCCCCGAAAACATCTGGGAACGGCTGCGCGGATGAAGGGTTACGGCGTCGCACCCCTCCGCCTCGGCGATTTTGCCGACCTCCAGGTAGGTATCGTCTCCGCAATGCCAGCCGGAACGGATCTTGACCGTCAGCGGCAGGGAGGTGGCGGCCCGTACGGAGTGGACAATGGCGGCAATCCCGGCCGGATCCCGCAGCAGGGCGCTGCCTGCGCCGGTGCCGACAACCTTGCGAACCGGACACCCCATGTTGATATCGAGCAATTCCCCGTATTCTTCAACCATGCGGGCGGCTTCCGCCAGGCTCCGGGGAGTGTCCCCGAACAGCTGGATACCCAGCGGCCGGTCTTCCGGGCAACTTTTCAGCAGGGCCAGCGTTTTGGCCCCTTCACGGACCAAGCCGTTAACGCTCACCATCTCGGTGAAGGCCAGGGCGGCACCATTGCTACGGCAGAGGAGACGGAACGGCAGGTTGGTGATTCCGGCCAGAGGGGCGAGCACGACGTTGTGCGCCAGGGAGAGCCTACCGATTTTCAATGGTTTCAGCATGATACACACTAGGTAATGAATGGCGGAAGGGGAAAATAGAATCAAGCAATGCCTAAATTTTGGGCATAGTATCACAGCGTTTAAAAATGGCAAGGGAAAATTCAGTAAATAATTGTTGCCAAGACGACGGTTTGCGGCTTTAATATTACACGACCATTACACATGCATTGGGTGACAGGCCAGCGCAACCAAGGAGTTGAACATGTTCGGAATCGGAATGCCGGAACTTATTATCATTATGGTCATCGCCCTGATCGTCATCGGGCCGCATAAACTGCCGGATCTGGCCAGGTCGCTGGGCAAGGGGTTGGCAGAGTTCAAGAAGGCTTCCGAGGACTTCCAGCGCAATATCCAGGAAGAGACCCGCAAGAGCGAGGAAAAGGTGGAACCGCCGCAACAGGTCGCCGCGCCAGCCCCTGGGCCCGCGCCTGTGACCGCAGCCGCACCTGCTGAGTTCGCTGCCGTGGAAAAGAAGGATGCAACGGAGCATGTTGCCGCAGCCGCACCTGCTGAACACGATGCCGTGGAAAAGAAGGATGCAGCGGAGAAAAAGGACGCCACCCGCGTCTGAGAAGACACGGGCCGGGATGTTTCACCTACGGAAAGAGCCGGGTTGTCCCGGCTCTTTTTTTGTGGCTGTTTTGACTGCTACTTTCAAACAGTAAGACTTTCGAGGAGTGTCTTCCGGAACCCGGGGGAGATCAACCACCCCCCCGCCCCCTTGTACTATCCTTCGATTGATTTGACTGCAATGTTGATCTGTTTCGGCTTGGTTTCCTCTTTTTTGGGGAGGACGATGTTCAGCACACCTTTCTCGCAGGTTGCCACGACTTTTTCCTGGTCAATGGTTGCCGGCAGGCTGAAACTGCGCTGAAATGATCCGAAATAGCGCTCGATGCGGTGATAATTTTCCTTTTTGACCTGGCCCTCGTGTTTGCGTTCACCCTTGAGGATCAGGGTGTTGTCCTCGATGCGCACGTCGATGTCCTTCTGGTCCACGTCCGGCACCTCGGCCTTGATGACGATGGAGTCTTCCGTCTCATAGATGTCCACTGCCGGTTGCCAGATGCCTTCACGGGTATCCTCTCCCGAAATGTCGTGGTTCCAGGAGAGGTTCAACAGCCGGTTCATCTGCTCCTGCATGGTGCGCAATTCCCTGAGCGGGTTGTACTTGACAAGTGCCATATCCGTATCCTCCTTATATCTCTTCACTTCTATCTCAAACATAATGTCGAATTCTCCAAAGTCAAGTGGGATGCTCATGTAACCCGGATATTCCTTTAGCAGGCTGTTGAAAAACTCGGGTTGTTCAAAAATAGTCAGATCGTCGCACCCGCAGCATGCCATGAGGAGGCGTAGCAGAGCTACGCCGCACGAAAGGGCGTTCGAGGACGGCGGCGAGATGGCTGTTTTTCAACAACCTGTTAGGCGGAGCAAGGTTCCTGCCTCGGCAACATCTCGTGCCCTCATGGAAAATCCGGGTTAAACTGGCTGTATTATTTTTTTGTGATAGTGTATAGTGACGACAGGGGAATTGTTAGAGAATGGGCCGGCAGGCCGCAGGAGAACAGTAATGCCACTGCTTATTGAAGCGATATTTATAGCATTGACCATGCTTGTAGCCTTTTTACTGGCATTTTTGATGATGTTTCTGCTGGCCTTGTTCCTTTCCCCCATCGAACGCGGGATTTCAAAGGTCATCTGGGACCGTGCCGCTTCCCGCCGCCCTGCAACGCCGGGACAGAAGCCTCCGGCATACCGGGATTTCAGTAAGAAACATTTCTAGTACCCCGGGGCACAAAAAATTCCGTACGTCTTTCAGGTTTTCCCGTATGCGTTTGCCTCAGCGTGGGAAGCCTGCTTTGGCCGCCCCGGCCGCCGTCTCCTGTTCCATCCCCACATGACCATACACGTTCCAATGACGGGAAACCTGCGCTGGGAGAGAGTCCATGGAATTCAAAAATCTGCTGATCGATACCGTTGACAACGTGGCTACCCTGACCGTCAACCGTCCCAGGAGCCTGAACGCCCTGAACAGCGAGGTGTTGGGAGAGTTGGAATGCGCCCTGTACGAGTTGAACCTGGATGACGGCGTCAAGGCGGTGGTGCTGACCGGCGCCGGTGAGCGAGCCTTCGTGGCCGGGGCGGATATCAAGGAGATGGCCGAGATGAACGCCTTCCAGGGGCATGCCTTTGCCCGGAAGGGGCAGCAGGTAATGCAGCTCATGGAACGGATGAAAAAACCGGTCATTGCGGCGGTCAACGGCTATGCCCTGGGGGGCGGGTTGGAACTGGCCCTGGCCTGCGATTTCATCTACGCCTCCAGTAAGGCCAGGCTCGGCTTCCCCGAGGTGACCCTCGGCATCATGCCCGGCTTCGGCGGCACCCAGAACCTGGCCCGCCTGATCGGACCCAACCGGGCCAACGAGATGATCTTCACCGGTAGGATGCTCGATGCGGACAAGGCCTGCGCCTGGGGGATCGTCAACCAGCTCTTTCCCCCGGAAGAGCTGCTGGCCAAGGCCCAGGAAACGGCACGGGCCATTGCCCAGGTGGCACCCCTGGGCGTGAGCAGCGCCAAGGACGCCATCGCCAATGGCCTGAACATGGGCAAGGAGGACGGGTTCCGCTACGAGGCGGCCCTTTTCGGCGTGCTCTTTTCCACCGAAGACCAGCGGGAAGGTATGGGGGCCTTTGTGGAGAAGCGCCAAGCGGAGTTCAAGGGGAAATAACGGTGATCTCACCTCCCCAAGGGGGGGATGAAACCCGGAACGTGGATGTGCAATGAACAAAGACGTGAGCCTCTATAACCAGGGTAAGGGTGCGTTGGCTCAACTGGTGCGCCTGTATCAGCGCGGTTCGTACCGGGTGATACGGGACCCCGAAGGGGTCATCAGTCTGTGGGTTATTGAAGGCTATGAGAGAGACCCGTTTTCGGTATCGTTTGCGGACCGGGGGCGCATAAGCGGGAATATCGAGGATATGTCTCCCGAGTTCGTGCGGGCGTTCATCGAGTTTGTGAGAAAAAACGGGGTGCGGATTGCGTGAATTGGTGGGGGAAAATTAGTACGAAAGTACGGCGGGGTTGACAAAGATCAGGGGGTTGTTGTGAATAAGGCGGTTGATGGGAATCATGGGAATTATGGGAGTAATGAGGAAGCGCCTTCCCATAATTCTCATGATTCCCAGATCTCCCATGACACTCCATCACTGCTCCTGCCTCCGCGCGGCGACTACCAGACCCTGATATCCTATCAGAAGTCCGAGGTGGTCTACCAGATAACCTTCCGGTTTTGCGAGCGCTTTTTAAAAAAGGGGGACCGCACGGTCGATCAGATGGTTCAGGCGGCCCGCTCCGGCAAGCAGAACATCGTGGAAGGAAGCAAGGCGGCGACGACCTCGAAGGAGATGGAGATCAAGCTGACCAACGTGGCGCGGGCCAGCCTGGAGGAGTTGCTGGAAGATTATCGCGATTATCTGAAGGTCAGGGATTTGCCCGTCTGGGACAAGCAGAGCCGAGAAGCGGCTTATGCCCGCAAGCTTGGCAAGACCTCGCCGCTTTCCTTCGAGGTCTTCCGGGAGTTCACCGAGACCCGCCCCGCCCAGGTGGTGGCCAATATAGCGATTTGCCTGATTCATCAGGCCAACTACCTGTTGGATCAACAGTTGAAACGGCTTGAGCAAGATTTTCTGAAAGATGGCGGCCTGCGTGAGCGGATGACCCGCGCCCGTTTGCAGGCGCGGGGGAATCAGCAGAACGGACGGGGGAAGGTATGAGTGCGAGGAAGGAGATTAAGAACCTCACTAAATGCCCAGGTCATACAGCAATTTAAGCATGTTAAAGATTGGGATTCGCTAGCTCTCAGGTCATACGCAACGACGTTAACCGAAAGGAGTCCATTCGATGAAATCCACTGAACAGAAGGGAATGAACCGCAGGACCTTCATCAAGGTCGGAATGGTGGGGACCGCAACCGCTCTGATCGCTCCGCCCGCATTTGCGGAGGCCCTGCAGAATATGGCCGAAGCGGAGCGCTCCGCCTTTCCCAAGCCGGTCTACCGCACCCTGGGCAGGACCGGCCTGAAGGTCTCCGTGGTCAGCTTCGGAGCCATGCTGACCCCCGAGCCGGAGGTGATCCGGGTCGCCATCGACCAGGGGGTGAACTACATCGACACGGCCCGCAAGTACATGGGGGGCAAGAACGAGGAGATTGTCGGCAGGGCGGTGAAAGGGGTGCGGGACAATCTCTACATCGCCACCAAGACCCAGCCCGAGTCGAAGACAAAGGCCGAGATCATCCGGGACGTGGAGACCAGCCTGAAGGCCCTGGGGACCGACCACATAGACGTTATCCAACTCCACAACCTTACCGGCAAGGAGCGGATATTCATCCCCGAGACCCGTGAAGCCCTGGCGCAGTTGAAAAAAGAGGGTAAGGTGCGCTTTTGCGGCGTGACCACCCACAAGAACGAGGCCGAGGTGCTGAACGCCCTGGTGGATGACCCCGACCGGTTCTTCGACACCTGCCTCGTCAAGTTCAACTTCAAGGCGGACAAGGAGGTTGCGGCCGCCATCGACCGGGCCGCCTCGGCCGGTATCGGCATCATCGCCATGAAGACGCAGCTTGGGGGGTATGACACCGCCGGACTGGGCGGCATCACCCCCCATCAGGCGGCCCTCAAGTGGGTGCTCCGCAACCCGAAGGTGACCGCGGCCATACCGGGCATGAAGAATATGACGCAGCTTCGGGAGGACATCGCCGTCATGGGCATGCCCTTTACCTATGCCGACGTGCGGCGCCTCGACCGCTACGCCGAGGCAATTGCCCCCTTCTACTGCAACTTCTGCGGTTCGTGCGAGGCGGGATGTCCCCAAGGGGTGGAGATATCCACCGTCAACCGTGCACTCATGTACGCCGAGGGAGGGTACCGGGACATGGATCTGGCCCGCGCCACCTATGCCGAGTTGCCCCGGCAGGCAACGGCAGCGGTCTGTAGCGACTGCGGGGGATGCTCCGCCCGTTGTGTCAACGGGCTGGACATCGCCGCCAAGATGGAGCGCGCCCGGTCGGTGCTGGCATGAGGCCGAATCTTTTCCGGGTCTTAGTGCGGTCGTTGCTTCCGGCCCTGTTCCTTCTCACCCTCCTGGTTCCGTCCGGCTCCCAGGCCGGCGGCGACATGGAGGAACTCCTGCCGCCGGTCTCCTGCGGCGCCGGATGGAAGATGGAGGGGAAGCCGCTCTTCTATGACCGGGACACCCTGTCCGACCGGATCGACGGCGAGGCCGAGTTGTACTTCCCCTACGGCTTCGACCGCATGGCCGCGTCCCGCTACGCCTCTGAGAAAAACCTCGCGGCCGGCATCGATGTGGAGATCTATCGCATGGGCTCGCTGCTGGACGCCTTCGGCATGTATGCCAACTACCGCCAGAAGGAGGGGAGCACCCTAAGGGTGGGCGCCGAGTCCAACCTTTCCCCCTCCCAGTTGTTCTTTTACCAGGGACGCCTTTTTGTCCACATCCAGGTGACCGGCGCCGATGACGCCGGCACGGAAGCCGTGGCCAAATGCGGGCTGGCAGTGGCATCGCGGCTAGCGGGCGCCAAGAACGGGCCGCCCGAGCTTTCGGCCCTGGACCGGCCCGAGGTGGTCAAGGGGTCGGAACGCTACCTTCCCCAGAGTCTTCTGGGGTATGATTTCCTGAACAAGGGATTCATGGCCGATGCCGTGGTTGGGGGTAAAAACCTGCAGGTATTCCTCCTCCTGGCGACCACGGCCGAATCCGCATCAGCCGCCTTTGACCGCTACCGCTCCCAGGTGACCCAGGGAAAGGCAGGGGGTGGAGGAAAGGACACAGCAGTGCTGGAGGGGGTCGATCCCCTCTACGGCCCGGTCATGGTCATGAGGAAGGGAGGGTGCCTCGCCGGCGCCCTCAAGTTCAGCGGGAAAGAGGGTGTCCACGCCCTGTTGGAGAGTCTTTGCCGGTAAGAGGGCAAAGGTTTGGCAGACCTTTATCAAGCGATTCGGCCTGACGCGAACCATGCCTATTCCTGCGCACGCCGACACGAGGGCATACCCCACCTGCGCCCAGAGCTCCACCTGAAAACATCCTCGGATTTTTTGCAACCCCCTCAAGTAATTCCCCCATATTTTGAACTCTTCGAATTTGTTGTCCAATGAAGGCGGCTTGTGATATTTCAACCGTACAATCTTAAACCGGAAGGAACCCATGTTCGAACAAGCCTTCAAAAACATCGACGACGCCCTCAGAAAAGAAGCGGGTTGCACTACAGAGTTGGACTACACGGAGCAGACCTCGTGGCTGCTCTTCCTGAAATATTTGGATGGCCTGGAGCGGGACAAGGCCATGGAGGCCGAGTTGGAGGGGAAAAAGTACTCTTTCATCCTCGACGAGCCGTACCGCTGGGATAGTTGGGCAGCACCCAAGGCTGCCGATGGCAAGCCCGACCACAACAAGGCCCAGACCGGCCCTGACCTGTGCGAGTTTGTGGACCGCAAGCTGTTTCCCTACCTGCATGGCTTTAAACAGAGGGCCAGTGGGCCGAACACCATCGAATACAAGATCGGTGAGATCTTCGGCGAGATCAAGAACAAGATCCACAGCGGCTACAACCTGCGCGAAATCATCGACCATATCGATGAACTGCGCTTCCGTTCACAGACAGAGAAGCACGAGCTGTCCCACCTCTATGAGGCCAAGATCAAGAACATGGGCAATGCAGGGCGAAACGGTGGTGAGTATTACACCCCCCGTCCGCTGATCCGCGCAATGGTAAAGGTTGTGAATCCGGAGATCGGACACCGCATCTACGACGGTGCTTGCGGCTCGGCTGGCTTCTTGTGCGAAGCCTTCGATTACCTGAAGGGATTCAGCGGCCTGACCACCAGCGATTTCAAGACGCTGCAAACGCGCACCTTTTACGGCAAGGAGAAGAAGTCCCTTGCCTATGTCATCGCCATCATGAACATGATCCTGCACGGCATTGAGGCGCCCAACATCGTCCACACCAACACCTTGGCCGAGAACCTTGCCGATATCCAGGAGAAGGATCGTATGGACGTTATCCTGGCAAATCCTCCCTTTGGCGGCAAGGAGCGCAAGGAGGTGCAGCAGAACTTCCCCATCCGCACCGGCGAGACGGCCTTCCTCTTCCTCCAGCACTTCATCAAGATGCTCAGGGCCGGAGGACGGGCGGGCGTGGTCATCAAGAACACCTTTCTCTCCAACACCGACAACGCCTCGGTACACTTGAGGAAGCTCCTTCTGGAGAGTTGCAATCTGCACACCGTCCTCGATTGTCCCGGCGGCACGTTCCAGGGTGCAGGCGTTAAGACCGTGGTGTTGTTCTTCGAGAAGGGCGCGCCAACGCGTAAAGTCTGGTACTACCAACTTGATCCCGGTCGCAACATGGGCAAGACCAATCCGCTGAACGACGATGATCTGGTTGAGTTCATCAAACTGCAAAAAAACTTTGCCGACTCACCAAAAAGCTGGAGTGTGGATGTCACTGGTATCGACACAACCACTTATGACCTGTCCATGAAGAACCCTGACGGCGGTGAGGAAATCGTACTCCGTAACCCTCTTGAGATCATGGTCGAGATAGCCGCACTGGATGCAGATAGTGCGGAAGTGTTGGCTAACATCAGAGCGTTGCTATGAAAAGTGGGTGGCAGATAAAAGCTCTTGGAGAAATTTGCGACTTTGAAGGTGGGTCTCAACCGCCAAAATCAGAGTTCATCTACGAAGAGAAGTCCGGTTTTGTGCGCTTTCTACAAATCCGTGACTTTGCAAGTGATAAGAACATCACTTACATCCCAGCATCAAAAAAAAACCGTATCTGCAACGAGGATGACATTCTAATTGGTAGATATGGTGCGTCTGTTGGCAAGGTTCTGACGAACAAGGCGGGAGCATACAACGTCGCTTTGATGAAAACTATTCCGAATCTTGACATACTCGATAGATCTTGGTTTTACCATTACCTTATCTCGAATGAATTTCAGAGTTCATTACTTAATGTTGCGTCTCGATCAGCTCAAGATGGTTTCAGTAAAGATGATATATATAATTTTCCAGTGCCTATTCCACCGCTCCCCGAGCAGCAGCGGATCGTCGGTATTCTCGACAAAGTGTTTGACGGCATCACCACCGCCAAAGCCAATACAGAAAAGAATCTCCAAAACGTTAGTGCCCTTTTTATTGCAGGGTTTGGCAGCCTCACATCTAAATCAAAACAATCCAATTGGACAAGGACTACAGTTGCAGAGGTTGCAGCATCAAAGAGAGGATCAATTCGTACTGGCCCTTTCGGAAGCCAGCTTCTGCATAGTGAGTTCACAGGTGAAGGTATTGCCGTATTGGGCATAGACAATGCCGTTGCAAACGAGTTCCGTTGGGGTAAGCGCAGATTCATCACACCGGGAAAATATCAGCAGCTCGAACGTTATAGAGTACATCCTGGGGATGTATTGATCACTATCATGGGCACTTGTGGTCGCTGCGCTATAGTACCGAGTGACATTCCTATATCGATTAATACTAAGCATCTTTGCTGCATCACGTTGGATCAAAACAAGTGCCTGCCTGGTTATCTGCATGCTTACTTTCTATACCACCCATTAGCCCAAGAATTTCTCGCCAAACGTGCTAAAGGAGCAATCATGGCTGGTCTGAATATGAGAATTATTGAAGAGCTTCCAGTTTTACTGCCGCCTCTTAAGAGGCAGGGAGAACTTGTTGTTGCTCTCGACGCAATGAAGAAAGAGACCCAACGCCTCGAATCCATCTACCAACAGAAGCTTGCCGCACTAGATGCACTAGAAAAATCCCTTTTGGATCAGGCGTTCAGCGGTGCATTATAGGTTCTCGAAAGGATATGAACCATGACCGTTAACCGCAACAAAAGGCAAGATCGAGAAAGAACAATAGAACAAATTTTGAAGCCGGTCACGTTATCGCCAGAAATAGGAGTTAATTGGCTAGGCCACAGGACCACCTCAAAAGCATCAACCTTGGATGCAATGCTTCTGCATGGAACAACGATAACGGAAATGGAAAAAGTCCGTGGAGCAGTGGAAAACCATATTCGGCACCTGGAGCAAGAACATGGCCTGACAATCAAGACAGACGGAGAGACATACAAAATCGACCGTCTAAATCTCGGCATCACTGAGTAACAATTATGAACGAAGCCGAAACCAGAGTCGAACATATTGACCCCGCCTTGAAAACGGCGGGCTGGGGTGCGGCCTAGGGAAGCCGCATCTGGCGCGATACCCGATCACACTGGGCCGCTGAAGGACAGTCCCTGCTGGATCAAGCCTTCGCAGGTGCATTATAGCAATATCCTTGCAGAAATACATAACACCGATATAATGACGATTATGGAACGTATTCAGTCTATAAATCATGAACGTATTGCATGGTGTTGTGCCGATTACGGCATTACGTCTGATGAACTTGCATACGAACTTGGTATCGCTGCTTCCAGCATGGAGCACGTCATGGCCGGTGAAGACGGAATGACGTTCAATCAGTTGCGTAAGGTGGCTGAGTACTTTGGCCGGGGTGTACTTTTTTTCCTGGAGTCCGGGCCGGTTGATGTTAGTCAGGTTCATACTGCACAATTCCGCACTCTTGCCAACCAGAAGCCTGAGTTGACTCCCAGCCTGAAAAAACTGATTGAACGGGTCGAAAAGCAACGTGCAGTGTACATGAGCCTGCGTGAAGACCTGGATGATACTGAGCGGTTGCAGTTCACACCACCTGAACTAGACCGTAAAAACCCGCAAGAAGCTGCAAGCATTGTACGTAAATGGCTGGGGTTGACTGAAGAGAATAATTTTAATTCGTACCGTGAAGCGGTTGAAGCGCAAGGCCTGCTGGTTTTTCGTAGTAATGGCTACAATGGGAAGTGGCAGATTCCCAAACAAAATCCGATTCTCGGTTTCGCCCTGTATGATCCCACCTGTCCCGTGATAGTCATCAAAAAACAGTCCTCGGATGCTCGGCAATCGTTTACGCTCATACACGAGCTGGCGCATCTGTTGCTTCACAAAACCAGTTCGATTGATGATGACCAAGATTTCCAGTCTCACCAAGGCAATGAACGTGATGCAAATGCATTTGCCGGTCATTTGCTGGTGCCAGATGTTTTTTTGGCGGTCATTCGGGATGTGGATCGTCCTCATGAGGCATCTCGATACGATGAGTGGCTTGCACCACAACGGAAAGCGTGGGGTATAAGCGCGGAGGTAATTTTACGCCGCTTGCTGGATGCGGGTCGCCTGACTCACAGTCAGTATAGCGCCTATCGGCAGTGGCGAGCGAAACTGCCTCTTCAGGAAGCTGATGGAACACGGCAGTACCGATACCGTGAACCCAAGCATTTGTTCGGCGACACGTTTGTTCGGACGGTACTTGATGCGCTTAATGCCCGTCATATCACGCTCGCCAAGGCGAGCACGTATCTTGACAGCCTGAAGATTAAAGACCTGCATCAGTTGGAGAACCTTTATGCCGGTCTTTGATGCGTCATCAATGATCTATGCATGGGATAACTATCCGGTACTTCAGTTTCCGGGCTTGTGGGAGTGGATGTCAAAGCAGATTAAGGCGAATATAATTGCAATGCCAAGTGTGGCATTTGAAGAGGTTGAAAACAAAACGCCTGAATGCGCTGATTGGCTCAAGGATAACGGCATTGAACGGATTGAAATCAATAATACGGTTCTGAAGGAGGCCATGCGGATTAAAAAACTAGTTGGAATTATTGATGATAAATACCATCCCAAGGGTGTTGGAGAGAACGATTTACTTATCATTGCAACGGCAAGAGCATATAAAGCCGAATTGATCTCAGACGAAGAACGGCAAGCTATTCACCCCAAAGAACCCACCAAGAGAAAAATTCCGGCAGTATGTTCCTTGAAAGATGTTGCTGTCCCCTGCATTAATTTCCTCGAATACATAAAACATTCCGGCGAGATATTTCGTTAATAGCCTTCATCGCGAATAGCTGAATATTGCAGAAGGAGACGATATGTTTTGAGTCTCATCAAATAAACACAATGTTCTTTGTGTCTCATAAAACGCAAAAAATGAGACACAAGCCATGTAACATTTAATAAACGAGATACAAAACTATGAATGAAGCCGAAACCAGAGCCGAACATATCGACCCCGCCTTGAAAACGGCGGGCTGGGGCGTGGCCGAGGGAAGCCGCATCCGGCGAGAATACCCGATCACCCTGGGCTGTATCGAGGGCCATGGCAAGCGCGGCAAGGCGCTAACGGCTGACTATGTGTTGGAGTACCGCAACACCAAACTGGCGGTGGTGGAGGCCAAGGCGTGGGAAAAGCCGCTGACCGAGGGGGTGGGGCAGGCCAAGGATTATGCGGGCAAGCTGGCTATCCGCTTCACCTATGCCACCAATGGACAGGGCATCTACGGCATTGATAGGGAAACCGGTGTCGAGGGCGAGCAGACGCAGTATCCGACACCGGACGAACTTTGGAATCTCACCTTTGCCATCCATAACGCCTGGCGTGACCGCTTCGCCGCTGTGCCGTTCGAGGATAGGGGCGGCTACTTCCAGGGGCGATACTATCAAGACATTGCTATAGAACGGGTTCTTGAGGCAATCGCAGACAACCGGCAGCGCATTCTTCTGACTCTGGCTACCGGAACCGGCAAGACCTTCATCGCCTTTCAGATCGCCTGGAAACTGTTTCATAGCCGCTGGAACCTGATAGACTGGAAGAAAGAGGGGGAATCGACCCGCCGCCCACGCATCCTGTTCCTCGCCGACCGCAACATTCTGGCTGACCAAGCCTACAACGCTTTTTCCGCCTTCCCCGAGGATGCGCTGGTGCGGATTGCGCCCGACGAGATCAAGAAGAAGGGCAAGGTGCCAAAGAACGGCAGCATCTTCTTCACCATATTTCAGACCTTCATGTGCGGTCCGGGAGATACCCCTTACTTCGGCGAGTACCCGCCGGACTTCTTCGACCTCATTGTCATCGACGAGTGCCACCGGGGAGGCGCCAACGACGAGAGCAACTGGCGCGGCATCATGGACTATTTCACGCCCGCTGTGCAACTCGGTCTGACCGCAACGCCAAAGCGCAAGGACAACGTGGACACCTACGCCTATTTCGGTGAGCCGGTTTATGTCTACTCATTGAAAGACGGAATCAACGATGGGTATCTCACGCCGTTCCGGGTGAAACAGATTTCCACGACGCTGGACGATTACGTCTATACTCCCGATGATCGCGTCATGGAGGGAGAAATAGAATACGGCAAACGTTATGAGGAACCTGATTTCAACAAGATCATCGAGATCAAGGAACGGGAAAAAAAACGCGTTGAAATATTCATGTCCCAGATCGACCAGCGACAGAAGACACTGGCGTTTTGTGCCACTCAGGATCACGCCTTGGCTGTGCGTGACCTCATCAACCAGATGAAGACCAACTCAGATCCGAACTACTGCCAGCGGGTGACCGCCAACGACGGCGCGCTCGGCGAACAACACCTCCGGGACTTCCAGGATAACGAGAAGACCATCCCCACTGTCCTTACCACATCGCAGAAGCTCTCGACAGGAGTGGACGCGCGCAACATTCGCAACATCGTACTGATGCGCCCAATCAATTCAATGATTGAGTTCAAGCAGATTATCGGCCGCGGCACCCGTCTCTACGACGGCAAGGATTATTTTACGATCTACGATTTCGTAAAGGCGCACCATCTTTTCAGTGATCCTGAATGGGACGGTGAGGTTGAGCCGGAAACCTGCCCAAAGTGCGCTTGCTACCCATGCGAGTGTGTAAGACCTGATCCAAAATCTTGTCCAGTGTGTGGTGAGCGACCTTGTGTCTGCGATAAATTGCCTCCAGAGCCGTGCTCGAAGTGCGGCCAGCGTCCTTGCGTATGCAAAAAGAAGGCAAAGGTCAAGCTCGCCGATGGCAAGGAGCGCACTATTCAGTATATGGTGGCGACGAGTTTCTGGCATCCGGACGGTACCCCCATGTCGGCGCAGCAGTTCATGGAGGCGCTCTTTGGCAAGCTGCCCGAGTTTTTCAAGGACGAAACGGAACTCCGTGCCGTATGGAGCAGGCCGGATACACGCAGGAAACTGCTGGAAGGGCTGGCTGAGAAGGGTTTTGGCAAGGACCAGTTGGCCGAGATGCAGAAGATTATCGACGCGGAGAAGAGCGACCTGTTCGACGTGCTCGCCAATGTCGCCTATGCCCTGCCCCCGCTCACGCGTGAGGAGCGGGCCGAGAAAGCCAGGGTCCTCATCACCCAGCACTTCACAAGCAAGCAACGGGTGTTCCTCGGTTTCGTTCTCTCCCATTATGTAGAAGTCGGGGTAGAGGAACTTGACCAAGCCAAGCTGACCCCGCTCTTGAAGCTAAAGTACCACGACTCCATCGCCGATGCCGTGGACGATCTGGGCAGGCCGGAGGAGATCGGAAAGGTATTTGCCGATTTTCAGAAATATCTATATATATCAATGACATTGTAAGTGGTTATTTTTTAGTCTCTAAAATCATCTAAAACGTCATCACCTGCTTCTGGAGCCGCTTGTAGTAGAAATTCTGCCCATACAGCACGGCGATGGGATTGTGGCCGGTAACCCGGTCCTTGACGACCAGGGTCGTTACCGGAGCCTTGGAGCGCCTGTTGAAGAGCATGTCATGGCCGACGCACAGGCCGAGGATGATGTTCATGTCGGTCTTGAGGCGGTTGCAGATTTCGGCCTGGGCAATCGGGTTGCAGGCCGGCTCGAAGGTGCCGGGCCTGACCTTGTCCTCTTCCTCCAGCCCCAGTTCCCGCTTGTCGATGCTTCCCGCCTTGCAGCAGACGCTCAGCGGTTCAAGGCCCTGGGCCTTCAGGATGGCCACCAGGCGGTCAGCCTCGTCCAACAGGCCGATGCAGGTCGCGATGCCGATCTTCGTATATCCCATCAGCTTGGCAAAGGCGACCGTATCCTCCACCCGGGTCCAGCGCGGCATGATCGTATCGCTGCCTGCCGCCCTCTGGTAGCACAGGCCTTCCACCCGCGCAGCCACCAGGGCGATGCGGGCCTCCTCGCCCTCTCCCCGGTATTCCTCGAATGCCTCCCTGACCACGTCGTCATAGGCGTTGGACGGGCAGTTGCCCGGTTTGGGCGGTGCACTGTCCGGGTCGCCGCTCCAGCAGTTGGTGGTGCCGCACTTTTGCCACACGCTGCTGCACTTGGAACATGAAACCGGTGTCTCGTCCGACATGATAAACCTCCCGAATCGGTAATCGGTAATCGGTAATCGTGAATGGTGAATGGTGAATGGTGAATGGTGAATAGTAAAAGATACAAACCCTGAAGCTGCCAGCCCCTCACCATTCACGTTTCACACTATCTCTGTGTCTCTGTGGCAAATGCACTAAGCAGCGGATCACCCCATGATCGCAACCAGCATGACCGGCGGCAGCGCCACCACGACCACGGCGAACAGGCCATGGAGCCAGACGGCGGCGCCGGCCTGGCAAAGGCGGATCAGGCCCACCACCGGCGCGAGCAGCAGTTTTGCGCAGAAGCCCACGTCGGGGCTGGTAACGTCCTTCCAGAGCGCGTCGCCGTCGCCGCTGCTGGGAAATGCATGCAGGGCCATGGAGAAACTGAGCCAGGCAGCGACGAGCACGGCAAGGTCCTTGAATTCGGCGTCCGCGGGGCTCATCGCAAAGACGGATGCCAGCAGGCTGACGGCCAGGGCGGTTGCGGTGGAGACGAAGAACGGCGCGACCGCCACCATGATATGTTGAACAGCGTATTCCGGCTGTTCGTGGAGCACATACCCCAAAGGGTTGCCCAGGCGCAAGTAGCAGACCTTCAGGACCCGGATCCCGAGCCTGCGGCAAGCCCAGGCGTGGGCATATTCGTGCAGCACGACCCCCGGAAAGGTCAGCAGGGAGACGATCAGCATGGCGGTGGTCATAAGTGTTGCTTCACGCCGTGGTCATGGTGTTGAAGATCTGGTTCACTTCGCGGAAGACTCCCACATATTCATCGTTCAGCATAAAGAAGAAATCCCCCAGGTTGCCGGGCAGGGGGGTGCGTGAATGCTGCTTGAGCAGGTTCCAGGCGGATTCTTCGGATCGCGCCGGCTTGGTGGCCTGGGCCACGCTGTCCGAGATGGTGTAGGCCAGGCAAAAAAAGTCGGCCAACGTGACGATCGCGGTCAGCAACGGATCTTCGATGGCCAGGTCAAAGGAGTGATGGTGGGAGATGACATCACAGTACACCGGCGGGAAATTCCAGCGCTGTGCCAGGCAGAGGCCCAATTCGCTGTGAGTTGTGCCGAAATACTCCATCTCGGCGTCGTAGGTCGTGGAGCGGGTGTAATTGATGGTGGAGAGCATCTCGCCGTACTCTTCCTTGAAGTAATGGCCGAGAAAAACCTTGCCTATGTCGTGGATGATGCCGACCAGATATGCCGTTTCGGTATCGCCGTACCCCACCATTTCTGCGATGCGGCGGGACATGGAGCCGACGCTGAAGGAATGCATCCAGAAGACGTTCAGGTCGAAGGGTTGCTCCTGCCTCCTGAAGCCGTCCACGATATAACTGGTCAGGATCATCTCGCGCACGCTCCTGAACCCCAGGTAGAGCAGGGCGCGTTTCACCGAGGTGATCTTGCTCCCCGGCATGTAGAGGGGAGAGTTTACCACCCTGATGACCCTCGCAGCCAGTACCTGGTCGGAAAGGATCAGGTCCGCGATCTCGTCCGGGCTGGATTCGTGATTGTCCAGGAGCCTGATGACCCGCGAAACGATCACCGGTATGGTCGGCAGGTCGCTGACGTCCTTGAACAGCTTGCGGGCCTTGATCATCATTGCAGCTTTATCCAAGCGTCGTTCCTTTCACTCTTCCGGTTGAAAAATTCCTGAATCCGTGGTGCCTTCACGGCTCCTCTCGCTCAGATATATCAGTCCGTCTTCTGCACAAGCTCTGAAAACCGGGCTTCCGAGAGCACGGCAACCCCCAGTTCCCTGGCCTTGTCGAGCTTGCTGCCGGGGTCTTCGCCGGCAACGACGTAATCGGTTTTTCTGGAGACGGAACCTACGACGTGCCCCCCCTCATCTTCGACGATCCTGCGGGCCTGGTCGCGGGTAAAACCGGAAAGCGCGCCGGTAAACACGAAGTTTTTGCCGGTAAGCCTGCCGCCGACCCGTTTTTCTTCGGCAGTAGGGGTCACACCCGCTTCCAGCATGCGCTGGATGACGGCCACGTTATCCCGATTGCCGAAGAAGGTGCGAATGCTTTGGGCAACGGTCGCGCCGATATCGCGGATGCTGGTTAGCTCTTCAATGGTGGCCTGTTCCAGGCTTTCCAGGCTGCCGAAGGATTGGGCCAGCATCTTGGCCGTTCGTTCACCCACATGGCGGATGCCGAGGGCGAAGATGAATCTGCCCAGTTCCCGATGTTTGCTGTTCTCGATTGCCGCCAGAAGATTGCCGGCCAATTTGTCTCCCATGCGCTCGAAATGCATGAAATCGTCACGTGTCAGTCGGTAAATGTCGGCGACATTGTGCACCAGCCCCAGAGAGAGCAGTTGTTCGGTGAACTTTTCTCCCAAACCCTCGATGTCCATGGCGTTGCGAGAGGCAAAGTGAATGATCGATTCGCGGATCTGGGGCGGGCAGGAGAGCCCCATGCATCGTACCGCCACCTCGTCGGCGATGCGGACGACCTCCGAACCGCACTCCGGGCAGGTCTGCGGCGGCGGCAACGGCATCTCCCGGCCGGTGCGTTTTTCCGTCAGTACCCTGACCACCGCCGGTATGACGTCGCCGGCCCGTTCCACCAGCACGGTGTCGCCGACACGGATGTCCTTGGCAGCGATCTCATCCCAGTTGTGCAGCGTAGCGCGGGCAACCGTCACCCCGGAGATCACCACCGGCTGCAGGTGCGCTACGGGCGTGATCACCCCGGTCCGGCCGACCGACGGGACGATTGCCTCGACAACGGTCTCCGCTTGGCGCGGCGGGAACTTGCAGGCGACGGCCCAGCGGGGCGAGCGGCTCTTTTCGCCCAATTCCCGCTGGAGAGCATAGGAATCCACCTTGATGACCGTGCCGTCGATCTCGTAGGGGAGCGCCTCCCGGCGCTCCTGCATCTCGCGATAATATGCCACCGCCGCCTCGATCCCGGTTACCGGCCGCACCAGCGGGTTGACCGGCAGCCCATGGGCGCTGATGAAGGCGAAAAATTCCTGTTGAGAGTCAAATGCCGTCCCCTCGCTGACACCCGGGGCATAGCAGAAGACTGAGAGCGGCCGCCGCGCCGTGACGCGGGGGTCGAGCTGGCGTAGCGAACCGGCGGCTGCGTTGCGCGGGTTGGCAAAGGGGGGCTCGCCGTTTTCCTCTTTTTCCCGATTGATGTGTTGAAACGCCTCCAGGGACAGGTAGACCTCACCCCGCACCTCCAGCAGTCGTGGGGTGTCCTTGCCTGAAAGCCGCAGGGGGAGCGAGCGGATCGTCCGGATATTCGCGGTCACGTCTTCACCGGTCAGCCCGTCGCCGCGGGTGGAGGCGACCGTCAGGACACCATCCTCATAGACCATCTCCACTGCCAGACCGTCCATCTTCGGTTCGCAGACGTAGCTTACCGCCGCCTCGGCAGGCAGCGCCAGAACCTTTTTGACCCGTTGGTCAAATTCCCTGATCTCTTCTTCATTGGTAGCGTTTTCCAATGACAGCATCGAGAGGCGGTGAGGCAGTGGGGCAAATTTGTCCAACGCAGAGCCCCCGACCCGTTGGGTCGGGGATGCGGGCGTCACCAATCCGGGAAACTGTTCCTCGATGGCCTGGAGTTCTCGGAACAGCGTGTCGTAGTCGGCATCGCTGACCTCTGGCGCATCCAGCACATAGTACATCCGGTTGTGGTGCTCAATCAGGCGGCGCAGTTCCTCTGCCCTGGCCCGAGCACTCTCCTGTGGATCGTGTATGTCAGGGAATAAGGGCGGCTGCACGGGGACTCCGGGAGATGGTGTTTGACTTTGCAGCAGATTACAGTATTATTTCAGCAATTTCAACGCCTCAGGCAAGAACCGGAAGATTCATGGAACAACAGCATGTTGCGGGTATACGTCAGTGGTTCGACGACTATACCCGCACCTTTCTCGATACTGACCCCGAAGGGCTTGGCAATATTCAGCTCAAGATCGAACACACCCGCAAGGTTTGCGAGGTCAGCGATATCCTGGCAGCGGGTGAAGGGCTTCCGGCCAACGAGGCCCGCATTGCGGCAACAGTCGCCCTGATGCACGATGTGGGCCGTTTTCCCCAGTACCGGCGCTGGCGCACCTTTCGCGACAGCGACTCCGACAACCATGCCCGGCTCTCGGTGGAGGTTCTGACTGAGCACAACCTGCTGGACGGTCTTGATCCCGCCGAATGCCTGTTGATCGTGGAGGCGGTGCGTTTCCACAACCTGCTGGAACTGCCCGAACGGGTCAGTTCGCCGACCAGGCTGTTCATGCAACTGATCCGGGACGCGGACAAGCTGGATATCTGGCGCATATTCCTCGATCTTTTCGCCCTGCCCGTGGAGCAGCGGGCATCCGCCGCCACCCTGAATTTGCCCGACCTGCCCGGATGCACGCCTGCCTGCCTGGGCGCCTTGCTGGAACGACATGTCGTCAAACTGGAACAGTGCCGGGTCCTCAATGACTTCAAGCTGTTGCAGATTTCCTGGGCACTGGACCTGAGCTTTGCCGCGTCCTATCGCCTGTTGTTGGAGCGAGACTATATTCCCCGCCTGGCAAGGACCCTCAATGGTGAGCTGGATATCGGGGCAGCCATCGAGGGCATCCAACGAGAAGCTGCCCGGCGGGCAGCCCATTTTCAAACTGAGTGACCAAAGCGGAGGTTATGATGGAAACCAGACTACGCATGGTTTTGCCGGATCATGAGCTGGTGCGGCTCTACGAGCAGATGTTCCTTTCGCGGGAATTCGAGGAGCATTGCGCCGAACAGTACACCAAGGGCAATATCACCGGGTTCCTGCACCTGTACAGCGGCCAGGAGGCCGTGGCGGTCGGGGCGACGGCCGGCCTGCACAAGGACGATTATATCCTCTCGGCCTACCGGGAACACGCCCAGGCCATCGTGCGGGGCGCCGACCCGAAGCGGGTCATGGCGGAGCTGTTCGGCAAGGCCACCGGTATCTGCAAGGGGAAGGGGGGCTCCATGCACCTCTTCGATCCCGCCCTGAATTTCATGGGGGGCTATGCAATCGTCGGCGGGCAGTTTCCCATCTCCGTCGGGCTGGCCTTCAGCGCCAAGTACCGGAACGAGGACCGCATTACCGCCTGTTTCTTCGGCGACGGCGCGGTCAATCAGGGGACCTTCCACGAATCTCTCAACTGGGCCCAACTGTGGGAGTTGCCGGTGCTCTTCATCTGCGAGAACAACTTCTACGGCATCGGTACCGAGGTGCACCGCTCCTCGGCCCTGGCATCCATCCATCGCCGCACCTGCGGCTATGACATCCCTTCCGAAAAGGTGGACGGCATGGACGTGATCGCGGTCTACAAGGCGGTGAAGTACGCCGCCGAGAAGGTGCGGGAAACCGGCCGGCCCCTTTTCATCGAAGCCACCACCTACCGTTTCCGGGGGCATTCCATGTCCGATCCGGGCAAGTACCGATCGTCCGCCGAGCATGAGTTGTGGAAGTCCCGCGACCCGCTGCCCAACTATGCCAGGCATTTGCTGGAAGAGGGGATCGCCACTCGCGAGGCCCTGGACGCTGTCGAGGTCCGGTGCAGGGCCAGGGTGGAGGAGGCGGTCGCCTTTGCCGAAGAGTCGCCCTGGCCTGAGGATAGCGAGGTATGGGAGGATATCTATGTCTGAAATGACCTATCGGGATGCAATCAACCTGGCCCTCAGGGAAGAGATGCGCCACGACCCGTCGGTGGTGGTCTGGGGTGAGGATGTGGCGCTGTACGAGGGCTCCTTCAAGGTGACCCGCGGGCTGTTGGCCGAATTCGGCGAGGAGCGGGTCAAGGATACGCCGATCTCGGAGAACACCATCGTCGGCGTGGCCGTGGGGGCCGCCATGGGTGGGTTGCGTCCGGTGGCCGAGTTGATGACGGTCAATTTCGCACTCTTGGCCATGGACCAGATCGTCAATCACATGACCAAGATTCATTACATGTTCGGCGGCCAAGCTGTCGTGCCCATGACGATCCGCATGCCGGGAGGGGGGGGGAGCCAACTGGGCGCCCAGCACTCCCAGAGCCTGGAGACCTTTTTCATGCACTGCCCCGGCATGCGGGTGCTCTACCCCTCGACGCCGGCCGATGCCAAAGGGCTTCTGAAGAGCGCCATCCGGGACAACAATCCGGTCATCTTCCTGGAGCACGAACTGCTCTACAACAGCAAGGGTGAGGTGCCTGAAGACCCGGAGTACCTGGTCCCCATCGGTAAGGCCGCGGTCAAGCGGCCGGGCGAGCAGGTCACCATCGTGGCCTATGCCCGCATGACCGTGCTGGCCCTGCAGGCGGCCGAGGAGTTGGCCGGGGAAGGCATCTCCTGCGAGGTGGTGGACCTGCGCAGTCTGGCGCCACTGGACGACGATACCATCCTGGCCTCGGTCAGAAAGACCGGCCGGGCGGTGGTGGTGGAGGAGTGTTGGCGCACCTGCGGCCTGGGGGCCGAGATCGCCAGCCGCATCTTCGAGAACTGTTTCGATGTCCTCCAAACGCCGGTCAGGCGCGTTTCGGGGCTGGACGTGCCCATGCCGTACTCACGCAAGATCGAGAAACTCTGTATCCCACAGAAGGAAACCATCATCCAGGCTGTGAGGGAAGTCACGAGCGGAAGCTACTGAAAACGCCCGGTCGATAGCAACCATCTACAACAGAAGAAGGGGATGTCTCACTATGGCAACGGAAATCACCATGCCCAAGCTGTCTGATACCATGACCGAGGGGAGCTTTATCGGCTGGCGCAAGAATGTTGGTGATCGTATCGAGCGCGGCGAGGTGGTCGCCGAGGTGGAAACCGACAAGGCGGTCATGGAGTTGGAGGCGTTCGCCTCGGGCATCCTGCTCAAGGCCATGGCAAAGGGGGGCGAAATCGTCCCGGTCGGTACGGTGCTTGGGCTGATCGGCGAGCCGGGCGAACTGGCGGCGGAGGCCGGAGCGCCTATTCGGACGGCAGCGGCTGCCGCAACACCCCCTCCCCCGGAACCGTCTGCAGCCCCGGCCACGGACGTGCCCCCACCACTGCCCGCAGCTTCGCTTCCCACGCCGCCGGCGGGGCACGACGGGACAGATCGCGAAAAGGCGTCGCCCCTGGTGCGCCGCATGGCGCGGGAGATGGGCATCGATCTCTCCCAGGTACGCGGCAGCGGGCACGAGGGGAGGATTCTCCAGGAGGATCTGACGGGCCCGGCCGCGCCGGTGACGGAAGCGCCAAAGCCGCAGACAGAGCTTAAGCCGGCCGCGGATTCGGCTCCTGCCGCGGTTGCTCCGCAGGATGCCGCTCCGCCCGCTGGCCAGCCGGCGCCGAGCGTCATGCGTCAGGCAATTGCCGCCACGGTAACGCGATCCTGGCAGGAGATTCCTTATTTCACCGCAACGGTGGAGGTAGGGATGGAGGCCTGCCGAGAGGTGGTCAGCGAACTGAAAGGGAGTGACGGGCAGATCGGCTATCACGCCTTGCTGATCAAGGCCTGCGGTGTTGTCCTCAAAGGGTTTCCGCTGCTCGTGGCGGGCCGGTTCGGCGGTGCGGACGGGCCGGTCAACATCAGTTTCGCCGTGGCGTTGCCTGACGGCCTTTTGATGCCGGTTGTCAGGGATTGCTCGCGCCTGTCGGCCGCAGAGGTCGAACGCGAGGCGGCCCGCTTGGCGGACAAGGCCAGAAGCGGTCGGCTGTCCTCCGAAGAGATGTCGGGCGGCGGCTTCTCCATCTCCAATCTGGGCATGTATGGGGTGGACGAATTTGACGCCCTGATCGTGCCGGGACAGGTCGCCATCCTGGCGGTGGGCGCGGTGGCGGAGCGGCCCGTGGTCAGAAACGGTCAGCTTGCCGTGGCCCCCACCATGTGGGTTACCCTGTCGAGCGACCACCGCGTGGTGGACGGCGCCTATGCAGCCAGGTTCCTGGCCGAGTTGCGCCGCGCCCTGGAACATCCGATTCCACTTTTGGCCTCACATGGTTAACCATTAACAGGTCGCAGAAAAACTCAGGTTGTTCAAAAATAGTCAGATCGTCGCACCCGCAGTATAATCGCCTCCGGCGATTATCGGTGACGAAGCGAAGCGGAGTTCATCCCGCAGGGACAGAACCGGAACGGTTCTGCTAAAAAGCCCGCAGGAGGCAGGCCCTCTCTCTATCTCTCCCCCAGAGGGGGAGAGCATGCCTTGCCCTCTCCCTCCGGGAGAGGGATTGGGTGAGAGTTTGCAGCGCTACGCCGCACAATTTCATTCGTGAAATTGGACCGCGAAGGCGCCCGAAGGGTGAGGCCGCAGGCCGAAGTCACAAGAGGGTTTTCGAGGACGAAGGCCGAGATGGCTGTTTTTCAACAACCTATTAAATTAGGAGTGCCTGATGCCTCTCACAAAACTGCTCATCCCTGCGGAAAGACTCCGTTGGAAGTGCGATCCCGGAACCTTTGATTTCGAAACAACTGAAGAACTCCCCGATCTTGAAGACGCCATCGGCCAGGAACGGGCCCTGCGTTCGATCGAGTTCGGGCTCGACATGCAGGGCGCCGGCTTCAATCTCTACATCTCGGGCGAAACCGGCACCGGCCGGGCCTCGACCATCCGCAGCATCCTCCGGAAACGGACCGTTGCCGAACCACAGCCCTGCGACTGGCTGTATGTCCATAACTTTAGAGATCATGATGCAGCGGTGTCCCTGTCGCTGCCGGCCGGCAAGGGAGGGGTGCTGGCCGCGGACATGAAGGAGTTGATCGAGGCATTCAAGGAGGATATCCCCAAGGCCTTGGAAAGCCGGGAGTACGAGAACCGCCGCACCGAGATCCTGGAAACCTATCAGGCCACCAACAGCGGGCTGTTCCAGGCGCTTGAGAAGGAATGCGAGAAACGCGGGTTCACGCTGCAGAGAACGGTCTCCGGACTGGTGGCCGTACCCCAGAAGGAAGGGCGCAACTTCACCCAGGAGGAGTATGAGGCGCTGCCCCGGAAAAAGCGTGAACAACTGGAGAAGGACGGCAAGGCACTTACCGAGAGGTTGAACGAGGTTCTGCGCCAGGTGCGCGAGAGCGAAAAGGCGACCAAGGATGAGCTCTCCCAGGCCGACCGGGAGTTGGGCCTGTCGTGCCTGGGGCATCGCCTCGATCCGCTGCGCCGGAAGTATGGCGAGTTCCCTAAGGTGCTGGCCTACCTGGAGGCGGTGCAGGAGGATATCCTCAATAACCTGGAGGATTTCAAGCCCCAGGCGCCCCAGTCCCAGATCCCCGGACTGAAGATGCCGCGCCAGGAACCGACCTTTGAACGTTACGAGGTCAACGTTCTGGTGGATAACCGGGAGGCCAAGGGCGCGCCGGTCATCTTCGAGTCCAACCCCACCTACAACAATCTCTTCGGCCGCATCGAGCATGTCATGCAATACGGCGGCGTGGCGGTGACCGATTTCACCATGATCAGGTCCGGGGCGCTGCACCGCGCCAATGGCGGCTACCTGGTAATCGATGCCCGCGAGGTGCTGATCAATCCCTTTGTGTGGGACTCACTCAAACGCTGTATCCGGACCGGCGAGATCAGGATCGAGGATGTGCTGGAACAGTACCGCTTCATGACCATGGTGTCGCTCAAGCCGGAGCCGGTGCCGCTCCAGGCCAAGATCATCCTGGTCGGCTCCCCCTGGATCTACTATCTGCTGTTTCACCTGGACCCGGACTACCGCAAATTCTTCAAGGTCAAGGCCGAGTTCGACAACCGCGTTGCCCGCACGCCGGAGATCATGCGGGACTATGCCCTGTTCGTGGCTACCCACTGCCGGTGCGAAAAACTGCTGCATTTCGACCGCAGCGGCGTTGCCAGCCTGCTGGAGCACACCGCCCGCATGGTGGAGGATCAAGGAAAGCTCTCCTCCCAGTTCATGGAGATTGCCGATTTTATCCGTGAGGCCTGCTTCTGGGCTCACAAGGACGGCCATGTCATTGTCAACGGTGACGATGTGCAGCGGGCCGCCGAAGAGAAGCTCTACCGGGTCAACCGCATCGAAGAACGCCTGCAGGAGCTGTACGACGACGGCACCATCATGGTGGATACTGACGGCGAAGTGGTCGGCCAGATCAACGGCCTATCGGTGATCTCCCTCGGCGACCACACCTTCGGCCGCCCCTCGCGCATTACGGCCAGGGTCTACACCGGACTGGCCGGCATGGTCAACATCGAGCGCGAGGTCAAGCTTTCAGGCCCAATCCACGACAAGGGGGTCATGATCCTGACCGGTTACCTGGGGGGGACCTTCGCCGTCAAACGCCCCTTGTCACTCTCCGCTTCCATCTGCTTCGAACAGTCCTACGACGGCGTCGAGGGAGACAGCGCCTCCTCCACCGAACTGTACGCCTTGCTGTCGGCGTTGTCCGGCGTTCCCATCAGGCAGGGCATCGCGGTGACCGGGAGCGTCAACCAGCGCGGCATAATCCAGCCGATCGGCGGGGTCAACTACAAGATTGAAGGTTTCTTTGCCGTCTGCAGGTCCAAGGGGCTGAACGGGCGGCAGGGGGTCATGATTCCCAAGGCCAATGAACGGAACCTGATGTTGCAGGACGAGGTGGTGGCGGCGGTCGCAGCCGGCCAATTTCACATCTGGAGCGTGGAAACCATCGAACAGGGGATCGAGATCCTGACCGGCATGGCCGCCGGTACGCGCACCGGGAGCGGGACGTTTCCCAAGGGGACGCTGTACCATTTGGCGGATGCCCATCTGCGGCGGATGGCGGAAGTATTGCAAAAACAGGAGGAAAAGGGTAAAAAGAAACAAAAAAAATAAGCTTGAACAACCGGCTTGCAATTTAAAACGCAAAGAGGGGTATGTGACATGGGGATCGTGTGGAGAGAGTCGCTGGCAATCGGCGTTCCGGAGATCGACAGTCAGCACAAGGAGTTGTTGTCCCGCTTCGACAGTCTGCTCAAGGCCTGCGAGGCGGGCAAGGGAATGGAGGAGTTGCAGAAGCTTTTAAGTTTTCTCGATGACTATGTGGTCAGACATTTCAGCGACGAGGAAGCCATCCAGAGAAAACGCCTCTATCCCGGATATGCCGCCCATAAGAGCGAGCATGACGGGTTCATTGCCAGGCTCAAGACGCTAAAGGACGAGATCAAGGTCGATGGGGTGGCTGTCCATCATGTGACTGAAACCAACAATTTGCTGCTCAAATGGCTGATCAACCACATCTCCAGGGTTGATGGGGAGTTGGGCGCCTACCTGCGGGCAAACGCGGCGTCATAGCACGAGCGGGGCAACCCCTTGAGAGGGTTATTGATGTATCGTTGCCGGATCAGCGTTCTCAGTCGCAATCCTCGCGCCAGAGGCACTCTTCCTGGCCGCATGCGGCGGCTTTGCCGGAATCGAAGCACTGTTCGTTTCCCTCGGCCTGCTGGATGGCGCGAACCAGTTCGGCCTTTTTCATCTTGGCTGTCTTGATATGGTGCTGTTTCGCAATTTCCCTGATTTCATCGAGTTTCATATCGCGTTCTCCCTACTGTATACATTTTCAGTTCCATTAATTTATTAGCATAGCGCAGCTTGGTAAAATATCCACGACAATTGCGTTAAGATTTGTAAACAAAAAGGGGGCGGGTCGATTGGCCCGCCCCCTTTTTGGGTGAAATTCGAAAATATCGTTTCGGTGGTTAAATATCTTAATCGTAGGGGCGAACTGCTGTTCGCCCAATCAGGGCGCATGCAATGCGCCCCTACACCAGTATTTCCATGTTTAATCGCCGAAACAACAAGGTGTTATACGCTGATGCCGGTGATGCGGAAGAGCGCCTCACGGTATTTCTCGGCGGTCTTTTCGACGATCTCCGGCGGCAGGGGTGGCGCAGGTGCTGTTTTGCCCCAATCGAGGGTCTCCAGGTAATCCCTCAGGAACTGTTTGTCAAAACTGGGTTGCGCTCCGCCCGGCTTGTAAAGGTCTTTGGGCCAGAAACGGCTGGAATCGGGGGTCATGCATTCGTCTATGATGATCAGTTCGCCCTCACAGACACCGAATTCGAACTTGGTGTCGGCAATGATGATGCCCTTCCGGGCGGCTAGGTCCCGGGCCCGCGTGTAGATCCTTATCGTATAGTCGCGGGCTTGCTCGGCCAATTCGCGCCCACAGATGGCAGCCATCTGTTCAAAGGAGATGTTTTCGTCATGGGTGCCCAGTTCAGCTTTGGTGGAAGGGGTGAAGATCGGTTCCTGCAACTGGTCCGATTCCAGGAGCCCGGCCGGGAGTTTGATGCCGCAGATTGAGCCGTTGGCCTTATAGTCTTTCCATCCGGAACCGGAGACATAGCCGCGTACGATGCACTCCGCCGGCAGCGGTTGGGCCTTTTTCACCAGCATGGAGCGTCCCGCCAGCACATCGGCGTAGGGGCGGCACGCCGCCGGGTAATCGGCTGCATCAGTGGAGATGATGTGATTTTTGACGATGTCCTCCATCTGGCGGAACCAGAAGGCGGATATCTGCGTCAGCACGAACCCTTTGTCCGGGATCGGCTCGTTCATGATCACGTCAAAGGCCGAGATACGGTCCGACGTGACCAACAGCAGGGCGTCCCCCAGGTCGTAGATGTCCCGAACCTTGCCGCGGGCTATGAGGTTCAGGCCGGGGAAATCGGTCAGCAGAACGGGTTGTGACATGGCTTCTCTCCTATTTTTCGGCGATGAGCGCTTGATTGATCTCGATCTTGGCTTTCTCCCTGAGGCCCTTTGTCCAGGCGGCCAGGGCCTCTTCCTGTTTCTTGGGCAGCAGCTTCAGTTTGATCTGCTGTTTGGCCTTGTCGAAATCCGCTTTTGGGGCATCGATGCGCTGTTTGAGGTGTATCGCAAACCAACGGTTGCCAACCTTGAACGGTTCGTTGGCCACCGCCGCCGCAGGGGTCAGCTTGAAAGCCGCCTCCATCAGGTCGGGGGCATTGCCGATTTCCGGGACGTTGCCCTTGTCCGAAAAAACGAAGATGCCGGTGGTCCGGGCCTTGAACGCACCTTTGGCGGCGAACTGCCGGGCCGCATCGGCAGCCTTTTTCCTGGCAAGTTCCACCGCTTTGGCGGCTTTGACCTTCTGTTCCACAGCAGCTCTTATGCCGGCGAGCGGCGGCACGACCGAAGCCTTCCGTTCCCTGCACTTGATAATGTAAATGCCCTTGGCGGTCTCGACCGGTCCGCCCAGTTCGCCCTCCTTGAGTTCAAAGGCCTTGCTGATGACAGCCGTTTCGCTCGCCAGGGCGGCGGCGGGGGCAGTGGCGTCGAACAGCGGTGTCTCCTGCACCTTGAGGCCGAGTTGTCTGGCGATCAGATTCAGGTCGCCGGACTTGGCATTCTTGTAAAGGGTGTCGGCGGCCAGCTCAAAAGACTGCTTGGCGGCCTTCTGCCTGAGGGCGTCGGCCTTGACCTTGTCACGCACGTCCTTGAGGGGCAGGATGCCGTCCTTGCCCTGCCAGCGGTCGATGTTTTTCTGGTAGTAGGTCTGGATCTCCTCCTCGGAAACCGTCAGCTTTGCCGCCTGGGAGGCGGGGTCGAGCATGATGTAGGAAAGGGCCGCTTTTTCAGGCGTCTTGAACTCGCTCGGGTTTTTCTGCAGATAGTCGTTGAGTTCGGCATCGGTCGGTTTCACCTCGGTGATCACCTCGCTCGGCGCATAGGACACATACTCCAGCTCGATCTTGTCGTTTTCCTTTTTGTACTGGGCCAAGGCCTCGTCATCGCTGACCGTGGCCTTGTCCTTGATGGCCTGGCGAGCCTTGGATAGCAGCAGGTCGCGTTTCTGCCCCTCCTCGAAGTCCTTGGGGGTCAGGCGGCTGCTTCTCAAGAGCTGCTGGTACAGGTCGAAATCGAACTTTCCGTCCTTTTGAAAGGTTGGCATGGCTTCAATGGAAGTGGCCACCTCATCCTTGGATACCTTGAGCCCCATGGATTTGGCTTCCCTGGCGATCAGGATGTTGTCGATCAGGCTGTTCAGGGCCACCTTATGCAATCCCAGCATTTTTTCCATCTCGGGAGTGATGGATTGGCCATATATCTGCTGGTAGATGTTGCGGACGCGCTGATAGGCGTTCTGGTATTCCTCCAGAGAAATCTTGGTGCCGTTCACCTTGGCAGCGTAACCGCCGCGCCCGCCGATGCCCTCGCTCCCTTTGCCCCATACCAGGAACATGGTGCCGATAAAAGAAAGTACGATGACGACGAACACAATTTTGATGATGATTGATTCCTTCTTCTTGCGCATGAAGTCCAGCATGGCCGAAATACTCCTTGGGTAGATTTGTGGCGGCAGAAAAAGAAAACGAATATTACTATACGTCCCACTTGAATGCAAGGTGCTTGTTTCGAGCCATGACCGGGCGGGTGTGTCCTTATTGCGGCGTTTGATTTGCGCCCGCACCTGTGTTAGGGTGAATTTACTAAATCCTGAATCCATAACAAGGACGTGGTGATGGAAATCAGTTTTTCCCGACCCAACAAGGAAATCGACCAGATGATCAGCCGGCTGATCGAGGCGACAGGCGGTATCCATGATGCCGGGATCATCCGGGAGATGATCTTGTCAACCCTCAAGATCGGGCAGGAGGTGGATTATCTGGCCGACCTCAAGCTGATCAACCGCACCTTGCGCGAGATGCGGTTCACTACCCGGGTCTTCGGCCCGTATCGCGACCGGAAAAAAGTCACCATATTCGGATCGGCCCGTACCGGGCGGGAAGAGGAGATGTACGGCAAGTGCGTCCGCTTCAGCCGCATGCTGGCGGATAAAGGTTATATGATCATCACCGGAGGCGGCCCCGGCATCATGCAGGCCGGCAACGAGGGCGCCGGCAGCGAGAATTCCTTTGCCGTCAATATCCGCCTCCCTTTCGAACAACAGCCGAATCCTATCATGTACCGCAATCCGAGGCTGATAACCTATAAATACTTCTTCAACCGCAAGGTGGCCTTTGTCAAGGAGGCCGACGCCGTTGCCGTCTTTCCCGGCGGTTTCGGCACGCTTGACGAGGCATTGGAGGTCTTCACCCTGATCCAGACCGGCAAGACCTCGCCCAAACCGTTGATCCTGGTGGACGACGAGGATGGTTACTGGGAGCAGTTCTTAGCCTTTGTCAGGCAAAGCCTGTTGGTGAAAGGCTTCATTTCCGGCGAGGATTTTTCCCTGTTCACCATAACCAAGGACGAACGGGAAGCGGTCGAGGCCATCGAAACCTTTTATCGCATCTACCATTCCATGCGCTTCATCGATCACCGTCTTGTCATCCGGCTGAACAAGGCCCTTTCCCCGGAACAGATCAATACCCTGGAGGAAGAGTTTCCCGAATTGTTCCCGGAGGGGGAGCATATCGACTGCTGCGGGGCAATGCCCGAAGAGGCCGACCAGCCGGACCTGATGGACCTGCCGCGCATAACCATAAAGTTCGATCATCACCACTATGGGCTGCTGTTGGCATTCATCCACCGGATAAACACATTCTGAGCGCCGGGCGTTTTCCGGCCCGCATTCGTTGACAAAAGCCGCCACTTGGCGGTATATTCTATTCATCTTACTCAGGATCAGAGTCCCGGAACGCTATGCAGGATCTAAAACATCTAACCAGAAAAAAGCAGATTTCCGGCATTCGTTTTTTCGGCCTCAATCGCAGCAACAGGAAAATCAAGGACACCGGCGAGCGCAACGGTTTGCGGCTGCCCATACCTTCAGGCAAGCGCTACGAACAGCTCAAGCATCTCCTCCTGTTTTTGGCCATCGTGCTGGCGCTGACGCCGGTCTGCGCCGTCGTGTACCAGAAGTCACCCCATGTGGTGCGGGCGGTGACACTATGGCTCCATTCCCACTCCACTCCCGATATCAGGGCGGCCGAGGCGGCGAAACCTCCCGAGAGCGGCAGTTTTGAGGCTGCCGTGCGCCTGTTCGATACGGCGGTCGTGGCCGACGGGCGGCTCACGGCCCGCAATGGCGGCGGGGATACCCTTCACTACTCCATCCAGGACGATTTGCAGAAGCGGGTCCATGATTTCATGGCCGAAAAACAGGTGCCCTTCGGGGTGTTTGTGGCCATTGAGCCGTCAACCGGCCGGATCCTGGCCATGACGTCTTATTCCTCCGTAGATCCGCAGTGGTCGCAGTCCGCCTTCTTTGATCTTTATCCGATGGCGTCGCTGTTCAAGATCATCACTGCTTCCGCTGCCCTGGAAAACAAAAAGATCACCCCTGAAACGGTGGTCGAGTTTCGGGGTGGGGCCTATTCGGAAAACCCCCGTTATTGGGATATCAACCCCAAGGGTAACAATAACCGTATGGATGTGGGCTATGCTTTGGGCAAGTCCATCAATCCGGTTTACGGCCGGGTAGCCAACGATATTGCCGGCAAATCGTCGGTCATGGAGTACGTTCGCAGATTCGGCTTCAATCAACGGCTTCTGCCGGGAGTGCCGGTCAAGGAGAGCAAGGCCGGCGATCCCCAGTCGGGCCATGCCTTGATGTTGATGGGGGCGGGCCTTGACCATGAGGTCAAGATATCGCCCCTGCACGCGGCGGTTATCATGGGGGCCATCGCCAATCAAGGGCTGATGATGGCTCCGACCTTGACCGACAAGGTGGTCGATGCGGCGGGCGAGCAAAAAGAGAAGCATGCGCCCCATGAACTGCGCCGGCTCGTATCGCCCGAAACAGCGGCGTCTCTTACCCGGATGCTCTCCAATACCGTTACCAGGGGCACGTCCCGGCGTGCCTTTCATGACCGCCGGGGCCGTCCGATGCTGGCCGGCATCGATATCGCCGCAAAGACCGGTTCGATCGACGGGACCGATCCCAAGGGACATTATTCCTGGTTTGCCGCATACGCTCCGGCCCATGAACCGCGTATAGCGCTGGTGGCGCTGATCATCAACCAGGACCGGTGGAAGATCAAGTCGTCGCAGGTGGGGGAACAGGCGTTGGAGGAGTTTTTCAGGCGATAGCAGGTTGTTGAAAAACAGCCGTCTCGCCGCCGTCCTCGAAAGCCGCCTTGTGACTTCGGCCTGCGGCCTCACCCTTCGGGCGCCTTCGCGGTCCAATTTCACGAGTGAAATTGTGCGGCGTAGCGCTGCAAACCCTCACCCAATCCCTCTCCCAAAGGGAGAGGGCAAGGCATGCTCTCCCCCTCTGGGGGAGAGATAGAGAGAGGGTCTGCCTCCGCAGGGCCTTTTAGCAGAACCGTTCCGGTTCTGTCCCTGCGGGATGAACTCCGCTGCGCTTCGTCGCCGATAATCGCCGGAGGCGATTATACTGCGGGTGCGACGATCTGACAGTTTTTGAACAACCTGAGTTTTTCAAAAACCTTGCTCAGTTGTGGGCGGATGAAGGGGTTACGGTCGGTAGGTGCACAGTTGCAACTCCCCATCCCGCATCTCGCCGTAGGTGAACTGCTCCATCCAGTCGCCCAGGGAAAGGACCGTAAAGGGTTGGGGAGGCAGTTCTTCGCGGAATGCCAGGTGGAAATGGCCGGTAACGAGGCCGTCGAACCCCTGCTGTTGCGCCGAACGGGCAAAGGCGCGGATGATCTCCCGGTAATTCCATCGTTCCTGTTTTGTCTGGTAGCCTGACCGGCTGGCGTGCTGCAGGCGGTCCTTAACCTTCAACGCCAGGGATGGCGGGAAATGCCGGACGGCGGACGCAACCAGACGGTTGTGCAACAGGAACCGCAGCATGCGGTAGCCTCGGTCGGCACGGTTGATCTGGTCGCCGTGGCACAGAAGGAGCCGTTTCCCCTGCACCGTCACCGCGGCGGGTCCACGGTGGATTTCAGCCGCCAGGTGCTTGCTGAAGATCGCCCCGAGATGGAAGTCGTGGTTGCCTTCGAAGTATACGATGCGGCAACCGTTGCGGGTCAGGTCCAGGAGCGCTTCCAACACCGAATCGTACTGGCGGAAGGGTTGTGAGGGAAAGCCCAGCCAGAAATCAAACAGGTCGCCCATGACGAAGAGGGTTTCCGTATTCCCCTTCAGGGAGTCGAGGAAGCGGAGCAGCAGACGGTAATTACGGTCTGTCGGGGCTTTCAGGTGGGCATCGGCCAGGAAGATGGTGCGCATGGTTGAGATTGTGCTGTCACTTGCGTGATATGTCAACAGGATAAGAGGGACAGGCGTCATGGGTATTATACATAATGTGGAAATTGTCTGGGATGAGCTGATGGACGCCTTTACCAGCGGATTGAGCGACCGGGTGTACTTTCTCGACCGCTATACCGGCGAGATATTTTTCGTTCCGACCGCGGCGGAAGACGATGACGTCTGGCGGCAGATGGAAACAGGCCGGGATCGTTTTTTGGAGATTCCCCGCTTTGACTACGGTGTCGAACGGCAGTTCATGTCAGCTTTCATCGGGGCCATCCAGGATAAAGGCCTGAGCAGCATATTGAACGGCTCGTTGGGCGGCAGAAAACCCTATGGCAACATCAACGATATCCTCTCCTTTTTTCCGGAAGAGGAGGAACGTCTCTTGGCGATGAAAGACGATTTCTTTGCCAGCAGGGTAAAAAATTGGCTTGAGGAGAATAATCTGTTCACGGTCGATACGGAAGCACAGCTTTCATTGCGTATGTAAGGAAGGCCCATTGGCGCACCACCATGAACTCCAGAACGCCCCCCGGAACGACTACGGCCGGCTGATAGCCGCCATTTTGCTGCTCTGCCTGCTGGCAGCCGCCGGATATGCCCTGCAGCACACCATCTCATGTTTCCTGCTCTCCTGGGTGTTCGCCTATCTTCTCGATCCTTTGCTCATGCAAGCCGAACGGCGCGGCATGAAGAGGCTCTTTGCGCTGGGGCTTCTCTACGTTGTCCTCAGCGTCCTGATCATTTTCTTTTTGGCCTTCATGCTCCCCAAACTCACCATCAGTTGGAACGGCATCCTCGCCGAACTGCCTGCCTATATTCAGAAGATCAAGCAGGCTTCCCTGGAGTGGAAGTCGCGGCTTCCCGACAGCTACGGATCCGAAGAGATCGACTGGCTTCTGGACAAAGCCTCGGCCAATGTGGATACGGCCGCAGAGAGTGCCGGCGCCTGGGTATATGTCTTTGCCACCCGGATATTCATCAACATATTCAATATCGTCCTTTCCCCGTTCCTGGTCTTTTTCATGCTCTATTACAAACAGACTATCCTGGAGACCGCCTCCACCTGGATCCCGGAGCAGCAGCGTGACATGGTGCTCCATATCGGCCGCGAGGTCGACACCAGCATCGGCAGGTATCTGCGGGCCCAGGTTATCGTTTCCATTATCGTGGCGATCCTGTCGCTGGCGGCGCTCTTCATCCTGGACGTCCCGCACCCCATTATCTGCGGCATCTTTGCCGGCTCCGCCTCGGTGCTCCCCTTCATCGGGGTGTTTATCGCCGCATTGCCGGCGCTGTTCCTGTCCTGGTTCAAATACCAGACCATGGCTAGCCTGGTCCAGGTCGCCATTGCCTTCGGGGTGATCTACTTCCTGGAAGGATATGTCATCAAGCCGTTGGTCCTGAAGAGTTCCATGAACCTTAACCCTTTGGTTACCATCGTCATGGTCATGGCCCTGGGTGAACTGCTCGGCTTCTGGGGCATCCTACTGGCCCTGCCCATCGCCGCCGCCATAAAGATAACGTGGGAGCATCTGCATGCCGGCGACTTCACGGGTTAACCCCGTGAATGGTGAATAGTGAACAGTGAACAGTGAAGGGCTGGCGGCTTCAGGGTTTGTACCTTTCACCATTGACTATTCACCATTCACGTTTCTCTTACTCAGGAAAGTCAGCCTATGACCACGATCACTATGAAGATCACCGGCATGTCATGTGCCAATTGTGCTGCCCGGATCGAGAAGGAAGTCGGGAACCGGCCCGGCGTTTCGGCGGCAACCGTCAATTTCGCCATGGAAGAGTTGACCGCCTGCTTCGAAGAAGCGGTGGTTTCAGAGGAGGAGATCGCCGGCAGCGTCGAAAAGCTGGGATACGGCGTGATTCGCCCCGAGCCGGCCGGTGAGCTGACATTCGGCGTTCGTGGCCTGCATTGCGCATCCTGCGTCAACAGGCTGGAAAAGAAACTGCTGGAGGACCCGGCCATCAGCGCGGCAAACGTCAATCTGGCGGCCGAGACCGGTTTTGTACGTTTCGACCCGCAACGGTTGGGCATGGCGGATATCTTTGCCATGGTCCACGATGCCGGCTACACGCCGGTCGAACTGGGCAGCACAGAGGTCTCTGCCGACGATGCGCTCCGCATGCAACTCAAATGGTTTCTTTTCTCCTTGGCGGCCTCGCTGCCGATCATGTTCACCATGGGCATTCATTCCAACCGTGCCGTCACGCAGCTCAACCTGCTGCTGGCCACGGCGGTCCAGTTTTCGGCAGGCCTGACCTTTTACCGCGGCGCCTGGAGCGCCCTGAAAAATCGCAGCGCCACTATGGATGTGCTGGTGGCCCTTGGGACTTCGGCAGCCTATTTTTATTCGCTCCTGGCTTATGCCGGCCTGTTGGGGGCTCAGCGGGAGATGTTCTTCGAAACATCCGCCATGCTTATCACCTTTATCCGTCTGGGCAAGTACCTGGAGGCCCGGGCCCGGGGCAAGGCCGGTGAAGCGCTGAAAAAGCTGCTCCACCTCCAGGCCGACAAGGCCCGCCTGGTGACTGAGGAGGGGGAACGGGAAGTGCCTGCCTCCCGGGTTCGTGTCGGCGACGTGGTGCTGGTGCGACCCGGCCAGGTTATCCCGGTAGATGGCGAGGTCATTGACGGGAGCGGCGCGGTGGACGAATCCATGGTGACCGGCGAGTCTCTGCCGGTGGAGAAGAAAGCCGGCGATGCGGTGACCGGTGCGACCATCAACAAGAGCGGCGTCCTGCGGGTGCGGGCGACCCGCGTCGGGGAGGCCACCCTCCTTTTCCAGATTGTCCGCATGGTCCGCGAAGCCCAGGGGGACAAGGCCCCTATCCAGCGTTTCGCCGATGCGGTTTCCGGCTGGTTCGTGCCGGTAGTGCTGCTTCTTTCGTTTGCAACGTTTTCGATCTGGTTCTCTGCGCTTCACGCCGGTTTTTTGCCGGCATTCCGCTTTGCCATTGCCGTGGTGGTGATCGCCTGCCCCTGTGCCATGGGGCTGGCCACGCCGACCGCCATCATGGTGGGGAGCGGCGTGGCCCTTGCCCGCGGCATTCTGGTCAAGAAAGGGTCGGCCCTGGAGGCCATCTCCCGCATACAGGTGCTGCTGCTGGACAAAACCGGCACGCTGACCACCGGGCAACCGACGATGACCGACCTGGCAGCCGTGGCGGGGGTTGACCCGGCGCGCCTGCTGGAGTGCCTGATAACCGCCGAGATCCACTCGACCCACCCCCTGGCCCAGGCTGCGGTGCGGGCGGCCGAGGAGGCCGGCATCAAGCCGGGTGCGACAACGGACTTCGAGGAGCGGGGGGGTGTCGGCGTTACCTGCACCTATGAAGGTTTTCGCCTGGCGGTGGGCAACGAGCGGCTGATGGAAGAGGAGGGGATAAACCTCAAGGCGCTGGCCGACAAAGCCAGAGAGCTGGCCTCGGCCGGCAAGTCGCTGATCTTCGTGGCGGCCGGCACGACCCTGGTGGGGGTGGTAGCCTTCGCCGACACGCTTAAGCCCGGTTCCGCCAAGGCAGTGGCCGAATTTCGGCGCATGGGCATCCATACTTGCATGATTACCGGCGACCATGCCTCTGTGGCCGGGATTGTAGCCGATCAGGCCGGAGTGGACAGCTTTGAGGCGGAGGTGCTGCCGGAGCGCAAGCAGGAGGTGGTCAGGGGATACCAGCAGCGCGGCATGATCATCGGCATGGTGGGCGACGGCATCAACGACGCCCCGGCCCTGGCCCGGGCTGATATCGGCATTGCCATCGGCGGCGGCACGGACGTGGCCAAGGAGACCGGCGATATCGTCCTGATGCGCAACGACCTGATGGACGTGGTGCGGGCCATAGCCATCGGCCGGGCCACACTGGCCAAGGTAAAGCAAAACCTGTTCTGGGCGTTGTTCTACAATATCCTCGGCATCCCGGTGGCGGCCGGTATGCTCTCCCGATACGGCGTAACCCTCAGGCCTGAGTACGCCGGCCTGGCCATGGCCTTTTCCTCGGTCTCGGTGGTGCTTAATTCCATCCTGCTGAAACGGGTGGAGAAACAACTGTAACTGCCGCTGAGGTACGGGGCGCGTGCCTACAGGAGAGCCTTGGCAGCCGCGATCACGGCGGCGTAGTCCGGTTCACTGGTCACTTCGGGCACGATCTGGGCGTAGCGGACAATATCGTCGGCATCCACGATGAAGATCGCCCTGGTCAGCAGCACCAGTTCTTCAATCAGGATGCCGTAGTTCATGCCGAAGGAGCGGCTGCGGTAGTCGGACAGGGTGACCACGCGGTCGATACCGGCTGCGCCGCACCAGCGCTTCTGGGCAAAGGGGAGATCCAGGCTGATGGTCAGCACCACCACGTTGCCCGGAAGGTTGGCTGCCTCCTGGTTGAAGCGCCGGGTTTCGGTGTCGCATACCGGCGTATCCAGAGACGGTACTGCGCTGATGATCTTTATCTTACCGCCATAGGTCGCAAGGGACGTGGCCGCCAGGCCGTTATCCACCACGGCGAAGTCGGGAGCCTTGTCGCCGACCTTGACCTCCTGGCCGACCAGGGTCATGGGGTTCCCTTTGAAAGTTATGATGCCGGTACGTTTGCTCATTGAAGTATCCTCCTTCGAATAGTCAAGTAGTGTTTCTACTATTTTTAATCCATTATTGAAGAAATGCAACCCCTGACGATCTGGGTTAGATCAAACCGTGAATCTCCAGGAACTGCATCACCAACCGGTAGGTAATACCCCACAACACCGGCTTGTCCGGTTGCGGAAGGCGGATGGCGGGGGTGACCCTCGAACTGCCCCGGAAGTGAACCTCGGTGGTGATGTGCCGCCGTTGATCCGCAAGATCGGTCAGGTTGACCCAGAATGCGTCCCGCGATTCATGGTTGATGGTCACTGCCAGGGGGACGTCGCCGAAGCCGTAAGCGAAACAGGCAACCCGCACCGGCTGGTGCGCGCCGACGCAATCGGCCAGTCTACCCAGGAGGCGGGCCGCGGCCAAGTCAACAGCGGCCTCTTCCCGGGTTTCCCGCTCGGCGGCCTGGCGTTGTGTCTCTCCCGGTTCGACCCGTCCTCCGGGAAAGGCCAGGTTGCCCGACCAGGGGTCGCGCTCGTCGTCGGCCCGCTCCAGTAACAGCAGTTGCAAGCCGGCCGGCCGTTCGGCAAGGATCATGGCTACCGCTGCCCGTCTGCGTCCGTCTGCGGGCGTTTCGTCGTGCCGCAACCGGGAGAGCGTCGTGGCTATGGTGTCGAAGGTGAGAATCATGCGGTTCCTGCCCTGTTTTTCTCTTCTGATTAGCGCTCATCTTCCGTCATTTGTTCCCCCCCTTTAAAAAAGGTTTATCGGGGAATTCCGGGGAAAGCTGCTTTGTCCGTAATCCGCGTAGGGGCGCCGCTTGCCGCACCCTGATTGTGCGTCTGAAAAGCGGACCCCTGTGGGCCTAAAGGCGCGGCAAGCAGCGCCCCTACGTTCCCTGAAGGCCCCCCCTTTGTTAAAGGGGAATTTGATCGTTAACGAAAGATAGAAGTTAATCAGCTTTTTTCCGACTGTAAACGGCACGGGGCGGGGAAGTCAAAACATTTGCCGTGCGTCGGAGAAAGGGATCGAAACGATCCCATACATTTTGACTTTTTATGCCGACTATGTTATAAATATCCACTTTTTTCTTAAATTTCTTCTCAAATTGTTTACATACAGGCATTTGTCCATACAGGGAGGCGTGCAATGAACCACTTTCAGTACAAAGGTAACGAACTTTACGCCGAGGAGGTGCGGCTCGCGGATATCGTGGCCAAGGCAGGCTCTCCGGTCTATGTCTATTCCCACGCCACGCTGGAGCGCCACTTCAAGGCCTTTGACGATGCCTTTGCCCCGGTGCCCCACACCGTCTGCTTTTCGGTCAAGGCCAACTCCACCCAATCGGTGCTCAGGACCTTCGTCAATCTCGGCGGGGGGGTGGACATCGTCTCCGGCGGCGAACTGTACCGGGCGCTCAAGGCCGGGGTTGACCCCAAAAAGGTGGTCTACTCAGGGGTTGGCAAGAAAGACGATGAAATCGAATACGCCCTGAATACCGGCATCCTGATGTTCAACGTGGAGTCGGAGCAGGAGTTGACCAGGATCAGCGAGATCGCCTCCCGCGTGGGAAAAAAGGCCGGCATTGCCATCCGGGTCAACCCGGACGTGGACCCCGGTACCCATCCTTATATCACCACCGGCCTGAAAAATGCCAAATTCGGCATCACCATCGACCGCGCCATGGAGGAGTACAAGCGCGCCGCCGGCCTGCCCGGCATCGACGTGATCGGCATCGACATGCATATCGGCTCCCAGTTGACCAAGGTCAACCCCTTCGTCGATTCCATTGAAAAGCTGAAGATCATGATCGCCAATTTGAAGGATATGGGCATCAATCTGAAGTACTTCGACTGCGGCGGCGGCCTCGGCATCCAGTACAACAACGAGGAGCCGCCCCTGCCGGCCGACTACGGCAAGGAGATCATCGCCGCCACCAAGGACCTGGGCATGCACCTGCTGTTCGAACCGGGTCGCAACATCGTCGGCAATGCCGGCATCCTGGTAGCCCGCTGCCTCTATACCAAGGAGCGCGACGAAAAGAACTTCATCATGATCGATGCCGGCATGAACGATCTGGCCCGTCCGGCGCTGTACGGTTCCTTCCACGGCGTACAGCCGGTGAAAAAAGACCAGGACGGCATGATTACCGCCGATATCGTCGGGCCGATCTGCGAATCGGGCGACTTTCTGGCCAAGGACCGGGAGGTGCCGATGTTCAAACAGGGCGACCTGATGGCCTTTATGTCGGCCGGCGCCTACGGCTTTGCCATGAGCAGCACCTACAACAGCCGCCCCAGGGTGGCAGAGGTGATGGTCAAGGGGGGCGCATTCGAGGTGGTGCGCGAGCGCGAGACGATCGAAGACCTGATCAAGGGCGAGAAAATCGCCACGTTCCTGTAGCCGGAATCACAATATTCCACCCGCAAGGAGGAAAAGGGTATGTTTAGAGGAAGCATTGTCGCCATTGTGACACCATTCAAAAACGGCGCTGTTGACGAAGAGAAGTTGCGCGAACTGGTGGAATTCCAGATCGCGGGCGGCACCGATGCCATCGTGCCCTGCGGCACCACCGGCGAGTCGTCCACCCTGGATTACGAAGAGCACGACCGGGTGATCGAGGTTGTCGTGCAACAGGTCAACAAACGGGTTCCGGTCATCGCCGGCACCGGCTCCAACTCAACCCGCGAGGCGATCGAGATGACGGCCCATGCCAAGAAGATCGGCGCCGACGGCGCCCTTCTGGTCACCCCCTACTACAATAAACCGACCCAGGAGGGGCTGTATCGCCACTACACGGCCATTGCCGATGCCGTCGAGCTTCCGATGGTCCTTTACAACGTGCCCGGCCGCACCGGCGTGAACCTGCTGCCCGAGACCGTAGCCCGTCTGGCCCCTCACAGGAACATCGTGGCCATCAAGGAGGCCACCGGCTCCCTGCAGCAGGCGTCCGAAGTCCTGGCCCTGTGCGGCGACCAGATCGACGTGCTCTCCGGCGACGATTTCATCACCTTCCCGCTGATGGCCTGCGGCGGCAAGGGAGTCATTTCGGTCACTGCCAACATCATGCCCGCGGAGGTGGCGGCCATGGTGGATGCCTTCGTGGCCGGCAACATGGCGGAGGCCCGCCGTCTGCATCTGAAGCTGCTCAAGATCAGCAACGCCATGTTCCTGGAAAGCAACCCGATTCCGGTCAAGACCGCCCTGGGGCTGATGGGCAAGTGCAGCGACGAGATGCGCCTGCCGCTCTGCCCGATGGGCGAGGCCAACAAGGCCAGGTTGGCCGACATCATGAGAGAGTACAACCTGATATAAACCAATACTATTATAATCCGCCACAGAGACACGGAGACACGGAGGTTCACAGAGAAAGGCAAAACCAAGAAACTGGTGGGGGAATCCCTATAATTTTAGTTTCTCTCCTGCCTTTCTCTGCGTCCCTGTGTCTCTGTGGCAGAAGTTAGGATTTTATCATGATCAACATCGCAGTTTGCGGCGCTGCCGGTCGCATGGGCCAGCGTATCGTCAATTCCATAATCGAGGCCGAAGGGGTCAGGTTTTCCGGAGCGCTGGAGCGTCCGGGCCACCCGCTGGTAGGGCAGGATGTGGGCCTGATCGCCGGTTGCGGCGAACTTGGGGTCGCGGTTTCCGACGACCTGAACGGCGTGATCGCCGCCTGCGACGTGATGATCGACTTTACCGCGCCCAAGGTGTCACTCAAGAATCTGGAGGCGTGCGGCTTGCAGAAGAAGGCCATCGTGATAGGCTCCACCGGCTTCACCCCCGAAGAGCGCGCCCTGGCGGTGGAACTGGCCAGGGGAATCCCGGTGGTGCTGGCGCCCAACATGTCGGTGGGGGTCAATGTCTGCTTCAAGATCCTCAAGGATATCGCCGCGACCCTGGGCGACGATTTCGATGTGGAGATCGTCGAGGCACACCACCGCCTGAAAAAGGACGCCCCTTCCGGCACGGCTGTGCGCATGGGCGAGGTGGTGGCCGAGGCACTGGGGCGCGACTACAACAAGGTGGCCAACTTTCATCGCGAAGGGATTACCGGCGAACGCACCAGGGAAGAGATCGGCATGCAGACCATCCGCGGCGGCGATATCATCGGCGAGCACACGGTCTACTTCATCGGCATGGGAGAGCGCATCGAACTGTCTCACCGCGCCATGACCCGCGACATGTTTTCCCGCGGATCCGTCCGCGCCGCCAAGTGGGTCGTCTCGCAGAAACCGGGTCTGTACGATATGCAGGATGTCCTGGGCCTGCGTTAGTTGATTGTCGAATATTCAGGGGGGCTATCTGAACAATGAATGCGGAGGTCCTCGTAAAGCGGCACAGCATCACCGTAAGGATGACCGTTGCGGTTTGCACGTTCATCATCCTGTTTTCGTCGCTTTTGGCGGCAGCCTCCCTGTACTATTTCAAGCAGGAACTCAAGGAGACGATCTCCAGCCAGCAAATGACCCTGCTGACCGTCGTGGCCCAGGGTATCGACCAGAAACTGGCTGCCGCCCGGAAAACGGTCATCGAGGCATCCCGTGACGTCACGCCCGGCATGGTCGCCGACCCGGAGGCGGCGCAGCTTTTTCTCGACAGCCTGCACAGTGTCAGGAGCCTCTTCGACAACGGCGTCTTCCTGTTTTCCAAAGAGGGGCGGCTCATCGCCGAATCGCCGTTTCTTCCCAATCGGCGCGGCAAGGATATCTCCTTCCGGGAGTTCTATCAAAAGACCATTGCCACGGGAAAACCGGTCATTTCGGCCCCTTTCATTTCAACGCACACCCCTGGGACCCCGGCTCTCAACATCACCGCCCCGGTGCGGGACAAGAACGGGACGTTGATCGCCATCCTGGGCGGCAGCGTCAACCTGCTGCAGGATAATTTTCTGGGCGATCTGTCGAATACCCGCATAGCTAAGAGCGGCTACCTCTTTCTGGTGTCCGGCGACCGGACCATCATCATACACCCGGACAGGTCTCGGATCATAGGGGCCAAGATCGAGCCGGGTGTCGATAAACAGCTGGACCGGGCGCTGGGGGGCTTTGAAGGGGTGGCTGAAAGCAGCAATTCCCACAACGTGCGTTCCTTGTCATCCTTCAGACGTCTCCAGACCGTCGACTGGGTCGTCGGGGCAAACTATCCGCTGAACGAAGCCTACCGGTCGGTCTACCGCATGGAGAGGTATTTTGCCGTGGCGGTGGTTGTCAGCGTCTGCCTGATCATCCTGATCGTCAGGTTGATCATGGGGAGCTATACCAGCGCGCTGGTACGCTTTGCCGAGCACGTCGGGCAGATCTCGTCCAAGAGCGGCGCGGACCGTCTGTTCCAGATCAAGAGCGAGGATGAGGTCGGGCTTGTGGCGCAGACCTTCAACGCCATGATCCAGGAACAGGACAAGAAGAACGCGGAGCTGTTCTACATCAGCACCCACGATGCACTTTCGGGTCTTTACAACCGCGCCTATTTCGACGATCAGATGGACCGGCTTTCCGCCGGCCGCATCACCCCGATCTCCGTGGTGATGGCCGACATCGACGACCTCAAGGTATTCAACGACAGCCATGGCCATTCGGCCGGCGACGTGCTGATCACCACCGTAGCCCTAATCCTGTTGGAATCGTTCCGCGCCGAAGACGTGGTTGCCCGCATCGGCGGCGATGAATTCGCCATCCTGCTGCCGGGCGTGGATGCCGTTCAGGCGGACATCGCCCTGAAACGGGTCAGGAGTCTGGCAGACAAGTACGCTGCCCAGGCAAGCGGCCTCACCCTGTCCATCTCCCTGGGGTGCGCCACGGTGGAGGACCCGGCCAAGCTGGATGAGGCCATGCTGCATGCCGACCAGCAGATGTACCTGGACAAGGTGAGCCGCAAGCTGGTGGAAAAGGAATCGGTTCTGTAGTCTCCCGTAACATAATAGATATCTTCAAGGAGGATTGAAGCACCAATGGCAAAAATCAACGACAACTACCTGAAACTGAAGGCCGGCTACCTGTTCCCGGAGATCGGCCGCCGCGTGCGCGCATTTGCCGAGGCAAACCCGGCCGCCAAGGTCATCCGCCTGGGCATCGGCGATGTCACCCGCCCGCTCCCTCCAGCCATTCTCAAGGCCTTCCACGACGCCGTGGACGACCTGGCCAAGGTGGAGACCTTTGCCGGCTACGGCCCGGAACAGGGGTACGACTGGCTGATCAACGCCATCATCGAAAAGTCTTACAAACCTCTGGGGGTCAGCCTCAAGACGGATGAAATGTTCATCTCCGACGGCTCCAAGTGCGACTGCGCCAACATCCTGGACATCTTTGCCCTGGACAACGTGGTGGCCATCGGCGACCCGGTCTACCCGGTGTACAACGACACCAACGTCATGATCGGCCGCACCGGCGAGGCCGACGACAAGGGGTACTACAAAAACATCGTCTACATGCCGTGCAACGAGGCCAACGGCTTCATCCCGGCCCTGCCGACCCGGAAGGTGGACATTATCTACCTCTGCTTCCCCAACAACCCGACCGGCACCGTGGCCGGCAAGGCCGAGTTGAAGAAGTGGGTCGATTACGCCAATGCCAACGACGCGGTGATCTTCTTCGACGCCGCCTACGAGGCATTCATCACCGATCCCGCCATCCCCCACTCCATCTACGAGATCGAAGGGGCCAAGAAATGCGCCATCGAGTTTCGCTCCTTCTCCAAGACCGCCGGTTTCACCGGCGTGCGTTGCGGCCTGGTGGTGGTGCCGGAAGAGGTCATGGGGACCACCTCCACCGGCGAGAAGTACAGCTTCAACAAGCTCTGGCTGCGCCGCACCACCACCAAGTTCAACGGCGCCTCCTACCCGGTCCAGCGGGCCGCCGCAGCGGTATACAGCGACGAAGGGTGGCTCCAGACCAGGGAGATCATCGACTACTACATGGAGAACGCCCGCATCATCCGCGAAGGACTGGCGGAAGCCGGGCTGACGGTCTACGGCGGGGTCAACGCCCCCTACATCTGGCTCAAGACGCCGGGTGGCATGACCAGTTGGGATTTCTTCGACAAGCTCCTGAACGAGGCCAATGTGGTCGGGACGCCGGGCAGCGGTTTCGGCCCCAGCGGGGAAGGGTTCTTCCGGCTGTCGGCGTTCGGGAATCGGGATAATGTGATTGAGGCGGTGGAGAGGATCAAGAAGAATTTGAAATAACACGTGAAAGGGCGCTGATTGCAGCGCCCTTTTTTTTATGGTATTACACAATTATGGGCAAACAAGAGATCATCGACATAATCAGGAGCAGCAAGCCGGAGATCATGGTGCGTTATGGCGTGCAGCGGCTCGGCCTGTTTGGTTCCTATGTACGCGGGCAGCAGCGCAAGCGGAGCGATATCGACATCCTCGTATCCTTCAACCGCGATATTGACCTGTTTGACTTTGTCGATCTGCGGGAATACCTTGAAGCCAGGCTCAATGGCAAGGTCGATCTGGTGATGGAAACGGCGCTCAAACCGGCTATCGGCAAACGCATCCTGGCCGAGGTGGAGTATGTCTAAAGGGCGCGAGATAACCGATTATCTGGCCGATATGCGTACAGCCATTGCCGAGGTTAAGGAATTTACCAGCGGCATGACCTTTGATGAGTTCGTGGCGGACCGTAAGACCGTTAATGCCGTGATCAGGAGTCTGGAGGTGCTGGGTGAGGCGACCAAGCATATCCCAGCGGCATTTTGCCGGAAGCATCCTGCTATTCCTTGGGCCAAGATGGCCGGTATGCGGGATGTGCTGATTCACGATTATATGGGAGTTGATCTGAAGACGGTCTGGATGGTAGTTCAGGAACGTTTGACCGAGTTGAAGCTGTTGATGGATGAATTGGATGAGTGAGTAGTTAATTCATGGGATTCCGCAGGAGAGTTTGTCAGCTATCACTGGAATCAAAGTGTATGTATGATAAAGAACCTGAATGAGAGAGAAGAACTGGCCCTGCTGGATTTTCTGGCCAAGGTTGCCCAGCGCTTCGAGGGTAATTATCTTTACAGCCTCATGTACGGTTCCAAGGCCCGCGGCGATGCCCACCCAGGTTCCGACATCGATGTGGCCGTGGTCATGCAAACGGCCGACTTCGACATCAAGCGCGCCATCTACGTTATTGCCTACGACGAGTTGCTGGAAAACGAGGTGGATATCTCGCCGGTAATCTTTTCGCGAGATGTTTTTGAACGTCAGAAGGCTGCTCACTTTCCGTTGCTTCGTGAGATCGAACGGGATATGGTGCTGTTACGAGTGACGCCTTTATCCGATTGACGTGTCCGATATCCCTGAAATCACCGATTGGAGCGGGGCGGTTGTCGGCAAGTTTTATCGTCCCGTGAAAGAGGCGGTTACCGTCAGGCTGGATGCGGATGTTGTTCACTGGTTCAAACGCGATGGCAAGGGGTATCAGACCCGTCTCAATGCGATTCTGCGACGGGAGATGGAACGGAGTGGACGTAAGGCGGCTTGATTAGCTTTAGGGCTGTCCTTGGGTTTTGCTGAGTTTGGGGAAAGATGGGAAGTGCCCCGCATTTTACCTTAAGAAAGTTAAAGAATATTTATGCTAAATTATTCCAATAAAAATGGCCATGGAAGTATTTATGTTAGAAATTGACGATGGTAAGGAATTTGAAGAAAGAGCTGATTTTATTGGAGATGAAGATCTACTTAATTGGACTGTAGACACTGAGTTTTTCAATTTTGTCCAGAGTAAGATTCTCCAACGAGGTGCAAAGCTAATTGTTGGGCCGCGTGGTACTGGTAAAACACATCAGATGAAATATGCTTATAATAAATGTCTGCAAAATAAAAGTCTGCCTTTAGCAATTTATATATCTTTCACTAAATATTATCATCTTGAACCATTACTATTTAAAGCGCCAAATGCATTAAAAATATTCCATACTTGGGTCCTTTGTAAAATATTATTGGCATGTGATCAATCATGCCATGATTTAGATATGAACTCATTTAATATGAATCCATCACTAAACATTAACATTGATAGTATTAGACTATTTGTGTCACAAGCAGAAAAAGGTGTGGCAGAAAGCCTAGACGACACATTAATCCAATATATCACTCTAGATCAGGTGGTTAGAGTGGTTGACGAAATGATATCGACCAGCAATAGAAAAAGGGCTATTCTGCTGCTTGATGATGCAGCACTCAGCTTGACCCCGGATTACATGGTTGAGTTCTTTGATTTATTTAGAAGCTTAAAGACATTAAATATTGCACCTAAAGCCTCTGTATACCCTGGCACAACTGAATATGGTCCCAGGTTTCATGTCGGGCACGATGCGGAACAAGTTGATGCGTGGCTTGATGTTGAAGATGAAAACTATTCTAATTTTATGGATGAGTTGATCCAAAAAAGATTGTCAGTCATAAAAACTGAAATTTCTCAAGATATTATAGAGGTTCTGAAATACGCATCATTTGGCGTCCCTAGAACTTTTATTGGATTGATAAGAAACTATATCAAAACTACCGGTAAGACCACTCAAGAAAGGTTTAATAAAATAGTTGCTGATCAATGTGATCTTACAAAGCATGAATATTTGTCGTTGTATCAAAAAATGCCACAGTATAAAAGTATTATACAAACTGGGTATCAACTTTTTCAAAATATAATAAACATTTTTGTGGATGAAAATAAAGATTTGCGCGATGAAAAGAGAACTCAAATAGGAATAATTAAGATTAATAATTTTCAAATTAATCGTATGGTTAAATTTTTGATCGAGGCAGGTTTATTATACGAGAAAACTACAGTGCATCATGGGAGTGAGCGAGAATACCAGAGATTTACGCTTCATTTTATGTTTTTAATTCAAAAAAGAGTTTTTAGTATAAGTAGGGGATTTGACCCAAAGGGCATCGTTGAATTCATAAAGCGTAAGCCAAGTAAGCATCCTATAAGAAGAACATATGAAACAATTCTAACCACAGAACAATTCAGTAATCTAAAGTTGAACCTTCCGCCATGCAAAAATTGCGGTGCAGAACGGTTAACTGAAGAGCAAAAATATTGTCACCAATGTGGGAAAGAATTAGTTGGTCAGTCGGCATTTGAAATGTGCATGAGAATTAATATAGATGACTTGCCAATTCCTAAGTGGCAAAAAGATAGGATTGAGGAACAAACAAATTTAAAAACAATAGGCGATATCCTTTCTATTCCTGATCCAGCTTCTGAATTGAGAAAAGCAAAGCAAATTGGTAAAATACGTTCTGAACAAATATATTTAGTGGCAAAAAATGCTGCAAATGAATTTTTGGCATAAACTATGAGTTCACTCAAGCTTAAAATAAACGACTTTGCTAAGCCTGGAAATTTGGATACACAAAAATTATTTGATGTATCATATATTGAGCCGAAGAAAAGTTCTATTGACACTTTTTTTATAAAGACTAAAACATTAAATACATTAATAGTTGACCCAAATAATGTCGATGTGCAGCTTACTAACTTAATTTTACTTGGGTATGTGTCAGCAGTAGAAAGTTATTTCAGGGGAATTATTAGGAAGTCAATTAGTATTGACATGCTTTCTAAGAAAACGTGTGAAAATCAGTTATTAACTTTTGGCGCAGCCATATCACATGATAAAGAATTACTTCCAGAAGCTTTACTGGAAAAATGTACATTTATAAATAAAGAAAATATAAATGAATCTTTGAAAAACTATTTAGGATTAAAAGGCCAATTTCCAAGTGATGTTGAAAATGTATTAGAACAATATGGAATTGTATGTCAACTGAGACATTGTATTGTACATCGATTTGGGCTACTCGGATCTAATAATGCAATCAAATTGGGCTTATCAGAACATAAAGAATTCTTGGAAAAACCATTAAAGATTAATTATTCATCGCTACAAGAAGTATTCTTGATATGTAACAATACAGTAAAAGTATTTAATAACTACTTATTCCAAAGGTTATTGCAGCGTTCAGTCGAAGAGTGTGGATGCTGGCAGTGGAATTACAACAAAGACAAAAAACTTTTTAATAAATATTTTACAATATTTTATTCAGGCCAATATCCGCCAACTCCAAATGTAATTGCCAAAGATATTTATAATCAATTTCGACTTAAATCTCACGAGTATAACAAGTCAAAAAAATGGAAACCTTAAGTAAATATTATACTAAACAGAATTTTTCTAGACTTCTTGTGTCATTTATAAGACATGAAAACCCTTGCCACGTCTTGGATTTAGGTGCAGGTGATGGTTCATTACTAAAAGCAGCATATGAACGATGGGGAAATGCGGCATTTTATGCAGTTGATATAGACATACATTCATCTCGTAACATTAAGAACAAATTACCTTTTGCTAATTTTTATCAAATTGATGGCCTTAGAGAAAATATTTCAAAAAATACTAAATTAAAAATTGGATCAATTGATATTGCTGTATGTAATCCGCCTTATAAAATACTTGAGCGTGATATAAAAACAAATCAGACATTGTATGATGCTAAATTGTTAAACACAGCAAAATTACCGTTACTTACTTCTGATATTGTATTTTTAGCTCAAAATTTGTTAATGCTAAAAGACGGAGGTGAGCTAGGTATAATACTTCCTGATGGTTTGTTTTCGGGTGAGCGTTACCGAGCGGTACGAGAAGATATATTGAACCGTCATAAAATTTTAGGAATAATCGAATTGCCTGATGGCATATTTAACAAAACGGAAGCTAAAACCCACATATTGCTTTTAGAAAAAGGTGGAACAACATCTCCAATAATTCCATTGTATAAATCTAACAGAAATGGAGAAATAGAAGATACACTTAATGTTGATTCAAATGATTTGCTTTACCGCATGGATTATTCTTATAACATATGGAGACATCAAAATATTAATGATGTTAATAAGCAGACTCTTCGCAGTATAAATGCTGAGATAAAAAGAGGTAAACGCAGTAAGAAGGAGTTGGAAAAATTAGAAATACAATACTTCCACACTAAGTCCTTTTCTAAAAATAATAATATAATTAACTTTAAAAAACAAAATAGTTTAATTAACGACACAGTGGCAAAACCTGGTGACATACTTATTGCAAGAGTTGGTAAAAGATGTCTTGGAAGAGTAGCAATTGTTCATGCAGGTTATCAAGTTATCTCCGATTGTGTATTTAGGTTGCGCGTGAGAAAAGAGTTTAGGCAAGAAATATTTGATGCATTAAATTCAGATTTTGGTCAAAATTGGTTAAAAGCCCATAGTCATGGTGTGTGCTCAAAGTTTATTAGTAAAAGTGATTTGTTAAATTTTCCAATCAAGTAATTTACTGAAGGAATTGAGGGAGCAGAATATTATCTGCTAAGGCGACCGTTTCGGCGACTCTTATGCGCCAACCGTTGACAAAAACCCCACGGATATGCCATAAAATAGCTCACGCAAGGGAAAGCCGCTTCTGCATGACGAAGCGGTTTTTGTTTTTCCCATGATGATCCCGTAAAAATATTTTTGGAGATAGTGTGTGGACAATAGAAAACGATTACTGATCAGAAACAAGACTATAGCCACGGGACTGATGGTCGGCGCGGCCATACTGTTTGTGGTTGCCCGCTCCCACAAGGGAAATGGCGCCTGGGAGTGGGCCGCCGCCTTTGCGGAGGCGGCCATGGTCGGCGCCCTGGCGGACTGGTTTGCAGTTGTGGCGCTGTTCCGCCACCCCTTGGGCGTGCCCATACCCCATACGGCCATCATCAAGAACAAGAAGGACGTCATTGCCGGGAACCTGGCCGACTTTATCCGCGACAAGTTCCTGGCCAGCGATACCTTGATCGCCAGATTGCGGGAGTACAATCCCGCCGGGCATCTTGCCGAGTACCTGATGTCGAAGGAGCATGCCGACGGCGTGGCCAAAGGTGTGACCCGCGTACTTGCCGATACCCTGGATTTTATCCATGACGAGCGGGTACAGTCGCTGTTGCGGGCAGCCCTGGGCAACCGGCTGGAAAACTTCGACCTCTCCGCTTCCGCCGGGACGGTTCTCGATACGCTCAGAAAAGACAACCGCCACCAGATCGTTCTCGATGACCTGTTGCACCGCTGCGCCGCGTGGCTGGCGACCGAGGAAGCGCAGACCAGGCTGGCCAACGCCATTGATACGATGTGCATGAAAGAATATCCGCTCCTGAGCGCCTTCATCCCCAAGCGGGACCAGTTTGCCAAGGGGGTAGGTGAAAAGGTCACAAACAGGTTGAACGCCCTCATTCAGGAGATTGACGCCGATCCTTGCCACGAGGTCAGGTATAAGTTCGACACGGCAGTGACGGAATTCAGCTCCAGGCTGAAATCCGACCCGGCGCTGCGCGCCAAGGTCGAGACGATCAAGGGTGAGGTTGTCCATAACCAGTCCATTGCCGATTATGCGCAGAGTATCGGCAACGATCTGAAGAACTGGCTGAACGACGACCTGCAGCACCCCCAATCAAAGGTGCAGGAGAAGATTTCGGCGGTGGTCGCCGGTATCGGCTTTACCCTGTCCCGCAACCGGGGGTTGCAGGAGTCGTTGAACGAACACCTGGAAACGCTGGTGCTGCACTACGGGGATCCTTTGCGGACGGCCATTGCCGGGCATATTACCGGCACCATGCAACAATGGGAAAGCGATGACTATACCAACGAGATCGAACTGAGCATCGGCTCCGACTTGCAGTTTATCAGGATGAACGGCACCCTGGTCGGCGGCGTGATCGGTCTGCTGCTGCATGCCGTGGCGCTGCTGCTTGCATAGCGGCTCTCGATAGTTTAAGAACCTAAAAAAACATTTGAACCTCTTGCAAAAGTCCTGCAAACCGACTCCCCCTCCCTTTACGGGAGGGGGCTGGGGGGTGGGTGAAGCTGCAACATGCGGATCTCACGGCAAACTTCCCCCCCACCCTAACCCTCCCCCGCAAGGGGGGAGGGGACTTTTTGGACTTTTGCAAGGACCTCATTTGAATTTCTTTGTGCCCTTTGCGTCTTTGCGGTTACTAACTGCCGTTTTTGGATGAATTGTCACCGAGGTCCATTATGAAGATACAAACAGTGACGGAAGAGAACCGCGCCAAGGTCTATGCCCTGCTACACCGCGCCTTTCCCGGCAGCGACCAGGAAGCCGGGCTGGTGCAGAACCTCCACGGGAATGGCAGGGCCATGCACGAGTGGGTCTGCATTCATACCAACAAGGTCATTGCCTACATCGCCTTTTCCAATGCCTATCATGGCAGCAACATCTGCGGCTTGCACCTGGCGCCCATGGCCGTGGCGCCCGATTTTCAAAAACAGGGGGTTGGCACGGAACTGCTCAGGTTCGCCCTGCGCCAGGAGGCGATCAAAAACCAGCCCCTGTTTGTCCTGGGCCCGCCCGGCTATTATCACAGGTTCGGCTTTGAGCCATGCAGTATGCCCATCTGTCCGTTCGACACCGACAACGCCCATTTCCTGAGCATGCGGAATACCACCATAGCCGGTTTTGTGGTGGGATACGAGCCCGAGTTTAAAGCCGCCGCCAGCCCCCGCCCACAGGGTAAAAAGCGCCGGACACGGTGAAGGGGAAGATCCGCATGTGGATTCGCAATGCGGAATATATCCGAAACAAATCATGGTGCTGACGATGCTGCTCCTCACAGGGGCCTCCCTTGGCCATGGCAGACAATGCTGCTGTTGTCGGGCACAGCTGAAAAATTGCCCTGCAAGCCGTAATGTGCTATATTACTTATGCGTCTGAACCACAGGGACACCTCCCTGTGGTTTTTTTGCGAGGAATGAGAGGCCGTTACCCATGAGCCATGCAGAATCTTCACCACGCCGCCTGAAACCCGCCGCGCCGGATTCCGCCTGCACCGACCAGGCATGTGGCGGGCTGATAACCGCCCACCATGGCGTTGAGGTCAAGGTTGCCTTTACCACCGGTAAACACCGCATGGTACGAGTCAAGCGGAGTTCCGGCCATGTGGTCGGCGATGACGTGGAGGTTACGGGCGAGGTTCTTCGGCGGTTGCCCCGCCGGACAGAACTGCGACGGCGTGACGGCCGGGGCGGTATCCATCTGGTGGCGGCAAACCTGGACGTACTCGGGATCGTGGTGGCGCTCAACTCGCCGCCGGGCTTCATCGACCGGGCCATTGTTGCGGCCCGGGTGGCCCAGCTGCAGCCCTTCGTGGTGGTCAACAAGTGTGATCTGGACGGCACCGCCGCACTGCTCGCCAATCTGCACCGGACCTATACCGGTTCGGTTCCGGTGTTTGCCATCAGCGCAACGGGCCGGACCGGGCTGGAGCCTCTACAGGCGTTTCTGAACCAGGGGCGCCGGGGGGTGTTTGTCGGATCGAGCGGTGTCGGCAAGAGTTCGCTGTTGAACGCCCTTTGCCCGGCGATAAATCTCAAGGTGGGGAAGGTCAGCGACCACAATGGCCTGGGGCGGCACACCACCACCGTTTCCACCCTGCATACCCTGTCCGGCGGTGGCGAACTGGTCGATACCCCCGGTTTCAGGGATTTCGGCTTGGTGGATATCTTGGCGGAGGAACTGGCCATCCACTTCCCCGGCTTCGAAGAACATGGCGAGGTGAGCTGTCGCTTCCGTAATTGCCGGCACAGGACCGAACCAGGCTGTGCCGTCATCAAGCTGGTGGAGCAGGGGCAGATCCCGGCTGACCGTTACGCCATCTATCTGGAACTGTTGAGCGAGGTCGAGGCTGATCAGAGCGAGGCCCGCAGCAAAAATTGGAAAAACTGACGGGAAATACTATATACTAGTATCCTGTGCGGTTAGCCGTGGGAAGTAATTCCGCGCTATTTTGGCTGATGCCAAGGCGCGGCGACGCAGGTGTAGCAGGGTCTACATCAAGGAGCCGCAACGCCGGCAGCAGCCAAAAGAGCCAGAATTACGAGTACGAACTAACCGCACGGGACACTAGTTGTCATGGAGCGCTTTTGACGCGAGAAGCGCACAATAAACCTGCTGGAGTTCAATCTATGGAATTAGACTTGGCCGCGCTGAAAAACCTTCTGAGCAAAAGAGGCGATGAGATAGAAAAGAGCGTTGCCGGGACCGGCTATCTGGCAAAAACAGTCATCGGCGTGGGCACCTTTTTGCTCGACAATGAAGGGGACGTCGATCTCTTGACCTCGAAACAGAAGGCCATCTTTGACAAATTTCTCCAGCCGCTGCTGGATGCGCCCCGCAGGTAGCAGGCAGCGCAATCCATACAGGGCAAACCCGACGACGAAGGCGGCCAATCGGCCGCCTTCCGTTTCTGCCGGGAACATCGGTTGTGCAAGCGGGGCACGAATGGAAGGGTGCAAAGAAGATCAAACAAGGGGAATGATTTCGACACTGAAAAATACCGACTGAGGGTGGGGCTATGAGTATCTTCAACATATGGAATCCTGTGAGAGTTTGTCGCACCCGCATGATCAACAAGGATTTTTTCGAGTGCAAGGTGAAAAAACCCGATCCGGAATTCTGCGAATATTCCCTCAGCATGGGGGACAGTTATGTCTGCAACCACCCGGAACGCCTCGGATTTTCGAACAAGAAGTAGCAACTAGATCGCTCCTGTGACCGCTTTGCCTGGGCAACAAGAACTATTACCAATCCGATGCGGTGTTGATCGAAGGAACGTTACATGGGAATTTCGAAACATCCTTCCGTCGTTACCATGCCGAAGGCCGAGAGACCGTACCCTTCCATCCTCGCTTTCCTGAACAAAAGATTCCCTGCCATTTCCCGGGAGACCTGGGAAAAGCGGATCTCCGAGGGAAAGGTCCTTGACGAAAAGGGGCGACAGATCTCCCTGAATACGGAATACGCCCCCCTGGAACGCATCTTTTATTTCCGCGAAGTCGCTACCGAGCCGTCCATTCCTTTTGCTGAAAAGATCCTGCATCTGGACGACGAGATCCTGGTCGCCTGCAAACCTCATTTTCTTCCCGTGACCCCCGGCGGACGATATGTTGACGAATGCCTGTTGAACCGCCTGCGAAACAGCACCGGGATCGGGGACCTGGCGCCGCTGCACCGCATAGATCGCGAAACTGCCGGATTAGTGCTCTTTTCCGTCAATAAAAAGAGCAGAGGGCTCTACGGCAAGCTCTTCAGGGATGGTGACGTTGAAAAGACCTATCAGGCCCTCTCGGCGTGTCAGCCGCTTCAGGAAACAGCATCATGGGATGTGGTGAACAGGATAGAGCGGGGTGAGCCGTGGTTCCGGATGAAGACGGTTCCCGGCCGTGTCAATGCCCGGTCCGCCATCCATTTGGTCGAGGTCAAGGGCGCGATGGCCCGTTTCGTCCTCCAGCCGCGAACCGGAAAGACCCACCAGTTGCGGCTCCATATGAGCAGCCTCGGGTTCGGGATACTGAACGACAGATATTATCCCGAGTTGCAGGCCGAAGGCGAGGACGACTTCAATACCCCGCTCCAACTTGTTGCCCAAAGGCTGCGCTTCAGGGACCCCCTCAGCGGCCGGGTCAGGGAGTTTGCATCCGAGCGCCTGCTCTTGTGGCAGACTGATGAATACGGCTAATAATTTGCTCCGCCAGCGGTATCATGGTATATTGAACAAGCGTCTGAACCACAGGGACATCATCCTGTGGTTTTTTTGTGGACGCAGAATGAGAGAGTTTCCCATGAACCCGACCGCATTTTCATCACTCCGGCTGAAAGCCCCCTTGCTCAAGAACCTGGTATCCCTCGGCTATGCCGAGATGACGCCGATCCAGGCCCACTCATTGCCGCTCATCCTGGCCGGCAAGGACGTGATCGCCAGGGCCAAGACCGGCAGCGGCAAGACCGCGGCCTTTGGCATCGGCTTGCTGACTCACCTGGAGGCGTCATCCTTCAAGGTGCAGTCGCTGGTGCTCTGCCCGACCCGCGAGTTGGCCGATCAGGTCGGCAAGGAGTTGCGCCGCATTGCCCGCTTTACCGACAACATCAAGATACTGACGGTGTGCGGCGGCGTTCCCTTCGGTCCCCAACGTACCTCACTGGAACATGGCGCCCACGTGGTGGTCGGCACCCCCGGCCGCCTGCTGGATCATCTGCACCGCGGCAGTCTTGAACTGTCCGCCTTGCGCACCCTGGTGCTGGACGAGGCGGACCGCATGCTCGATATGGGGTTTCAGGAGGAAATCAGTGCATTGATCGCCGCCACCCCGCCCAAGAGGCAGACCCTGCTGTTCTCCGCCACCTACCCGGAGTCGATTGCCGCCATGAGCGCGGCGGTCCAACACGAACCGGTGGAGGTCAGCGTGGACGAGACCCATGACGAGGGTTCCATCGAGCAGGTCTTCTACGAGGTGGCACATGAGCACCGGACCGAGGCGGTGGCACGTATTCTCGGCCATTATCGTCCGGAATCGACCCTGGTCTTCTGCAACACCAAGATGGAATGCCAGGATCTGGCCGATGTCTTGTTAAGCCGGGGCTTTGCGGCCCTTGCCATCCACGGCGACCTGGAACAGCGCGAGCGGGACCAGGTGCTGGTCCGATTTGCAAACCGGAGCGCCACGGTGCTGGTTGCTACCGATGTTGCCGCCCGCGGGCTGGACATCAAGGAGTTGCCGGCGGTGATCAATTACGAACTTTCCCGCAACCCGGAAACCCATGTCCACCGCATCGGCCGTACAGGTCGCGCCGGGGGGCAGGGGCTGGCCGTTAGTCTGGTGACCCCCAGGGAGAGCCGGCTGATCGCAGCCATTGAAGATGCGATGGATAGCACCATTGCTCGCGGCGACCTTGCCGCGCTGGCGCCGGCACCGGGCTGGCCGCCGGAGCCCCCCATGGTAACGATCTGCATCGACGGCGGACGCAAGAACAAGCTGCGTCCTGGAGACCTCCTGGGCGCCCTGACCGGAGAGGGAGGGATTGCGGGGAGCGAGGTCGGCAGGATCGATGTCTTCGACGTCCATACCTACGTGGCGATTGTGCGGCACAGCTGCGATCAGGCCCTGGCCTGCCTCGGGAGAAACAGGATCAAGGGGCGCTTCTTCAAGGTGCGAAAAATAGACTGAAGGTTATGGCATGTGCAGGGAAGGGATGGGGAACTTCGGATCGGATGCATGAGCAATAAAAAAATCGTGTCGAAATCCAGGGAGTGGTATAGTATTAGTAGCCTCGAAGATGTCGGCACGCACCGATAACCATACGTGAAAAAGGAGGAAAACTCATGAGCAAGGGCGTGGACAGCAAGAAAGAAACCAAAAAAGAACCGGCCAAGACGCCGAAGGAAAAGAAGGCTGAGAAGAAGATCAAAAAGGCTGAAAAGAAGAGTAAATAAACGCTTTTTCCGGGTTACCTGTTGAGTTCGTGCCAGCGCCGCGCAAAGTCGATATCCTGCATGACGCCGTGCACGTCGGCAGGGATGGCGCTCTGCTCAAAGCGGCCGGTCAGTATGTTCTCCGGGGTAAGCTCGCCCCTGGAGTACAACTTCCAGATTTCCCTGCCGTAGTCGGTGGCCAGAAGTTCTGGTGCAAACCGGCCGAAGTAGGCGGTCATGTTGGCGACATCCCGCTTGAGCATGTCGGCGGCGTTGGTGTTTCCCGCAGCATCGATGGCTTGGGGCAGATCGATGATGACCAGCCCGTCGCTGCCGACCAGCACATTGTACTCGGACAGGTCGCCGTGGACGAGCCCTGCGCAGAGCATGAGGACGATCTGTGTGATCATGGTGCGGTGAAAGTCGCGCGCCTGCTCCGGCGTCAGCTTAATATCGTTGAGACGTGGCGCGGTGTTGCCGTTGGCGTCCGCCACCAGTTCCATCAGCAGTATCCCACCGGAATAGCTGAAGATCTTCGGCACGCGCACGCCTGCGGCAGCAAGGCGCTGTAAGGCGTTCACCTCGGCGTTCTGCCAGGCGCCCTCCTGCTCTTTGCGGCCGAATTTCGAGTTCTTCCCCATGGCGCGCGCCTGGCGGCTGTTCTTCACCTTGCGACCTTCCTGATAGCGGGCTTGGGAACTGAAGCTCCGGTGGTCGGCGTCCTTGTATACCTTGGCGCAGCGCAGCTCCCCCATGGACCGGACCACATAGACCTCGGCCTCCTTGCCGCTCATAAGCTGAGAGACGACTTCGTCGACGAGGCCGTTTTCGACATGCATCTCAAATTTTTTCGGTGTTTTCATATGTTCTCATATCCTGTTCTGGACGCAAGGGGACCGTTTCCAGGCATTTCCTGTTCGTTTGGTCGCTCGTCACGATGTTCCCGGGGGCGTAAGCTGAGGCGGGGTTCGGATCGAAGGGTACACGAGAAGATATTTTCCGGTAATAGGTCTATGTGTAATAATACCCTAAACCGTGGGTAAAGGATAGCGCATTTGCCGAAGCCGTTATTTTTCGGGTCTATAACCCAAAGAAAGACCGGGACCAATTCCCCCCTTTAACAAGGTTCATCGGGAAATTCCGGGGAACGCTGCTTTGTCCGTAATCCGCGTAGGGGCGCATTGCATGCGCCCTGATTGAGCTTTTGTAGGGGCGCCGCTTGCTGCGCCCTGATTTTGCGTCCGAAAAGCGGACCCCTGTGGGCCTAAAGGCGCGGCAAGCAGCGCCCCAACATTCCCTGAAGACCCCTCTTTAAAAAGGGGAAAGACGAACAGGACCTTTGTTTCGGTTATAGTTCCGTTATTTTTCGTGTGTTATGGCATGATCCGGCGTAATACTACTCTCACCGTGAAGTACCGTAACCCTGCCAACAGGGACGCTCTCGAAGGAAAAAATCCATGACCAACAACGATCTGCTCCGCAGCCTCCGTTATGCCCTGAAGCTGAATGGCGAATCCATAGCCGAACTATGCACGCTGGGCGGGTATGACATCAAGCCGATAGACGTGCTGAAGCTGCTGAAAAAAGAGGAGGATACCGGCTTTCTGGCCTGCGATGACAGGGTTGCGGCAGCGTTCCTGGACGGCCTGATCGTTTCCCGGCGAGGCGCGCAGGAACCGAAACCCGGTTCGGCCGCGGCAACGGAGGCGGCCTTGAACAATAATCTCATCCTGAGGAAACTGAGGATAGCCCTGGAACTGACCGATGAGGCGATGCTGGCGGTCCTTGCCAAGGCCGATGTCCGGATATCGAAATCCGAATTGTCCGCCATGTTCCGGGCAAAAGGGCACAGAAATTACAAGCCCTGCGGCGATCAGTTCCTGCGCAACTTTATACGGGGGTTGACTCTCGGCGGAGGGAATTGACAATGATTCAGGGGGAGAGGGGGCGAGCCAAGCCCGGCCCCATGGGTACGTGCGATGGTTTCCCGGGAAAGGCGGTCACGAAACAGCCTTTCCCGGGAAATGTGCAACAACATAAGCGCCTGCCTACTCGGTGCGACTGGTGACCTCCAGCAGGTGGTATCCGAACTGGGTCTGGACCGGGCCGAGGACCTTGCCCACTTCGCCGGTGAAAACGGCCTGATCGAACTCCTTTACCATCTGGCCGGGGCCGAATTCGCCCAAGGCGCCCCCCTGCTTACCCGAGGGGCAGAGAGAATGTTCCCGTGCGACGGCCGCAAAATCGGCACCTGCTTCAATCTGTTTCTTGAGGTCTTCGCAGACCTCCTTGCTTGCCACCAGGATGTGGCGGGCAGCGGCTCTTGCCATGGTGTACTCCTTGTAGGTTGTTTTTCCCCGGATGGGACAAAAAGCATATCACAATCAATGGAAGGGGGACAGCGACTTTTATCGCTCGTTGTTTGTCGCGGCAATCCCTCTCCGTGCATATTGATTATCACTGTTACAGCCTGGCCAGGAACCCCAGTATCGCTTCATTGAACCCCAGCGGTTGCTCAAGGTTCACCATATGCCCGCCACCATGCAGGATACACAGCTCGCCATTCGGAAGGCCGTCCGCTATGATGCGCACGTTTTCCAACGGTACGGCCTGGTCCTGATCGGCGCCGATCACGAGGGCCGGTTGGCCGATGCTGCCAAGCAGGGCGACACAATCCTTCCGGTCCCGCATGGCGATGAGCGCCGCTGCCGCACCGCGCGGGTCGGTCGCACCCACCCACCCCCACACATCACCCGCCACCGAGGGATTATCGGTCAGGGTTGCAGGCGCGAAGAGGATCGTGCGGAACGCTTCAGCTACCGGCAGGATCCCTTGGACACGGCAGGCCTCGGCCAGGGCCGTCCGCCTGGCCCTGGCCGCATCATCGTCGCCCCCTGCCTTCGTGGTTATGAAGATCGGGGCTGCAATCCGATCCGGATACCGCTCCAGGAGATTGAAGAGCACATACCCCCCCATGGACATTCCTCCCACCACGGCCTTGTCGATTCCAAGAAGGTCCATGAGCGCCACCACGTCGTCGGCATAACTGTCCATGCTTACCGTCCCGGACGCCAAGCCGCTCTCCCCCAAACCCCGCAGGTCAGGCGTTATGACCCGGCAGCCGGCCTTGGCCAGCGCTTCGGCCTGTGGCAGCCACATTTTCCGACAGAGCGGGAACCCGTGGATAAGAACCAGGGGAAGCCCCTTCCCCCTGTCGCTGTAGGCCAGGGTGTTACCGTTGATTTCTGCTTTCATGGCACCTCCCATTACGACGCATGCGCGTTTCGTGCATAGCCGATTGTAACCCCGGGATGAGATGAGATAAAGGCAATTGTGGACAACCGGGCATACGGCGATACAATAATTACAGCGGTGTGTAACTTTCTGAATCGTAGGGGCGAACTGCTGTTTGCCCGATCAGGGCACATGCAATTCGCCTCTACGCCAGGATTTGCGTATTTTATCGAATAAAAAGCAGGGATGCCATCTTGCCCCGGGAGGTACATTATGAAGGCTTTGATTCTGAGCGCGAACAACTTTGAGGATTCGGAACTGCTTGTTCCACTCTATCGCATGCAGGAAGCAGGGTATGGAGTCGAGGTAGCTGCCGGAGATCTGGGCAGCATCTCCGGCAAGCACGGCTACGAGGTGCGGGTGGACAAGACCTTTGCCGAGGTCGATCCGGATGGTTACGCCGTCCTTATCCTGCCGGGAGGCAAGGCGCCTGCGGCAATCCGTGACGAAGCGACGGTCCAGGCGATTGCCCGTGACTTTTTTGGCGCCGACAAACCGGTGGGGGCCATCTGTCATGGGCCTCAGATCCTGGTTTCAGCCGGACTCCTCAACGGCCGCCGGGCCACCTGTTACCGCACCGTTGCCGATGAACTTCGGGCCGCCGGCGCGGAATATCAGGACTGCGAGGTGGTTGTGGATGGCCGGCTGGTCACATCCCGGCAGCCGTCCGACCTGCCGGCGTTCATGCGTGAGCTGGTGCGGCTGCTGCCGCAGAAATCGCAATAAGAACCGGTCTATAGTCCTGTTGCAGCACATGACGGAGCGACCCATGCTCTACCGTTTGTTGGCCGATTTGACGGTTCTGGCCCATGCCATATTCGTGTTATTCGTAGTCTGCGGGGGATTGGCGGTGCTCCGCCGGCCACGCCTGGCTTGGTTGCACCTGCCTGCCGCCACCTGGGGGGCGGTCGTGGAGTTCAAAGGGTGGATTTGTCCCCTGACCTACGCGGAAAACTATTTTCGCCGTCTGGGGGGCGAGGGGAGATACGATGTGTCCTTCATTGATCATTACCTGGAGCCGATCCTCTACCCTTCGGGACTGACGTCGAAATCGCAGATGGTCATGGGGCTGGGGGTGGTGGGGGTTAACGCCGTGATCTATGCTTTCCTCCTGAGGAAATGCCTCCGCATTGCCGAATGAAATTTTTCCCTTGACGGGCTCAAAAATATGTAAAATGAATAGAGTCCCAACTCCTGAAAGCCGGGAAAAAAGGAAAATCAACGGTTATTACCATTGTTAGGATCAAATATCTTGAGTTCCCCTCTCTGCGCCCGCTGCAAAAAAGTGCTCTATCCCGCCATCCTGGCGGTTTCCCTGGTTCTGAACCTCGTGGCTCGGGCGCCTGCCCAGGAAGGTTACGCCACCTATCCCCTTGCGGCGACCGGCTATGTCTCCATCAAGGTCTTTGACAACCAGGGGCGGTTTGCCGGCCGGCTCCTGCCGGAGAAACGATACTGGGTCCCCATCGACCGTATCCCTGTTTTTCTGCAAAAGGCATTGGTGGCCGTTGAAGACGCCCGCTTTTACGAACATGGGGGAATCGATATCCGCGGGATCGCCCGAGCCCTGGTGAAGGATGTGGTCAAGGGGAAGATGGTCGAAGGGGGCTCGACCATCACGCAACAGTTGATCAAGAACAGATACCTGTCCAGCGAGAAAACCATCGAGCGGAAGTTAGATGAAGCCCGCATGGCTATGGATTTTGAGAAGAAATACACCAAGCAGCAGATCCTGGAGATGTATTTCAACGAGATCTATTACGGCAACGCCGCCTGGGGCATTGCCCAGGCGGCGCGCATCTATTTCGATAAAAACCCGGAGGATCTGACCGACGCCGAATGCGCCCTGTTGGCCGGCGTACCGAAGAATCCGGGTCGTTACAATCCGTTGGGTAAAGCGGCCAACGTCACGCAACGGCGGGACGTGGTCCTCAAACGAATGGTGGACCTGAACATGATCACGCCCCGTCAAAAACAGAGACTGAGAGCCCAGCGCGTCACCTTCATGCAGCCCGGACGGGCCAACCAGTATCTTGCCCTCATCCGGGCCAAGCTGATCGAGCGGTACGGGGCGGAGGTCATCGAACAGGGCGGACTGGAAGTGACCGCAGCCCTGGATCTGAAGCTGCAAAAAGAGGCGGAGCAGGCGCTGGCTGAAGGAGTGAAGAGGATTTCCCCACGGATGCAAGGGGCGCTGGTTTGCCTGGACCCTGCCACGGGTGATGTCCTGGCTGCCGTGGGGGGAGTCGATGCGGGCAAGAATTCCTACAACCGCGCCTTTTCCGCCAAGCGTCAGCCCGGCTCGGCCATCAAGCCGCTGATCTATGCCGCAGCCCTGGAAAAGGGGATTACTGCCGGCAGCATCTGGAACGATACGCCGGTAGCCTACAATAGGGGGAACAACGAAACCTGGAAGCCTTTGAACTATGGCGGGAAAGAGTACGGGGACCTGAGTCTCAGACAGGCCTTGGCCTATTCCGACAATGTTATAGCGGTAAAGGTGCTTGAGGCCATCGGGGTACCGTATTTTACGGATTTTGCGGGCAAAATGGGACTGCCGTTGCGGGCTCAGAATGGTCTCTCCTTGGCCCTGGGGACGGATGAAGTGACCCTGAATGAACTGGTTCAGGCGTACACCCCCTTGGCCACCGGAGGCATGCGCTCCGAAGCGCGCTTCATTATCCGGGTGTATGACCACAGGCGTCATGCCTGGATGGAGTACCCTCCGGCGGTTACCCCGGTCCTTGCACCTGCCGCCGCATTTGTCACCACCCAGATGATGAAGGACGTCATGACCTATGGTACCGCCAAGACGCTCAGGAAATTCAGCCGGGAGCACCCGTCCGCCGGAAAGACCGGTACCACCAACGACTACCGGGATGCCTGGTTTGTCGGCTATACCCCCCAGGTAATAACGGGCATCTGGGTAGGCTACGACAAGCCCCGATCGGCGGGAAAGGGGTTTACCGGCGGAACTGCCGCGGCACCTATCTGGGAGAGGTTCATGCGCCGGGCCGTGGCATCGAAGCCGGTCGCCGATTTCCCCATGCCGGATGGGGTTGTTTCCGTTGCCATCGACCCTGCCACAGGCTTTCTGGCAACTGCGGAGTGTCCGAACAAGCGTTATGAATTTTATATCGCCGGGACCGAGCCGAGCATATTCTGCCCCGCCCACGGCGGAGCCGGGCCCGAACCTGCGCCGCTTGCGCCGTCACCGCCGTCACCGCCGGCAGAGGGTGGCATATAAAATGAAAATCACTCTCCTGACCCATTTCAAGGAGTTCGAGAAACGTTCCAATACCGGGCGGCTGGTGCTGGACGTAATGGGGGACGCGGCCGAGCAGGTCCGCTGGGACCGGCTGAATCCGCCGGCCGGACTCGTCGAGGAGATCAATGCGGGCGGTGTGGCGCTGGTCTATCCCGGCGCCGCAGGCGAGAATGACGGCGATTTGGCCGACATCAGTCATTTTGTCATCATCGACGGCACCTGGCACGAGGCCCGCAAGATCCATCAGAGAAGCCCGTACCTCCTGAAACTTCGCCGGGTCTGCCTCAAGCCTGCCGGCAAGTCGCTTTACAACCTCAGGAAGAATCAGAAGGAGGCCTGCCTTTGCACCGCGGAGTGCGTGATCGAGATTCTGCGCAATAAGGGGCGGATCGAGGAAGCGGAACGCCTGGAGGAACGTTTTCTTGCATTCATCAGGCCGTCCGGCGCCATGCGGGGAGAGGTGCCGGGGCATTGACGACCCGAGTACTTCACCATGAGTGCTCAGATCATTTATTTGCCCGCAACCCGTATCGCTCAGGCAAGACGGCTGTGTGAATAAGACTTTTTTATATGACATTTGTAAAAAAACATTTAAAATGTCTCATCTTCCGTGCCGTTACAAAGTAAAGGTGCTAAATGTCCTGGCTTCTTCTAATTGCCTTAGCTACGGCAAGTTCTGTTTTTGTATTGATGCTGGCGAATGCCTACCTCTACTTTTATTATAAAAAACCATTCATAAAAATTTGGGCTGCCGCATGGGGAATATATTCGCTCAGGTACCTCAGTATGGTGATTGCCATACTCTGGAAGGGTAACTTTTTCACGTCAGCCGCTTATTATCTCAGTATAGTAGCCAGTGCAGTTCTACTCTTAATCGGTACTATGCAGTTTATCGGCAGGTCTCCTGCAAAGTGGCCCGTAATTTCCGGAATTCTGATAGCTTTCTGGACAGTAGGCTCTCTCTTCCAAGAGTTACCAATCATATACGTTACCATTCCTGTTTTCTCCTTTGTTGCGTTCATAGGCATCTTTATTGGTTATCAGATCCTGATACATGTCAGGCGTGACGAGATTGCCAGCCGCACCATCGGCTGGCTTTTCATCGCGTGGGGCATCCATCAAGCCGATTACCCGCTGCTAAGCCCCATCAAGTGGTTTGCCCCCTGGGGTTTCCTTATCGGTAGTTCCTTCGCCGTCTCAATTGCGATCGGCATGATTCTGATCTATTTCGAAAGAACGCACAAAGCTCTTCAGGAGAAGGAAGAACTCTATCGCAATTTGATTGATTCCTCACATGACATGATCTGGGAGGTGAACGCTGAGGCCGGATATACGTATATCAACCTACTGATTCAAGATATCCTTGGATACACACCAGAAGAGGCTCTCGGTAAAACTCCCTTTGACTTCATGCCCGAACCGGATGCCTCACGATTTCGGGAAGCTTTTGCAGAAGTCAGTTTGAAGAGAGCACAGTTTCATCGAATGGAGATAAACTGCAAACACAAGGATGGCAGGAATGTTGTCATGGAGACAAGCGGAGTTCCATTCTTTGACAACAAAGGGAATTACCTCGGTTACAGAGGCATCAACCAGGATATTTCGGAGCGAAAACAAGCCGAGACAGCAATCATGGAAAGTGAAGAGCGTTTCCGAAGTTATATCTCAAATTCACCTCACGCAATTCTCGTGGCTGACGAAAATGGCTTTTATAAGGACGTAAATCCTGCGGCTTGTGCCATTACCGGATACTCGGCCGAAGAACTGCTTACTATGAAAATCCCCGATCTGCTACCACCCGAATCGCTGCAATGGGCGACCAATACTTTTGAACAGGTTGTGAATACCGGACGCACCTATGGTGATGCCGCCTATAAGAAAAAGAACGGTGAAATTGGTTTCTGGTCACTGGCGGCAGTCAAACTTTCACCAACCAGATACCTGGGGTTTGTTACAGACATCACTGAGCGTAAGCGTGCAGAAGAAGTACGTGACCAGTTGGAACGTCAACTGCTCCACGCCCAGAAGTTGGAGAGCCTGGGTGTGCTGGCCGGGGGCATTGCCCATGATTTCAACAATATTCTGATGGCCATCATCGGCAACGCCGACCTGGCATTGATGCGCATCAACAAGGAATCGCCCGGTGTGGATAACCTGCACAAGATTGAGGAGGCCGCCGCTCGGGCCGCCGACCTGGCTAAACAGATGCTTGCTTATTCAGGCAAAGGGAAGTTCGTGGTTGAGCACATAAATCTTAACCGCCTTTTGGAAGACATGCTGCATATGCTGGAAGTCTCCATCTCCAAGAAGGCCGTGCTGCGACTCAATCTCATCCCGAATCTTCCCTCGGTCGAGGCCGATGCCACCCAGATGCGCCAGATCGTCATGAATCTGGTTATCAACGCCTCGGAGGCTATCGGCGATAAGAGTGGAGTCATCGCGATTACCACCGGATGTATGGATTGCGACAAGGACTACCTGAAGGACGTCTGGCTGTACGAGAACATTAGTGGCGGTCTGTACGTATACCTGGAGATCGCTGACAGCGGCTGCGGCATGGACAAGGAAACCATGGCCAGGATATTCGATCCTTTTTTCACTACCAAGTTCACCGGCCGGGGATTGGGCATGGCTGCGGTACTTGGCATTGTGCGTGGCCATAAGGGGGCAATCAAGGTCTACAGCGAGCTTGGCAAAGGGACAACTTTTAAGATACTCCTTCCCGCATCCGACAAACCTGCCGAGATTTTCAATCGCGACAGCCACGCAGACGACTGGAAAGGCAGCGGTATCGTGTTGCTGGTGGACGACGAAGAATCCGTACGCGGCATTGGCAAGGAAATGCTTCAGGAACTGGGCTTCACAGCCCTGACCGCTAACGATGGCCGAGAAGCGATCGAGATGTATAAGCAGAACCCTGACATCTCTTTTGTCATCCTTGACCTGACCATGCCACACATTGACGGTGAACAATGCTTCCGGCAACTGAAACAACTGAACCCGGATATCAAGGTGATCATGTCCAGCGGCTACAACGAGCAAGAGGTTACCCAGAAATTTGTCGGGAAGGGTTTGGCGGGATTCGTTCAAAAACCGTATAAGTTGTCAGTGCTGAAAGAGGCCGCAAAAAATATTTGACCCAGATTTTCCACGAGGGCACGAGAGGTCGAACAGTTAGAATCGCAAACCCCTGATCTGTGGCCGGTACTGTAACTTAAAAGTACCGGTTTTTGTTTTTTCTGGGAGTGATGAAGTCCTGGCCAAGGTACTGCTCAGGCCAAGATGATCGAAGCCACGACCATAGGCACTAAATGCGGCATAGTTGGCTTATTTGTCTGATTGTGGCGTTATCCGGCATCCGCATGCGACAAACAGAAACCTTCCTGAACGCAACCCTACCCAATCCGACCAGTAACTTACCGAAAATACAGCGCTATTGGTAGAACACGGTGAAATGGCCGGTAATGTATACGTGATTTAGGTCAATAGACGTAATCTCCTCTCATGAAAATCTATTTCCTGAACATTTTATTATGAAGTGTAGCGACCGCATCCGGGCATGCTTGTCCGGCAAAACGGGCATTCCCGCGCGTAAGTTCTCGAAACGCTGAAACAACCCAAGAAGGATTCCCGTCTATATTGAATTATAGATATTCAAACAAAGTTACGGTCTGTCAACATTATTATTTATTGTCTTTAATGAAATGATATTTACATCTTTATTGCATACTGGATTTCACTTTCCGATCCGCGGGCATGGACGAAAATGCCTTTAATTACTTATTAAAATCTATTGCGTTGGTGAAACATGAACAAATGGTATGTCGGGATGCTCAAAGGCAGGGGGCGCATATTTTCCATACCGGCTCTTGTAATAATGTGCTGGTTATTTTGTTCCGGAAGGGCTTTGGCCGGTTCGGCTCCCGGTACCGGCATCGTCGGCTCAATTCACGATATGAATATGTTCGAGTTTGTTTTCAATGATCCAAATCAGCGGGTATGTATTTTCTGCCATACGCCACATAACGCTAATCCCGCAGCAGGCGCGCTTTGGAATATTACAATCGATCCGACGATCATAAACCTTGCGCCCTATCAATGGGCCGCTCCGGCCAATCAGAACATCCCTTTCTATAGCGATCCACTGGTAGGCCCCAGCAGGCTTTGCATGACCTGTCACGACGGCATCATCGCCATAGATGCCCAAGGCGATACCATGGTATCCAAATTCCCTCAGGATGTTATCTCCACAAATCTCAGCATGACGCATCCGATTGGCTTCAGCTATGACGCTGCGATGAACGTCAGAGGGGCTTCGCAGCTTGCCGACAAGAATCTCTATCTTGCAAGTGCGGTCACCACCAGCAATATTACGGGTGTTTACAACCAGGTGTCGCGAAATTCGACGTTGCGAATTGTCGATGTATTGTTCCAAGGCACCTATATAACCTGCATGAGTTGCCATGACGTACACAACGACCAGAACGTCACACCCGATCCCGGAGACAATTACAATTACCTGCTTTGGGCGAAGGAAGAACAGTCATTGATCTGCTTGTCATGTCACCTGAAATGACATGGTTTCGAATAATACGGCCACTATGGCGATTGCGTCTTTTGGAGGGTTCATGCTGAAGTTATTCTTGCGTCTGGCAGTTTATTTTTCGTTTCTGCCCTGTGCCATTGCCGGCAATTCTCCGCAAACCGGGGTAAGCGGATCGCTTCATGACATAAATAATCTTGCGGTCACCACGGGAGCCTACAACCCGGATGTGTACCAGCGAGTCTGCGTTTTTTGCCATTCGCCCCATAATGCCGAGTTTTCTTCGAATAATGTCGCGTCGCCGTTATGGAATCATGCGCCATCTAAAGTCATTTTGGCACCATATGCCTGGGCGCTACCGGCCAACCAGACCATCTCATTCAACATCGACCCATTGGTTGGGCCCAGCAGGCTGTGCATGGGATGCCATGACGGCGTTACGGCAGTTGACTCTCACGGTGGTGCAGGCTCATTGAATAGCGGTTCCCATCCATTGACGACGCCGGGATACACCGTCACCAATCTCAAAACAATTCACCCGATCGGTTTTTTGTATTCAGATGCCATGGCCGCCCGACCGGGCAGGCTTACCGATCCAACTACCACCAGTTTTCTGGCGTCTTCGCCCTTTGGGGCTGCCAGTGCCGGCAGCAATACCTATACGCGGGTCGGCTACACGCAAGGAACAGTTTTGATCGCAAGCACCTTGTATGCAGGTTATGTCACCTGCGCGACCTGCCACGATGTGCATAACACCAATAATGCCATCAATCTGCCGGACCCGGATACCGGGATAGCGGTAAACTATTTCGTTCGAGCGCCGGAACAAGGTTCGGCCTTATGCCTGTCCTGCCATTTGATGTAGTATCCCTCCGGAAAACCATGCGATATTTGCCGGGGTTTCGAATTGACGGCACTGAACGAATCCCAACTATCCTATTCTCGGAACAGCCCCGTTGGGGGAACCAGGATTGACCCGAACAAAGTAACGCTTCTCAGTGACAACACGTATTGTCATTTACCCTTCTGCTGGCCATCTGATTTGCCTAATTCATGAGTGACAACATATTCCGTAATTTTCAGCACGTATGGCGTGTAACGGTCATGGTATCCATCGATATGTATCGGGATTACATGATGACGGTTGATCTTTCGCGTTTCATAATCCATACTCCGTTCTGTGCCGAACCAATGAGTAACAAGGATACCATCCGACATGGCGCTGCCATCCAAAGTTTACAAAGCATCCATCCAACTGTCCGATGTGGACCGCGGCGTCTATGAAACCTTGCAGACGACGGCCGCCCAGCATCCGTCGGAAACCGAGGAGCGGCTTGTCGCCCGGCTGTTGGCCTACGCCATCTTCCATGAGCCGGAGTTGACGTTCACCAAGGGAATCAGCGCTACGGACGAACCGGACCTGTGGGTGAAACGGGGTGACGACAGGGTGCGGCTCTGGGGCGAGGTCGGCCTGCCGGAGCCGGACCGTATCATCAAGGCGAGCCGTCATTCGGAACGGGTGGCCCTGCTGGCGTGCGGCAGGACCCTCGCCATCTGGGACCAGCAGCAGTTGCCCAAGCTGGAGAAGCTTGCAAACCTCACCGTCATCAGCCTCGATCAGGCGCTCCTCACCAGCCTGGCAACCCGGCTGGAGCGCACCATCACCTGGTCGATCACCATCACAGAGGGCATGCTCTATCTGACAATCGGAGAGGAAACGCTGGAGAGCGCCATCCAGGTCAAGGTAGGCAATCGTTGAACCCAGGCGGATCAGAAACAATTTTGCGGGTCTATTATCCCGGAGAAAGCATTTACCATGAGAGGGGGGTCGGTTTTGACTTTGCCTTGACCGGCTATGGCTTGGGGAGAGAAAGCCGGCTTACCGGGATGATTCTTGTGACTGTATGAAAAAAAAGAAGAGAGGGGAAAGATATGTCGAGATTAACAGTGGTTGCCAGGCTTCTGGCAAGGAAAGATTCTGCTGAGGTCGTCAAGAGTGAATTTCTCAAGCTGATTGCACCGACCAGGGGCGAAGAAGGATGCATTGAATACCGGCTGCATCAGGATATCGGCGATCCGGCGGTGTTCCTTTTCTACGAGAACTGGGAGAATGAGACCTGCCTTGAAAAGCATAAGGAAACTGATCATTACAGGAGTTGCTTCAGCGCCATAGAGGGCTTGATCCTGGAGAAATCCGTGAACCTGTTGACCATGGTCGAACCATAACGTTGCAACAGCACCCTATCCATTGCGACTGACCGAACCGGCAAAGGTGCGGGTCTGTGTTCAGCCACTCCAACATCGACCCGCATCACGGCACCCCCGATTTTAGACGGTTTCTTCCTCGACAGGAGCCTCTTCGTTGTTTTCGTCCGTTGGGGTGCTGTTCTTGGACAGCTTGCGCTGCAGTTTTTCCTCGTTCTTTTTCTTCCGCTCGAGTTCCTTCTGTTTCTTTTGAAACGAAAAATTAGGCTTGGCCATCGCGTCACTCCCTAAAATAGATGATTTTTAATAAAAAAAGCCCCGAGTGACCCCCGGGGCTTTTGCGGCCAATCAAGGCGTCGATCAGGCTCTGTTTACGTTCGCGGCCTGAAGCCCTTTCGGACCCTTGGTGATCTCAAACGTTACGCTATCGCCTTCAGCAAGGGATTTAAAACCGTTGCCTTCGATTGCGGAAAAGTGGCAAAAAACGTCTTCGCCATTTTCCTGCTCAATAAAACCAAACCCCTTGCTGTCATTAAACCATTTTACTGTTCCGTTTACCATTTTCTTACTTTCTCCTAATGTTGCTTTTTGATTTCGACTGGAAAAATTCCGGACGTTTATTAAACATACCAGCTTTGATTGATGCAAGTCAAGCTAAAAACAAGTATGCTTTTGAAGTAAAATAGCATAAATGGGCGAATCGATATCTTTTAGTAATAAACATAATTATTCAAACAGCTTGCATGTATTTTGAATTGATAATAATAAATTTGGTTATTAATTGGATTCATACTGAATGTAAGGTGTGCAAAAACTACTAACTATCGTAAATAATCCTTGCTAATCTGTAGTTTATTGAGTATTATGATAAAATATAATAAGTTTTAAAGCGGCAATAAGTTCATGGAGGCAGGTCGGAAATTTTGATATCTACTCATTTCTAAAAGAAAGCGGTATGACACATGGGAATCAAAGTCGGCAATATTGTAAGCCACACAGGCGCGCTTGAATGGGGTGCCGGCAAGGTCATGGAAATTACGGCATCCTCCGCGATGATCCAGTTCAGCGACGGGAAAAACAGGAAAATTGCCGTATCTCACTTCATCACCCTGCAGCCCGCCGCTCCCAACTCCTTTTCGCCCCCTCCTGAAGTGCTTGTGGAGCCGAAGGCCGCCCGAGCCGCCAGGAGCCCCAGGGCCTCCAAGAAGAAATTGTAATCATTAACAGCACCACACCCCCGAAGGCGGGGGAATGATACCTTCTCCGGGCGAATTCCGGGGATGGACTACCACATCAGAAGGCGGCCAATCGGCCGCCTTCTCTGTTTTTTGCCTCCACATCCCGGCAAATAACACGGTATAATGAAATAAAACGTGTGCTGTGCGCCAAGGGCGTTGCTCCGATGGCGCGCTGTTAAAGGGCGCAAAGGACAACCGGCAGGAGGCCGCCATGTCTGAAACAACCATTCAGGATCGCGCAGCAGGCGCCATCATGGGCGCCTTTGTTGGTGATGCCCTGGGACTTGGGCCGCACTGGTACTACAACCTAGCCGAACTGCGCCGCGACTACGGCGAATGGATCAGCGTCTATACCGATCCCCGGCCAGGTCGCTACCACGCCGGGCTCAAGGCCGGGCAGCTTTCCCAGGCCGGCTTCATCCTCAAGCTGCTGGTAATGTCGCTGGTCGAGCGGGGAGGGTACGACGAGGCCGACTTCTGCTGCCGCGTGGATGAGGAACTGCTTCCTCTCCTGGACGGCACCCCCTTCAGCGGGCCGGGCGGCTATACCAGTCAATCGATCCGGGAACTATGGCGAAGGCGGGTGGAACAGAAACTGCCCTGGGGTGAGACCGGCGGACATGCCGACACAACGGAGGCCATCGAACGCACCCTGGCCCTGGCGGTGCGCTATGCCCTTGACCCCGCCCGGCTGGCCGGAGCCATCACCGGCAATACCATCCTGACCCAGACCGACGATACGGTCGTGTCCATGACCGTTGCCTACGGTGCGGTATTGGGCCAGTTGGTGCTGGGACACTCCCTGGATGCCCGGCTGTCGGACAGGTTGATGATGCTGGTGCATAAGGGGGCGCTCCCCTTTCACGCCGTTACCGGCGATAATCTGCAGCCTCCGCGTCCCGGCGATCCCGACCCGCCCCGAGCCGGGAAGTTTGCCTCCCCCGATGCCCTGCTGACGCCGTCCTATATGGCCGGAGCCGCCGCGGACCCGGATATCCGCATCGAACCGGCCTGGAAGGTCTCGATCGTCTACGGCATGCCCTGCGCGATCTACCACCAGTTACCGGCAGCCTACTATCTGGCGGCCCGTTTCCGCGATGATTTCGAATCCGCCGTGCTGCATGCCGTCAACGGGGGAGGACAGAATCAGGCGCGCGCCATCCTGACCGGCGCCCTGGTGGGCGCCCAGGTCGGCCTTTCTCGGATACCGCAGCGTTTCCTGGACGGCCTGGAGGAGTCCGCCGCCCTGGGCCGGTTGGCCGTGGAACTGGCTGCGAGCGTTGATAAACCATAACGCTGCAAGAATAAGACGAGGTGGCATTGATGAACACCAAGAGGATATCCTTCCCCAATAGCCGGGGAGAACGGCTTGCCGCCCGGCTGGAACTCCCCGGGGATGAGCAGCCGCTGGCCTACGCCCTGTTTGCCCACTGTTTCACCTGTTCCAAGGACCTCACCGCAGCGGTGTACATCGCCCGCGAACTGAGCAGCCGGCGCATCGCCGTGTTGCGTTTCGACTTCACCGGCCTGGGAGAGAGCGAGGGGGAGTTCGCCGCGACGACCTTCTCATCCGAGGTGAGCGATCTGGTGGCGGCCGCCCGTTTCCTGGAGCAGGAGTACGAAGCCCCACGGTTGCTCATCGGCCATTCGCTGGGGGGTACGGCAGCGCTGGCGGCGGCAGTGGAGATCCCCTCGGCAATGGCTGTGGTCACCATCGCCGCCCCGTTTAGCCCCGCCCATGTGCGGGACCTGCTGGGGGTGTCGGCGGACCGGGTCGAGCAGAACGGTCAGGCCGCTGTCAGCATCGCCGGCCGCGAGTTCACCATCCGCAAGAGTCTCCTGGACGACCTGGAGGCCCAACGGCCGGAAGAAACGCTGCGCCGGCTCAAGGCGGCGCTGCTGGTGATGCACTCCCCAAATGACCAGGTGGTGGGGATCGACAACGCCGCCGATATCTACCGGATCGCCCCCCATCCCAAGAGCTTCATCTCCCTCGACTCGGCCGACCATCTGCTGTCCGATAGCCGGGACTCCCGTTACGCCGGCGGGATCATCGCCGCCTGGGCCGTTCGCTACATGACGTTGCCCGAATCGCCGGCCACCTCCCGCGTCCCGCCGGAGGTGATCGACAACCGGGTGACAGCACGCACCGGGGCGGAGGGTTTCCGCACCGATTTGTTCGCTAACGGCATCCCAATGGTGGCCGACGAACCAGTGGAGGACGGCGGAGGTAACGAAGGGCCATCCCCATACGAGTATGTGCTGGCCGCCCTCGGCGCCTGTACCGGCATGACGCTCCAGGTATATGCCCGGAGCAAGGGGTTGCCGCTGGAAGAGGTGGTAGTGCGGCTCTCCCATCACAAGGCCCATGCCGAAGACTGCCGTGACTGCGATGAGACGGATCGCCGCTTGGATACCTTCGAGCGGGAGTTGGAACTGAGAGGGACGTTGGACGAGGCGCAGCGGCGGCGTTTGCTGGAGATCGCCGGGCGGTGCCCGGTACATCGCACCCTGGAGGCAGGGGTCAGGATCGAGACCACCCTGCGGCCGGCGTGAGGGATTGTATGCCCACGTCCGGACGTTGCAGGGTCATATCCCAGCGATGGTTATGCAGAGGCACTCCCCTTCGGCGTAGACCGTTTCTCCGCGGCAGATGCGGCCGTGCACCATTACCTTGCGGCCCTCGGCGGAGATGATCCTGCTCTCGACCGTGACGACCTGTTGCAGCGGCAGGAGGGTCCTGAAACTGACGTTCAGGTTGCCGACAACGATCGAATATCCTGCCGCCCAGGCGGCCAGGCCGAGCACCTCGTCGAACACCGCGGCCATGGAGCCGCCGTGGGCATTGCCCGGCGGGCCTTCGGTCTCGGGGCCGAACCAGATGCGCGCTTTCAATTGCTGCTCCTCGTCGCGGTAATAGCGCACCCGGAAGCGGTTGCCGTCCGGCTCGCCGGAGACAAAGCGCAACGATTCCCCGACCAGGGAGGGGGCGTCGAAAGGGATCCAACCGGCCTCTCCGCTCAGATCAACCGGTTGACAGAGGGTCGTGCAGATTTTCTTGGCAGTTGTTTTTGTCACTAATTATTTCCTCCGGGAAAGGTATTGATGGTGACGGTTCAGTGAAACGGAACGTATTGCCGTGCAGATTACCCACGGGTATCCGGCCGAATCTTGCGTGCCTTTAGCCCGCAAAGGGGGCAGCGTTTTCCGGCAACAACCCGCTCGCAGGTTTCGCACCAGTATTGCTGGGGTTCGGCTTCCGTGCGCACCGGGCATGGTTCTTCCGATCTCTTCGTGTCGCGGTCGCAGGTTTCAACGGCCTTGGCCATTCTTGATGACCCTCCGTCAGAACTTAGGACCGCGATGGGCGGCGTCACTTCCCACAGCATTTCTTGTACTTGAGCCCGCTGCCGCAGGTACAGGGGTCGTTGCGGCCGATCTTGACGACGGTGAGCGGTTTCGGCTTCACCATGGTCCCCTCGGTAAAGTACCACTTCCCGCTTTTGCGTTTGAACTGGCCGCACTCGTGGTGTTCATGGGCAACACCCTTGTCTTTGAAGCGTGCGACGAATTCAACCTCGCCAACACTGTCCTCCTGGCCTCCCTTGTCGAGGGAAATGATTTCGAGTCCCAGCCATTCTGAATTTTTCGCCCATTCCTTTGTTCCGGCATGATCATAGCCCTGGCGATAGTCGGGGTGGGTGGTCTCGAAGATAAAATCCATCTGCACGCCGGCATAGGCCGAATAACGCGCTCTCATGAGTTGTTCCGCCGTTTCGGCAGGCCGCGCCCCGGTGATGACCGGTTCGCAACAATCGGAATAGGCAGCGCCGCTACCGCAAGGACAGCTGTTCATGTCTGGTTCTCCTTGATGGTTTTGATTCGTTGACTTACTGCGGTGCCATACAAACGGCACCTTTGTCAAATAGTTTCCGACCGGAAAGGGTTCTTTTCCGCCCATGCGGCGTCAATCTTCGGGCTTGCTTGTGCGGCGTACCGGTGTACGCCTCCGCGCAATCCCTTGATTTCCTTGCCTGGACGAAAAATTCCTCCTTTCCAAGTCGGAAACTGTTTGTTTCTCATCCGGTGTTTCCGGATGGAAACCAAATAGTTTCCGCATCTGTCAACTTCCCGCCATTGGCAACATCAGACTGAAGGTCAAGGAGGATGATGGATGAAGCTGTCCCGTGAAGCGGCGGACACGAAAGGCCGCTACCCCTGTGAAGACGGGGTAGCGGCCTTTTTTGCCCCTGCATCGATCAGCGTGCCTCGATCTTTAGAAACACGCCCGCACAACGCCGCCATCAACGCGTAGCGCAGCGCCATTGGTGGCCGATGAAAGAGGGCTGCACACGTAAACGGCGAGGTTGGCAACCTCTTCGGGAGTGGCAAAGCGCTTGAGCAGCGATGCCGGACGTACCGTTTGGAAAAATTCCTTTTCGAAATCGGCAAAGGATTTGCCACCGCTGAGTTTTGCAACGAACCCATCCACGCCCGCCGTGCGGGTTGGGCCCGGCAGGATCGAATTGACCGTTACCTGCGTACCGGCGCATGTTTCGGCAATGCCGCGCGATACCGCCAGTTGTGCCGTTTTGGTCATTCCGTAGTGGATCATCTCTGCCGGGATCTGAATGCCGCTCTCGCTGCTGATGAAGATGATCCGCCCCCAATTTTGTTCCTTCATGCCCGGAAGATACGCCCTTGCCAGGCGGACGCCGCTTAATACGTTGACCTCGAAGAAACGCAGCCACTCTTCGTCGGTAATATCCTCAAAGGGCTTCGGCTCATAGATGCCCAGGTTGTTCACCAGGATATCAAGGGACGGTAATTGCCGGCGTAACCTGTCCACGTCCCCGGCCAGGGAAAGGTCGCCGTTAAAGCTCTCTACCGCCGCATCGGGCAGGGTGCTCCTGATCTGTTCCAACGCGGCTGTCAGGGAGCCGTCGCTGCGCCCGTTGATGACAACGTGTGCACCCTCGCGTGCCAAGGAAATGGCTATCGCCAGGCCGATCCCCTTGGTTGAGCCGGAGATGAGGGCTCTTTTACCGCTAAGCTGCAAGTCCATGGATGCCTCCTTTTGCTGGTTTGAAAAGATCACGATGCCGTACGGAGAGGTTTGAAAGTAAGGGCCTGCCAGGAAATAACTGTTACATCTTACATCTCATCTTCGTGCCATCTTTGACCGGTCTTCAATCGTCAAATCCTCGGCGTAGCCCTGCTACGCCTGCGGTTTGCCTCAATCAGGCCGGTCAAATCTGACCCAAATCTGAGCGCAATATTGCAA
>Ga0326727_10001060_pt1 | contig 106218 bp, 86 predicted proteins | sample MB2enrmetagenome_FD_207643 | JGI IMG/M metagenome (GOLD analysis project Ga0326727, IMG submission 207643) | Lab enriched peat soil microbial communities from McLean, Ithaca, NY, United States - MB29MY | ecosystem: Environmental > Terrestrial > Soil > Wetlands > Peat | place: USA: New York...
AACTGTTTGCCCATAACCTCATCTTACAACAATTACCCATTCTGTCAATAATACCATTCCGCTGCTTCGGAATAATCTTCACCCATACCTTGGTGGCAACTAAAATCTATCTCCGACAGGCTCCTAGATGGCAGGAGCCGGTTGACGGCATTCGAGGCGCTAGGCGCGTGTGGCTTGCGGACCCTACCGCTGGCCGTACTCTGTTTCTTGGCTCCTGGCTTCTCTATTCTTACTTTTGCATTCTAGCTTCTGACTCCCAGCTCCTGACTCCTGCTACAATAAACCTTTATGATCTCCCTTTTTGGTTCCGCCGATAAAGAGAAGAAACCTGGCTTTCTAGACCGGCTGAAGAAGGCCGTCGCCTCCACCAAAGCCCAACTGGTTCATCGGATCGAGGAGATTGTCGAGAGCACGGCGGCCTTGGACGAATCAGTGCTCGACGAATTGGAAGCGACTCTCATCACTGCCGATCTGGGAGTCCGCACGACGCAGGAAATTCTGGGGAGGTTGAAGCAGGAAATCAGCCAGGGCAAGCTGCGGGAGACGGCGCAATTGCGCCCTGCCGTGGAACAGGCGATTCTGGCGATTCTCGAAAAGAGCGGTGCGGACTCGGTCGCCCCCAAAGCCCAGCAGCCGCCACCGGGCATGCCGGCCGTCATCTTTGTAGTGGGTGTAAACGGCGTGGGCAAAACCACCAGCATTGCCAAGCTGGCCCAATACTTTTTGCAGCAGCACCGCCGCCCCCTGCTCTGCGCCGCGGACACCTTCCGCGCCGCCGCCAATGAGCAATTAGAGATTTGGGCAGGACGTCTGGGTATTGAGATGATCAAGCAGAAAGCCGGGGCGGACCCGGCTGCTGTGCTGTTTGATGCTCTCGCGGCGGCCAAGAATCGGCATCACGATCTGGTGATCGTGGATACGGCGGGCCGCTTGCACACCAAAACCAACCTGATGGCAGAACTGGAGAAGATGTGCCGCATCGCAGCGCGCGAGATTCCCCATGCCCCACACGAAGTCCTGCTGGTGATCGATGCCACGACGGGGCAGAACGGGCTCCAGCAGGCGCGGCAGTTCGTCGACCACGGCGGCGCCACGGGCATTATCCTGACCAAGCTCGACGGCACGGCCAAGGGCGGCGTGGTGGTTGCCATCGCGCGCGAGCTCGGCCTGCCCATTCAGTTTGTCGGTGTGGGCGAAAAGATCGACGACCTGTTGCCCTTCGACCCCCAGGAATTTGTGGAGTCGCTGTTTGAGCCGTAATCAGTAAATGGGATCCCGATGCTTGACAGTCCATGAAAGACCATTAATACCCAGTCATAGGCAGGTCACGCCTGTTTAGGACATTTAGTCATGTCTGGACTTTTTGTCTAGCTTTCTTGTCTGGATTCTCTGTTCAGACATAAAGCCCGTTTCGTATCGGCCAAAATAATCAATGGACATCACCACGATCATTTTCGACTACGGGTGCGTGCTCAGTTTGCCGCCGGGCCCGGAGGATTATGAGCCCCTGCGCCAGGCGATCGGAGTGCAACCCGCGGCCTTCCAGGAATTATACTGGCGAAATCGCGAGGCCTACGACATCGCTGCGCTCGACACAACCGCCTACTGGCAGGAGATTGGGCACGCTGCGGGCCTCAACCTCTCTCCCGAGCAGATTCAGAAGCTCGCAACTCTGGACCATCAACTCTGGGGAAAGCCCAACCCCGTCATGGTCGAATGGGTTCGAGTGCTCCGCGGGCGGGGATTGAAAACCGCGGTTCTTTCCAACATGTCGCACAGTGTGGGCGACTACCTCCGCCAAACGTTCCAGTGGTTTGAGCTCTTCGATCATCTCTGCTTTTCCAGCGATTTAAGAATCGGCAAACCTGACCCCACTATTTATCACGCTTGTCTTGAGGCTTTGAGCGTGCCCGCCCGGCAGGCGCTGCTTATTGACGACCGCGAGCCTAACATCGCGGCCGCGCACGCCGTGGGAATGCACGCCATCTTGTTCCGCTCAGTCGAGGAACTTCTGCCGGAGCTCGAACCCTATGGGCTCGCGGAGTCTCTGGCGGAAGCAAAAGCCCGCGCCGGATGACCCCTAAGCGCTAACTTAAGCCGTACCCGGTCAGCAAAGTTTCCGAGTGCGCCGTCGCTCGCCCAGGACTTCAGATTGAGTTCGCCGGCGAACCCAATGCTAATTCTCTTCTTTGTAAAATCTCGGTAAGGCGACACTATGTCCCTTGACAGTCAATATGTAAATGATTTATCCCTCTCCCTTTACTACCATTGGCCCTTAATGTTCCGATCGTGACCCCATGTTTACTTTGGAGGTCTGCCGTGTCCAAGGCGCCGAGGTTTTCCCACGGGTTGGTGGTTAGTATCTGCTCCGCTCTCCTTCTCTTACTTCCGTGTGCCGCGGGACCTCAGATCAATAACCTCACTGACGATCAATCCACGCCCGTACCGGCTGCGGGGCAAGATTACACCGGCATGGCCAATCGGAGCTTGAACCGGGCCAACGTGCCAGTCAGTTTACGCCCGGGAATGTAGGGGGTCGCCTGACCGCCATGGACGTCAGGATACAAATCACGCTAAACGCCATGGAAGCCAAATTCGCGAATGCGCTTTCGGAGAGCGGCGTCGCCGAGAGCGTGCGCCTGGGCCGTTCCCGATTCGGGCGCCTTTTCAAGCGTGAAACCGGGCAGACCTTCAAGGCCTTCCTCCTGGCGGTGCGAATGACCAAAGCCCGGGACATGCTCCTCCTCGATCCCACTCTGCCAATCGAGGAAGTCGCTGACGCCGTCGGGTACAGGCACCGCCACATCCAGGCATTCACCCGTGACTTTACAAAATATTCGGGCTACCCACCCTCGCAGTGTCGAAGGCTCGTCGCCCAGGCCGCGTAGCGCGTTTTGTTAACTTTTAGCGCGTTTGGTTAAAAGATAGCGCGTTTTGTTAACAACTTTCTATTGACACACGAACCACCCAGTCTTATTCCGGTAGCATTCCATGCGCGTAATAACGGCCGTGCCACCGAAGGCCCAAGCGCATGGGGTCAGGGAGCGGGTCGAGGAGACAGCCGTTCGTTTCCTCCACCGCGATCTGCGAACCCACCTCTGGTTAGGAGGCCCGCCATGCCCAAACAGTTTTCTATGCGACACGCGCTTCGCTCCGTTCTCATCTTGTTTTTCTTTTTCCTTGTTGCCGTGCTGGCGGGTAGTCCGCTCGCATACGGCCTACACCCGACAACCACAACGGTCAGTTCGAATTCGAACCCCTCGACCTATGGAGGAACAGTTGAATTTAAGGCAATTGTATCGGGGGGAAATAATTACACGGGTAACGTGATGTTTTATGACGGAACCACGCTGATCGGCACCGAACAGCCCTACACTGATGGGGTGGGAAAAGTCCAAGCCTTCCTGTCCATTTGGACTCTGGCTGCGGGCTCGCACTCCATCACCGCTTCCTACTCTGGAGATTCTAACAACAGTGGGAGCACTTCTTCGACGTTGACTCAGACCGTTAACCAAACCTGGCTGGACATCAGGGCCAGCAACGGGTCGATGACCTACGGCGGGACGCCGCCCACCGTCACTCCTAGGTACAGCGGATTTGTGAACGGGGACACGTCGGCCAGCCTGACGACGCAGCCGACCTGCTCGACGACGGCCACCAGTTCCAGCCCGGCGGGGTCGATCAACGGGGCCGACACCTGCTCGGGGGCCGCGGACAGTAACTACACGATCTACTATGTGGCGGGGAACGTAGTGATCTATAGCGCGTCACTGACCATCACGGCCAGCGGCGGGTCGATGACCTACGGCGGGACGCCGCCTACCGTCACTCCCAGTTACAGCGGTTTTGTGAACGGCGACACGTCGTCCAGCCTGACGACGCAGCCGACCTGCTCGACGACGGCGAACAGTTCCACCCCCGCGGGGACGGACACGGGGGCCGACACCTGCTCGGGGGCCGTTGACGCGAATTACTCGATCAGCTACGTGCCTGGCAACGTAACGGTAGGCCAGGCGTCCCTGACCATCGCGGCCAGCAGTGGCTCAATGACTTACGGCGGGACACCTCCCACGGTCACCCCGAGCTACAGCGGGTTTGTAGCCGGGCAAGGCGCCAGCAGCCTCACGACACAGCCGACCTGCTCGACGACGGCGAGCAGTTCCACCCCGGTGGGGACAGACACTGGGGCCGACACCTGCTCGGGAGCCGTGGACGCGAATTACTCGATCAGCTATGTGGCAGGAAACGTAACGGTCGGTGAGGCCTCACTGACTATCACGGCCAGCAGTGGCTCAATGACCTACGGTGGGACACCTCCCTCGGTCACCGCGAGCTACAGCGGGTTTGTGAACGGGCAAGGCGCCAGCAGCCTCACGACGCAGCCGACGTGTTCAACGACCGCAACCAGTTCCACCCCGGCGGGGACGGACACTGGGGCCGACACCTGCTCGGGAGCCGTTGACGCGAATTACTCGATCAGTTACGTGGCTGGCAACGTAACAGTAGGCCAGGCGTCCCTGACCATCACGGCCAGCAACGGGTCGATGACCTACGGCGGGACGCCACCCACGGTCACCCCGAGCTACAGTGGGTTTGTGAACGGGGACACGTCGGCCAGACTGAGCACGCAGCCGACGTGCTCGACGACGGTCACCAGCAGCAGTCCGCTGGGGACGTACACCGGGGCCGACACCTGCTCGGGGGCCGTGGACGGCAACTACTCGATCAGTTATGTGTCGGGAAACGTGACCGTGGGTACGGCGTCACTGACCATCACGGCCAGCAGCGGGTCGATGACCTACGGCGGGACGCCACCCACCGTCACTCCCAGTTACAACGGGTTTGTGAATGGCGACACGTCGGCCAGCCTGAGCACGCAGCCGACCTGCTCAACGACGGCGAGCAGTTCCACCCCGGCGGGGACGGACAGTGGGGCCGACACCTGCTCAGGAGCGGCGGACGCGAACTATTCCATTACCTACGTGGCTGGCAACGTAACGGTCGGTATGGCGTCACTGACCATTACGGCCAGCAACGGCTCAATGACTTACGGCGGGATACCTCCCACGGTCACTCCCAGCTACAGCGGGTTTGTAGACGGGCAAGGCGCCAGCAGCCTCACGACACAGCCAACCTGCTCAACGACGGCGACCAGTTCCACCCCGGCAGGGACGGACACGGGGGCCGACACCTGCTCGGGAGCCGTGGACGGCAATTACACGATCAGCTATGTGCCCGGGAACGTGACGGTAGCTACGGCGTCGGTGACCGCCAGCGTGACGGCGAGCAACAAGACCTATGACGGGACGACGACGGCGACCATCACCGCCTGCACGCCGAGCGGAGTGATCGGCAGCGATCAAGTGAGCTGCGCGGCGGCCAGCGCCACGTTCGCGACCGCCAACGTCGGGAGCGGCATAACGGTGACGGCGACGGGAATCACGCTGAGCGGCAGCGCGGCCGGCAACTACACGCTCTCTTCGACCACGGCGACGACCAGCGCCAACATTACCATCCTAACTCCTACGGTCACGCTGTCGCCGGGCAGCGGTAACTCAAATTACGGCAGCCCCGTAACCTTCACCGCCACCGTGAGCGCTCCCGCACCGACCGGCACAGTCACATTTTACGATGCGAGCGGAACCATTACGCTCGGCGCTGGCGCGCTGACCAATGGGCAAGCCGCGCTGACCATTTCCACTCTTACACCCGGCTCGCATTCCATTACGGCGACTTATAACGGGGACGCAAATGACGCCTCCAACACCTCGGGCACGTCGGGGTGGACGGTTAATCGGCTTGCGATGACATTGCCGGGATATTGCGTGTTTTGAGGACCGTGAACTCGCCCACCACGGAGCGGCGAGGGATATTGATTTCCCCCCTTCTCCCGGGGGAGAAGGCGGCCGAAGTACGAGGCCGGATGAGGGGTTCCTTTCATGCTTTGGAATGTCGATAGCGACATGAGCGACTGTCGTAAACGCTTCTTGCAATCACCATCGAGGATGGCCACCATGCTGAACACATATAATTTTCTCCGCTGTGCCCGGTTAGCTCTCTTGTCCATTCCCCTTCTGGGGTCTTTGGCAATCGGACAGATCACGAACAATAATGACGACACGTCCACGCCCATTCCCGGCGCTGGCCACGATTACCTCCATTTGCTGTCCGAGACCGTGAATCCGGCGAACGGCTCGGTCAGCATCCGCATCAATGTGCCCACGCCCAAGGGCCGGGGGCTCTCCTTGCCCTTCAGTTTCGCTTACGATTCCAATGGCGTGAACCACCTCGTAGGTACTGCCCTCGGGAACGGGAATTGGGCCTCTGACTTCTCGCCCCTATCCAGTGGTGGCTGGACATATGGCGTACCTTTGTTGACCTGGAATTCCTCCCCTTACAGCGCTTACAGCACTACAACCGGAACCATAACCTGCGATTATGCCACGGGTTACATGTTTCAAGATCCCGGCGGCGGCCGGCACGAATTGGGTATAACCACCATGGCCTACAACTATGGCTACCCGTGCCAGACGACTGTAAACTCCGGCGGCGATGATTATTATCGCGCCACCGTCACCTCGAATTCCATCCTGGTCGCGGACGCCGATGGCACGGTCTACAATTTTCCCTTGCCGATGTTTATAGCGCCTCCATCCTATCCCCCGTGGACCTTCGTGGAACCTCCTGCATCCATTACTGACCGCAACAACAACACCATTACCACTTCCTCCAGCCTCAACGCCTTGCCCCCAGGCGGCGGGCCGTTCACGTTCACGGAAGCGGCCTCGGGCAGGAATCTGATTTCCTCTTCCGGGTTCGGCGTGACGGGGAACACTGTCAGCGTTCCGGGGTATGGCAATAGTCCGCTTACCTACACGCTAACCTGGGCATCGGTTGGAGCAGGTTTTACCGTGAGCGGGCAGCAAGAACTCAACGACCCGAACGAGAGCGACCCTTCGAATCCGTCGTATTGCACGGGGTTTGGTTCCGCTTCTAATTATTATCCGGTGGTCACTGCCATTACCCTTCCCAATGGTCAACAGTATCAGTTCCAATATGACACCACCGACGGAGTCAGCACCACCACTTATGGTTTGGTAAGCAAGATCATCTATCCCACGGGAGGGTATGTAAGTTATGTGTGGGGAGAGAACAAATTATCCAACTTTATCCTGGGCAGCGACAGCAATGGCAATCCCAACACCTGCTCCTACATCTATGGGGTTCCCGCCGTCACCGATCGCTACGTCAGTTATGATGGCCAGACCGTTGCGCTTCACCAGCAATTCTCTTATTCCACCACCTGGAACAACACGGCTGAGACTTATCAGGGCCAAACGTATAACACTACCAATCTCTGGAACACCAAAACCTCCAAGCTAATTTCCAATGACCGGCTGGGGAACACCGCCACCGAGACCGACTACACGTACTCGCCGGTCTGGAACGCTTTCCAGCCCGTGGCGCCCGGCCAATCCTCCGGCACGCTTTCGCAGGTTCCAGTGGAGAGCACCACGACCGTCTTGAACGCGGTCGGCGGCACGCCGCTGCGCACCGTCAACAAGACCTGGTGGGACCAATTCGAAATGCAAGCCGAGCAAGTGGTGGACAACGGCACGGTGACTTCCGACCAATACTTCGTTTACGGCATGGGAGCCGAAGTCACTGACAAGTACGAGTGTGGGGCCGGCCAGGCTTGCTACTGTCCAAGCGGGCAAAATTGTTCCAACGCCCTCTTGAATAGTCCTCCCCCTGCCTTCACTCGCCTCACCCAGACGGCGTACCACAACTTCGGAAGCACCTCCAATTATCCTTACGGTCCATCCATCTTCGACCGGCCCGACTCCGTCACCGTGACGGGCGTGATTTCTCCCGGCAACACGGGCACGGCGACCCAGACGACTTACACTTACGATGGCAACGGCAACGCCACCTCCAAAACGGAGAAGTGCCTCTACAACTGCACCGCCGACATCGTTACCGGGTATCAGTACAATTCCGATGGCCAACTGAACTCCATGACGGATCCGAGGCAGAATACGACAACCTACGGTTACTCGTGCTCGGACACTTACTTGTCACAAATCAACTATCCCACTACCTCCTCCAACGGGCAGACGCATCACGTGAGCTTTCAGTATGATTGTCCCAGCGGTTTGCTGACGCAATCCACTGACCAGAATGGGCAGCACACCCTCTATAACTACAATGACGCCTTGAACCGCCTCACGCAAGCCACCTACCCGGACGGCGGGCAGACCACCAACATTTACACGGACTATACGGGCGGGACCCCGGCGGTGTCTTCCATCGAAACCGACAAGCTGATTGACTCCAGTCACGTCTTCAAGAGTTACCAATTCTTCGATGGTTTAGGGCTGGTGACGCAGACGCAGACCGCTGACCAGCAGGGCCAAGGCAACATTTGCGTGGACACGACGTACGATGGATTCGAGCGGGTTTTGACGGTATCGAACCCTCACTACAACTGTAGCACTGCGAGTAATCTGCTTACTACCTACGCCTACGACCCGGTGGGGCGCACGACGTCGGTCCTCTACCCGGACCAGACTTCGGGCAACACCAGCTACAACGGCCTCTCCTCAACTGTCAGCGACGCAGCGGGAAAGACGCGCACGCTCGTGAACGACGAGCTGGGCCACCTCACCTCCGTCACGGAGGACCCGAACAGGCTGGGTTACGTCACCGATTACCCTTATTACAGCGCCCTAGACGACCTGTTGACGGTTTCCCAAAGCGGCCAGACGCGGAGTTTTACGTACGATTCTTTCTCCCGGCTGGTTACCGCCGCCAACCCGGAGAACGGCACCATCACGTATGCCTACGACGGGAACGGGAACATGATCTCCAAGGCCGACGCGCGCGGCACCACCTGCTATGGGCACTTAAACGGTAGTGTCTGCGATGGGGAGGGATACGACGAATTGAACCGCGTGCTTTACAAAACCTACAGTGATACTTCCACGGTCCGGGCGTGCTACGCTTACGATAATATCGGGTGGACCGGGTGGAATGATATGACCTCAACCGGCAACGCGGTGGGGCACCTCACGGCGAGCTGGAGCGTGCAGCACGGCGGCACAGTGGTGGCGGCCAATGAGTCGTACCAGTTCGACCCCATGGGAAGAGTCCAGGAGCAGCGGCAATGCACTCCGGCTACCTGCGGTCTGACCAACGGTCTGACCAACTATCCCCTTTCGGCGGGGTACAACCTCATGGGAAACGAAATCAATCTTTGGGACTCCTCCGTGGTTCGGTATACTCAGTACGACTCCACCGACCGTCTGCTGAACTTCACCGCCAGCTTTAACGTTTCCCCTCCCGCGCTTACAGCCACGGGCCCGGGAAATCAGATTTTGTTGACCTCACCGGTCTACGGCCCGTTGGGGTTGACCCAGGCCTCGCTGGGTAATGGGTTGACGGAAACCCGCGCTTACAACAATCGCACTTGGCTCGGGTATCTCACCGTGCAGAACGGGAGCAACCCCATCTATTCACTGAATGGTAACTGCACTCTTAACGGTAATCCTGCCTTGTGTTACGCCGGCAACGGCAACGTCTTGTCAGCCAACGACAGCGAGAACGGCAACTGGAGCTACAGTTTGTACGACGGCGTAAACCGGCTAAACACCGCAACGAACAGTACAACCGGGCAGACCTTTTCCTACAATTTCGACGCTTGGGGGAACATGACCTGTAGTTACTCCCAGGGCCCCGGCACCTGCCTTGCCTTGACTTACGACACGGTAAACATGACCAACCGTATTTTGGATGGCATCCATCAATACGACAATAATGTCCCGGGAGGGCCGGGAAACATGACCGCCGATGGAACGCACGGCTACGTGTACGACCTGGAGAATCGCATCGCCTGCGTGGGAGTGGATATCAATGGGAACTGCACAACGAACTCGACTTATTATTTTTACGATCCCCAGGGGCAGCGGGTGGGCAAGCAGCAATATGACACACTGGAGGACTATGTTTACGAACCGCAGGGGAATATAATCTCAGTGCACAACGGGAGCGCCAACTTGCTGCGCAGCGAACTTTACTCCCCCGACGGCCGCCACGTGGCCACCTGGACGCCCAACCCCAACGGACAGTACTGGGACCCCTACCCCCCGGGGCTCTTCTGGAACCACGCCGACTGGCTGGGCACCGAGCGCGTGCGCACGGACATCAACGGGAATCTCGCGGAAACGTGTACGGACACCCCCTACGGAATGAATCTGAACTGCGTCGACATCACCGTGCCGGCGGACACCGGCCCGATGCACTTCACCGGCAAACAACGCGACGCCGAAACCGGCCTCGACTACTTCGGAGCACGGTACAACGCGTCCAACCTCGGGCGGTTCATGACCCCCGATGAAGTGCTTGCGGACCAGCACCCTAGCAGCCCGCAAAGCTGGAATCTGTACAGTTACACGCGCAACAATCCGCTGAGGTTCGTGGACGATGATGGTCAGAAGGTGATCGAGGCTGCGCTGAAGTATGCCTCCTATGACGTTCATGGGGCGACAGCAGCAGAGGCCCGTGCGAACGCCCTCGCGGTTTCTGGATTTAGATCCTCTGAAGGTGAGCCGATGATGGGTGGAACATCAGGCCCAATGACGTTAACAAATATGCAATTCCAATGGGCCGCACCGCAAGGGTACGAAGGGATATCCGTTACTGAAAGAGAGACTCTGACAAGCGCCGATGTCGATCTGAAACAGACCATAAAGCTGCCTAGCTGGGCCGAGGAATCCCAGGCCAGCACGGAAGACCAGACCGCCTGGGACAATGCAATGACAACGCTTAAGAATCACGAACTGGAGCACGCTACCATCAATCGGGAACAGGCCCATAAACTTGACGCATCCCTTCCGGGAACATCGGGAAGCGGCATTGCACCAACATCAGTTGAGGCGGTCAAGAAAGCGAACGCGCAACTAACGCAGAAGATACGGCAAAAAGTGAAAACCAACGCTGCAGAGACTGCAACCCGGCAGCAGCAGCTTGACCAGAGTACGGACCACGGTCGGAAGAAACCTGATCAGTAGTTAGACGTACCCTGATCGGAACAAACCCGACAAGTAAGGAGGAGTGGCGATGGCTCCAAAAGGCATTCGAAGAGTCCAATTTCTGAGTATGGTCATGGCGTTTTGTGCTGTGCTTGCCGGGGGCACGTTAACACAGAAAAAGCCGGAGCCTCCGGTGCTGTTTCGGATCGTACTCCCGTGTCCGGAGATGTGCGTTGGAGACCGCTATCTGGAGGTCGAGGCTGAACTGCGAAATATCAGCGAGCATCCAATATCGCTTTCCGCTTCCGGAATCCGGGCACAGGTTTCATTCATGAATTTAGCACGCTCGTTACAGGATGGTTTTCGAAGCAACACAATCTCGAGTGATCCAATTCCAGACGGAAGGAGCAATAACGTTGTGACTCTTACCCCAGGACAGTCCTACAGGCAGCCGCTCAAACTGGAATTGGACCACGATTTCTTTTCGACAGGAGTCTACAGTGTTCAGATCGCCTATTCTGGGAGGTACGGCGCGGGCAGGGCGGAGGGACTATTTCTCGGCACAGTTGACTCTAACGAGGCGCTTTTTGAGATAACCGATTGCGAGTCTTCACACGCCAAGAAGCCCTAAATCTGCTGTACGCGGGTGGGCGCTGGAAATGGTGTCAGGAACCATTTTACGGGAGGTCGAGAAGCTATACCTGTTCTTATGTCCCCTCGACCCAAGGGAGAAGACCCGAGGGAGGTGGCACAATGCTGATATCCCACAATGAGATTATTGAGGAGATCGAAGGGCACATTCGGAAATTCGGGGGAGAGCGGGGCGAATGGTGCGTGGGGACGGCCAAAGATTCTCGCGGGCCGTTTTTCCGGCGGCATCTGGCGGCCGATTTGGGCGATGGATTGATTTATCGCGAGGCCTTTACCACCTCCGCCGCCGCGCAAGTGCTGGACCACCTGGTGAACGCCTGCGGCCTGCGCCCCGACCGCGACGCCGTCCCCGCGCCCGGCAAAATCGTCTTTGTTTACCGCAAGACCGCAGGCGTCCCCACCGCGTCCCCTAACGACCGGCTTGTCTTTCCCCAGCGCGCGGCGTAGACTCCGCCTGAGGAGAAATGGGAGAGAAATGGTTCCTGACAGCATTCCTCCCGCCTGACACCATTCCTCCCGCTTGGATTGATTTATCGCGAGGCCTTTAAGAAAAGCTATCAGTCATCAGTTTTCAGTGGTCAGTAAGGACGATAGCTGAGAACCAACAACTGAGGACTGACGGCTGCTCTTCCGCGCCGCCCAGCGATTAAGCCACATTTCACAAGGTCGCGGCGTAGGGGCGCGCAGAAATGGTTCCTGACACCATTCCCCCCTGAGGGAAAACTGGAAACTTGGTGAACGTCCCGCGTTTCGGTTTCTGTTTTCGACAGCTCACTAGCGGATAGTCATTCCTAAAAAAACCGTGTCAAGATAAATTGAACCTGCGCCTATCTCGCCGCGCGGTTACGGACTGCGGGGTTCGGACTTTTGGCCCGGGTCAGCAACTCGTTCAACGAACGCCGGGCTTCCGGGAAGCCCGGTTCGATGCGCAGGACCTCAGAGTACTGTGCAATGGCCTCGTCAACTCTTCCCTGGCTTGCCAGAACATATCCCAGATTGTTGTGCGCCTCGGCGTAGTCAGGTTTGGTGCGAACGGCCTCCTGGAGTTCATGAATGGCCTCGTCCATTTTACCCTGTTTCGCCAGGCCAATCCCCAGATTGTTGTGCGCCTGGGGGTCGTCAGGTTTGATGCGCAGGGCCTCCCGGAATTCCCGAATGGCCTCGTCCACTTTCCCCTGTTTCGCCAGCGCAACCCCCAGATTGTCGTGCGCCTCGGGGGAGTCCAGAACCGGCCCTAAACTATCGTGCGCCTCGGGGAAGTCAGGTTTGATGCGCAGGGCCTCGGAGTACTGGGCAAGGGCTTCGTCGATCCTTCCCTGGTCGGCCAGAGCCATCCCCAGATTGTAGTGCGCCTCGGCAAAGTCAGGTTTAATGCTCACGGCGTCAGAGTACTCGGCAATGGCCTCGCCCAGTCTGCCTTGGCTCGCCAATGCTTTCCCCAGGTTGTTGTGCACGTCTGCATAGCCGGGTTCGATGCGCAGGGCTTCAGAGAATGCAAGAATTGCCTCGTCCATCTTCCCCCGCTTCGCCAGAGTAACCCCCGAGTTGTTATAAGCAAGATAGTTCCCCGTGGTTACGTTCTGCGCGTGTTCCCAAAGAGTCGAGCTGTTTTCCCAATACTGGACCTGGCCCCAGGCTGTCAGCATGCACGCCAGAATCGCGAGAAACGCCGCTGCCGGCAAAACCATGCCGGGAGGCGCCCAGCGAGCAACCAGCTCGGGAATTCCCCACGCTACCATGATAAACAACCCAATGAGCGGGACATAGGTGTAGCGATCCGCCATCCGTTGGCTTCCCACTTGAACGAGTCCGATGACCGGAACCATTGTCCCCAGATACCATAGCCAACCCACCGGAAGATAGGGGCGCCGCAGGCCCGCCCTCATTACCGCAACAGAAATGCCCAGCAAACCCAGCAAGGCCCCCACCACCCACGCGGCGGGCAGCGTCCGGGGATAGGGATAGAACACCGCCAATCGCGCGGGCCAGAGCATCTTGCCGATGTAGGCAGCGTACGACACCAGAGCGCTTGCGGCGCGGAATTTCAAGGGGAGCTTTTCGAGGTCCGTTACCGATCCCCCTCCCCGCTGGGCCACCAAGGTGACGATGCTTGAGGCCGCAGTGAGTCCCAGCAAGGGGAGTTTTTCCAAAACCAGCCGGAAGGTCTGGAGCCGCCCATCGCGGCGGGGCTCCGCTCCGCCCGGAGGATTCGGACCGAACACTATGCGTCGCAAGGGCCAGAAATCGAGCAGGAGCAGAACCAGGGGAAGGGTTACCAACATCGGTTTGGCCATCAACCCCAAAGCAAAAAGTACAAGAACCAGGCAATATCGGCGCACCCGAGGTTGCCGCACATACGCGACGTAGGCGCAGAGCGTTAGCAACCCCAACAGCGTGCTCAGCACATCCTTGCGTTCCGCCACCCAGGCCACCGACTCCACGTGGAGGGGATGGACGGCAAATAATCCAGCCACAAAGGCGCTCCGGCCCAGTGCCCCGGTCATTTGGTGAAGCAGCCAGAACAGCAGGAGAGTGTTGACAATGTGAAGGAGCAGGTTGGTTAGATGGTGAGGTCCGGGGTTCAAGCCATAGAGCTGAACATCGAGCATGTGGGAAAGCCAGGTCAGCGGATGCCAGTTGGAAGAGTGTACGGTGGTGAATGCCCACGACACTCCGTGCCGCGTCAGTCCCTCTGAGACGATCGGGTTGTCAGTCACGTAGGCGGGGTCATCATAATTCACAAAGTCGTGGTCCCACACCTGGGCATAGACAATCAAATTGGCCGCAATCAGTGCCAATGAAACCCACAGAGCCCGCCCGGAGAAGGCTGACCTCGCGAGGGAAGGTGGGGAACCAGGCGCGAGTATCTGCGCAGACCGCGAAGACGCGCTGCGGACGGAACGGCTCTTGGTTTCGATCGCGGTTTGGTTGGCCCGCCTCCTGGAGCGCGTTTTGCCCATCCTAAAACCGGGCGAAGCACCACCTACCCTATTTTTCTGAGCCATTCGATTCCTTCTTCAGGATTCTCAGTTATTTTCGAGCGTTCCATCCATTCTGACACCAATTCAGCAGCAATGAAAATCGGGAAAAAAAGTGTCATCGGGGAAAAGGTGCAAAGGGTCAGGTATCAGGTGCCTGGTGTCAGGGGCGGAGCCAGGGATGGGGATACGGGATTCGGGCAAAGTGGGAGCTAGTCCACCCGCCCCGCCCAGCAATCAAACCACATTTCACAAGGTTGCGGCGTAGGGGCGCCCAGAAATGGTTCCTGACACCATTTCCCCCCCACCCCCATTCCCTGCAGATGCGGCCGAGCCTATTTCGTTGGCGGTGCTTAGGCGACCGGAGCGCCGATGTGGGTTAAGATCCCGCGCAGTTCCGCACGTTCATTTTCCATGAGCTCACGCGCCGGCGGCCGCGAGGGTCCACCGCGCCTTCCACAGAGTTCCAAAGCGCATTTTACAACCTGGCCTTCACCGCTGGTTCGGCGGGCGATTTTCCATCTGAACTCCTCCCAGGGCCAATTCACCGCTCGCATGAGGTCCATCGCTTTCTTGTATTCCCCGGCTTGCGTCAGGGCATAGACATGCAGGTCGTGTTCGGGCCAGATGGCCGCCAAGTTACTGATGAAGGCGCTGCCACCCAGCATCGCGGTCAGTGGCCACACACCCGTGTTATCGACGACAGCAATTCTCTCTGCCCACTGCGCCACGCCTCTCTCGAAAACCGCGGCCCCCTCCGGAGTAGCCCACTTCAACGCTACGGTGTGTTCCAGATCCACCAATTGGTCGATAACCTCAAAAGGTAAGTTGTACCCCTCCCAAAAGGTGTTGTAGACCATGATCCCACTCTTCTTCAGCACGTCATTGACTTTCCGGAAAAGGCGGAGCACGTCCTCATCCGAGGGATGATAGTAGAAAGGAGCGCTCAGTTGGACCGCGCACGCCCCGATGTCGTCGGCGACATGCGCGATTTCCAGGATCACCCGTTCGTCGGTCGCTTGCGCGCAGAGGACAATGGGAACTTGTCCTCCCAGCACTTCCGCCGCCGCACGCGCCAGAGCGGTTCGCTCCGAAACGGAGAGCATGGGGAAATCGCCGCCAGAACCACCAATCAGAACACAACCACTTCCGTTACGGATTCCATGTTGCATGAGATACTGAAGATCTTCCTTGAGCCCCGGAAGATCTAGGCTGAGATCCGGATTGTAGTGCGTGGCGACGGGTATCAGCGGCCCACAAAGAATTTTGTGAATGGCGCCTTTCTCGGTGGCCGGCGGGCGACTCGCGCTGCGATTCGAGACTGCACCCCCAAGGGCTGATGTAAAGAGGCTCGGGAGCCCCCCCGCTGCCAATACTCCTCCTGCGATGAACGAACGTCGTTTCAGACCCATCCCGGTGGAATTCAAACTCTCTTCCTTCATTGCCTCCTCCTTTGTTCTGGCTCGCCTTGTCTCGATGTCTGGCGGCGGTTCACGACCCATTAGGGAGTCCTCCTTTAACTGACATTATACTTTCTCATCTTGACGAGGTTTGATATTTCTCCCTTCTCGTTTTTGTAGACGTCATCATAAAAGCGGGTAGCGAAGAGGTATCCGGCGCCCCCCGGCCGTATTCCTCTTCGGTTCTTTACATGATAACATCCACATACCTGTTAATACCGGACGATGAAAAGTCGCGGAGTCATTCCGGTCGGACCGAAATGACTCCGCGCTACCGCCCCAGAATTCGTTACTGCGGCAAGCAACCCTCAGCCGCGCGCACACCTCTGAGTAAAGTTGTAGAATAAGCGATTATGCGGAAATCAATCTCTCTCATCCTCGCCCTGCTGGGGCTCTTCGATTCGCTTTATCTTCTCTGGATCTATACCTCCCCGTCCCGGCCGATGGTGTGCCTGGGGACGGGCTGCGACGCCGTGCGTCTGAGCGCTTATTCCCACTTTCATGGCGTGCCCATGCCGGTGTTTGGCGTGGCGGGCTACGTCCTGGTGGCCTTGCTGATCGTGGCGGAAACGCTTGCACCCGCGGCGCTGGCCATCGAGGTCCGCTATGCGCTGGCGGGCGCCACGGGGTTTGGATTTCTCTTTTCGCTGTACCTCGAATATCTACAAGGGTTCGTAATTCACGCTTTCTGCGCGTGGTGTGTGACCTCGGGTTTGGTGATGACCGCGCTCTGCGCGCTGGCCATTTACAACGTCATTCGCCCCGCGCCGGAAGCTGATCCGGCCGCGCAACTCGCCCAGATGCGCAAATATTTCGTAGTTGGCATAGCAGCGTGGCTGATCGGCGTTCCGGCTTTCTACGAGCTTGCCACGCATGGGGAAAAAGCTCCCCTCCCGCCGCCGCCCCCGACGGATGCCACCGCCGACCGGCTGGTGAGGCCCGACAGCCACGTGGCGGGCAATCCCCATGCGGCCGTCGCCGCGGTGGAGTTTGGTGATTTCGAATGTCCCGTCTGCGGAAGCGAAGAACCGGTGGCGCGGGAGATTCGCGCCAAGTATGCAAATCAGATTCGCTTCGTTTTCCGGCAGTTCCCTCTCACCCACATCCACCCTTTTTCTGAACGCATGGCGGAAGCGTCGGAGTGCGCAGGTGAGCAAGGGAAGTTCTGGGAAGCGGTGGACAAGATTTATTCCCGGCAAAGCGATTTGACCGAAGAAGGATTGAAGCGCGATGCCGCCGAAATCGGTTTGGACCAAGCCAGGTTCAACCAGTGCATGGCCAGTGGCGCCGAGGCAGCGCGGGTTAAGAGGGACCACGAGGATGGCGTGGCGCTGGGCGTGGTTGGTACGCCCACATTTTTCGTCGGGCGCCAAGCGGCGCCGGGAGTGCCGGATTTGGATGAGTTGTCGCGACTGATCGACCAGGAACTGGCGGCGGAGGGAGAAGGATTGTCCTCCGCTCCCACCCCGCCCGCAGCCCCTGTGTCCCCCGCCGCTGCTGCTCCGGCTGAAACGAAGAAATCCACCAAACCTCCATCTCCTTCCCAGAAAGCTGTGCCCGCGCCAGCCACCACTGAACCCGCCTCGTCGTCGTTCGGCTCATTGGGATCAGGCCCCGGCGACGTCCTGTCAAGTTTTCAGGGCGGCGGGCCGCCGCCGTGCAGCGAAAAGGAGGCAGCCGAGAAGCAACCCACATTAATTGACACCGGCCAACTGCGCGAACTCCTCACGGGAAAATCCAAACCGCTGTTTGTGGACGTGCGGCCGGCCAAAGAGTACGCCGCGGGAAAAATTCCCGAAGCGATCAACATTCCCGTGGAAGAAATGGAGCAGCGCTGGAGCACCCTGCCCAAAGACCGCGTCATCGTCTTCTATGAAAGCGGACGATCTGCGGATATTTGCGCCTCCGCCCGCGCCGCTGGAAGGACCTTGCTGAAGCACGGCTATGCCTTCGATCAAGTTAAGGTGTATCAGGACGGCCTCGCCGGCTGGCAAAAATCCGGCCTATAGGGCTTTTCTCAGCCAGGCGGATTGTTGATTCCGCAGCCTGGTATCACCCGAACCAAGCGGGAGAACCTTCGCGCAACCGCAAATGAAAGTCAGGACGCCTGTGCTTTGGACTTACCGCTTCGCTATCCTCCGCTATGAGGGTGTCCATTATGAAAAAAGCAAATAACTCAAAACCGTGCGAGCTTTGCGGGTTCGTCCGCATTTTGTACTCGGCATTGTTGGTCTCCCTGCTGGGGACGTCTGGGCAAGGTACTTTTGCGCAGTCGCCACCCCACTCGGGAGGCTGGGTGGTAATCGGAGTGAAGGAATACCAGGCGTTGCGGACAAAAGCCTTTCCCGAGCAAATGGAGCCCGAACGGCCCCCCGTCGATGCGACGCTCTCGCGGGTTGAATACGACTTGCACGTCAACGGAGAGCTGGCTACGGGGGAGGCAACGCTGACGATTGATGTTCTAAAAGAAGGTTGGGTTCGCGTGGGTATCCCCGCCGGATTGTTCGTGAGCGAAGCCCGCCTCGATGGAAAGCCTGTGTCGCTGGTGGCCAGTGCGCCGGGCAAAGGCGCCGGCCAGCTTTCCGCGGTGCTCTCCCACCCCGGCAGGGCGACGTTGCAGCTTACGATGGCGGCGCCCGTTGTTTCCAACGCCGGAGAAGAATCCCTGACGCTGCCTCCCTCTTCTTCGGGCGTCATGCGGGCCACGATTGAACTGCCCACTGAGGGGGTGGATGTACTGCTGAGCGGCGGACTTCTCTCCGACAAAACCGACCCCAACGCTGGGAGGAAGTGGGTTGCCTATGCGCGCGGCAACGAGCCGCTCACCTTTGCCTGGCGACGAAAGACCGAGGACCACCGCGCCACGCAAGCGCTGCGCATGCGGAGTAGTTTGACGGAGCTCGTGGGACTCGGCGAAGAAGCCACTTCCCTCAACGCCGAAGTGAACCTGGAGGTGACGCAGGGCGTGGCCACGGAGGTGAAGCTGGAGTTGCCCGAGACCGTGACGGTAAATCAGGTCCTCGGCGCTATGGTGGCAGACTGGGAGTCCAAGGCTGGCGAGCTGCACGTGACCTTTCTGGAGCCGGTCGAGCAGCGGGCGCGATTCGTGATCACGGGTGAGGTAAAGAGCCCCCGCGACGGGATGATCGCCATACCTCTTTTACGGCTTGCGGACAGTGAAAGGGAAACGGGCGGCGTGGCCGTGGAAATTCTTGGGGCAGGCGAAATCAAGGAGGTCCAGAAGGAAGGTCTGGAAAACGCCGACGCGAGCGACCTCGGCGAAATGGTGGCCAGCCGCCAATCCCCTTCCCTCGCCGCCTTTCGGTTCCGAACCGGAAACACCGCAAGCAACCGGTCACTCCACGTGAATGTGGCGCGCTACACCCCGCAAGCCGTCTTGATGGCCAACGTGGAAGAAGCGCGGTACGAGGTGCTGGCCACCAGCGAGGGTAAGACGCTGGTGCGGGCCCGCTATGCTGTGCGCAACAACCAGAGAAACTTCCTGAAGATCACGATGCCCCAAGGCGCGGTGCTTTGGAGCGCGGCGTTGGCGGGCACGCCTATACGTCCCGGACAGGCGCCCGACGGGAGTGTGCTTCTGCCTCTTGAGAAAGCACGTTCCGGGGACGAGGCACCGGCTTTTGCAGTGGAATTGGTCTACTTCAGCCGCGGGGCAGCGTGGAGTGATAGGGGGCAGCTTAAATTTACGCTGCCCGCCCTCGATCTGCCGGTTTCGCGAACCGGACTGCGTCTATATCACCCACCCTTGTTTCACGTGACCGCCGAGCCGGGAACTTTTCGCACCGAGACTTACGCGGAGCCCACCTCGGCGGTTTTGATGGAGGGAGAAGGTGGGGGTATTGGGGCGGGAGTGGGCTTAGGAATTTACAGCCAAGTTGGGCCGCCCCCACCTGCCGCACCGGCCGCGACACCTTTAGCAGAACAGAAAACCCAAACACAGGAAGCAGGAACGCAGGCTCTGGTGGACCAATATCGAACGAAGAATCTGGGCAGCAAAGTGTCCGGCATTCTTCCCGTCCGGGTTTCCTTCCCGACCTTCGGGCCGGCCATATACCTGGTCTCCGAACTCACTAGTGAGAACCAATCGATATCGGCGGAGATCAGCTATCAAAAAGAGAAGAAGGGAGGCGCGCGATGAGAAAGTCATTAGCCGCTATGGCTGTTTGCGCTTTGTTCCTGGGTGGCAGTATCCGGGCAGACGATCGAAGCTCTCCTCCCGTGCCCGCCGCCGGCAATGTCACCCTTCCACTCGATGAGTACAACCAATTGATCGAATTGGCGAACCGAACGGCACGAAGGACTGAAGTCCCTCCTTTGCCCTACGTGTTGAAGCGCGCCCAGTTCAAGCTGACGGTCGGGAGTAGCGGCGTCATGGGCAAGATTCAAGTGGAAGGCGAGGTCTTGAACAAGGGCCTCACTAAAGTTCCTCTGGCAACCGGCCTGACGGTTTTCGACGCGGAGCGGGACGGCAAGTCTCTACCCTTGCTTCAGGAGGGCGGCACGCACCTCGGGGTATTGCCGGGGGAAAGCGTTTTCAATATTACCCTTGACGCGGGCCTGCCGGTGGCGATTGAAGCGGGACACGCGTCCTTCCGGCTTCCGGTGCCTTCTGCCGGGACCGCCTCCCTGACGCTGGTGGTGCCAGGTGATCGTACGAACGTGAAGATTCACCCCGGTCTGATCACCAATCGAACCTCCGCAAACGGCCTGACCACGGTGGAGGCAATTTTGCAGCCGGGCGACCCTGCCGAGGTGTCGTGGGCAACACGCGAAGCCACCACTCCCAGCGTTCCTCGAGAGGTGCGCTTTTTATCGGAGGTAAAAACCTTGCTGACGGTGAGCGAGGGAGAGCTGCGGGTTGCCGCGCTCGCGGAGGTCACGATTTTGCAGGGTGAACCGGCGCAGTTTGAGGTCGAGTTGCCCACCGGCTACGAATTTACGGGAGCGGCGGGCGGCTCCATCGACTCGACCGATGAGCAAGGGAACGTCTTGACCGTGAAGGTCATGAATCCAGCCCAACGCAGCCACCAGTTCCTGATCTCCTTGGAGAAATCCCTCAACGACGCCAAGGCGGATGCTCCCTTTCTTGCTTTCCGGGGAGCACAGCGGGAAACGGGAGAGATCCTTGTGGAAGCAGCAGGAACGATGGAATTAAAGGCCACCGAGGGCGGGGGCCTGAAGAGAATTGACCTCAAGGAAACCAACGCCTACCTGCGGTCCATGGCACGAAACTCCATGCAAGCGGCGTTCCGCTATCATCGCCAACCCAACGAGACTCCCACGCTGGCGCTGGAGTGGACACGCTTCCCGGACAGCAGCGTGCTGGCCGCCGTGGTGGACCGCGCCGTGGTTACGACGCTAGTGACGACGGAGGGCAAGTCGCTCACCGAGGTGAAGCTGCTTGTGAAAAACCAAGCCCAGCCGTTTTTGAAGTTGGCGCTGCCGCCGGGGGCCAGCATTTTGTCTGCGGAGGTGGCAGGCGAAAGAGTGAAACCTGTCGAGGGCGCTGATGGCGCGCGCGTCCCGTTGCTGCGCGCCGGTTTCCGCCCCGTCGACGCGTATACCGTAAACTTCGTCTACCTGCATTCCGGCGCCCCCTTTGCGAAACAGGGTGGGGCCGAACTCGTATTGCCGAAAATGGACGTGCCCATCAACATCCTGCAATGGGAAGTGTTCCTTCCTCAGCAGTACAAGGTAAAAGAGTTCGGGGGCGATGCGTTGGCGGCAAACCAGTTCCAGCCCGGCATGGTGAACTTCGTGGCCGAAGAGGAACTCTCCGCCAATGCCAACCTCAGTCCCAGCGCTGGCTTCGTATCTGCCCCGGCTGGCCCCTTGCTGCCAGGCCAACTCGGAGGATACATCGTGGACCCCAGCGGCGCGGTCGTGCCCGGTACGCGGGTGACAGTGGTCTCGACCGATACGGGAGCAAAACAAGATGTGGTGACGGATGCAACGGGCCGGTGGATCGTCGAGAATCTTCCCTCCGGCAGGTTGAGCATCACAGCAGACAAGCCGGGCTTCCGAAAATACGTGCGGGACATCTACTATGACGCCAGCCGACCGGCCGGACTCAGCTTCAGGTTGGATCTTGGTACCGTGTCTCAAACCGTCACCGTGATGGCCAGCGCGGCGAATGACAGAGAATCGCAGCGCATCGAGCGGGAGGCCAGGAAACAAGCAGAGCAACAACAATTGGCCGCTTCCGCCAATGTGGCGAATTTCCAGCAGCGCGTGGCGGGCGTGTTGCCGATTCGCGTGGATGTGCCGCACGCGGGCAACTCGTATCGGTTCTTCCGGCCGCTCGTGTTGGATGAAGAGACGAAGGTGACCTTCACTTACAAAACGAAATGAGCGGTTGATAACGGAGCTGTATCTCCCGAGTCACTTCACCAATGCTCGCGCGCCGTCGCCAGCGTGTGACCACACGGCAAATCGAGAGCGGACTCGTCATTACCCCTGATTTGCCAGGCTGGCGCACAACGAGCCCAGCTCTTCGGTTCACCTCATCTAATCGCACCGGAACCGCAAGGCTGCGCTCGCCTGCGCCGGCCCGCCCACCAACCTAGTTCAGGTGTAATCCTTATTCCTGGTCTATAGGGCAGACTTTTGAGTAATCGAGCAGCCGCGGTGTCGGCTAACCTAGAAAGGTGTCTGCCCCCTTGTTACTGGATCGGTTCAACCTGCTGCGCATGATGCGGTCCGGCGCCCGCCAGCTCCGGTTTGCGAGCTGAATCGGATTCTTTACGCGGGAACTCACGATCGACCCCGTGTCTACCGAACAGCCTGCCGATGAAATTCTGGAACTGATCGAGGTAGGTGTAGTAGACCGGCGTGATGTAGAGGGTGATGAGTTGCGACACGAGCAGCCCGCCCACCACTGCCAGTCCAAGAGGCCGGCGCGTCTCAGCGCTGGAACTGAGCCCCATGGCAATGGGCAGGGTGCCCATCAAAGCCGCCATGGTCGTCATCATGATGGGGCGGAAACGGATGAGGCAGCCTTCGTAGATAGCGTCCCGCGTGCTCTTGCCCTCGTTGCGCTCCGCCGCCAAGGCGAAGTCGATCATCATAATGGCGTTTTTCTTCACAATGCCAATCAACATCATAATGCCCACGAAACCGTAGAGGTTCAGTTCGTACTTGAAGAGCATGAGAATGGCGATGGCGCCGAGGCCGGCGGAGGGCAGCCCCGAGAGAATGGTCAGAGGATGGATAAAACTCTCATAGAGAATACCCAATAAGGCATAGATCAAGAATACGGTCAGCACCAGCAAGACGCCGAGACCCACCAGCGACGCCTGGTAAGCCTGAGCCTCCCCTTGGAAGCTGCCGGTGATGGTGGCCGGCAGAGTCTGCCGCGCCACGTCCTCCACCTTTTTCACCGCATCGCCCAGCGCTACGCCGGGCACCAGCCCGAAGCTCAGCGTCACCGACGGAAGCTGGCCGGTGTGGTTGACGGCCAACGGGCCCAGATTCTGAGTGAATTTCGAGACGGAATTCAGCGGAACCAGTTGCCCGTTGGAAGACCGAATGTACAGCATGGACAGCACATTGGGATCGCGCTGATACTGCGGCTCGAGTTCCACGATTACCCGGTATTCGTTCTCGGGCCGGTAAATGGTGGAAATCTGCCGGTCGCCGTAGGCGGAGGCCAACGCGTCCTCCACTTGAAACGCCGTCACGCCCAGCGCCGACGCCTTGTCGCGATCGATTTCCACGTTCACTTGCGGGTTGGCAATTTGCAGGTCGGTGGTCACGTCGCGGATCCCGGGAACCTGCACCAGTTTTGCCATCAGGTCGTTCGAGAAGTGATAGAGTTCCGCTGTTTCGGCGCCCTGGAGGCTGTACTGATAGGGAGTCTTGGTCAGGCGGCCACCAATTTGGATGGGCGGAGGATTCTGCATAAAACCGATGATGCCTGGAATGCCGAAAAGCTGCGGACGCAATTGGTTAATCACATCGTCGGTGCTCATATGCCTCGGCCAGATCTTGACGGCCGTTCGATAGAAACCCATCATGCCTGGCACGGCCAGGATTCCCTCGGGCTTCGGCAGCGGCGCGAGTTGCCGCTGGCCATAGTCTTTCAAACGGCAAAAGAAGATGCCGGTGTTGCCCGCAAAGCCCGCAAAGCCTGCGCCCGCCAGGGAGAAAGTGTTCTCGACATTGGGATTCTTGATGACCAGATCCGTGAGCGCCATTTGATGTTGCTTCATGGAGTCGACCGAAATACCTTGTTGCGCCTGGGTGAAGCCGACCACCAGACCCGAGTCTTCACTGGAAAGGAAACCCTTGGGGATTTGGAAGAAGAGGTAAAGGGTCGCCGCGAGTATGACGATCGAAGCCAGAAGCGTGGCGAAGCGGTGTCGCAGAACGCCTCTCAGGCTCCAGTCATACGCGTCGAGCATGCCCTTGAAAACGCGCTCCGTCGCCATGTAAACCCGGCCGTGTCTCTCTGAAGAGGGTGGGCGGACAAAGCGGCTGCAAAGCATCGGGGTGAGCGTGAGGGAAACGAAGCCTGACACCAACACCGCCGTGGCGATGGTGACCGCAAATTCATGCAACAGCCGGCCAAGAATTCCCCCTAGGAAAAGCACAGGGATGAACACCGCTGCCAGCGACAGCGTCATGGAGAGAATAGTGAAGCTGATCTCCTTCGACCCATTGAGCGCGGCTTCCATCGGGGTTTCGCCGAGCTCCATGTGACGGACGATGTTTTCGAGCATCACGATGGCGTCGTCCACCACGAAGCCCACCGAAAGCGTCAGGGCCATCAGCGAAAGGTTGTCTACCGTATACCCCAACAGGTACATGATGGCGAATGTGCCGATGATCGACATCGGCAGAGCCAGACTGGGAATAATGGTTGCCGAGAGGTTGCGAAGGAAGAGGAAGATCACCATCACCACCAGCGCGATGGTGAGGTAAAGCGTGAATTTGACGTCCTGGACGGAGGCGCGAATCGTTTCGGAGCGGTCGTAACCGATATTGAATTCAATCGAAGCGGGTATCTGCGACCGGAAGGTGGGCAGCAGGCGTTTGACATTATCCACCACCTCGACGGTATTGGTGCCCGGCTGCTTGCGGATCGCCAGGACCTCGGACTGCTGCCCATTCTGCCACATCACGACCTTGTCGTTCTGGACGCTGTCCATCACGTTGCCGAGCTCTTCGAGCCGCACCGGCGAACCATTGCGGTATGAGACAATCAGCGGGCGATAAGCAGCGGCGTCGAGGAGCTGCCCGTTGGCCTGCACAGAAAAAGCTTTGCTCGAACCGGTGAGGAGCCCCGTCGGCAGATTCACATTGGCGCGTTGAATGGCTGTCGTGACCTCGTCGATCCCAATGCCGCGCGACGCGAGCGCCTTCGGGTCGAGCTGGGCGCGCACGGCATATTTCTGTTCACCAAAGACCTGTACCTGCGCAACGCCGCTGATGGTGGAGATGCGCTGCGCGATCACAGTATCCGCGTAGTGGTCCACGAGGGAAAGCGGAAGAGTGGCGGAGGCCACGGACATGTAAATGATCGGCTGGTCGGCAGGATTCACCTTTTGATAGGTGGGCGGGCTGGGCATGTCAGTCGGTAGCTGCCCCTGCACTGCCGAAATTGCGGCTTGAACGTCCTGCGCGGCGGCGTCAATGTTGCGGCTCAAGGTGAACTGGAGGGTAATGGAAGTAAAGCCCTGCGTGTTCACCGAACTCATCGAATCCAGGCCGGCGATGGTGGCGAACTGCCGCTCCATGGGTGTGGCCACGGCCGAAGCCATGGTGTCCGGGTTGGCGCCGGGCAGCGCGGCGGAGACCTGGATGGTCGGGTAATCGACGTTGGGCAAGTCGCTGACCGGCAATTGTCGGTAAGCGATGATGCCAAAGACCAGGATCGCCGCCGTTACCAGCGTGGTCATCACCGGCCGACGAATGAAAAGTTCCGCGATGTTCATGGCTGCCCTCGGGAGGGCGAGGCGTTCCGAATCAGCGCGCGGGCGCCCGGATACAACATCAACTGACCATCGGTCACTACACGTTCACCGGATTGAATTCCCTTCTCGATTACCTCATCCCCCCCGAGCACCGTGCCGGGAACCACGGGCCGAATTTCCACCGAGTTGTCGCCCTTGACGACGAACACATACTGCCCTTGCTGGCCCGTTTGCACCGCTGCCGATGGGACAACGACAGCATCGTGCATGGCGGTCAGGGTGAGAACGACATTTACGAACTGCCCCGGCCACAGCCTCCTGTCCGGGTTTGGAAAGGTTCCCTTCAACAGAATCGTTCCCGTCGTGTTGTCAACAGTGTTGTTGATGAAGGTGACCTTGCCCTCTTCGGGATGATTTTCTTCTTGCGGCACGATCGCCTGCACCGGGAGATTTCCTTGCGCCTGGTATTTCTTGACTTCCAGCAAGTTTTGCTCGGGGACCGAAAAGTCCACGTAGATTGGGCTGATTTGGTTGATCACCACCAGCGTCGCGTCGCCGGATTTCACCGTGTTCCCGGGATGCACCATCAGGTTTCCGGTCCGGCCGTCGATTGCCGCATAGATGGAGCAGTAACCTAGCTGAATTTTGCCGGTTTCCAGCGCCGCCTGATCCGCCCTCACGGTGGCTTCGAGGGATGCGGCATTCGTGCTGAACTGGTCGTATTGGTCTTTGGAAACAATGCCGGCTTTGAACAGGGCGTCATAGCGTTGCGCCTGAGCCTTGGCATTTTTCAAGAGTGCCTGATCCCTGGCCAGATTGGCCTCCGCCTGCTGAACCGCGGCTTCGAATGGACGGGGATCAATCGAAAAGAGCAGGTCACCTTTCTTGACGTCCTGGCCTTCCTGAAAATGCACGCTCTCCATCCGCCCCTCGACTTGGGATTTGACGTTTATCGTGGAGAAAGCTTCGCCGGTGCCGATTACCCGCACTTGCACCGGCACGGTTTTCAGGCTAGCCGCGCCAACGGTCACGGGCACGGGTGGCATCTGTGGCATCGCAACTTGGGCGGCCTCCGGTTTGCTGACGGCGGGTTTATTCGAACAGGATTGTAAAAAAACCAAACCGCTGGCCAGCAAGATCCCCAGGCTCAATTGCCATCTAGGATTGAATATCATGCCTCACCTGCAATGGAATTCCGCTATCGTGTCCTGCCCCGTCACTCTCCTGTACCCACGCGTTGCTGTCCCTGGAATCGGTAGTAGGAATGGCCGCGGCACCTGACGCCTCGTCTCGTAGAAAACAAGGACATTTCAGTTCCGTCCTCGACAGGATGCTTCCGTTTGCCTCCGACTATCCCCCGAAGCCAGATTTCTGTGAGTGCCTCGCCAAGTGTCAATGAGGCAAGCCACCGGTTTGACCAGCGAGACTTGAGGAGGTTTGAGCGCTAAGCACAGTAACCTCCTCCGCCAAGAGGGCGCGATGAGAATCCATCCCAAAGGAGGATGTCATGCCCGACCTAGGACGGTGGCTGTAACGCCGGCTGCGCAGGGCTTCTACCAGGCAGTCGTGAACCCTCGGTGCCGGCTGACAAGGGAACAACCCCAGTGGCGAGCGACGATCCGCAGGGGACTCGCTCATGATACATGACGCCACGAAATACATGGCACACTAAAAGCAAGGATATCACAAATAAGAAGGCTGTGCGCGCCATGCCCTTGACCTCCGTATCGGAGGTCGTGCCCCGTTTCAATTCTTCATCACCCGATAGCGCAGGTGCGTGGCTAGCGGGCCGTCCACCACTTCAAGTTTTTTAAGCGTAATACCCTCACCCTCGAAAGATCCGAACAGCCGCACGCCGTCACCGAGCAGATACGGCGAGACATGCACGAAAATCTCGTCGACCAGCCCGGCTCGCAGCCCCTGCTGACCGGCGCTGGCACCGCCGATGCCCACGGTCTTGTCCCCGGCCGCCGCCTTGGCTGCTGCCACCGCGTGTTCAATGCCGTCGGTGATGAAGGTGATCTTCGATTTGCCCCGCGGCACCCGCGCGGGCGGCGGGGGGTTGTGCGTCAGGATGAAAAGCGGCGCGGCGTTCACAGGAAACGTGCCGCCCCAGCCATGGGTGATGTCGTAGGTGCGCCGCCCGAAAATGGCGGCGCCGAGCTCCGCGTACATGCGGTCTACGATGTCGCGGTTGACGCCCTCCGGCCGGAACTGCCGGCTGTTGTGCATCGGCTCGGTGCCGCTGGCGAGCCAGTCAAAAATGTGCATGCCGCCGCGCTTGCCGAGCGGATGCTCCTCGCCGTCGCCCGGTCCGGCGATGAAGCCGTCGAGGGACATGGTGAGGTCGATCATGACCCTTGCCATTGTTATCCTCCTGAGTACCTGCCCTTTTTCCAGAACTACAAGGTTATATAACGATAGAGTTCGAACGGTCCAACAGCAAGTAGTTAATAATTTTACCTCATGTTATTTCCAATAATTTCCAGGCATTCTGGCGAATCGCCTCGTATAGGGTCTTGTTGAAACAACCGGATAAACATGAGTCGCCTACTGTTTACCAATGAATTTGGAGGGTCGGTCTGAAGTTCTGGATGAGCGATGGCGCACTCGCAAACAACTCTTCCTTAGGTTAATACTTATGAAATACGGAGTGGATCCCAACAAGGTAGCATTTAAATCATGACGTTCACATAGGGTTAACAAGGCCCGAAACGGACTAATCTCAGCCGTGTAGTGCGGAGCGAGTGCGGGCCGGATGTGGAGGAAAGCTGAAACCACCACGAATTCGGTCATGTTGTCCAAAATTCGGTCACAATGCGCTATTTGCTAAAAGATAGCTGTTGAATTATACCCGACTACAAGCATAAACTCCCCCTTCCTCGTGCGCCCCTCTCGGACGCTCTTAGGCCCTAGCAGCCATGCATTCCCTGTGTGCCACCACGCCGCGCCCTTTTTCCCTCCTGACCGCCGCAGCCTGCTCACACCGGACTGGTTTTCCGACCAAAGGAAGGCAATGCCATGCGCAATATCGCTGACCCTGTAACGCAGTGGGCCTTCATCATTCTGGTTTCCGTAGTGATGGGAACCTGTCTGCTTATCGCCGTGGCAATCTTCCGGCGCTGGCAACAGATCCGTCATACACGCTATGTCCATTCCCTCCAACGTCAATACCGGCCAGTCGTGGCAAAGGTGCTCTCCGGAGCGCGAAGCCCTTCAGGAATTGAGGCCCTGCGGGAATTGCCGCTGGCCGACGTGGAACTCCTGCTTGATCCTCTTTTCTCCAAGCGCAAGCTCTCAGAACGGAGTCTGGTTTTCCTTCAGGCCCTCTGCGCAGAACTGGGGTTGATTGAGCTCTGGCAAAGTCGCTTGGCCAATGGGCGCTCGGCGGCCATCCCATTCTCGGGGAGCAGGGGGCATGAAGGTTTACCCGACCGCGGGAATCGGCGCTATTTGCTGCGCGCGAAAAGCATCCGGAACTTGGGAACGCTGCGTCATCGGCCGAGTTGGCCGCTCCTGGTGAAGGCCCTAGATGACCGCCATCCCGATATCCAGTTGGTGGCGCTGCGGTCTTTGGCGGCACTGGGCGCGCCGGAGAGTTTTCCGGTGCTTCGCGACCGGCTCCATGCGGTGGTCGAAGGGAAGACCACCTCTCCGCCATGGCAGGGATTGCAGGCCGCCCTGGTCAGCTTTGACCTTACTTGCGTGCCCGCCCTGCTGCCTTCACTGCGCCACCCGGATCGACAAATCCGTTTACACGGCACCGAAATCCTGAGGACGATGGTCTGCCGCGAGGCCGCCCGCCAGCCGGGGTTGGCCCTCACACCGGAGTTGCTTGCGCCGCAGATGGTGGAGTTATTGCTGGCGGGGCTCGCGGTTGACACGAGCGCGGAAATTCGGGCGCGCGCGGCGGAGGTTGTGGTCTTTCTCGCCGACCCTCGCGCTGCGTCTGTGCTGCGTGATCTTCTGCGCGATCACCAATGGTTCGTGCGCCTGCACAGCGTTCGAGCCCTCGCCCGTTTGCCCGAGGCCGCCGCCCCTCTGCACCTGAATATTCGCGAATGCCTGCGCGATCCCCACTGGCGGGTGCGCGAAGCTGCAATCCAAACCCTCATCGCCCTGGGTCAAAAGGGCAAGCAGCAGCTTTTTGAACACTTCCTGACTTCCGCGGACCGCACCACCCGCGAACAGATTATCGAAGTGATGGAGCGCGCGGGATTGATCTCCGCCCTCGTGGAGGAGTACAGCGCAGGCGCAAATAGCACGGAGGCCCTCATGGTCGAACAACTCGCCAGCAATGCGGCCTCGCTGGGACTTTCAGGAGTTCTCTGCGCGTCGAGCCCGGAGATCCTTCAAAAGTTCCTGGACCGTATGCTCCCTTGTGTCGAAGCGAAGCTGCGGTTCCTGGAAAAGGCGCATTCGGAGGTGGAGAGCGCCATCAGCCCCCCGAAGGCTCTCACGCTCCCGCCCAATCTGGCGGCCTAAAGGAAATTGCCGGCCATGAACCACCTTCGCTTGTTCCTCAACGAATGGGTCACGGTATTTAATCTTGTCGTCCTCTCCTACTTTTTCCTGGGCAACGGAATCTACACCATCCTAATGTTGCTCTCGCTGCGCGCCACTTGGGTGCACATGCAGCAAATGGCCTATCAAGGTCTGGATGCCTTGCGCCATTCCCCCTTGACCCGGCCGGTGACCATCATCATTCCGGCCTGGAACGAGCAGGACGTCATCGTGAATTCCGTTCGCTCCGCGTTGCAGGCGGATTACCCGACCCTCCAGGTCATCGTCGTCGACGACGGGTCAACGGACACGACCGTCGATCGGCTGGTGCGGAGTTTTGCCCTGGTGGAAATGGACGGGGCCTATCATCCCAGTATCCCCACCGCGCCTGTCCGCGCCTATTACGTCAATCCCACGATTCCCAACCTCCTCGTGATCAGCAAAGTGCGGGGGGGCAAGCCAGACGCCCTTAACGCCGGCATCAACCTCTGCCGGTCACCCTACTTCTGCAATCTGGACGCCGATTGCCTGCTCGAGCGCGACGCCCTGCTGCGGTTGATGGATCCCATCGCCAACTCCGCCGTAGAAACCGTGGTCAGCGGCGGGATCGTGCGCATCCTCAACGGCTGCGAAACCAAGGACGGGCGCGTGGTAAGAGTGGGCCTGCCGCGGACCTGGCTGGAACGATTTCAGGTGGTCGAGTACCTGCGTAGTTTCCTCTTCGGCCGGACAGGATGGCATCTGCTGGGGGGCACGTTGATTGTGTCGGGGGCGTTCGCGGTCTTCCATCGCGCCACCGTCATCGAAGCAGGAGGATTCTGCCACGACACGGTTACGGAAGACATGGACCTGATCGTGCAGCTCCATCAGTGGGCCGCCGAGAACCATCGCGAAATCCGCATGTCCTTTACCTCCGACCCCGTGTGTTGGACCGAGTGTCCTTCCACCCTCTCCATGCTGGCCAATCAGCGCCGCCGCTGGCAATTGGGGCTCTGCCAGACGCTTTGGAAGCACTCGGAAATCCTGTTCGGAAGAAAATATGGAATCGTGGGCTGGCTCAGCTTCCCCTTCCACACTTACGTCGAAGGGCTGGGCGCGGCGGTGGAATTCCTGGGATATCTGCTTATCCCGCTGGGCCTTTTTCTGGGCATGGTTCCTCCCGGGCTGCTTTTGGTGTTTATTCTGCTCGGCTTCATCTACGGCGGTTTCCTTTCGGTGGGAGCCGTGCTCCTGGAAGAGCTCACCTATCGCCGCTACCCGCGGTTTCGGGATCTGCTGACCTTACTGGTGTTCGCCATGTTTGAAAACATCGGATACCGCCAGTTGGTTTTGTACTACCGCTTTCAGGGAGTCCTGAAGTTTCTGGCAGGCAGCCGTCGTTGGGAGAAGGTGGCCCACGTTGGCGCCACCGCTGAGGGATAGTCCTTATGGAGATTCCGGCGAGCAAGGTGGCACAGGCATTCTTGCCTGCGCTGTATGCATGGGATGCATCAACCTTGAGCACCGGCAAGAGCGTCTGTGCCACCTTGCTCGCGGTGGTGGCGGCTGCCACCTTTCTAGCGCCGTCGGTCCTGCCGGCGGAGAAGCGAAATTCAACCTCGCCATCCGCAGCGCCGGGTCGGAAACTAGAAGAGCCCTCGCGCCTGGAAGAGCTCTATCACCAGCGCACCGCCCGGAATCCGCAGGACGTAGAAGCCTTCGAGGGAATGGCAATTCTACAGGTCCGGCGCGGTGATTACACCGATGCGATTGCATCGTATCGCCGCGTTTTGGAACTCACCCCGCAGGACCACGACGCCAAGGTTGGCTTGGGGCGCGCTTTGGCCTTTGACGGCCAGTACGACGCCGCCCTCCGGAACTTCCAAGGGCTGTTGCAGGAGCGTCCGGGTGATACCGATGCACTGGAGGGAATGGCGCGCGTGCAAATGTGGGCAGGCCGCCCGACAGCGGCCTTGCCCATCTTTCTGGACCTTGCCGCACATTATCCTGCGAACCCTGAATACGCAGTGGGCCTGGCGCATGTGGAAATGAACCTGCACCACTATTCCGAAGCGCGAAAGACCTTGACCACGCTCCTCGCCGCCCATCCCCGGGATCGCGACGCGCAATTGCAGCACGCTTACCTGGACCTCTATGAAGGGCATCAAGCGGAAGCTCTGCGGCGATTCAATCACCTCATCAGTGAAAACCCTACAGATGCGGAAGCCCTCATGGGCAACGTGCGAGTTGCCTACTATCGCGGCGACCTGGTGTACGCGCGCGATTTGGCGGCGAAGATCGTTGCTGACGATCCGCGCGATGCCTCCGCCTTGTTGCTGCTCGCCAATCTGGAAAGAGCGCTGCACCATACGCGGCAATCCCGCGCCCTGCTGGATCGCGCTGAAACCGTCGCCCCCGGCAATCCCGAAGCGCGCGAACTTGAAGACAGCCTGCGCAGTGACTCCCGGCCCACCTTGCACACCTCGGCTTCCTTCGCGCGGGAAATCGGTTCCGGCAGCTCTTCCAGTGATGAGGACTTAAGCTCGTTTGGCTATGAAACCACCTGGAGCTATTTTGCCCTGCCCCGGTCGGAATCGTATTTAATTTTGGCTTACCTTCCCTCCCAAAGCCCGAGTGGCGGAATTCAGGGCGCCGTGGGGCCGTCGCAGCTTTTCTACCGCCAAACCACCTACGTGACGCCGGAACTCACGCTGCGCGGCGGGGTGGGGCTGACGCGATTTGGGCCGGGCGGACTCGCCGGCATCCCCACGCAGGAGCAGCCGATTACTTCCGCGGGAACCCGCCCCCAGGGCTTTGTCGGTTTCAGTTATGCGTTGGGGAAAAAGCTCACGCTGGATTTGACGGCCGCGCGCGCCGCCCTCACCTACACACCTACCGCAGTCCGCCTGGGAGTGATGGATGACCGGATTTCAGGCGGATTGGATTATCGCTTCAACTCGAAAACAGACTTACACCTTGAGCCCTTCCTGACCGATGATTCCACGATCTCATACGGCCATGTGATCGGTCTTGTGGGGTCCAATCCGGCGCAAGTTAACGAAGCCGATCACAATCGCGGCGGAGGCACTGCCCTCACTTTCAACCGCAAGATGTTCCACAAACCTAGCGTGGCCCTCGATCTCGGTTATGCCGGGCTCGTCTATGGGATTGCTGGGGGGTCGCAAAAACCTTACCTGGGATTTTTCAACCCCGGCTTCTACCAACGCCACTACCTTACCGCCCACGCCGTGGGAAAAATTCGCGGGCCGCTCGGGTACGATTTTTCCACCGGCGCAGGCGTCCAACAGGTCGAGCATGGAGCGCCGATAAAGCCCGCGCTGCTGTTCAGCCCGGCGTTCACTCTAAGAGCCAGTCCCCGGCTCTCGCTGGCGCTGGGTTACACGCACTATGATAGTTCGCAATCCCTGGGCACACTGCGCGGGGACGCGGTGCGACTTTCCACCGATTGGAAATTCTGATGCAGTCGGCACCCTTTGCCGAGGGCAGGATTTCGTTCCTCTGCGCTCCCCTCTCCACCCTCTACCGTTTCCCTTCGGTAGGCCTGCGTAATTCGACCTAGCCATAGTTGCCAGCACCAGTCCGATGTATACTTCGAACTCCCTGAACCCAAAATGGGAATTCCGGATCAGGCGTCAGAGGGAGTGACCCAAGAAGGTGCACTCCGAAATTTGAGGCGACTTATGTTCAAAGTGTGCAAGCTATATTCCTGCATCGCTCTCAGCGCGTTCTTTCTTACTGCCTCGGCGAGTCCCGGGCAGAGACGCGATTACGATTTCGTGATTAGTGGGGCCCGCGTCATTGATGGCACCGGTGCTCCTTGGACCTATGAAGATATCGGGATTGTTGGCGATCGCATCGCCGCGATCGGTGATCTGCACGACGCCACTGCCAAAAAGCGCATCAACGCCGCTGGTCTTGTAGCCTCACCGGGATTTATCGACGTTCAAGGCCAATCTGAATTCAACGTCCTAGTGGATAACCGCGCCGCCAGCAAAATCACTCAAGGCGTGACTAGCGAGATTACCGGCGAGGGGACATCCATCGCGCCACTGAACGACCGGCTCGTTGCCGACCTCCAGGACGGTGCCAAGAGGTATGGTGTCAGGCTCGACTGGCGCTCGCTCGATGAGTATCTGCAACGCTTCGAACATGCCAAGCCCGCCATCAATCTCGGCACGTTTGTGGGCGCTGGCGGAATTCGTACCTACGTGGTCGGGAAAGACAACCGTCCGGCAACGCCGGCGGAGCTCGACCAGATGCGCCAGTTGGTGGCTCAAGCTATGGAGGACGGCGCCTTCGGGGTGAGCTCCGCGCTCGAATACGTGCCCGACACGTTTGCCTCCACGGACGAACTCGTCGAATTGGCCAAAGTTGCCCGGAAGTTCGGGGGCGTTTACTTTACGCATCAGCGCTCGGAATCCGACCGGATCTTTCCATCCTTGGACGAAGTATTCGACATTGCGCAGCGCGCGGGCATCTCCGCCACGATCTGGCATCTGAAGGCCGCGTACCGGGAGAACTGGGGGAAAATGCCGGAGGTCCTCCGGAGAATCGAAGCAGCGCGGTCGCGAGGTATAGACGTTGCCGCCAGCGTGTATCCCTACACGCGCGCGTCGAATGGCCTGGTCGCCTGTTTCCCCAGTTGGGTTTCGGAAGGCGGCACCGACAAGATGTTGGCGCGGCTAAAAGATCCTGCGGCGCGAGCCCGCATCCGGAAAGAAATGGATGAGCCCGGCATTGCCTGGGAGAACGAATGGCGGGGTTCCGGCGGAGCTCAGGGCGTGACTTTGATTCAGGTTCTGAACCCGGAATTGCGCAAGTTCGAAGGCATGAACTTTGAGGAAATTGGCCGCCGGATGGGCAAAGATCCGAAAGACGCAGCCATGGACATCGCCATCGCTGACCGCGGCAACAGCTCGGTTGTAATCGCCATCATGCAAGAATCGGATGTCCGTGCCGCGGTTTCAAGTCCCTTGCTGACCTACGGCTCGGATTCTCCTGCGCAAGCGGAGGATGGGCCCCTGAGCACAACCAAGGCACACCCCAGGGCTTTCGGAACCTTTCCGCGCATCCTGGCTGAGTATGTTCGAACCGAGCACACCATGCGCCTGGAAGAAGCTATCCGCAAGATGACCTCGCAAGCTGCCAGCCGCGTGGGGATTACGGATCGGGGCATTCTTCGCCCGGGGATGATGGCGGATATTGCGGTCTTCGACTCGGCCGCCATCCGCGACGTAGCAACTTACAACGAACCTCTTCATTATTCCCAGGGGGTGAAGGACGTCTTCGTCAATGGCCGACCCGTGGTGCTCGACGGCAAGATCACGGACGAGCGACCGGGAAAAGCCTTACGAGGTCCGGGATATCGACATGCTCAGTAATGGCCTTTCACGCCCAGCACGAAGAAACACGGCTCTTGCCTTCCTGTAGTTTGTTGGTGAGAATGCGCGGAGTGTTTAGATCCGCGGATTAGTTTTTGCTTCCTTGTTTTTCTGGACTTTGTAAGGGGGTTTAATAGCGAGTCATGGACCTGAAGTCGGGAGGGACAAAATCTATTATAAAGCTTCCACAGCGCAGAATGGGTGAAGCTGAATATATCGGTGGCGCTCGCCTTCGAGTTGCGATTGACCATGGATTCGTACCTACAGATTTGGATTCTACAAAGGTTTTTTGCGAGCATCCTGATGGCACCAAACTATATGTTTATAGGTACGGCATCTGGATTCACACATCTTCCTCAGGAAAAGTAACCGAGGGACGGGGCTGGGAAAACCTACGTGCCTTTTTGGATGAAGTGCATTGAGAGGCTTGGCGGATCTGGGATAAGCAGCGCGGAGTTATTCCCCTTCGAGCGGGATTACTCCGCGGTTTTTTGTTCGTGAACATTAATAGGCATGTGGATCTTTGTGGTTTTTGCCGCCGCAGAGCAGTGCGCTACGCGCCCAATTCCGCGCCGTCTGCTACCCAAACCTGCAATTTTCGGTTTTCTTGATGCAATTCTGTGTACGTACGCTCTTAACTTTTGCCCTTTCCTTTTGCTTTTTGCCTTTTGACTTTCTTTTGCGGCCCCGCCGCCCTGCTCTTCCCTGAGCACACCCCTTGCACGGATGCTTGCTGAGGTGTTAGCCTGCTTAGTTAATTCGCCCTCGACGCGACGGCCCTCCTGGAACGAAATTGTTGGCGTTGCACCTAACCAGAACGCTGACTCATGACCCAAATTCCATCGGGAGTCGCCTCGAGGCGTTGTACGGAACCCTGGGAGGGTCATACTTAAATGGACTCATCACAATTGAACCGCCTTTATGATTTCAGCGGGAAAACCGTGGTCATTACCGGAGGAACGGGAATCTTGGGGGGAGAAATCGCCTGCGCGCTGGTGGGATGTGGGGCCAACGTGGCAATGCTGGACCGCAACCTGGACCCCTTTGAGCACATCCGGGAACTCATGGAGCCGCGCGCCAATCGGGCCGTGGCGATCAGCGCCAACGTCCTGGAGCTGGAAAGTTTGGAGAAAGCCGCCGAGACCGTCCGGGAAAAATTCGGCGCGGTTGATTGCCTGCTGAACGCGGCGGGAGGGAACAAGCCTGAGGCCACCACCAGCGCCGATCTCCGTTTCTTCGATCTGCCCCCCGATGCCTTGCGCTGGGTTTTTGATCTAAACCTCATGGGGACCATCCTGCCCTCGCAAGTATTCGGGAAGATGATGGCGGAAAAAGGTGAAGGGGTGATTCTCAACATCTCCTCCATGAGCGCCATCCGCCCCTTGACGCGCGTCGTGGCTTACTCTGCCGCCAAAGCGGCCGTCAGCAGCTTTACGCAGTGGCTGGCGGTGCATGTGGCTCAGGAATACTCGCCGCGGATTCGTGTGAACGCGGTTGCTCCCGGCTTCTTTTTGACCAAGCAAAACAAGTTCCTCCTGACCGAGGAACTGACGGGGAACCTGACCGCTCGCGGCAAAGCAATCATCAGCCACACGCCGATGGGACGCTTTGGCGTGCCGGAGGATCTGTTCGGAGCCGTGCTGTGGCTTCTTTCGCCCGCTTCGGCCTTTGTGACGGGAATTGTCCTGCCGGTAGACGGCGGGTTTTCGGCGTTCGCGGGAGTGTGAAAAGCAGTGGCTAGTGGCTAGTGGTTAGTGGCTAGAGCAAACTGCGGGCAGGTGGACACTAACCACTATCCACTAGCCACTAACCACTGCCTTTGGAGGTGCCAAACCGATGAGCGTAGGCAAAGGCTTCGCGGATCGTTACCTGACCCCCGAGGAAACCAGCCAGATCGTGCAGGAGGGGCTGGGCATGCTCCTCGTGGATGGCAAGCGCGTGCTGGTCATCATTCCCGACGGCACGCGCACCATGCCCATGCCGTTGATGTATGACCTCTTCGAGGCTCACCTTGCTCCGCGCGTCGCCGCCCTGGATTACCTCGTGGCGCTCGGCACGCACCCGATCATGAACGACGAGCACCTCAGCAAGCTGGTGGGCCGGCCGGTGATCAACGGCCAATGCGGCAAGAGCCACATCTTCAACCATCACTGGGAAGACCCGCAGAACTTTGTGACCTTGGGCCTGATCCCCGCCGCCGAAATCGGCGAGCTTACGGGCGGATTGTTGGCGCAGGAGGTGCCCGTCCGCCTCAACAAGTTGATCCGCGATTATGACCAGCTCATTATTTGCGGGCCGGTTTTCCCCCATGAGGTGGCGGGCTTCTCCGGCGGCACCAAGTATTTCTTCCCCGGCATCGCCGGGTCGGAGATCATCAATCTGACCCACTGGTTCGGCGCTCTCATGACCAACTACAAGGTCATCGGCGCCGGTTACACGCCCATCCGCGCCATCATTGACCGCGCGGCGGGCATGATCGACACGCCCGCAGCCTGCTTCGCGCTGGTGGTGACGCACGAAGGGCTGGCGGGGATTTACTTCGGCTCGCCGCAAGAGGCATGGAAATCCGCCGCAGCGCTCTCCGCGCAGAAGCATATCATCTACGTGAAGAAACCCTACAAGCGCGTTCTCTCCGTGATGCCCCGCCTCTACGACGATATCTGGACCGCCGGCAAAGGCATGTACAAGATGGAACCCGCCGTGGCCGACGGCGGCGAGGTGGTGATCTTTGCCCCGCACATTACCGAGATCAGTTACACGCACGGCGCCTTGATCGAGGAAATCGGCTATCACTGCCGCGACTATTTCCTGGCGCAGTGGGACAAGTTCAAAGGCTACCCGGGCGGAATCCTGGCGCACTCGTCACACGTCAAAGGACTGGGCACCTACGACGCACCCACCCGGACGGAGACTCCGCGCATTCATGTGACCCTGGCCACGGCCATTCCGGAAGAGCGCTGCCGCCATGTCAATCTGGGTTACCTGGATCCCGCCCGCATGCAACGCCAGGAGTGGGAAGGCCGCGAGGATGAAGGCGTGCTCGTGGTACCCCGCGCCGGCGAAATGCTCTACCGCGTTAAAGAAGAGTCCGAAGCCCGAGGTCCGAAGTCCGAAGCGGATCGAGGCTGAAAGAACGGTCCGACGAAATCGCCAACCCTCGCCGCGTTGCAGGCAAGGGTTGGCGATTCCAAAATCCAAAATCGAAAATCTAAAATCGTTTCACCCTTGCTCATCCGCCGAGGGGCCATAGAGCGCCGGCACCGGAATATCGTTGAGCCGCAGGTAGACTCCAAGTTGGGCACGGTGGTGAATCATGTGGTTCATCACCATGCTGCGCAGTACGGCAATCCGCGGCATCGAGAAAATCGTCTTCCCTCCCGCGAGTAAGCTCCAAGTCGCCATAAGCTGCGCATCACTCGCCGCTTTCAGACCTTCGCGCGCCTTGACGACGTCACGGTCAAATATCGCCAGGAGATCCTTCCGGGAGTTTATGGCGGGGGGCTTATACGGCTCCCCTCCTACCGGCGCGTAGTCAAAGGACGCACTTTCCAGCGTCGAGGTCATCCAGCCTGGAAACAAAGCCAGGTGTGATGCCAACTGCCGCACAGTCATCGATTTCGCGTGGGGCTTCCAATCAAACTTGCCGTCGGGCACACGCTCGAGACACTTTCGCGTGCCGGCCATCTCCTGGTCGAACTCCGGTAACAACGATTCATTCAATGCCATAGTCTCCTCCGTGAATTTGGATTTGTAACCCGCCCGCTATGCGAGATTTCATGGGTTACTGAGAAGGGATGCTAGGCGAATAAAAAGCGAAAGTCAAGTTCTTTTTCAAAATGGATCGAAACCATCAAAAGTAGGGGCGGTTCGCGAATCGCCCCTGCGCCGTTTTCTAGCCGTGCAGATGTTCGGCCAGCCAAACGATGTAGCGCGAATTTCGCCGGCGGACTTCCGCCAGCAAGTCTTCCGGCAGTTCGTCGAGTTTCTCTTTGAAGAAGCGGTGGTCGCCATCGGGGGATTGCGTGTCTCGGCTTCCCACCAGGTTGCCCAGCCAGAAAACCAGGAAGAGGTTTCCGTCCACACGCCCGCGCGCCGCATCTCCCAGATAAAATTCGCGCTCCATTTTCACGTACTGGTCGGCCAACTCGCTCTCCACTCCGAAAGCGTTATTCTCGGCAAAGTGCCGGGCGCGGTTCACCATGCGTTCGAAGAGGTAGCGCCAAGGCGAGCCATCGGGCTGCTCGGAAAGCACGTCGAAAAGCTGCAACTGGAGTTCGCCGGAGATCTTGTAATTCACACGGCCGCGCGTGGAGTGGCCAATCGCTTCCAGGACCTCCGCCTGTTTGCCACTGCCGGAGTGGATACTCAAGGTCCCGTCGAAGTAGCGCGCCACGGCGGCGAGTTCGGCCACGCGGGCGGCGAGCTCCGCGAGCGGCCGCGACTGGAAATCGTGCACCACATGCGGCACGAGTTCGGGCCACATCTTTTGGTGGGAATATTCCTCCAGACCCTTCCCATGCTCGATGGTGGTTTCCATTTCCACCGGATAGGCCTGGCGCTTCTTGAAACCGAGGTTGGGAGGCACCAACTGGGCCGGGCGCCCGCGCGCCCTCAGCCAGTGCATGTAGAACAACAGTTCCTTTGCCGTGGTCAGCGTTTCCGCCTCGTCCAGGGAGGGCTCAAAGTCAAAATCCGTACCCGTTCCCTGGGCGGCCTTGGCGGCGCGAATGGAATCGAAAAGTTCCTCGTTCAGCTTGATGCTGCGGCCGAACTTGACGGCGAGCCGCAGGATTTCTTCCCGGGAGAAGATGTAGGAGGTGGAATCGATATGGAAATGCTGCGAGAACTCTGTCAGCACCCAGCGCGCTTCCTCCGGCGAAAAGATCTGGTGGAAACGTTCTTCCACGGCGGAGGCGCCCCAGGCCCGGGGATGGCGCAGGTCGCTTTCGAGCTCGAACAGGCGCGAAGTGTCGGTGGTGAATTTCGTGTAACCCGCGGCCTGGCGAATTGCTTCCTTGACCATTTCCACGGAACGCGCGATCTCCGCCTCCGTCGAGCCGGAGACAATAAAGTGGTCCGCTTCCGCCGTATACCCGGCGCGCCAACCGGCGCGAATCGCGGCCCAAAGCCCCGCATGATACAAGTGGCGGATGGAAACGCGCGTATGGCCCGCCGCCACCGGATCCTCTCCGCTGCGCGCCGCGAGGGCCTCATCCGTGGTCATCTCGCGCGTGGCGGAAAGTTGCACCGTAGACGCCCAGTTTTCCCCGAATTTTTCCAGAATCGTCCGGAATGCCGCAAAAGCTGCGGGCAAGCTGATTTCCGGGTGGCGATTGCCGGTGGCAATGGCGGGCAGCGCTCGCTGCGGCCGTGGGAGGAAGACCGGCGCCACCTCCCGAGCGAAGACGTCGATGGCGTCGTGGTCGTATGACGAAAACGCATAAGCCTTCAGGCCAACTTCCCGGCCGCCGGGAAAGTGCAAGCTCTGCTCAAGCACCGGCTTCGCAAACCGGCCCGCGGGGGCGGCGGATCCGGCGCAAAATTGCAACAGCAGAGGCTGGACAGCGCTTCCCTCGATCGCGTCAACCGCCAGGTAACTGCCGGCGGCCTGCGCAGGGTCCCGCTCAAGCGATCCGGGGTAGGCACGAATGCTGGTAAAGCCGCGCTGCGCCAATTCTGTCGCGAAGCGCGCCCGCGCCTCATCCGTCAGTTCTCCGCGCCCGTCGAGGGCGAGCACTTGTTCGGCCAGCGCTAACAGTTCGTCCGTTTTTGGCTGCACCGCTCTGGTCATTTGATTTCTCCGGTTAGCTACTGGGGCAGAATTCTTGCCATGGGTTCGGAGGGATGGGGCTACAGCGCGGCAGGGCGCAACCAAAACCAGCCTCTCCGTGTCCTCTGTGTCTCAAAGTATTTCACACAGAGGGCACAGAGGCGCTCCGTGAACTCTGTGTGAAATCTCTCCCTGCCGCAGAGGGCACAGAGAAGGCCCTAAATCCATTTCAGCGCGCCGATTTTCCAGAGCCAAATGTAACCGACAATCAGGATGCCCAGGAAAACCATCATCTCAACCAATCCATACAATCCCAGCGCCTGGAACTGCACCGCCCAGGGATAAAGAAAAACCGTCTCCACATCGAAAACCACAAAAAGAATGGCCACAATGTAGAAACGCACCGTGTAACGGTGGCGCGCGTCGGATTCCGGCGTGATGCCGCACTCATAAGGCATGACCTCTTCAGCGGTGGCGCGGAAGCGGGGGCGAATATACTTGAAGATCCAAAGTGTTACCGGGGCGAAAAGCGCGGCGATCACCGCGAAGATGACAATCGGTCCGTAGGAGTTAAGCACTCTGGGAATCCCTCCTTTTTCGAAGCCGGAATCATAGCACAAATTTCCAATGTAGAGGCGGCTTTACGCCGCCACTTTGCGCCGCCTCTGGCTTGACATATTTGAGTCTTTACGCCGCCACACGGCGAGGTAAACATGCCGTCACCTCTCCATCTTGTCTTTCTGTGTTGTCCTCGAAACGCTCAACAAACTCCTTTCTGTTGCCGCATCTTAGCGAGAATATCTGGTCAAAGTCATAAGTCATGATTTATCAATAACCTAATCGACTTGAAGAAAACTCACCATCCAACGCCGACGTGACGCATGTATCTCCTGCATTTTCAAATACATAATCGCATCATAAGCAAATTTTAGCATAACCGATTTATTTACAATGGAATCCGAAAATAACGACATTTTGCCAATTGCCGCCCCGCGTTCGCCGTTCCACTGTCTGTAGCATTTTCACATGCATAAACGCATTTTGCTGCTAATTGGTGTAAGTCAATTATTTTCAGAAGCTTAATCGGATCGAGAGCAACTTCGATTCTCCCCCGGGTTTATTTTCAATAACATTCCGGCTTTGAACGTAGAAAAAAGCATTCTTTTTCATTTCTGGTCCGCACGCTCCCATTGGAGCCGTTTGCAGATATCGACTTCCGCTTGGACGCTCATTTGCGCGATCTCCATAAACAGAGGGTGATGAACCTGCTTAGATGAGAGGAGGGCCTGCGCCGTCACCCCCACTTGGCCAGGTGGAGCATCGAAGAGTGCCTTAAGATAATTGACATATTCCGGCGAACGCATTCCGTGCCGGAAACGGTTGAGCCGCACCCAAGCCTTGCCCCGCGCGGTCCGGGGGCCCGTGGATTTCTTCGCATTGCGGCGATTGGAGGCCAAAAGAGCAGGAGTCAGGGTGGGAGACTTACGCAGCGACATCGGCCGCCTCCTTTTTAACACCCCTGCATTGTATACCAGAACGACACTCATGTCAAGTGAAAAAACGAGTTGTAGAGCCTACAAAATGTCGCTCCGCCCCTCACGGCAGCGAGAAGCTCCACGGGACCTTGCGCTCGGAGACAGTCGTAGGATTGCGCAGACCACAGCTCTGCGTTTCGCCGATAAGCGCAAACCCAGCGATTCGATTTCAGACTGTAGAGCTGTGCTCTGCGCAATCCTGCAAGCCTTGAATGCGCGAGTCCTTGAGATTTCTAAGGGTCTTGGGGATGCTTGGGAGTCCACCATTCGGGAAGAATGCTGGGGATGTGGATCTTCCTTAAGACAGGCGCCCACTGGGGTCGAAACTCCGTAATGATGTTCCGAATCGCCACGCTTTCCAGGCCTCGCAAGGCGCGCCGCTCGGCATGCGTGGCATCGTCAAATCCATTTGGCAGAAAGCCTATTCCCACCAAGCCGCCGGCCTCCGCACCCGCAAAGTTCGAAAACGCGAAGGTGTTGTGGCCGGAATCGGTTTTATCGACGAAGGTGAAGGCCACGGCATGAAAGGTTCGAACCAGGGGGTTGGTGCTGCGGGACGGAACGTAGCGAGGATCTTCATCCAAGGCAACCTCCGCCAATAGTTGCCCCGTTCGGTTCGAGGTGGTGGTCGCGATCACGTCTCCATACCATCTCCCGAAAGCTCCCCCACCATCCTCCCATGGGTGCGGATAACCGCGCGGCGGGCGCAGCATGAAGAAACCTGCTCCGAAGGCGGAAAGAATGAAATCCTGCGGACCAAAATCTTCATGGATGTAAATATGAAACTTGTCATTCGCCGTGAGGCGCGTGCGGCTCATGGCCGGAGGCAGAAGGGCGATGACCTCCGAACCGCTTTCATGGGGAGCCCCCGCTTGCTCGGAGGGCGAACGAGTGGGCGGATTTGGGGACGGCGCGGAAGTCTGCGCTATCACGGGTTTTGAACAAATCAGAAGAAGCAGTGCGGCCAACACCCTGCCGGCGGTCCTTCCCGCGCCATGTGATTCTCCTTGCCGGTTCATATTTCCGTAAGATCACTTCCTGGCACGTAATTGTCTCAAGTAAACGCATCTCACGGGAAAAAGCCGCGCATGAAGCTGGCCAAATTTCCTTCGTAGACGGCCTCTCCCAGGAACTCGGTACCCTTTTGATTTCCCCAAGAGTAGTAAATGATGGTCCGGCCTTTGAATTCGCACAGATCCACGTCGGAATTGTTAATGTCCACGGCCCGCGCGATAAGCTCTCTTTGTTCAGGGGTGAGCTTGGGATTCGCAATGAGTTTGTCTTCGGGGGAATACTGCAATACCGGATTCAATGGGCTATTTTCCCAATGGATGAGATCTGGGGACCGGACGATATGCGTTTCGTAGGTCGGGCCGGGTTTGGCTTCCAGGTAGATCAGGTAGTATCGTCCGTCGAAAAAGCGCAGCGCCGGACAGGCAGTATATTTTTGCCTCGAATAAACGCATTCGGAGGGTGTGAGCTTCCAGTGGCGTAGATCTGTAGAGAGGGCGAAGCGGTTCGTGAAGGGAATGCCCGCCTCCGCCGGCGGCTTGTCGATCTCGAAGGCCATGGCATACCCTTCCGCATTCTGGCAGACCGAGGTGTTGAAAATTCCCCAACCCGGAAGGGCGAGGGCGGTTTGAGATTCCCAGGTTTTCAGATCTTTTGACCAGAAAACCTGAATCTTGGACGCCCCCCAGCGCTCGACGCCATAGACGTAAACCGTGCCTTGCTCTACGAAGGCACTCCCCAAATGGTACCCGGCGGCAAAGGCGGGGGTAGGTTTGCCGGAACGGACATCGATGAAGCGGAAGTAAGAGCTTCCCGTCTGATTGGGCTTGTAGTTCTTCCTTACGGACTCGAAGCGATAGAGCCTGCCCTTGAAAACCACAGGAGTCGTTTCGACCATGTCGCAATCCACAGTCCCCAATTTCTTAATCAGCGGCCTGCTCTGGCTTGACGCTGGGGGGGCCGCTGCGGTCAGCAGCGTTAAGATCATGCTCAGGACCATAAGTTTTGGCGCCATCGAGCAACTCCTCTTAACGTGATTTCCAGTATATTCCTGACGAATGCGAATGAAGGAGCACATTCCTGGCCAAAACCTTCACCATGCGGCCGGACGATGAGACATATCAGGCTTTTGTACGAGCCGCCCAAGCCGAACGGCGGTCGCGAACCCTCAGTGCTGGCGCGCACGATAGACCTCGCGCCATTGGCCGGTGGGCATGGCAGCGCCCACGACGGCGCCCATCGGTATAAACACCACCCAGGGGTACACCTCGGAAGGGGTTGCGGGCATGTTACTGTTGTGCACGATGGCTAGTTCGGCCGGCAGGGCAAACAAGACTGCCCCAATCGCTCCCCCAATCACCATATTTCGCGCCAGGTGGTTCTTGCCCCGGACGAACACGCGCCCTACATCCTTCCGCGCCAACATCTGCTCGCCCTTCGAAAGGCGAAGGGTAATTCCCTGCCCGTCCACAGCCTTGAACCTGCCTTGATAGCTTTTGGCGTCTTTCAGCACCACGCGGATTTGCTCGCCGGGATTCAGATTATTGAGATTGTCCCAATCGGACTTGGCGGCCCACAGGGTTGACGCCGCGGCGCCGAACATTATCAATGCAGCGAACAGATTGTGCTTTGAGTGTCCCCTCACAAACTTTCTCCTTTCGGCTTGCAATGAATCGATTTCGGACGTAGGGGCGCATGGCCATGCGCCCTTACGCACCCACGGCCCCCACCGGCCATCAACGGGCATCCGCGATTTCGGACGGAGGGCGCATGGCTATGCGCCCCTACAACACCCTCCCCCTACCTGTACGTCACCCCGATGCGGAAGCTGGCAACATTCTCAGGCGCTGCATAGGTAATGGGATAAAAATTTCCTGCGCTCAAACTTCGGCCGCCGTGGGTTGCCCGAAACTCCAGACGGAGGGCCACGTGTTTCGCCAGCCATACGTTGGCCCCGCACCCGAGGTTGCCGCCCACGGCACTGCCGCCAATGTTCGGGTTGTTAAAGCGGGTCACCCCCCCGGTCACGAAGGGTTCGAACTTGTTCTTGTTTGTGCTGGGCAAACCGTAATACCCATTGGCTGAAACCCTGATCTCCGCAATCTTGTCGATTATTGAATTGCCAGAGCGGTCTCCGATGGGCATTGAGGTCCCTTCAAACTCACCCCCCACGCCCAATCCTTCGTAGGCAAACACCTCTGCCCCGGCCCCACCCGCGGCGCCCATCGACGTTGTGGCGCCATACCCATAGACTTCAAACCGATACGTATGGTCAGCATTCTGTGCCGACGCGACTACGGGAGCCACGAGTAGCAGTGCTGCTATCGCAATGAGTTTATTCATATTTCACCTCCTACTGAAAACGTTGGTGTTGGCACGCGCCCTGCCCGAACGCCGTTCGGCCCGACCGTTTCTTTTGCACACACGTACCCCCGATCCGCACAGCCCCCTCCTGCCAACCGCCAGGCGAAGGGGCCGTGGCACAACTTGCGGTCCATGTCGATGTGTAGGGTCAGCGCGTGCCGACCTGAAGGCCGGTGCTACGGCGCGTGAGCATGTGGGCGGCCCAGAAGATGGCGCAAAAAAATGAGGACCAATCCGCTGACACCCAGCAGGGTCACGCCCGCCCAGAAATAGATGTGAAGATCAGACGACACCCCCGCTTCAATGATCGCGAGGCTCTTTATGGCCAGGAGGAAAGTAAGAAGATCGCGGGTCTGGCCGTTGTCACCGGTCTGAATAGCGTGTTGGAGGATATACCAGTACGGGCGATACGTCAGGTAAACCGTGGCAGAGGAAAGCAACACCCCTATGGCGCTCGTGAATGCCAAGGCGGTCGCCCCAACCTTGACTCTCGGAGTTCCCAGCTTTGCGCGCGGCCAGCCGACCACCATCAGAACCAACACAGCCAGGATGAAAAGCCCGAAGAATACGAGCATCGTGAGCCCTGCAATCTGAAAGACGGCGCCATTCCGCATGGAAATGTCGTGTCCCCAGGCCCATTCCGCCTGGCTGCGGTTTGGCATGGTGAGAGGCCGGTCGAATTTCTCTGTGAGATAAGCAAACAGAGCGGCCTCATTATGATCGCCTTGCTCCTCCCAAAGTGCTCCGAGCCGGCGATAAGCCATCGCTTGGAGCGTAGCCCCCTCCTCATGATCGAAGAAGTGACCTTGCGAATCCAGTAACTGGCCGAACCGCGCCACTGCCCAATATTTCCCGGCGGCTCCCTTGCGGTTTCCTCGATTCTCCAGCCTTTGTCCCTCTTCGATGAGCGATTTCGCGAAGCTCTGAGAATCGTCCGCGTCGGAACTCGAGAATCTTCCATTCACTCCGGCGAACATCACTGCCTGCTGTGCCCCGAATAACACTTCATAGGGATCATCGAAGCGGTACCGCACTTCTACATTTCGGTCAAGATTCGCCAGGCGGTCGACGTAATCGTCGAACTTCGGAGCAGCGAATGCCGCTGCCATGGCCGCCTGCCATGCGGGATCGCTCTGCACTTCTGTGGCTCTCCTTTTCCACGAAGCGTTGCAGATCCTGTGGAAGGTCGCCATGCGGATAGATTGAGCCTTGATGAGGTGCACGAAGGCGTTTTCAGGGGCCCAGTGCTCGAGTTTGGGCACCCATTCGCCGGTAGGAATCAGGGGATGACGCACTGCTATTGCTGCATAGATCCAGGTGATCGTCGCATCAAGCTGCACGGCCTCGTCCGCCAGTCGCGCGCTTTCGCAGTCATCATGAAGTCGTACCGCCACAAAGGCTAGCCCTTCCGGGTCGTGATGCGCTTCGGCCTGCTTGGCAAGCGCTAGCAGGGCGGGTTGGCTCCGCAGCCGGGCGGGACGCACCGCTTCCCTCCAAGCCCCGAGAGAGACCCGGACGGCCTGCCGAAACGGCGGGGCAGCAAGAAACAAAAGCGCCCCCAGCACGCAGGCTGCGCTGCCAGCCAATGCCACTCTGCGCAGGGAAATACGTTTCGCAAAAATACCGTCTGGAACCACGCTCTGCCCGCGGCGGCCGGGAATAAATAACGCGGCCAAGGCGTGTTTGGCCAGAACGCCTGCCCCACCCAAGGCCCACATCAATGCTGCCCAAGGGCCTTCCACGTAATTGAGTTCGCCCATCATCGCCCGGCCCCAATCCTGCATGTCGGGCGGCGCGATGCGAATCGCGGATTCCAGAAGCAGCGTCGAAGCTTGGCGGAGATGCGTTTCCAGCATCCTTCTCACCCACTACAAAAAGCGGGTTGCCGCACCATCGAGCGCGGGCGCGCTTCAGCCAGCTTGGCCCTGGCCAATTCCAATCCATTCGGCGTCAAACGGTATGTGTGCCGGGGCGGTACACCCTCTTCGGTTGCCACCCAGCATGCTTCCAGCAACGAGTACTTCTCCAGGCGCATAAGAATGGGGTAGAGCGTTCCAGATTTGAGCCCGGTTACCCGGCTCAGCTCGTAACCGTAGAGCCAGTCGGTCGGACGCTCAACGAACCTTTCCAGCACTAGGAGAGTCTCCGGGGATAGACGTGGAGTTTTCATGGCACAAGTCTACATATATAGATAGGAGTTGTCAAGCGTTTTCTTGCCCCCATTTGCGGGCAGTGTTGTTTTATCCACAATGATTCCCTATAGGGTACTTGCGTCTACAAAAAATTGTAAGCGGGAGCGAGCTATTCGTGATGGACCGTGCGGCCCTGGATGAGGTCCACGACGTGCGGCAACAAATCCACAATGCTCTCCATCGACTCGTGGGCGCCGCGCGGGCTGCCGGGCAGGTTGACGATGAGCTTGCCCTTGCGCACACCCACGATGCCGCGCGACAGTGCGGCGCGCCGCGTCTTCTTCGTACCTTCGGCGCGCATCACTTCCGGTAAACCGGGAATTTCCTTTTCGATGACGGCGCGCGTTGCCTCCGGAGTTACGTCGCGCGGGGCAACGCCCGTGCCGCCCGCGGTCACGACGATGTCGCAGTCGTCCGCGTCCGTGAGCGCTTCCAGCCGTTGCCGGATCACACTTAATTCGTCGGGGAGGATTTCGATTGCGGCCACTTGCCATCCGTTCGCTTCCAGCAACTCGCGGACCGCCGCGCCGGACTGATCCGGGCGCTCGCCCCGCGAGGCCGCGTCACTCAGCACCAGAATTTTGGCACGCATCGGAGAGGACATTGAAAGAAAGGTGTCAGGTGTCAGGTGTCAGGTATCAGGTGTCAGGTCAGAAGCTCGAAAATCGAAATTCGAAACTCGCAAGTCTGCCATTGAATTTCGAGTTTCGAATTTCGAGTTTCGCTTTCTCCTGGCACCTGAAACCTGGCACCTGGCACCTTGCTTACTCCGCGTCGCGGTTGGCTTCGTCCATGATCCGCAGGCCTTCCATCATCAAGCCCTGGGTAGACATGGTGGTGGTGCGCTCGGGAGAACTTTTTTGAAAATCCACTTCCCAGTCGCCATCCATCCAGGCGAGGACTTTAAAGACCGCGGGGTCGCCTTTCAGTTCACCACAAACGGCGTGGTTCACATTGCCTTCGCTGAAATAGAGCGTACCCTCCTCGCCGCCCGAGCGCAGCATCAGCGCGCAGGTTTTGCGCCCCTGTTCAAGAGTCTGCATCCAATCGATCAAGCTGATCTCGGTAAGCTTCCCCTTGATTCCCGCGCCGCCGCCCTGCTTTTCCATGCGCTGCTGGAGCAATCGCGCCGTGATGCGGCGCGCTTGCTGCGAGAGGTCGCGCGTGAAGAAGGGCTTGATGAAATAATCCTCGACGCCCTCTAAAACCATGCGCAGGCGCTCATCAATTTCTTTTTGCGAGGCGAGGAAGACGAAGGGAATATTCTGAGTTTCCTTGCGCGCCCGAAGTTTGTCAAAGAGCGCGCGACCGTCCATAACCGGCATCGTGTAGTCGGAAATAATCAAATCCGGTTTGGACTCAATCGCCTTCATTAAAGCATCGGCGCCATCCGTGGCGGTAAGGACCTCGCCACACTTCTCCAGGCTCTGGCAAATGAGCTGAAGAATCGTCGGATTGTCATCGACGACGAGGATTTTGATCGTTGACGCCACTCGAGCAACCTTCTTCCCGCAAATTTATCCCGCACGCCCCCGGCGGGCGCGATAGGAGCCGCTCCTCCCTCCGCGCTTTTCCAACAGGCGGAGGTCGGAAATTTCAATGCCGTGGTCAGCCGCTTTGCACATGTCGTAGACCGTCAACGCCGCCACAGCCGCCGCGGTTAGGGCCTCCATTTCGACTCCGGTGGGGCCTGTGGTGCGAACTGAGGACGAAATCTCCACGCCATTCTTACAGAAATTCGCCCGAACATCAATATGACTCAAGAGTAAAGGGTGGCAAAGAGGGATAAGTTCGGCAGTCCGCTTGGCCGCCGCAATGCCCGCCACGCGCGCAATCTCCAAGGGATCACCCTTGGGATTGCGCCGGGCGGCGCGCCGCGCGGCAGCACTCATCTTGACCCGCGCGCTGGCCACGGCCTCCCGCAAGGTGTCGGGCTTCGCTGACACGTCCACCATCCTGATGCGGCCCGCGCGGTCGTAGTGACTAAGTTTTATTGCCATTTCTTGACCTGGTGACAAGTCGGCAAAAATCGAAACTCGAAAATCGAAACTCGAAAATCGCTGCGAGTTTCGAATTTCGAGTTTCGATTTTCGTCTTTCCGATGCTCGCCACCTGTCACTGCCCTTTGGGCATGACATCCACCCAATCGCCGGCCGCGAGGCTGGTTTCCTCCGGATGGACGACGACAAAGCAGTTGGCCGCGGCCACTCCCACCAGATCCCCGGAGCCCTGCCAGCCCACCAAGCTCACCACGGGATCGCCGGACGATCGCTCCAGGCGCGCCGGCAGAAACGCGGTCAACCCCGTTCGTTGCTGAAAGGGTTTGCCCAGGCGCGCCCGCAGAAAGAACGGCGGCTCAAAATCCCCACCCCCCAGGACCGCAAGGGTTGGCCGCGCGAACAACGCAAAGGTAACAAAAGTCGAGACGGGATTCCCCGGCAAACCGAAAAAGAACTTACCTGCCACGCGCCCGAAAACCAGCGGCTTTCCCGGCCGCAGGGCGACATCCTGAAAATAAAACTCCGCGCCCAAATCGGCAAGGACTTGCTCCACAAAATCGTACTTCCCTACCGAAACCCCGCCGCTAAGCAGCAGGAGATCCGCCTTCAACCCTTCCTGGATCATGCTGCGCAGTGCTTCAGGCCGGTCCGGCGCAATCTCCAGGCAGCGAGGAATGCCGCCCGCGTCAATCACTTGGGCGGAGAGAGAGATGGCGTTGCTGTTGCGAATTTGGAACCACTCGGGCCGTTGCTCGACCGGCACAACCTCGTCGCCGGTGGGAAGAATGGCCGCCACCGGCCGAACAAAAACCGGTACAAGCGATTTTCCCACCGTGGCCAGCAGCCCCAATTCTCCCGCACCCAACCGCCGGCCCCGCGGCAAAACGCTTGCGCCCGCTCGTGCTTCGCTTCCCTGCTGAACGACGTTTTCCCCGGCCCGAACCGCGCGCTGGATCTTGACCTTATCGCCCTGCGATGCCGTATATTCAACCATCACCACCGCATCCGCGCCGACGGGCAACGGAGCGCCGGTCATAATGGAGACGCACTCACCCGCACTTACGGCGCCTGAGAAGTGCCCTCCCGCGCGAATTTCCCCGCGCGCCTGCAGCTCGACGGGCGGCGCAGCCACATCCTCCGTGCGCACGGCAAAACCATCGCGGATGGAACGATGAAAGGGTGGATAATCGCGGTCCGCCACAACGTCCTCCGCCAGTATCCGGCCGCATGCCGCGCCCAGAGGCACAACTTCCGTCCTCAGCGTAAGGTTCGCCCCAGCCAGCTTCTCTTTGACGATGTTCAGCGCCTGCTCGAAGGAAAGCATTTTTCGGACGTCACTTGTCCTTTGTCATTCGTCCGTGGTCAGTTGTCCGTGGTCCATCGTCTGCCGTTAGTTTTTGAGTATTGCGAATGGCCGGCACTTCGAACCTGACCCCTGATACCCTGCGCCAGACAACGGACAACGGGCTACGGACAACGAACAAAGGACTAAGGACAAACAACGGACTTTTCCAACCAGACGCACTGCTCGCGCTCGGGTCCGGTTGAAACCATGGCAACTTTCACGCCCACCTGCTCGGCAAGAAAACTGAGATAATCCTGAGCGCGCGACGGCAGTTGCGAAAGCTCGCGGGCGCCGAATGTGGGCTTTTGCCAGCCGGGAACGGTGCAGTAGTGAACCTTCATCTGCTCCAAGCTTTCGATTTCTGGGGGAAAATCCTTGAACCGTTTGCCCTTGTACTCATATTCGACCCCCACGGGAATTTCCGGCAGGGGATCAAGGATATCCAGCTTGGTGATGATCATCGCGTCCAGATGGTTGATGCGAGCACTATAGCGCGCGACGGGAACATCGAACCATCCGCAGCGTCGCGGGCGTCCAGTAACGGCGCCGTACTCGCCTCCCCGCTCGCGAATTTTTTCCCCCTCCTCCCCAAGAGCTTCCGTGGGGAAGGGCCCGCTCCCGACACGCGTGGTATAAGCCTTGGACACACCTACGACTGAGCCGATCCGGGTCGGCCCCACGCCGGTCCCTGTACAAGCTCCACCCGCGGCCGAGCTCGAGCAAGTCACAAACGGGTAGGTGCCATGGTCGAGGTCCAGCATGGTTCCCTGCGCGCCTTCAAATAGCACGCGTTTGCCCCGATCCATCTCCGCATTGAGGTAGACGGAAACATCCGCAAGGTAAGGTAGAATGCCTTCCGCAACCCGCAAATACTGGTCCGTCAATTCTTCCGCGTTCAGGGGAGGCGCTCCAAAAAGCGCGGCGTCGATGCGGTTTTTCTCCGCCACGATGGCATGGCACTTTTCGCGGAATTTCGCCGGATCCCGCAAATCACAGGCACGCAAGCCGCGCCGCCCGGCCTTATCTTCATAACTCGGCCCAATGCCCTTGCGAGTGGTCCCGATTTTCCCCGCGCCCCGAGCTTGTTCGGCGGCAACTTCGTGCGCGCGGTGATAAGGCAAAATCAAGTGGGCGCGGTCGCTGACCTTCAGCCGGCGGTCGACGCTCGTGCCGGCATCTTCGAGCTTGCGAATTTCCTGCTGCAACGCCTCCGGATCCACCACCACGCCGTTTCCAATCGCGGCGGTCTTATCCGCGCGAATGATGCCGGTGGGAAGAAGTTGGAGCACATATTTTTTCGTCCCCACCAGCACTGTGTGGCCGGCGTTGGCGCCGCCCTGGTATCGGGCAACGATATCGAAGTGCTCCGCCAGGGCATCCACCACTTTCCCCTTGCCCTCATCGCCCCACTGAACCCCTACTACCACGACATTGGTTGGCATGCTGGCCTGCTCTTCCCTTGGACGCAGTTGCGTCCGGTAATTTTAACCCCAAAGATTCCACAGATGGCAGGAGGATGAAGGGATTTCGCTGCGCCACGAAACGGCTCGGCAGGGCCGCCTGCGTCCTGCTTAGAAGCCCTGCGCTTTCTTGGAGACGGAACCCTCCCGTGGACCTGGTTAGACGCCCCTCGGTGTTTCACAGAACCAGGTGACATCCGTTTTCTGGAGCGGCGCCGCGCGCCTGCCCGCTTAGACAGGGAGCGCCACAAATGCGGCGGTCAGAGGCCGCCGCGGTTGTAACCAATATTCCGCGGTCCTCATTCGAGATATTTATCCAGCAATTGTTTGATCGCGTCCTTGGGCTTCGTCCCCACCACCTGCTCCTGAATCTGCCCGGACTTGAACAGAAGGAGCGTGGGGATACTCCGAATCCCGTACCGGCTGGCCACCGCGATATTTTCATCCACGTTCAGCTTGCCGACTTTGGCGCGACCCGCATATTCCACCGCAAGGGCGTCCACAGTGGGTGACATCATGCGGCAAGGCGCGCACCAGGTGGCCCAAAAATCCACCAGCACCGGCTGGGGGGAATTCAACACGTCTTGCTCAAAATTCTGATCGCTAAATTCCAAGGTATAAGTGCTTGCCATTCTATAAGACCTCCAAGGTAGGGGGGAATTCCCAAGACGTCGTGCTCTCCGCGCCGATCAAGCTTTGGCCTTCCATAGGGTGTCATAAATTTGGGAGTAGGCCTTGGCCGAAGTGGTCCACGAGAAATCCTTCTTCATGCCGTTTTGCACCAGGTGATGCCATCCCTTGGGCGTGTGGTAAGCCTCCAAGGCGGCGTGAATTGTGGCCAGCAGGGCTTGGGGCGAATACTCCTGGAATTTGAAACCCGTGCCGGACTTGCCATCGAAAGGATCGATGGTATCGTCCAAGCCGCCGGTCGCCCGCACGACAGGCACGGCGCCGTATTTCAAGCTGTAAATCTGATTGAGCCCGCAAGGTTCGTAACGCGAGGGCATCAGGAACATGTCGGAGCCGGCTTCGATCTGATGGGCTAAAGTATTGTCGTAAGCGATTCTCACCAGGAATTTTTCCGGATATTTCGCGGCCATAGTCCGGAATAACTCCTCGTGCGCAGGCTCGCCTGTGCCCAGCGCCACGACATAAAGATCGAGCGCCGCCAGTTGCTCCGCGATGGTGGCGATCAGATCAAATCCCTTCTGCGCGGTAAACCGCGAAACAATGCCGATCACCGGCCGGCGGAGCACGGGCGTCGGTACGCCCATCTTTTCGAGCAGAGCCTTCTTACAGGCTTCCTTGCCCTTCAAGAAGGTGGCAGGTGTGTAATTCGCCGCCAGGAGCTTGTCGGTAGCGGGATCCCACTCCTCATAGTCCACACCGTTCACAATCCCCTGAAGGTGGCCGGCCCGCGACCGAAGTACGCCCTCCAACCCGTAACCAAACTCGGCGGTTTGGATTTCCTCCGCGTACTTACGGCTGACGGTGGTGATGAAATCCGAAAAGATAATACCTCCTTTGAGGAGGTTCACCATTCCGTAGTACTCCAGGGCGTCGACGGTGAAGAGGCCGGCGTGCAGCGAAATCTGGGGCAGCACATGGGGCGGAAAAAGGCCTTGGTAACCCAGGTTGTGAAGGGTAAACACGACGGAAGTCTTGTCAAAATAACCGTCTTCCCCATAGAGATTGCGCAAATAGATGGGCACCAGCGCCGTCTGCCAGTCATGACAATGGATGATGTCGGGGGAAGTCGCCTCGTGTTTCAGGAACTCCAACGCCGCTATCGAGAACGCCGCAAAACGCAGCGCGTTGTCAGGATAGTCTTCGCCTTTCTGCTGGTAGAGGCCGTCACGATCAAAATACTCCGGGCAATCGATCAGGTAAGTTTGTACCTGGTGGGCGCGGCCGCCGTCCTGCACGGACGCGAACTTGTATCCGATTCCGAGCGGCAAGGTCAAACTCTGTGCGCCGGGCACGCTCGAACCTTCCGGGGTAAGACGATAGCGCGGCAGAATAACTTCCACCTCGTGCCCGAGGGCCGCGAGGGCCTTGGGCAGCGCTCCCACCACGTCTGCCAACCCACCCGTTTTGGAAAACGGGACGCCTTCCGATGCCACGAACGCAACTTTCACGCCGCCTCTCCTTTCGCGAGAATGCGGAGACCAAACCTCCGCTACGTTAGAGGATGCCCCCAGCAAAGTCAAGGTCTTGAGATTTTGGATTTTCGATTTTGGATTTTGGATTGGGGCAGCCCTCACTCGCGACCCCTGCCGCCTCCGTGCGCTTTGTGTTAAATCTTTGGAATCACCGAGAACACGGAGGCCCCAGGTTCGGCTGAGGGAACTGCCTGGAGGCGCGCGCGATTTCGTCCTGGCTCGTGTTATGATGCACGCGCAGAATCGGGGTGAATCCAAAATCGCAAATCTAAAATCCAAAATCCCCCGCCCCAAGCTCGGCCAGCATTTTCTCCACGACCCGCGGTATCGAGCCAGGATTCTGGAGGCGCTCCCCCTCGAAGCCGGTGACGTGGTCTTTGAAATCGGCCCCGGGCGCGGGGCCATGACCGCGCTGCTGGCCGAGCGCGTGCGCAAAGTCATCGCCATCGAAATCGATCGGGCGCTCGCGCAAGGACTTCAGGAGGATTTCCGCGAGGGATCGCGTGTGAAGATCATCGTTGCGGATGTGCTCCGCGTCGATTTTGCCGCCCTGTGCCGGCAGGAAGGGATCGCGCAAGGATTTGTTTTCGGCAACCTCCCCTACTACATCACTTCACCTATCCTCCACCACCTGTTTGCGCAACGGCATTCAATCCGCGCCATGGGTCTGCTGATGCAGCGCGAAGTGGCCGAGCGCCTGACGGCGGCGCCGGGAACTCGCGACTACGGGTATCTGACCATCGCCACACAAACTTACTCGCAGCCGCAAATCGCCTTGGCCGTACCACCGGGAGCCTTCTCCCCTGCACCCAAGGTGCAGTCGGCGCTGGTGACATTTCAGATGGAAGCGAAGTTTGACCGATGGCCGCAGGCCACACGCGAGAAATTTCTGGAGTTTGTGAAACGCTGCTTTGCTCAAAAGCGGAAGAACCTGCTCAACAATCTGGGCGGCGTCTATCCACGCAGTCGAATCATGCAGGCGTTCGAGGAAACGGACAAACCCGCCAACTTGCGCGCCGAGCAACTTTCCCTGGAAGAACTTGCCAGTGTTTTCGAACGCCTGACTCGTTATCGGTAGGATTGCTGTTCCTGGAATCACCAATTTTGGCCTGGAGGAGGACAGATGAAACGGATACTGAAATTCTTGGGAATGACTTTGCTTGTCGTCGCCCTGCTCCTCGTGGCAGGCATCTCCTTGACCATCGGCTGGAGGCCTTTTATCGGCCCCAAAGCGCGCCCGCTGACCGCGCGCAAGTTTGAGCCAACCCCGGCGCGCCTGGCCCGCGGCCAATACTTGGTGGAAAATTTTGGCTGCTTTGATTGTCACGCCGAGCATGACTGGAAGAAGCATGACGCACCCCTGGTGGAAGGTACGCGGGGCGCTGGTTACGCCGAATTCCCTTTGGTGGGGCTTCCGGGCCGCATCGTCCCCTCCAACATCACGCCCGACCCTGAAACCGGGGCCGGCAATTGGACCGACGACCAACTGGCACGCGCCATCCGCGAGGGTATTGGCCATGACGGGCGCGCTCTTTTCCCCCTTATGCCTTACCCGCATTTTCGCGTGATGTCGGACGAAGATCTGGCTTCGGTGATCGTTTACATCCGCTCCATCCCGCCCGTGCATAAGGCGCTCCCCCAAACCGAAATCATCTTCCCGGTGAAATATCTCATCCGCAGTGCCCCCCAACCCGTCACTGAACCCGTACCCCCGCCGGACCTCTCCACTCCCCTGGAACGCGGCAGGTTCCTGGTGAACATCGCGGGGTGCTCTGACTGCCACACGCCCCAGTCCAAAGGGCAGAACATTCCCGGCTTGGAGTTCGCCGGTGGATTCGTTTTGGAAGGCCCTTGGGGGAAGGTCGCCAGCGCCAACATCACGCCGGACCCCTCGGGTATTTCCTATTACGACGAAGCTCTTTTTGTTCAGACCTTCCGCACCGGCTACGTCAAGGCGCGGGAGATCAACCAGATTATGGGCTGGTGGCATTACCGCAACCTTACGGATGAAGATTTGAAAGGGATGTTCGCCTACCTGCGCACCCTCAAGCCCGTCAAACACCGCGTGGATAACACCGAACCCCCCGGCCTATGCAAGCTTTGTGGAAACAAGCACGGGCTGGGAGAGAGGAATTAGCCGAGGTTAAGGGCATTTCCTTTCTTCAACATATTGGCATGGTGAGGGTTTTTGCTGATTGGGCACTGTATAAGCTATTTGTTTTCTGTAAGATATTGGGATAGCAGGGGTTGGGGCCGGTTTCTCGCCATCTCGGGGCAAAAAGATCATGCTATCTAACTTATTTTCAATAATATATATCGATTTCTCATAAGTCGTTTGGTTTCAGGAATATATTGGCATGTGACATTCTGTCGCTTTATTTAGCATTTGTTTTCAATAACATATTCGGACCAACCTTCATCTTTAGATACTTTTTTGTGTGTCGGCTCCCGGTTCGATTTTCATGGACAAATTGGCAATCCGCTGCCCCCGCAGTCAAGCTCCAATGGGGCGCTCCGACCGAGCCGAGCCCAACGGGTAGGTTCTTGAGGAGTTCCTGCTTCCCCTTTCCAGCCCAGGAGGGGCGGCGTTTCGCGTGCGGATGTGCGCGTAATTCCACCACAACATAGTCCTCCATTAACGATCTAGAAATTCAATAGCCATAGTCAATGTCGTTATTTACGAATCTTCCATCTCTTGCGAAGGGAGCAAGTCGAGTAGCCAACGTCGACGACTTCGTGACGGTGGGCTGTTTTCTTGCCCATTCCCCTTGGTGCCTTAGTGTCGTGGTGGTTTATTTTTCTTTTCACCACCAAGTCACCAGACCACCAATAGAGTTGGGGCCCTCTGCCGGCTGGCGCAGAGAGTAATTCCGCGCACCAGCGCGCTCCTCGCCTCTTCCTTAAAACCTCTTGGTATCGGCGCGGACGCGGTCGACGTATTTCCCCGTGGCCACGTCCACGCGCACGGTTTCACCCGGCTTGATGAACTGCGGCACCATGATTTCGAGCCCATTCTCGAGTGTCGCGGGTTTGTAGGTGTTGTCTTGCTGCTGGTGGACGGGCTGGGCGGTGGTGGAAATCTTCGCTTCCACGATGGGAGGAAAGACGATGCTCACCGGCTGGCCTTCATAAAACTCCACGGGAACTTTCATCTCGGCCTGGAGGAATTGCGTGGCCGCGCCGATGGCTTCCCGGGGAATCGCCACCTGCTCGAAGGTATCAGGGTTCATGAAGGTCACGGAATCGGCGTCCGTGTATAGGAATTCCATATCCTGCCTCTGGAGCTGTGTGTCCTCCAGGCGTTCTTCCGGCCGAAAGCGGAACTCCTTGAGCGTGCCCTTCACCACGTGGCGGGCGCGGGCGTGAACGCTCCCCGGCATCTTGCCCTGCCCCAAGTGGTAAGTGGATTCGAACACCTTGAAGATGTCCTCGCCTATCTTTAAAACCATTCCCGGACGGAGTTGTGAGGCGATAACCATGGAGACCTCGTCGGCCCGCAAGGGCCACTGTCGCGCCGCACGGCCTTATGAATTTCCCGTGGCGGGCGGAGGAAGCAACCGGCGGGCGTTCCGGCACGGCGACCGGCAGAATCGCCGAGTGGGTAAGCGTAGCGCGACGCGGTCGCAAATGAAAGTCAAATGATTCAGCGCTCACTTCCGGGCGGAGAGGCTGGCGAGGAAATCGCTCACAGCTTTTTCGTAAGGCTCGCGGGCCTGGTTGAACCCCTCGCCGTGGCGGCGTCCGGGCAGGACGATGATTTTCTTCAGCGGACTCCGGGCGTGGGCGTAAAGGGTCTGGGCAATCGACGGGGGCATGCGGCGGTCGCCCTCGACGGCGACGAACAGGATGGGCCGGTCGCCGATGCGCTCGACGGCTTTCACCACATCGAAGTCCGCGGGGCGGAAGTGGCCGCGCCAAGCGACCCAATAACCAACCTCATCGGCGATCGGAAAGCCTGGGAGATGCAGGAACAATCGCAGGTGATGCCGCATGGTGCTCATCATCGAGTCAAAGGAGCTATCGGAAATGACCGCGGAAATGTCCGGCGATTCGGCCGCCGCCATCAGCGCCGCTGAGGCGCCCATCGAGACACCCCACACTACAGCCGGGCGCGCCGCCTGCTCGTGTTCGAGGGCGTACCGCACTGCCCCGAGCACGTCCCATCGTTCCTGGTAACCCAAGGTGGTGATGGCGCCGCCGCTCATGCCCTGGTGGCGAAGATCGAAAACCAACCCGTTGTATCCCAGGCTGTGCGCAAAAACCGCATCAGGCAGCATCTCAATGCGAGTGCGATTGAGCCCGTGAACGTAAACGATGGTGCCGCGCGCGGCTCCCTCCGCAGGAATGTACCAGCCCTTGAGGAGAATTCCATCCGGCGAGGCGAACTCAATCCAGCGGAAATCCATGTTGAAGGATTTCGGCGTCTTGCCGTCGTTGGGGTCGGGATAATGATACTGACGGTAGGTGATGATTCCCGTGAAAAACCAGGGGACCACCCCGAAGAAAAATGCCGCCACCAGCGCGGCCACCATCAACAAAACATTTCGGACGATCTTCAGGATTCGCGACCTAGAAGGCACTCATTCCTCCTCCCGCGCTTTGCCGATGTTGCGCGTTTGTTGCTCGAAAGAGCGCACCGCCCCACAGCGCGCCCGACTTTTACTTTAGACTTTTGCCCTTTGCCTTTTGACTTTTGACTTTATTTTGCGGTTCCGCCGCGCCCCGCTGCGGTTAGGCGCTTTCCCCAGAAGCAATCTCCTCCCCCCGCGGTTCCACAATGTGGGTGGACAGCAGAATCACTGCCGCCGCAGTCATCAGGGCGCAGAGCGAGGTCACGGCGGAGTACCCGGATCTTTGGAACAGCACTCCGCCCAGATAAGCCGTTGCGCCGATCCCCACCTGCGAGGAGATATTCCGCAAAGCGATGAAGGCGCCACGCTGCGCTGGGGGCACCATTTCTGTCATCAAGGCGGTCAAGGGGCCTTGCCGGAAAGCCGCGCCCAGGCTCGCCAGCGCAAACACGCCCAGCAGCCCCAATCCCCACGGCAAGAACGGAACGAAGGCCACCGCCACCGCCAGCAGGATATTGCCGGCGATGGAGATGGCGCGCTTTCCCCAACGGTCCGACAGAATCCCTCCCAGAGGGGCGCTGCCAACGGCCACAACCCCGCCCAACATGAAAACCCACCCAATGGTGCGCAAGGGAAGGCCAAAACTGCTGTTCAACCACTCGCCGATGTAGGTCAGGAAACCCACCAGGCCGCCGGATACCAGGAAGGCAATCACCAGCGCGGCGGCGGTATCGCGCCGCGTCAGAAAGGAGCGAAAAGCCTCGGTTGCGGCGCGCAGCTTTTTCGTGGAGGGCTGAGGGTTCAAACGCTCGCGGGGCAGGCGCAGTGTGGCGAGGGTGGCCACTACGGCCAGTCCGGCGAAAAAAAGAAAAGCGCGCCGCCAGCCGAAGCGGTCGGCGATCTGCGCGGCAATCGGCACACCCAGGATCGGCGCGGCAAAGTAAGCCGAAGAGATCAGCCCGATGGCGCGCCCGCGCACGTTGTAAGCGAACCAATCGGCGGCGAAAGTAATGGAACAGGTGGAGAGCGTACCGGCCGCCAGGCCCGTCAGGGCGCGCGCCAGCATAAGCTCATGCAGGGTGCGGCTCTCGGCCGCCGCCCAGGAAGCCACGGCAAAGAACGCCCCCCCAGCCAGCAGAAATCGCCGCCGGCCATAATGGTCGGAGAGCGTCCCGGAGAAAAACGCCGCCACCGCTGCCGCCAGGGAATACACCACCACCAGCAATCCCGCCGTCGAAAGGCTGATGCCCAGCGATTTGACCAGGGATGGCAAAAGCGCCCCGATCATCTGGTTGTCAGCTAAACCCAGGAAGAGCAGAAGAAAGAGGTTGGCGATGACGAGCGAGTCCATAGGATTCAGGTGTCGGGTGCAGGAAACAAGGTGTCAGGTATCAGGTATCAGGTGCCAGAAGCGAAAATCGAAACTCGATGGATAGCTCGCGAGTTTCGAGTTTCGAATTTCGAGTTTCGTCTTATCCTGACACCTGACACCTGGCACCTGACACCTGTTATTCAAAGTGATGCAAGTCAAGCTTGATGGCCGCCTTGTCAGAAAAATCCATCACGCCGGCAGCGGCAATGCCGATGGCCACCACAATCGCATCGCTGATTTCGTGCTTGGTAGCGCCCAACTCTAAGGCCTTCTTGATATGTCCTTCCAAACAGCCCTCGCACTTCGCCATTAGGGAACAGCCAATGGCAATCAGTTCCTTGGTTTTCAAATCCAGTGCGGAGGAGGTGAAGTAACTTTCCTTGTAGAACGACATGTAAATTTTGCGAATCCGCGGCTCGATCATGCTCATCGAAACCGGGATATTTTTCTTGTTTTTGGGCCCATCATGCGCCATAGGGAATCCTCGCTCCTTGATTTTCTTGGACAAATAGAGACGCGTTTCGCTCCTTGAAACCCCGCAGCCCCTTTAGACCCTCCGTTAGAAGGCCTTCCTGCTTAGTCCCGAGCCCCGCCGGCCGGTTCGTCCTCCACCCAGGCACAGCCTTCTCATGAGGACACGGGCGCGGGCTCGACCGGCTCCGACGGACGAGTGGTGACCAATTCAGGGATCTCAAATCGGATCGCGGTTCCCTGCCCGGGCTGACTGTCGATCTTCAAAGAAAAATCCTGGCCGTAAACCACCTTGAGCCGCTCCCGCACGTTGCTAATGCCAATTCCGCTGTCGTAGACTTCCGTCCGCCTCTGTTCAGAAATGCCCACGCCATCATCGATGACCTCCACGATCAGGCGGCCGTGGCCACGCTGGGCTCGAAGAGTGATGATGCCGCCTTCGACCTTCGGTGCGATGCCATGGCGCAGGGCATTTTCCACCAGGGGTTGCAGAATCATGCTCGGCACCACCATGTCCAGAGTTTCGGGATCGATCTCCTTACGGATTTGCAACTTGTCGCGCCCGAATCGCACCACTTCAATGTCCAGGTAATCGTCGATAAAGTCCAGCTCCTGGTGGAGGGGGGCGAAGTGCACCTGGGCTTTCAACCGCCGGCGCAGGATGTTCGAGAGCTTCAGCAGCACCGTGCGCGCCATGTCGGGATCGAATCGAATCAGCGAGGAAATCGTGTTGAGAGTGTTGAAGAGAAAGTGGGGATTGATCTGGCTGATCAGCGCGTCCATGCGAGCCTGGAGCAGCACCTTTTCCTGCTCCACGAGCTTGCGCTCAATGCGCGTGGTGTTCCACATGCGAACCGGCAAGCCCACGCCAATCGGCGCGGCCAGGACAATCAGGACGCGGGTCCAGAAGTGCGGTGAACTCGGGTAAAACAACGTACCACCGGAAATGTGCCCCACCATCATGCGGCTGATTTCCAGGATGACACAAATGAGCCAAAAGAGGACTTGCCAGTCAAGCGCCGGATGCTTGAACTTTTGCCGGGCCGAACGCCATAGGCTCAAATCAATAAAGGGCGAGAATTTCCAAATCTCTTCTTTATCGGGACACACCCAGCGCGCCGTGCCGGCAGCCACCGCATAGAGCGTGGCCATGAGTGGCGCCAGAAGCTCGGGGCGATAATGCGGAATCAGCCAGCCCGGAGCGCTCTGCGCAAGAGCTGGAAATAATGACAATACCGCAACCCATAGGGCGATCAGCAGAATCGGCAGGTTGACAATTAAGGCCACCGCCAGGCCCACGATGGTTCCACCCAGCAAACCTGCCAGCACCGTCACTTCCAAGCTCAAATCGGCGATGGGATAGTTGGCCAACAAACGGGCCAATACACCCACCATGAAGGGCAGGCCCAGAAACACCGCAAACTGAATCTTTTGGCGAGGTCCGCGCTGTTCGATCAGCAGCAGACGACGAAACCTGCCGAAGCGCGCGATAAAACCCGCCAGTAGGGCCATGACCGCCAGCTTGATGAGCAGGTCAACGACCGTAAAAGTCACGGGATCATGCCCGGGAAGGTTCATGTTGATTAAGCTGATGGCTGGCAGATGAAAACTTACAGTTTTTCTAGTCGGCTGCGAATTGCCGGCTGCGAGCTGAGCTCTGCGCCGCCACCCACAAAGTGTACCACTTCCAAACGGTCGCTGGGCTGGATGATCGTCTCGGCCCAGGTGGATCTTGAAGCGATCTCACGATTGCGCTCCACCGCCACGCGATCCGCGGGCAGCTTCAACCAGTCGAGCAATGCGGCCAAGGTCAGGTTTTCGGGAACCTCGCGCAATTCTCCATTGAGATAGATATTCATTAAGGAGGGCTCCAGGTCAGGCGGGTCCCGCTGGTGGAGCGGCAGGTTTAATCTCACCGCCACGGATGCGCGCGATGATAAGGCGATGTTGATCTTCCAGGCGGCGCTTCAATTTCTCATCGCTGAAGTCGGGCGAATCCAGCAAGTCCTGGTAGGAACTCTTGAACTTGTGAATGACGGCGCCCCGCGTGTACACCGTGGTATCGATCCCCGCATCCTTCCGGGGTTCGGTCTGAATGTGATAAACCACGCCGTCGTGTTTGATGTCGGTATTGAACCCCATCACCATAGCATTTTCCCCGCGACCAGGAGATCCCCTGATCTGATAAAGATGTTACTGACTCCCTCCCCTCCAAGCAAGAAAAAACTTGACACTACTCGGACTCGCCCCGTATAGTTTCGAGTCCGGGGAAGACAAATCAAAGTCCTTCTAAGTGACTGTAATGGCTGGAGTTTACATCCCCATTCTCGTGCATCTTATACTCGTCGTGGCGCTTGCGGGCGGCATGCTGGGCTTGTCTTGGTGGGTGGGAGTGAAACGTCCCTCCAAGGAAAAACTCGCCCCCTATGAGTGCGGTATACCTCCTGTCGGCGATGCCCGCGGAATTTTTTCCGTCAGCTTTTACCTGATCGGCATGCTCTTCATCCTGTTCGAAGTGGAAGCCGTGTTCTTCTATCCTTGGGCGGTCGTTTTCAAAAGCCTGAAGTGGCCCGGCTTTATTGAAATGACGTTGTACATCGCCGTTTTGCTAGCGGGCTATATCTACATTTGGAAGAAAGGGGCTCTCGACTGGACCCGCTAGTGATCGGGTAATCGGATGATCGGGTGATCGGGTGAACAAGGGAAAAACAGATCTCCAGATCACCGGATCACCCGATGCCTTTGTTCACCCGATCACCGGATCACCGGATCACCCGATTCTATGGCCGCCAATCTTGAAACCAATCTGGCTCTCCACAAACTGCGGGAGTTTGACCCGGAGGCGGTGGAAGATGCGCGCCTTTTCCGCGACGAGGTGACCCTCTATATCCGTCCCGCCCAATTCCTTCGCACCTGCGAATTTCTGCGGGATGAGCCCGGCCTGAAGTTCAGTTTTCTCGCAGATGTCACGGCCTTGGACCTTTACCCCCAGGAACCGCGCTTTGAGGTGGTGTATCACCTGCTCTCGATTGAGACCACCCAGCGGCTGCGCCTGAAGGTTCGTGTGGAAGGTGAGAATCCGCGTTTTGTAACCGCCGTTTCCGTTTGGCCCGCGGCCAATGCGTTTGAGCGCGAGGTCTTCGATCTATTCGGAATTACCTTTGAGGGCCATCCCTTCCTTCGCCGCCTGCTGTTGCCGGAGGAATGGGAAGGCCACCCCTTGCGCAAAGATTATCCTACGGAGGGTTACCGCTAGATGCCGGTAACGCTGGAGAAAATCCCGGGCAAGGAAGATGCGGTCATCCTGAGCATGGGCCCGCAACATCCCTCTACGCACGGCGTGCTGCGCTTGGTGCTGGAGCTCGAAGGCGAAACCGTCCTGCGCGCCATTTACGATATCGGCTACTTGCACACGGGCTTCGAGAAATCCTTCGAAAGCAAGACTTACTCCCAGGGAATCACCCTCACCGACCGCATGGACTATCTCGCGCCGCTTTCGAACAATCTGGGATTCTGCCTGGCCGCGGAAAAGCTGCTCGGTTTGGAAATCCCGCCGCGGGCGCAGTGGATTCGCGTGCTGCTGACGGAATTGACACGCATCCAAAGCCACCTGGTGTGGCTGGGAACGCATGCCATCGACCTCGGCGCCATGTCCGTTTTCCTCTATTGCTTCCGTGAGCGCGAGGAGATCCTGCACATCTTTGAGGCCGTCTCCGGCCAGCGGATGATGACGAGCTATTTCCGCATCGGAGGGCTGGCGCTGGAGCCCCCGCTAGGCTGGCTGAAAGGCGTGGAAAAGTTTGCCAAGAGTTTTCCCGCCCGCATCGACGAATACGAAGCGCTGCTCACCCGGAACCCCATCTGGCTGCGCCGGACGCAGGGGATCGGGTATATTTCCGCGGAGGATGCCATCGCCTACGGCCTTTCGGGCCCCTCGCTGCGTGGCTCCGGCGTCGATTGGGACATCCGCAAGAAGGAACCTTATTCGAGCTACGAAAAATTTGATTTCAAAGTTGCGACTCGCCCGGAAGGCGACGTGTACGGACGTTACCTGGCTCGCGTCGAGGAAATGCGCCAGTCGCTGCGAATCGTGAATCAAGCCATGGAAGGCTTGCCGGAAGGGCCGGTCAAAGCCGACGCTCCGCACATCGTGCTGCCCGAACGCGAGAGCATGAAGACTTCCATCGAAGCGCTGATTTATCACTTTAAGATTGTTACGGAGGGATTCCATCCTCCGGTCGGAGAAGTCTATCAGGCCATTGAATCGCCGCGTGGCGAGCTGGGCTTCTACATGGTCAGCGACGGCTCGCCGAAACCCTTCCGCTGCCATGTGCGCGCGCCCTCGTTCGCGAATTTGCAGGTTTTGCCCAAATTGATCGAAGGGCGATTGATCGCCGATGTCGTGGCGTGCATCGGGACCATTGATATTGTTTTGGGAGAAGTGGATCGATAAGAAGGATTGTGGATAAAGCGCGAAAGAACGAGGTTGGACGGCATTGGGCAAAGGTTGAAGGACTGCCTTTAACCTTCATCCCTTGAACTTCGGACTTTTTGACCATGCTTTCAGAATCATTGTTAAAGAAATTCGACAAGCTCATCGCTCGCTATCCGCTGAAGCGCTCGGCCATGGTTCCTTTGCTCATGTATGCTCAGGATGAAGTCGGGCACGTAAGCGAGGAGGTTATTGCCGAGGTGGCGAGGCGCGTGGATGTGCGTCCCATCGAGGTCGTCGAGGTTGTAGGCTTCTACTCGATGCTCCACCGCCAGCCCGTGGGCAAGTACCATGTTCAGGTCTGCACCAACATCTCCTGTATGTTGCGCGGGGCCGACGAAATCTTTGAGCACTGCTGCAAAAAGCTGGGAATCAAGCACAAACAGACGACGCCCGACGGCCTGTTTTCGTTGGAAGAAGTCGAATGCCTGGGAGCCTGCTGCGGCGCACCTTCCATGCAAGTCAATTACGACTTCTACGAAAACCTGACTCCGGAAAAGATCGACGCACTAATCGATGATTTGAGAAAGAAAGAGCCGCGATCCAAGATGTAAGGACGAAGATCGAAAGTCGAAAGTCGGAAGATGTACCCTGGACTTCGAGTTTCGAATTTCGAGTTTCGAATTTCGAGTTTCGAGTTTCGAATATGTCTGGCTACAACAACCCGATGGGCAATAGCCCCCTGGAAGTGAAGGTCATCAGCAAGCGTTTCGGCTTGCCCAACTCCCCTTCCCTGGGCGTCTATGTGCAACACGAAGGGTATCAGGCTTTGAAAAAAGCCCTGGGCATGAAGCCCGAAGACGTCATCAACGAGGTGAAAAATTCCGGCCTGCGGGGACGCGGCGGTGCGGGTTTTAACACGGGCATGAAGTGGAGCTTTGTCCCCAAGCAGTCGGCCAAGCCCAAGTACGTTGTGTGCAACGCCGATGAGAGCGAGCCCGGCACCTGCAAGGATCGCCCGTTGATGGAATATGACCCGCATCAGCTTATTGAAGGCATCATCATCGCCGGCTATGCTATCCAGTCTCATCAGGGATTTATCTACATCCGTGGCGAGTATCGCTACCTGCTTGACATCGTCGACCGGGCGCTCGCGGAGGCTTACGCGGGCGGCTACCTGGGCAAAAACCTTCAGGGCTCCGGCTTCGATTTCGAACTTTGCACGCACACGGGGGCAGGCGCCTATGAGTGCGGCGAAGAAACCGCGCTGCTGAATTCACTCGAAGGCCTGCGGGGTTACCCTCGCATCAAACCGCCCTTCCCCGCCGTAGTGGGACTGTACGGTGGGCCGACCGTCATCAACAATGTGGAAACGCTTTGCAATGTTCCTCACATCCTCCTGAACGGAGCGGACTGGTACTCCCGATTGGGCTCGCCCAAGAACGGAGGCACGCGCCTCTTCTGCTTGAGCGGCCACATCAACCGCCCCGGCGTCTACGAATTGCCCATGGGCTTCCCGTTGCGCCGGATGATTGAAGAAATCGGCGGGGGCGTGCCGGGCGGCAAGAAACTCAAAGCGGTGATCCCGGGGGGCTCGTCGTGCCCGGTGCTAACGGCAGAGGAAATTGACGTCGCCATGGATTACGACTCGGTGGCCAAGATCGGCTCCATGTTGGGCTCCGGCGGCGTCATCGTCCTGGACGAGGACACCTGTATGGTGAAAGCCGCGGGCCGCATCATGCGGTTCTACGCGCACGAATCCTGTGGCTGGTGCATTCCCTGCCGCGAAGGGACGTCCTGGCTGAAGCACTTATTGGACCGCTTCGATGCGGGTGGAGCGCTTCCCGACGATTCCGACACGGCGCTGGACGTTTCTTACAATATCCTGGGCAAAACGCTGTGCCCCCTCGGGGACGCCGCGGCCATGCCGACTATCAGCATCCTGAAAAAATTCCGGCACGAATTCGAAGAGCATCTCAAACTCGGGTACTGCCCTTATGAGAAAAAGGCGGTGAGCGTCGCATGAAAGAGCAGACGCACGATTCGCGGTTCGTCATCCTGGACTTGCCCCCCAAGGAGGAAAACCTCCAAGTCCCGGGCCCGTACACCCGCAGCCCGAGCCTTTCCCCGCGCGTCAATCCCGCCGCCAAACCTGTGACCCTGACGATCAACGGCGCAGAAGTGAAGGTTCCGACGGGGACGCTGGTGATTGAAGCGGCCAAGCAAGCGGGCATTGAGATTCCGTCGTATTGCTATTATCCCGGCCTTACGCTCCAGGGCGCCTGCCGCATGTGCTTGGTGGCGATTGAGAAGATGCCCAAACTCCAGACCGCCTGCACGACGATCGTGACCAACGGCATGGTGGTTCACACCGAGACCGAGGAAGTGAGGAACGCCCGCAAGGCCATGCTGGAGTTCCTCCTCACCAATCACCCCCTCGATTGCCCCGTCTGCGACAAGGGGGGCGAGTGCGAACTTCAGGACGCCGTGTTCCGCTACGGCGCGGCGGAGTCGCGCTTCATGGAATCCAAGCTCCACCATGATGAGCGCCAGTTTTCCAATTTGGTTTATTACGATTGGCCGCGCTGCATCCTCTGTTACCGCTGCGTGCGCGTTTGCGACGAAGGCTTGGATGTGAATGCTTACGGCATTGGCTTCCGGGGCGCGCACAGTGAGATCATTCCCAACCAGGGTGAGAAGCTGGAATGCGAAGAGTGCGGCATGTGCATCGACATTTGCCCGGTCGGTGCGCTCACCAGCGGCACCTATCGCTACAAAACACGCCCCTGGGAATTAACTTACACGGGCACCATCTGCAACCACTGCGCCGATGGGTGCAAAACCACACTGGCGGTTCGCAACAACGCGATCATTCGCGCCAACAACCGCGACCACTCCGGCTTCAATGGGGAGTTTCTGTGCGTCAAAGGCCGGTTTGGCTGGGACTTCGTGAACCATGAGCAGCGCCTGGCCGCACCGCTCATCCGGAAGAATGGCCAGCAGGAAACCGGTACATGGGAGGAAGCCCTGCGTGTGGCAGTTGAACGCCTCACCGGCATCTTGAAGGAGCACGGGCCGGCGTCAATCGCCGTGATCGGTTCCAATCGCACCACCAACGAGGAGAACTATCTGCTCGGCCGGTTTGCGCGGACGGTGCTCGGAACGAATAACCTCGACCACCATCGCACCGCCGACTTCCCTTCTCTAGTGGGCGCCTTAACCGCCGCCCAAGCCGGCGGCCGCTATGCAACCATCGAGGACATTGGCGAGGCGTCAAGCATTCTCGTGGTCGGCAACGACCCCACCCACCAACACCCTCTGATTGCTTATCAGATCCGGCAGGCGGTTCGTCACCATGATGCGCACCTGTACTTGCTGAATAGCCAAGAAATCAAGTTGCAACGGCAGGCAAAGCGAAACGTCACCGTCCCGGCAGGGGGAGAAGCTGAGGCGATTCGCATCCTGGCGGGGAAACCATCGCCGGCATCGGGTCAGGGAGCTGCCAACTCCGACGAACTGGCATCTTTAAGCGAAAACCTGCGCAAGGAATCCGGCACCATCATCATTTTCGGGGACGAGATTCGCGGCAAAGATGTGGCGAACCTGGTGAACTGGGGACTGACGCTTCCCGGCGACACGCGTTTCGTGGCGCTTGGCGACTATGCCAATTCCCGCGGCGCCGCGGACATGGGGTTGTTGCCCGACGTGCTGCCCGGCTATGAGTCGATTTCCGACCCCGCATGTCGCGCCCATTTGGAATCCGCCTGGCAAGCTAAAATCCCCACAGCTCCGGGCCGCAATATCCGCTCGATTCTGCAAGGTGTTGAGTCCGGCGAGATCAAGGCACTGCTGGTGTTTGGCTCCAATCCCGCCAAGACGTTTCCCGCCGCCAAAGAACATCTGGGCAAGCTCGCTTTCTTGATGGTGGCGGAGTTGTTCCCGACGGAAACCGCGCGGTCCGCCCACGTGGTTTTGCCCGCCACCAGCTTCGCGGAAAAAACCGGGACGGTCACGAACACTTGCGGGCAGGTGCAGATCCTGAAGAAAACCATGCGCAAGGCGGGAACCCGCAGCGACCTGGAAATTCTGCTGGCACTGGCGAGATTGCTGGGCCGTGCGTGGAGCTACCACTCCGCTGACGACGTACTCCGGGAAATCATTGCGCGCGTACCGGGCTACGCGATCGCCCTGCCCAGCCTGCTGGTGGGCCGCGCCGTGCCGACGCAGCCGGCCGGCACGCCTCCTGAGCTTGCCAGCAACGATTTGATTTTTTCATCCCGAGATTCGCTCTTCACATCAGGGACAGTTAGCCGGTATAGTTGGGCGCTGAATTCAGTGGACGAAGCCAAGAAACCTCATGGGCACATTTTCTAACATGGCCATTTTGGTCATCATCGCCGTCGTAAAGATAGCGGTTGTCCTCACGGTCTTGCTGACCGTCATCGCCTATGTGACGTGGCTGGAGCGCAAAGTGGTGGCACACATCCAGGCGCGATGGGGGCCTTATCTGGTGGGCCCGCACGGATTGCTGCAACCCGTGGCCGACGGCGCGAAGTTCATTCTCAAAGAAGAAATTGTGCCGGCGGAAGCCGATAAGGTCATCTATTGGCTGGCGCCCTTCCTGGGATTTGTGCTCGCGCTCCTCTCCATTGCCGTCATCCCTTTTGGCGAAGGCTTCACCATCCGCGGCCATCCGATCCAATTTCAAATAACCGATCTGAATGTCGGCCTGCTCTTTGTCTTCGCCGTTACTTCCCTGGGCGTATACAGTATTGCCCTCGCCGGATGGTCCTCGAACAGCAAGTATCCGCTCTTTGGTGGGCTGCGATCGTCCGCGCAGATGATCAGTTACGAACTATCGCTTGGGCTGGCGGTGATTGGCACACTCATGATGGCCGGCACGCTAAGCCTGCGTGGGATCGTCGACCACCAAAGCGGGTTCTGGCATATTGCCGGCGTCAACACGTGGGTGCCGCATTGGTATATCTTTGCCCAGCCGATCGGCTTTTTCGTTTATTTTACCTCGGCGATTGCCGAAACCAATCGCGTGCCGTTTGACCTGCCCGAAGGCGAAACGGAGTTGGTGGGCGGATACCATACCGAATACAGCAGCATGAAATTCGCCATGTTCTTCATGTCGGAGTACGCCAACATGGTGACGGTCTCCTGCCTTGCCACTCTGCTTTTCTTTGGCGGCTGGCACGGTCCGGTGTTTGGACCCAGGATCGTGCAGATTTTTCTTCCGGTCTTTTGGTTCTGCCTGAAGGTATTTTGTTTTCTGTTCTTCTATATCTGGATGCGTGGAACGCTCCCGCGCTTCCGGTACGATCAGCTCATGTCCCTGGGCTGGAAATTCCTGCTGCCCCTGGGCCTGCTGAACATTGTGGTGACGGGTTTCCTGATTGCCTGGCGCGGGTGAAGAAAGGAATCAGGAGTCAGAATCCAGGATGTAGAAATTAGAATTTAGGAGCCAGAAGCCATGATGAGAAGGCAGAAACTATGAGGAAGCGGGTTTATTCTGACTTCTGACTCCTGACTCCTGACTTCCCAAGAATATGACGATTCTTTTTTACATCTTCGCCGCCTTAACCGTTCTGGCTGCGCTGAATATGGTGCTGCAACGCACTCCAGTGTACAGCGCGCTTTCCTTGATTGTGGTGCTCTGCTCGCTGGCGGTGGTGTATTTGCTGTTGGGCGCGGATTTCATGGCGGTCCTTCAGGTCATCATTTACGCCGGCGCCATTATGGTGTTATTCGTCTTCGTCATCATGCTTCTCAACGCCGGGCACGAGGTTCCGAGCCATCGAAGCCGTTTGGTCAAATGGCTCGGCGCACCCCTCATTGGCGCTCTCTTGGTGGAAATGTTGATGGCGATCTGGGACCAGTTTCCCGCCACTTCCGCGGCTCCACCAGCGCACCTCGACGGGAGTCCGGCGGCGATTGGCCACCTGCTTTTCCAAAATTATGTATTGCCCTTCGAGGTGACTTCCATCTTGATTCTGGTGGCAGTGCTCGGCGCGGTGGTCTTAGCGAAGAAGCAATTCTAGAAGGCAGGAGTTAGAAGTTAGAATCCGGAGTTGACCAGCCCCTCGAGCGCCCCTCCCTGGTATTAGGGATCGGTTGGGTTCGAGTCTCCTCGCTCCTAACCTCTGGCTTCTGACTACTGAGGATGAACATGGTTCCGCTCTCACATTACCTGGCGCTCAGTGTCATTCTCTTTATCATTGGCGCCGCCGGATTCATCTTCCGGCGCAATATCATTACCGTTTTCATGTGCATCGAATTGATGCTCAACGCGGTCAATCTGGCGTTCATGGCTTTTTCGCGATTCCTCGGGAATCTGGATGGCCAGATCTTTGTGTTCTTTGTCATTGTGGTGGCTGCCGCCGAAGCGGCCGTGGGACTGGCCGTTATCATTGCGCTGCACCGCAATCGTGAGTCGCTCAATATCGAAGATGTCGACTCGATGAAGATGTAGGGGCGCACCTTGGGCCCAGGCGTCCGGGCCGGATGGCCTGAATGAGGCCCGGCGGACGCGACGTTTCACACGATACTTTCATGAAACTGGAAATCCTACTCCTCCTCATGGTGTTGCCCCCGCTTGCGGGCGCGGCCCTCAATGGCATCTTGGGTCGGCGCTTTTCACAGGCCACTGTCTCCCTCATCGGCTGCGGTGCGGCGGGGCTTTCCATGGTTTTCGCACTTCTTTCGGCATGGGTATATTCGCAGTTACCGGGACTACCAGAACCTTTCTTCCACCCTTACTTCACCTGGATTCAAGCTGGTACGTTGCATGCGGAGTATGCTTTCTACTACGACCGGCTGACTTTGGTCATGACCCTCACGGTCACGGTTGTCGCTTTCCTGATTCACCTTTACTCGCGCGGGTACATGGAGCATGAAGGCGGTTACTACCGCTTCTTCACCTACATGAATCTCTTCCTCTTCATGATGCTCACGCTCGTTACGGCCGCCAACTATCCCCTGATGTTCGTCGGCTGGGAAGGCGTGGGACTCTGCTCCTACCTGCTCATTGGTTTTTACTTTAAAAGGAAATCTGCATCTGATGCGGGCAAGAAAGCCTTCATCGTCACGCGCATCGGCGACGCGGGCTTTACGGTGGGCGTGGCTTTGCTGTTCTGGACTTTTCATTCGCTGGATTTTCAGACCGTCTTTGATCGCGTTGCCGCTTTGCGCCAAGGCCAATTCGAAAGTGAGCTGATGGCCGCCGGTCTTCTCCTCTTCCTGGGCGCAGTCGGCAAATCCGCACAGCTTCCCCTTTACGTATGGCTCCCCGATGCGATGGAAGGTCCTACGCCGGTGAGCGCCTTAATCCACGCCGCCACGATGGTGACGGCGGGCGTCTATCTGGTGGCAAGGTCGAGCATCATTTACGCGCATGCTCCCTCCGCACTGGCGGTGGTGGGCGCGGTCGGTTGCCTGACGGCTTTCTATGCGGCCACCATCGCGCTCACGCAAAACGACCTGAAGCGGATGCTCGCTTACTCCACCATCAGCCAGCTCGGATACATGTTTCTGGGCTGTGGCGCCGGGGTTTTTGCGGCGGGCATTTTTCATCTCATGACCCATGCCTTTTTTAAGTCGCTGCTCTTCCTGGCAGCCGGCAGCGTGATGCATGCCATGGGCGGCGAACTCGACATGCGCAAGATGGGCGGGCTACGTCACAAGTTGAAGATCACCCATGCGACGTTCCTGATCGCGACGTTGGCGATCAGTGGCGTGCCCATGTTCTCCGGCTTTTTCAGCAAGGACGAAATCCTGGCCGGAGCATATGAGAGTTGGGTCGGGCGGCCGTGGCTGTACTGGCTCGGAACCGCGACTGCCGGCCTCACGGCTTTCTACATGTTTCGTAGCGTTTGTCTGACGTTCTGGGGAAAATCGAGGGTCGATCCCGGAACTGAGCACCATCTGCACGAGAGCGGTTCCAAGATGACGGTGCCATTGATTGTGCTCGCGTTCTTTTCCGTTGTCGCGGGGTACGTGAGCTGGCCGCGGGCCTGGCACGGCAGCGAGGCGTTCGACAGGTTCCTCGAGCCGGTTTTCGCTCCCGCTACCAAGGCACTGTTGGAGACTCCATACTCTCATCCTGTCAGCCTGGGTCCCGGAGCGCTGATGGGATTCTCGATTCTCGCTGCCGCGATCGGCATCGGGATAGCCCTCTGGTGGTATCTAAAGTCCACGGAAATTCCCGACCAGTTGGCGGAGAGGTACGCGGAGGTCTACACAATCCTTACGCACAAATATTACGTGGACGAGTTTTATAACTGGCTCATCGTGCGCCCGCTGTGCATCGTTTCCGAAAAGTTTCTCTGGAGGGTTGTGGACGTTGAGGTCATCGACCATATCATGGTGGATGGCACCGGCGAAGAAACCGCCAGAGTGGGGGACTTTTTACGGCGGATCCAATCCGGCAACATTCCCAGTTATGCCGCATGGGTCCTGTTGGGCGGAGTTTTGTGGCTATTGTACATTTTCACGGCCCACGCATAGTCCCCTTGGGGGTGGCCTTTCCCCCCGCTTGAGGTCGTAATTGCAGCATCGATAGAAAACATCTATGTCCTGGTTCACTGCGCATTCTCTCACGACCGTGATCTTTCTCCCCCTTCTGGGCGCGGTGGTCATTGCCTTCCTCGGGCGCGAGCGGACATCCTCCATCCGCTGGGTGGCGCTCCTCTTTTCCCTCCTCACATTCCTGATAACCGTTCACCTCTATCTTCGCTTTGACCCCCAGCGCCGGGGAATGCAATTCCCGGAGATGAGTACCTGGATGGTTATACCCCCCGTCAATTACCATCTGGGAGTCGACGGCCTCAGCCTGCTCATGATCCTGCTCACCGGTTTCTTGACCCCACTCTCGGTGCTGGTTTCCTGGAAGAGCATCACGCATCGGGCGAATGAGTTCTTCATCCTCCTGCTGGCTCTGGAAACGGGAATGATGGGAGTGTTTGCCTCACTCGATCTGGTCCTCTTCTTCCTGTTTTGGGAAGTGATGCTCATCCCCATGTATTTCCTGATTGGCATCTGGGGCCACGAGCGCCGGGTGTACGCTGCGATCAAGTTTGTCCTTTTCACCATGGTCGGATCGGCCTTGATGCTCACCGGAATCATCTACCTCTACAACCTCACGGGCAGCTTTGATTTGCCGCGAGTCCTGGATCACCTGGTAACGATTTCCGCGCTCTCTCCGCAAGCGGAACGCTGGCTCTTTCTGGCGTTCTTCATAGCCTTTGCCATCAAGGTTCCCCTTTTTCCCTTTCATACCTGGCTGCCCGATGCGCACGTTGAAGCGCCCACGGCGGGCTCTGTTATCCTGGCGGGAGTTCTCCTTAAAATGGGGACGTACGGTATGCTGCGCTTCTGTCTGCCGCTTTTCCCCGATGCGTCGCGGGAATTTGCCCCCATCATTTGCGTCCTGGCCATCGTAGGGATTATTTATGGTGCGCTCGTCGCCATGGTACAGCCCGACTTGAAGAAACTCGTGGCTTATTCCTCGGTCGCCCATTTGGGATTTTGTGTGTTGGGGATTTTCGTGTTCCGGCCGGAAGCCATTGAAGGCGCCATCTATCAAATGTTCAGCCACGGGGTTTCAACAGGAGCTCTCTTCATGCTGGTGGGGATGCTTTACGAGCGGCGCCACACCCGCCTGATCAGCGAGTTTGGAGGCCTGGCCACTTCCGTGCCCGTCTATAGCACCTTCTTCCTGATTGTAGCGTTATCCTCTCTGGGCCTTCCCCTCCTGAATGGATTTGTAGGAGAGTTTCTGATTATCGTTGGTTCTTACTATAGCCACGCTGCTTACACCGCCTTCGCCGCGACCGGCGTGGTGTTGGCTGCGGTCTATCTGCTGTGGGCATATCAGCGCGTGTTTTACGGTGAAATTACCAACGAAAAGAACCGCGCCCTGCCGGATTGCGATTTTCGCGAGAAGTTGATCCTGGCCATCATGGTCGTCGTAATCATCGCCATGGGAGTTTATCCCCAGCCCTTCTTGCGGCGCATGGACCATGGTGTAAACTCCATCATGTTTCGCCTCGACAGGCACTCCATGCTCATAACCGATCGTGCGACCCCCCTCGGTCCTGCGAGTGCTGGAGCCGGGAGCCGGAAATTGAGATTTGAGGTGCTTTACCCAATTTCCCACTCCCCACTCCCTACGCCCAACCCCTTACTGCTTACTACCCGCTGCGTACTGCCTACTGCCTCTGCGGGGGGTGGCCGATGATCACTCTCCAACCGGTCGACATGATGCGGATTCTTCCGGAAATCGTTCTCTCCGTCTTCGCGGTGATCATTATGGTGCTGGAGCCGTTTGTCAGCGCCGTCAACAAGAAACTGCTGGGCTGGATGGCCCTGCTGGGAGTTCTCGCCGCAGGCGCCGCCACCGCCCGGCTTTCTATCTACCCTTGGCCGGGAATGGGACCTGCCTTCGGCGGAGCTGTTGCCGCCGACGAATTCGGCTTCTATTTCATCTATTTGTTCTTGCTCGTGGCCGCGCTGGTGATTATGGGCTCCATGGATTATCTGGAACGCGACCACGCCCAACACGGAGAGTTCTATGCCCTGTTGCTGATGGGAACGGTGGGGATGTGCTTTATGGCGGCCTCCACGGATCTCATCATGATTTTCCTGGGGCTGGAGATTTCCTCCATCGCCACTTACATCCTGGCAGGCTACCGGCGGGCCGACCGACTTTCAAACGAAGCCTCGCTGAAGTATTTCCTGCTGGGATCGTTTGCCACCGCATTTTTGCTGTATGGAATTGCTTTCGTGTACGGTCTGACGGGAACCACCAACCTCCTGGGAGCCAGCAGGCAATTCGGCGATCCTGCGCAATGGACGACGTTGGCGCAGGTCGCCTTGGTCCTGATATTTGTGGGCTTGGCCTTCAAGCTTTCCACCGCTCCCTTCCAAATCTGGGCGCCCGACGTGTATCAGGGCGCGCCGGCGCCGGTCACCGCATTTCTTTCCGTGGGCCCCAAAGCCGCGGCATTTGCCGTCCTTCTCCGGGTTTTCCTGGGAAGCTTCTCTTCGGGGGACGCCGTCAGCTTCCGGATTCTCTGGATCTCCGCGGCCCTCACCATGTGCGTGGGCAACCTGGGGGCGCTGTGGCAGACCAACGTCAAACGGCTGCTCGCTTACTCATCCATCGCTCACGCGGGTTATGTGCTGGTAGGAGTGACAGCGGGGGGCTCACGCGGAATATCCGGTGTCTTGTATTATCTGGTGGCCTACGCCCTGATGAATGTTGGAGCTTTCCTTTTGATTGCGCATTTAGCCGGCGCGGGCGAACGGCTTGTCGAGATTGAGGATTACAAAGGGCTGGCCTTTGAACGGCCGGCCGTGGCCGCATGCCTTACCGTATTTTTCTTGTCGCTCGCAGGATTTCCCACCACCGCGGGCTTCCTGGGAAAGTTCTACCTTTTCCGGGCAGCCATCCACTCGCACTTGATTGGCCTCACAATTCTGGCCCTGCTGAACAGTGTGGTTTCGATCTATTACTACTTTAAGATCCTTGTCGCAATGTATATGCACGAGGGGAGGACCGAAACTGCTGAGGTCGTCTTGCCTTGGCCGGTGCGCGCCGCCCTAGCCGTCAGCATCCTGGGCATCTTCTTTCTCGGTCTCGCGCCGAACGGTTTCATCGGCCTCAGTACCCTGGCCACGATGCCCCTGCTCAAGTGAACCAAGAATGCAAAGGGGAGGCCGAAGCCTCCCCTCCGTCCGAGCTGGCGCAGATTTAGACTACCTTCAAGAAAATGATCGCCAGGGTGTACAGCGCCAGTGACTCAATGAAAATGAGCGCCAGGAGCAGGGCAAGTTGGATTCCTGGCCGGGCGCCTGGATTGCGTGCCAGACCTTCACAGGCCGCTGCTGCGGCTCTCCCTTGCGCAAACCCGCAGCCTGCCGAGGCGATTGCCATGGCAAAGCCGGAAGTCAAGGCGACCCAATTCACCGTGCTGCTGGCTGCTGTCGCCCCCGCTCCCTGTGCGAAGGCTGGCGCCGCCAGAAGCAAGCCGGCAATCCCCACTAACCACATTAGTACGCTTCGTTTCATCTACTCCTCCTCTAGCCCTGGCCCCAAGGGAGCTGTGGCTATGATGAATTCCGCCAGGAGGTGGTTTCCTGCCACCCCTCGTGCAGGCAGGACTCACACTGGCGGTGCTTTCAACACAGGCGCGCCGTTGCCAGCGCCCCTCGCGCGGAAACTCCTAATGCTCCTCCGAAACCGCAAAGCTGATGTATACAGCCGGCAGGAGCATAAAAACGTAAGCCTGCATAAACGAGACAAACACATGCAAGCCCATAAAAAGTGCAGGGACCAAAATCGGCACCAGCCCGGTGAAAATTCCTTCCAGGATGCCGCCCACCAGCATGTTTGCCCACAGACGAGCTGTCAAGGACAATAGCCGAAAGAAGTTACTAAAAATCTCGATGGGCAACATCAAGGGCGCGATAAAAATCATTGGGCCGCAAAGATGCTTCAAATACCCGAGCGGACCGTGCTTGCGAACCCCTTGAAAGTTGTAGTATACAAACGCCACGAGCGCACACCCCAGAGTCACCGGGACGCTGGCAGTAGGGGTCTCCAAGGTGGGAACCAGTCCGAGTAGATTGCTAAGAAGAACGAACACGCCGAGGGTTCCCACAATGGCAATGTAGCGCTCTGAGCCGTGGCCGATGAGGTCGTTGGTTAAATCCCGCGTGAATTCAACCACGACTTCCATCGCATGCTGGAACTTGCCGGGATGCTCAACGGAAAGCTGGCGGCGAAGCATAAACGCCCCCACCAAAATGACCAGAACTACCAGAATCTCCATCGCGACGTAGTTCGGAATGGGGTGCGCGGTGTCGGTGGGGGGCAGGCCCAAGCTGGTGAGAAGGGCCGCCACTGGCACGCCCAGGATTTTATTCAGTATTGCCGTGAACCAAAGTTCATGTTCCATAGTAATGATGTGATGGAATGAGCCGCCGCATCAGGCTCGAATCTTCAAGCCGTCGCGGATCAGAGCCACCGACTCAATCAGAACACCTCCAAGCGGCACGAAAAGCCCGGCCAGAATTGCCTGAAAGGGAAGCCACCCCGTTTTATAGAAGAAATAAACAGCCGCAAATGCCAGCGGATATCGGACCAATATTTTTGCGAGTACCCCCGCCGGTGGGCGTGCTTGCCCCCCTGACATCAAGGCTTCAACGGCTTGGTGAAGCCAGAGGTAACTGAGAATGGCAAGTCCCGAGCCGACGGCAAATCCTGCTCCGAAATACACATGAGTGGACAGCAAGGTGCCGAGCGTCCCCGCACCGGCCAGAGCGAGCATCCAGCGGGGCAGCCGCGCTTCAACTTGCGCCAGATCCGTTGTTGGGTTCGTCTGGGTCATTTCGTTTTTCTGCTTTCGTCAGTATCCGCAGAACTTCCATCACTCCAGCCACCGCACCCACCAAGCACAGGATGAGCGCGAAGAGCGGTGACGTATGCAGCCATCGATCCAGAAGCCAGCCCAGCCCAAACCCGCCCACCGCGCAGGCAGGCAGTATGAAGCCCAGGCTGGAATAAAAGCCAACTTGCGCCCACAGACTCATTGGCTTGCCCGGAGTCTTGGGCACAGTTCCCCCTTATGAGAAAAACGGCCGCACGGCCTCGCTCGCAATAGAAATGATCGGCTGAGGATAGATCCCGATCGCCAAAGTCATCGCCAGCGTCACTCCCAGCGCCACCCGCAGGGCGAAACTAGTGGCGAGAGGCACCTCCTCGAGCGGCCTCTTCATAAACATGACGACCACAATCCGGAAATAATAGTATAGCGCCACAACGGAATAGACAACCCCGAGCACTGCCAGATAATAATGCCCTGTTTCGATGAGCGAGAGGAAGACCCAATACTTGCCGATAAAGCCCGCCGTGGGGGGGATTCCGGCCAAGGAGAGAAGGAAAATGAGCATCAGGAGAGCCAATGCTGGCGCGCGCGACATCAGGCCGGTGAGGTCATCGATTTCATCGCCAATGATATTCTCTCTCCGCATGATGATGATAACCGCAAAGGCCCCAAGGTTCATGAAAGCGTAAACAATCAGATAGATAACGATCGCCCTAACCCCATCCTCGTTTCCGTTTCCATCAGCGGCTGCCACCAGCCCCAGCAACAGGTAACCCACGTGTGAGATCGTGGAGTAACCGAAGAACCTCTTGATGTTGGATTGGGTAATGGCCGCGAGATTGCCCAAAGTCATGGTGGCAATGGCCACGCCGATGGTCAAAGCCTGCCACTCCACGTGCAGGGGCCATAGTCCCTTAAACAGAATCCGGATGATAAACGCGAAGGAGGCAACCTTCGGCGCCACAGAGATAAAAGCGGTAATGGAGGTTGGCGCGCCTTCGTAAGCATCGGGAGTCCACTGGTGGAAGGGCACCGCGGCAATCTTGAAGTACATTCCAGCAAGTAAGGTGATGAGAGCAACCCAGGATAGCGGGTCGGTTGGCGACCGGTCCCGGAGGCGTTCGGCGATGATGCTCAATTTTGTCGAGCCGCCGATTCCGTACAGCAGCGACATGCCATAAAGAAGCAGGCCGGAGGAGAAAGCACCGAGCAGGAAGAATTTCACCGCCGCTTCATTGGATCGCCGGCTCCCCCTCAGGAATCCGGTCAGCACATACTCGCAAAGGGCCATCAATTCCAAGGCAATGAATAGAACGATCAGGTCGACGCCGGACACCATAAACATCATCCCCACGGCGGCGAACAGTAGCAAGGCGTAATACTCGCCCACGTTCGCTTCCTCAATCTCCAGGTATTTCACCGAGAGGAGAACGATGAGGGCAGTAGCCAGCAGGATGATTGATTTGGCGACAAGGGCGAAAGAGTCGAAGGCAAAAGTCCCGCCAAATCCGAAATAGCCAGGTTGACCGAAGCGGAAATGCCAGAAGATGCCGATTTGCAAAAGGGCAAAACCCAGCCCAATGAGGGCCAGCACGGCGTTGAGATACTTGTCGCGCTTATCCAGCAGGAAATCAAACAGGAGAACGGCCAAGCCGAACATGGTCAGAAGGATCTCCGGTTTGATGGCCTGATAATCCAGCGGATTGAAAAACGCATTCCCCATTAACGGCTCGCTCCTCCCGCAATGACGGAGGCCCTAAGACTGGCGGGCGGGCGTGCAGGCAAAGCCGGCGCCCCCTTCGCCGCTTGCGGCGCCTTGAAGAAATCGGGATTCAACTGATTGACAATGGCATTGACAGGTTTATCCAGCACGTCGAAGAAGGGCTTGGGGTATACCCCGATCCAAAACGCCCAGATGATCAAAGGAACCAGCGTCATGATTTCCCGGAGGCTCAAATCCTTCAGGACCTGGTTCTTGGGATTGTCGCAGGGGCCAAACATGGTCCGCTGGTAGAGCCAAAGCATGTACGCGGCGCCCAGGACAATCCCCGTCACAGCCCACGCGGCCCAATGCCAATTCGCCTCGAATGCGCCTTGCAGAATCGTGAACTCACCGATAAAGCCATTGAGAAGCGGCAAGCCAATCGAGGAGAGCATCACGATCATAAAGAGGGTCGCATAGACGGGCATGACGTTGGAAAGCCCGCCCAGTTCTTTGATCTCGCGCGTGTGGCGGCGCTCGTAAATCAGCCCGACGATCAAGAAGAGCGCCCCGGTGGAAATACCGTGGTTGATCTGTTGAATCACACTTCCCTGCAAGCCGTGCGGGTTCAAAGCGAAAATCCCCAGAGTGCAGAATCCCAGGTGGCTCACTGAGGAATAGGCGATTAGCTTTTTCATATCCCGCTGCATCAGAGAGACCAACGCCCCGTAAATAATGGCGACGAGCGACAGCCAGACCATAACCTTTACCACCGTCGGATTGGTGCTGGCTTCGGGCAGCAGGGGCAGCGAGAAACGCAGGAAGCCGTATGTGCCCATTTTCAACAAAACGCCCGCCAGGATCACCGAGCCCGCCGTGGGCGCCTCAACGTGAGCATCAGGCAACCAGGTGTGGAAGGGGACCATCGGCACTTTGATGGCGAAACCGATGGCGAAGGCAATGAAGACCCAAACCTGCATTTGCAACGGCCAGGAATGCGAGTGCTTCATCAGCTCAGTGAGGTCGAACGTATGCCTGCCATCGGGCAACGTATAGTTGAGGTAAAGCGTCAGGATTCCCAGCAGCATCAGGACGGAGCCGACCAAGGTAAAGAGAAAGAACTTGATGGCGGCATAAAGCTTGCGCGGGCCACCCCAAACTCCAATGATAAAGTACATCGGAACCAGCATGACTTCCCAGAAAACGTAGAAGAGGAAGAAATCGAGCGACATAAAAACGCCGAGCATCCCCGCCTGGAGCAGAAGGAACATGGCGTAGTATTCCTTCACGCGCTCTTGGATCCCTGTCCAAGATGAGAGGACGGCAAGAAAACCCAGCACCGTGGTCAGCATAATCAGCAGAAAGCTGATGCCATCAATCCCCAGATGGTACTGCGCGCCGATGGAAGGAATCCAAGCGTACTGCTCAACGAATTTGAACGGCTTGAGCGGGGTCTCACTCGCGAACCAGAAGACGAGGGGCAACGAAGCGAGGAAGTCCACGAACATTACGACGTTCCCCCACCACCGAATCGCCTGCTTGTTCTCCCCGGGGATGAGGAAGAGCGGAATCATCCCCGCCACCGGGATAAATAGGATGATGCTCAGAATATGGTCATGAAAGAACGCCATCGTTGACCTCGAAAAAGCAGTTCACATCAAAAACAACCAGGCAAAAAACGCTCGAAAAGAAATCAGGTAATAGACCATGAAGATCAAAACGCCCATGGTGATGAACCAGGCATAATTCTGCACCAAGCCTGTTTGCACGACCCGGGCCGGCCAACTCATGATTTTCACAAGAAACGCCATGACATTCACCAGGCCGTCGACGACCCAGGAATCCCACAGGCGCGAGAGTTCCCCGGACATTCGCGTGGTCCAGCCCACGCCGTTGACGGTGCCATCCACCACCCCCAGGTCAAATGCGGCCAGAGCGCTGCCCAAATCTTTGGTTCGGTTCACGAAAAGGGCGTCATAGATTTCGTCGATATAATACTTGTGGAGCAGAAGATTGTAGAATCCGCCCGCCGCGGCCGCCACGCGATCCGCAAGCCCCGGCCGCAATACATAGATCCGATAAGCAACCATGATGCCAGCAATCGCCGTCGCCACCGAAAGCCCCATCAGAAAATACTCCCAGCCCGGTCCGTACTCATGCGGGGGCACCGGGGGATTGCCTTCAAATACCGGCTCCAGGAATTTCCCGAACCAGTCTCCGCCCCCTAGAGATTTCGGCCAGCCGATGAAGCCCCCGACGATGGAAAGAATCGCCAGAATGACCAGAGGATTCAACATGGTGCGCGGGGACTCATGAATGTGGTGTTCCACCTCGTCCGGAACATGCGACTCTCCCCAGAACGTCACGAAGATCAGACGGAACATGTAGAACGCGGTGAGGCCGGCGGTAATCCACCCGATGGCCCAGAGCAGCGTGTGCCCGTAAGGTCCGGCAAAGGATTGCCACAGAATTTCGTCCTTGCTGACGAACCCCGCCAACGGCGGAATTCCTGAGATCGCCAGTGCCGCTACCGCCATCGTCCAATATGTAGTTGGAATCTTGGTCTTGAGTGCGCCCATTTTGCGCATGTCTTGTTCGCCGGAAAGTGCGTGGATGACGCTCCCGGAAGCAAGGAACAAAAGAGCTTTGAAGAAAGCGTGCGTCATCAGATGGAAGATTCCCGCACCGAACGCACCGACGCCGCATGCCAGGAACATGTAACCCAACTGGCTGACCGTCGAGTACGCCAGCACGCGCTTAATATCGTTCTGCACCAGGCCGATCGATGCCGCCCAAATCGCCGTGGCCGCGCCGATCCCCGCCACCAGCGCCAGGGCGGTGGGGGAATGAGCGTAAAGCGCATTCGAGCGCGCCACCATGTACACGCCGGCGGTCACCATGGTCGCCGCATGAATCAATGCGCTGACCGGTGTGGGGCCTTCCATGGCGTCGGGAAGCCAAACATAGAGAGGAATCTGCGCGGACTTTCCCGTCGCGCCGATGAAGAGCAAAATGCATATGGTCGTGATCACCCCGCCACCGTGGAAGTGCGGGTTACGCACGACGTCGGTGATGTTCTGAAAATCCAACGTCCCAAAGGTCACCACCATCAGCATCACGCCCAGCAGGAACGCAGCGTCGCCGATACGATTGACAATGAATGCTTTTTTCCCGGCATCCGCGGCCGACTTGCGCAGAAAGTAGAATCCAATCAGCAGATAAGAGCAGAGCCCCACGCCCTCCCAACCTACAAACATCATCAAGTAGTTGTCCGCCAGCACCAGGACCAGCATGGAGAACATAAAAAGGTTGAGATACCCGAAGAAACGGTAATAGCCGCCTTCATGCCCCATGTACCCGATGGAATAAACGTGGATGAGAAATCCCACACCGGTCACCACCAGCATCATGACGCAAGAGAGCGGATCGAGTTTCATTCCCACGCCGACGTTGAGGTTCCCCACAGAACCATTCGCCAGATGGAATGCTCCCGCGGGCAACCAAGTGTACAAGGGCTTGAGGAAGACGTGGTGATACGCTTCCGGAAGGCCCAAGAATTGCCCAAAGCACCCGAGAGCCCACAGGAAGGACAGGCCCGGTAGTCCCACGGAAACCGCGGAGACCGCCCGGTTCGAGATTCGGCGGCCGAAGAGAAGCTGGATGGCCGCTCCCAGCAGCGGGAAAACCGGGATTAACCAAATGTAATCGAGCATAGTTTTTGTGATGTAGGGGCGGTTCGCGAACCACCCCTACGCCTTACCATTTGAGCAAATCGATTTCATCCGCATTCACGGTCTCTTTATTGCGGAAGAGGGCAATAATCAAGCCCAGACCCACGGCCGCCTCGGCGGCCGCATCCGTAATCACGAAAATCGCAAAGACTTGGCCATCCACCGACTTGAAGTATTGCGACAGCGCCACCAAGTTAATGTTGACGGCGTTCAAAATCAGCTCGATGGACATCAGGATGATCAGCACGTTGCGCCGAGTCAGCACACCGATGACGCCGATCGTGAACAATCCACTGCCGAGAAAGATGTAATATTCCGTGGGGATCATTCCAATTTCCTCTTGGCCATGATCACGGCGCCAACCATCGCCACCAGCAACAACACCGAGGCGATCTCCACCGGCAACATATAATTCTGGTAGAGCGCCATTCCCACCGCCTGGGTGTTTAGGGCGGGAGCACTTCCCGGCGGACGGTCTGGAAGTTTGAGGCCCTGCCCGTGGTTGTACAGCGCATAACCGAGTTGCGCGACCACCAGAACCGCCGTCACCAAGGCCAATTGCCATTGCCGCGCGAAGCGCGCCTGTTTTAGAGTCACATCGATATCCACCAGCATCACGACAAAGAGGAACAGCACCGTGATGCCGCCGACATACAGAATGATTTGTACCGCGAATAGGAATTCGGCGCGTTGCAACAGAAAAATCCCGCCCACAGCAAAGAGCGTCACAACCAACCAAATCGCGCTGTGCACGGCATTGCGGCGCGTGATCACCATAACCGCCGCCACCAGCGCAACAACAGAAAGAACTATAAATGTGATGAGTTCAAGCATTATTTAGAAGTTTAAAGAATAAAGGTTAAACACAAGCGCCATCGACCGCGGCCTTTGTGCCATAAGCCATTAACCTCCACCCTTTCGACTTTACCCTTCATCCTTTAGCTTTTAACCTTTACCGCGTATAGCGCGCGGGCTGAGGTCCCTCCTCCAGCGCTTGCCGGTCCCAAATCATGCCCTCGCGCGAATAGTTGGCGATCTCGAAGTCCTGCGTCAACTCCAGCGCGTCCACCGGACAGGCGTCCTCGCACAACCCGCAGAACATGCAGCGCGAAAGATCGTACGTGAAGGTGGTCAGCCGCTTCTTGCGGTCTTCCGTGCGCGCCCAGCCCACCACAATCAGGTTCTCCGGGCAGGCAATCGAGCACAGATTGCAGGCGATGCACAGCGTCTCGCCCGATTCAGGATGATTGTTCAAGCGCGGCGCTCCCCGATAGCGCTCCGCCACCGGCGGCCGCTCCAGGGGATACTGCTCCGTATAAGTGGCGTCCGGACGCTGATAGGAAAACGTCAGCCGCAAGCCTTTGATCAGATCGATCAGAAATATCCGCCGGAGAAAATCTTTCCAGTCCATCATCACCTCTTGGATGGTGTAGCGCCGCCCTTTAGGGCGGCACTTGCCGGGCTAAAGCCCCGCGCTACACACAGGTCACCTGCCCAGCCACGCCAGTGGGGTCGCGGCGTGGTGCGACAACCAAAGATACCGGCCCACCGCGGTCACAATCAGGTTCGCCAGCGCCAAGGGAATCATCCACCGCCAACCGATATTCATCAATTGGTCATAGCGGTAACGTGGAAACGTTGCACGATACCAGATGAAGGCGTAAAGGAACGCCAGAACTTTGGCGCCAAACCAGAAAATGCCTTGAATGGCATTGAGCACTGGCCGATAGGCCAGCGGAATCGCGAGTACCACGAAACAGGCGGTAAGGGCAATGAAAAAGTAACGTTCCAGCGCCACCGAGCTCTTCAGCCCCAGCCAAAGCACGAACCCTCCCGCACCCAGGGTGGCAAGGATCGGCGCGAACTTGAGGAAGTCCAGGGCATGGTAACTGGCAAAGGGCCGCAACCATCCTCCCAGGAATAGGGTCACGGCGATGCATGACACCACCACCATGTTCGTGTATTCCGCCATGAAATAAAGGGCGAAGCGAAAACCGCTGTATTCCGTATGGAAACCGGCGGTCAGTTCCGATTCGGCCTCGGGTAGGTCAAAGGGGTTGCGATTGGTTTCCGCCACTGCGGCAATGACATAAATCAAGAAGGCGACCGGCTGCAAGAACACGTACCAAACGCCCATGCTAGACTGCCTGTTTACAATGTCCACCATGCTCAGAGAATTGGAAAACAGCAGCACGCCCACCAGAGCCATTCCCGCCGCAACTTCATAGCTGACCAGTTGCGCAGAAGATCGCAGCGCCCCCAGCAAGGGATAATGGCTGTTGGACGACCAGCCTCCCAAAATAATCCCGTAGATTCCGAGGGAAGAAACCGCCAGGATAAAGAGGAGGCCGATGTTGATGTCGCTCACATAGAAAAGGTTTACGCCGCGAACCTGATAGTCCCCGAAAGGGATGACGGCAAAAACCGTAAAGGCGGCGAAAATACTGATGGCGGGCGCCAGCAGAAAAAGCCACTCGTCCGCCCCCGCAGGAATGATGTCCTCCTTAAGCAAAAGTTTTAATCCATCCGCCACCGGTTGCAGCAACCCCCACGGTCCCACGCGCATGGGTCCCAATCGCGCCTGCATGAAGGCCAGGACCTTCCGCTCCATATAGACCAAGTAGGCGACAATTCCCGAGAGGACGGCAAAAATGATGAGAATTTTCATGAGGGCGAGCAGTAGCGGGTTGATGCTGTCATGCATATTTTAAGTCCGCCGATCAGGCATTAGTGATTGGCGATTTGTGATTGTCTGCCGGACCCCGACGGTTGCGGATCATCAAAGGCGTCGAGCAGTCAATCACCAATCACAGCTGCTATCGATCCACTTCTCCCAGCACGATGTCGATCGTGCCGATGATCGCAACCACATCAGCAATCAGGTGGCCGTGCGCCATCTTATCCAAGGCCTGCAGGTTGAGGAGTGAGGGCGGCCGCACCCGCACGCGGTAGGGATTGACCGTCCCGTCGCTGACCACGTAATAGCCAAGTTCACCTTTGGGCGCCTCGATGGAATGGTAAACCTCACCCGTCGGCGGCTTGATGACTTTTCCCACTTTTCCAAAAATCGGCCCGGGCCCGAGGCGCTCCACGCATTGGCGAATGATGCGCACGGACTGGCGCATTTCCGCCATGCGCACGAGGTACCGGTCGTAGGTGTCGCCGTGCTCACCGATCGGCACATCGAATTCGACCTTATCATAGGCTTCGTAAGGCTGCGCTTTGCGAATGTCCCACTTTACGCCCGAACCTCGCAGCACGGGGCCGGTCACCCCGAGGGCGATCGCGTCTTCCCCCGAAATCACGCCGATATTTCGCGTGCGGTTGATCCAGATGCGATTCTTGGTGAGGAGTTGTTCGTACTCATCAATCTTGGGCAGGAAGTAGTCGCAGAACTTCACCACATTCCTTTCGAATCCATCGTAGAGGTCGTATTGCAGTCCGCCAATGCGGAAAGCATGGGTGGTAAGGCGCGCCCCGCAATACTCCTCGAAGATCTTCAGGACCTCCTCGCGCTCGCGAAAAGTATAGAAAACCGGCGTCATGGCGCCGATGTCCAACGCGTGGGTCCCCAGCCAGATCAGGTGGCTGGCGATGCGCTGCAATTCCGCCAAAATCATCCGCGTGTACTGTGCGCGCGGAGGGATTTCCACCCCCAGAAGCTTCTCGACGGCCTCGACGTATCCCATGCCATTGGTCACGGCAGCGCAGTAATCCATGCGGTCGACGTAGGGGGTGAACTGTGCGTACGTGCGATTCTCCGCGATCTTTTCAACCCCGCGGTGGAGATACCCGATGATGCATTCTGTCCCCAGCACGCGCTCGCCGTCCAGCTTGAGCTTGACGCGCAAAACCCCGTGCGTGGCCGGATGCTGCGGCCCCATGTTGATGACGAGCTCGTTGGCGTCGAGAAAAGTGGCTTCCGGCATGAGTTACAGTACGCTCTCAGCTCCTGGGTCGGCTTTTTCGCTTGTCACTTGTCACTGGCTTTTTAGTGTCCGCTACCAATACCTAGATTGGCTTTTACCCAAGCTTCGTCTTGCTTCAGGATGTCGTAATCCTTGCGCAGAGGGTGTCCCACCCATTCATCGGGCAGCAGAATTCGCTTGAGGTCCGGATGGCCTTCATAAACCACGCCGAACATGTCGTAAATCTCGCGCTCCAGCCAGTTGGCCGTTGGCCAAACGCCCGTGACCGACGGAACTTTCTCTTCCGCGCCCACTTGCACCCGCAAACGCAGGCGATTGTTTTTTTCAAAGGAGTACAAGTGATAGACAATGTCGAACCGTTTTTCCCGCTTGGGATAATCCGCCGCGGTTTCGTCCGTCAGCAAGTTATAAGCGCCGCCGTCAGGACCCTTCAGGAATTGGCAAACTGCCACCAAGTGTTCCTTCGCCACGTTCAAGGACGGCATATTGCGGAAAATCACTGCCTCGCTAATTGCGCCCGGGAATCTTTTCTGGAGTTCATCCAGCAACGGACTTGACCACGGGTCAGGCTTGATGGGAGCTTTGGGTGGGGCAGCCGGCTTGGGCGGAGCAGCGGCTGGAGGCTTGGCGGGCGCGCCGGGCGCACCACCCCCCGCCCCCGCGGGTGCGGGCGGCTTGGAGGATGCGTCAGCGCCTGGCTTGGCTTGTGCGCTTGCCCCGCCGCCCTCCGTGGCAGGCTTTTGCGTTCCAGCCCCTTCGACCGCTTTGGGCAGCTCCTTTTTTTCGTCGGCCATTGACCTTTGATGGTTACCTGTAAGTCCTTGCTCCCCGCCTTAAAGCGTTGAATTCTCCCACACGCCATCCAGCATGTCAATAACGGCAAACCTACAAGGGCGAACCACGCGAAAAACCGACCAACCAAGTCAGAGAGACTGCTAAACGAGCCGCGATGCGACCCAAGGGTGGCTATGCGATCTGATGAACTTGACACGATAGGACAGCAGGGGTAAGGTTCTACGTAGAGGTATAGTTCAACTCAAGCACTCCTGTTTATATAGCTTGCGGAAATGTGTCGATTAAGTAAGGGGAAATATCATGTCGACTAAACGGTCATCTTCCGTTGGATTGGACAGAAACGACCGTTTAAGCCCGCTTGAACTGCAAATCATCGCTCTGGTCGCCGCTGGCTTTACGCGCAAGGAGAGCGCATGCAGAATGGGCGTCAGTGAGCACACCTTCCGGCACCAGCTCAACAATCTTCTTGATAAGCTGAGAGTCTCAAACCGATTGGAACTTGTTCTTTTCGCGCTCCATCATCGGCTCATCGAGGAAGTTCGTGTGCCTCCTTTATAGGCGGCCCGAACGACCCTCACACCATCCGTCACTCTTGCCTTGCGCGCAAAGCGATTTGGAGGAATAAATCGCTTTTTCGAAGCAGCACACTTTCTTTATGCGGCATCATAGGTCCATGACCGGCTGGACGCTTGGGGCGATATCCGCGCTTATCCTCGTTATGGGCATAACCCTCTTGCACGCTTCCCCTCCCCAAAATGGCCAGGATAATACCCCGGCTGGCCCAAAACCCAAGGTGAGCAAGGAAGAGCTACGCCGTCAAAAAGCGCTCCGGATGGAATTCGTGAACCCTTATGGGAGTTGGCTCCACGTTCTCAGTTCCCAGTTTTCAGTTAAGGCAAATAATTCCCCTTGTTGGGAAGCCCCGTTTCTGGTCAACTAAGCCTCCAGAAGGCGCGATAGCGCGCCTCCGCCCGAACTTTTTCGCCCAAACGTCCGCGAAGTTTGCATTCCCGCAACGAGGTGAGTTATGTCACTGAAACGCGTCGCAAGTTATGTTGGGCTTGCTTTCATCGTTTTGTTAATCATTTCCCGGGCCCCGGCGACGCCCGGCAGTGTATCAACACAGCCTGCCCTGCCGGCGTGGCTCCAACCCGGGACCGTCCGTTTTGCGCGCTTTGACGGAGGCCCCATCGAAACCCAGAAGACACGGCGCTCATCCTGGGGGAAACGCTTCACCCCCGAAGAGCAAGAAGTATTGGCGAACCTTTATGGAAAGTACGGAGACCAGATGGTCGATCTCTTGGCCCAGGCGAACGTCAATTTTGTGTGGGTCACTTACAGCGTGGGGTTTTCCTGGGAAGATGAGGCAGCACAGCGAACCGAAGTAAGGGAAATAACCCGGAAACTTCATGCGCGCGGAATCAAAGTGGCTGCCTACATGTGCGCACACAGCATTTTCTGGGAAAGCCTCTTTAAAGATGTTCCGCAATCGGTCAAGTGGATTCTATTTGACCGCGAGGGTATCCCCTACCGCTATTCCGGCGGCCGCGACCCATTGCGGTTTATCGCTGACCTGGATAATCCCGGCTGGGTTGAGTACCAAAAGCGGCGGGTGGGAGGAATCATTGACGATGGCCTGGATGCGATATTCTTCGATAATACGGCCAGCCCGACTTGGAGCAGCAACGAAAGCGTCACAGCCTTTTTCACCAAGATCCGTGATTTTGCCCGCCAGGAGAAGAAGTCGAGCATACCGATATTCACCAACTTTGGGCTGAATCCGTCACGGGCCATCTTGAATCAACAGATGGATTTCGTTTACGACGAGCGTTGGGTTGAACCGGGGGCTTGGAACGAGGATTGGGTCGTGTCGAACATCCGCCGGGACCGGTACGTCAAGGGCCTGAACTCTCCGTGGAAGCCCCTGCTCACGGAATACTCGATCTTTCACCAAGGAGACAGGGCCAGTACCTTTCTCAAGGCACGTTCCCAACGCCTGGGAATCGCCGAAGCTGCTGCCTTCGGGGCTGCCTACAATTGGGATTCGGAAGGCCCGTTTGACAAAGCCCTGGTTACCCGCGACCCCGCCGCCATTGACTCCTGGGCGGCCATCAGTCAGTACAACAGGTTTCTTGCCGAGCACCAACCCCTTTACGCTGACGCCGTGAACGTCGCTCCTTACATAGTCCTCCTGCCTGACGTTTTTGAGACGGATTTCGCGTGGAATGACAGCATCCCGCGCCTTGATTTCCTCGCCCGGAACAGTTTCATGTACGACCTCAAACTTGCCGGCCTCATCAACAGTAAAGACCTTGCTGCCTATCAAGGTGTGCTGGTTCCTTCCTTTGCATCGCTGTCGGCCGAGCAAAAGGGGATGATCCGGAACTATCAAGCGGCTGGGGGAAAGGTTTACCTGTTTGCCGAAAAATCCGAAACGGAGGGGGTGAATGGAGACATTTATTCGCCCGCGGCCGGAAACAGTTCGGGGGAAACAGCGCAAGAGCGCGTTCGAGCCGAACTCCGGTCTCTTACACCCGCCGCAACCCATGTCGAGATTGAAACGACCAGGCATGTGTTGGCCAACGTGACTTCCGTGCAGGGCGGCAAAGGGCTCGCCGTACACCTGCTCAATTACGATCCAATCCCTGCCACCGGTTTCAGAGTGCGACTGGTCTTGGGGAAAGATCTCGGGAGATTTGCCGGAATGAACCCGACATTGCTTTCTCCGGACGTGGGACATTCAGCAATCGAAAAGCCGGAATGGAAGGGCTCAACACTGGAATTCACTTTGCCTTCGCTTGACGTGTATTCATTGGTGGTTTTGCAGTAAGGAGCACCGACCTTTCGTCCAACTCGGGGCAGGCCCTCACCGACAAGGGGGGACGGGTTCAGGTTGACACCGAAACAACGGCTGCGCTTTGAAACGATGTATCTGAAAATAAATGGGTTATCGGTGGAGAGGCGAATTCTTTCTTGAGACTATCTAATTGAAAATAAAAGACTTACATTGAACTAGGCGAGCTGGGGCTCAAAAAAAATGCAAAAAATCGCGACCTAGGCCTGTATCTTATTGATAACAAATGGAGAGAAATCGCCCTTTTCGAGGCTTGAAACGATGTTGATCAAAACAAATGAGTTATAGTCATTCTGAAAAGATGTTGCAGAAAAGAAAGGAGAAAGGCACGAGGCGGAATTTCTGTTTTATCAATTGTGGACCATAAAATCTTCCATTCCTTATCCGCATAAGAAGTTTTTCAATGGCCCGGTGATTCGGTGACCCGGTCGTCTAAAACTGCACCTTGACATGCCGTGACACCGGCCATAGATTTCGAACCATGCCCGACTGGATTCAATCCGAAGCTGAACTTGATGACCGAATCTCCACGCCGAGTGCCGAGGACGTGGCCTTCTTTCGTGAGCTGGAAGGCGATCTGATCATTATCGGTGTGGCAGGCAAGATGGGCCCCAGTTTGGCGCGGCGGGCGGCGCGCGCTTCCCGCGCGGCCGGGATGCCCAGGCAAATCATCGGTGTTTCCCGATTCTCGACACCATCGATGGAGCGCTCACTACAGGAAATCGGGGTAAAGACCCTTCGCGCCGACCTGCTGGATTCGGGAGCCGTTGCGGCCTTGCCCGATGCCCGGAATGTCATCTTCATGGCGGGGCGCAAATTCGGGTCGACAGGCGCGGAGAGCTTGACTTGGGCGATGAACGCCTTCCTGCCGGCGCTGATTGCCGAGCGCTTTCGCCAATCTCGCATCGTGGTTTTCTCGAGCGGCAATGTTTATCCGCTCGTGCCCGTGGATTCCGGCGGTGCCACGGAGGAAACGCCCCCCGCACCTCTCGGCGAGTACGCGCAATCGGTCCTGGCGCGCGAACGCATCTTCGAGCACTTTTCCCGCCGCCACGAGACTCCGGTCATCCTGCTACGGTTGAATTATGCGATTGACCTTCGCTACGGCGTCCTGCTCGACATCGCCAGCAAGGTTTTTGAGGGCCGCAGCGTGGACGTTACGATGGGCGCCGTCAACGTGATCTGGCAGGGCGATGCCAATTCCGTGGCGCTGCGCAGCCTTGTGCACGGTCAATCGCCCCCTTTCATTCTGAACTTGACGGGACTTGAGACGCTTTCGATTCGAGCGTTGGCCCACCGCTTTGGCGAAATCTTCGGCCGAGCGCCGGTTCTGGAAGGCAAGGAAGCCGCGACCGCCCTGCTCAGCGATGCCAGCCGTTGTCGCCGCATGTTTGGCGCTCCCGCCGTAACTGTTGAGCAGATGATCGAGTGGACGGCCCAATGGATTATGGCCGAGGGGCCCACGCTCAAGATGCCCACACATTTTGAGAGCCGGGACGGAAAATTCTAACCAAACGGATTGAAATTCCCGCTCCACGCCGATGAGGTTGAAAGTTGAAAGTCGAAAGTGAGTCAGCAGCTTAGATAGTTGAACACGTTGTGTGTACACTTCCGGGATGAGAACCGAGTGACATCAACCCAGCGTCTATCGGTAGGTTTTCTTGGCCTCAGCCACCTGCACCCGCGCAGCTACATGCCGCTGTTCCAGGCCATCCCGGGGGCCACCGTCATCGCCGCCGCCGACTCCGACCCTTCCGTTCTCGAGAGTTTTACGAAACAATTCGCCATGCGGGGATACAACGACTGGCGCCATTTGCTCGAGCGCGAACCATTGGACCTGGCGGTGATCTTTCTTCCCCACGCGGATTGTCCGGAGGCTGCCGTAGCCTGCGCTCAGCGCGGCGTGCACGTGTTGGTGGAAAAGCCCATGGCGGTCAGCGCCGAGGGGGTATGCCGAATGATCGCCGCCGCGGAGCAAGTCGGCGTGATCCTCTCGACCCCTTACGTGTGGCGTTACCACCCGGTCGCCCTGCAAATGAAGAAGCTGATTGAGCAGGGCGTAACCGGACGTATCGTGAGCTGCCAAGGCCGCTGCGCCGCCGGCCGCCTCTCCCGCTACACGGAGGCCCACGCGGGGTGGATGCTCGAAAAGGCCCGGAGCGGTGGCGGCCCCATGATCAATCTCGGCGTCCACTGGATCGACTTCTACCGATGGCTTCTGGCTGACGAAGTGGTGGAGGTAATCGGAAAAAATGTGCGGGTCAACACGCAATATGACATTGAAGACGGCTCTTTCGCGCTTTTGACTTTCTCGCGCGGGACGGTCCTGGCGCTGGACATTAGCTATACGGTGCCGGAGTCGTATCCTTTCGGACGCGATCTCTACCTCGCGCTACGAGGCGCTACGGGCGTGCTTTCCTGGAGCCCGTCATTTGAGGGCGCGAAAGAGCGCCTGTTCGTGTGCAGCGACACCGGCGAGTACTCCCAGGCCTCTCGCCAGCACCAGGATTTCGATCTCCCCCAGCCTCCCGGGTACGCGGGCGTCATGGGCCATCGTTTCCTCGCCGACCTCGTGGAGTCCATCCGCTCAGGCAAGCCAACCGCCATCACTGGGCGCGATGGAATGAAAGCCCTGGAAGTTGTGGAAGCCATCTATCAATCCGCCGAAAGCGGGCGGAGCATAAAGCTATCAGCAACGTGAGCCCCTGGGGCGAAGGCTCCCCCCCGCGGTCAGACGGCAGCCTGAAGGAAATCAAAGATGCGGTACAATGTCTCGGCCAGGTCACAGGGTCTGCCCTGAAGAGCAACGCTAATGCCACTTGTTCCGATGATTCAATTATTGACCGAAGCCCGCCGCGGGAAGTATGCCGTCTGCTATTGCGAAGCGTGGAGTCTTGAGTCGTTTCAAGCGGTGATGGAGGCGGGGGAGGAGGAGCGTTCGCCCATCATCGCGGGTTTCAACGGGGGCTTTCTGATGCATCCGGGGCGAAAACGCGCTGAGAATCTAGCCTTTTACGCCGGCCTCGGCTTGAGCCTGGGGAAAGCTCGCGTTCCCGCTGCACTGCTCTTCAATGAGTCCTCCAGCCTGGCACAGATCGAGGAAGCCATCGACCTCGGGTTCAATGCCGTGATGGTTGAGAATGCACGGGTCGAGCTGGACGATTACCGCCGTCTGGTTCGGCAAGTGGTCGCCAAGGCGCACCGGAGCGGCGTTTCCGTGGAGGCGCAGGTGGGCCACTTGGCCGACGCTTCGGCGAATGGGCGCGCGGAACCCACCACCCCGGAAGCGGCGCGGGCCTTTGTAGAGGAAACTGAAATCGACGCTCTGGGCGTGGCGGTGGGGAATGTCCACATCCTGACGAGAGGGAAAGCTCCGCTCAATCTTCAGGCACTGGCAGAGATCGGAGAGGCCGTGTCCGTGCCCTTGGTCCTCCACGGCGGCACGGGGATTCCGCTTGAGGACGCGGCGCAATGCGTACGATTGGGGGTCGCTAAGGTGAATTTTGGCACCGGACTGAAGCAGGCTTACCTGGCCGCCTTGGGGGAAAAGCTGGCGAGGTACCGGGAGCCCATGAGTCCCCACCCTTTTATTGGCATGGGCGGCGAGGATGATATCCTGGTGGCGGGCCGTGAGGCCGTGAAGCTGAAATGCCAAGAATTGCTGCGAGCTTACGGTTCGGCAGGCAAGGCCGAAATCGCAGGACAAACCGCGGCAGTCAATCCGAGGCGGGGAGATTTCCGAATCTGATGGGGGTGAGAAACTCCGATGATCACCGAGCAAAAGTATAAAGCAACCGTTAAGAAATCCATCCAGATGATGAAATACGCGAATATCGTCTTAACGCCTGAGGAGCGCGCCCGTCTGGAGGTTGCGGATTTCGGGCTGGGTGAACTTGAGAAGACGGGCCTCGAGATCCTCACGTACGTGAACACCGAGCGCGTGTGCGCCAAGGAAATCATCATGTTTCCGCGCCAAACCTGTCCGGAGCATCGACACCCCACGGTGGAGGGACGGCCGGGTAAGGAGGAAACATTTCGTTGCCGGTGGGGGACAGTGTACCTCTACGTACCCGGCCCGCCGACCGCTCGCCCGAAGGCTCGGCCACCGGCGGGGTCGGAGGCCTACTACACTGTCCGGCACGAAGTTTGCCTGAAACCCGGGGACCAGTACACGATGATGCCCGACACGCTACACTGGTTCCAGGCCGGTCCGAAAGGGGCGATTGTTTCGGAGTTCTCCACCCGCAGCACCGATGAGGCGGACTTCTTTACAGATACTCGGATCAAGCGGGCTCCCGAAATTGTCCCCGCCTGAGGGTAAGGGGTCAGCACGACAATTAAGGACTTCTCTTCCCTCGCCTCCTTGGGAGTGTGCGGGACAACCGGTGAAACGCAGTTGTAACGCCGTTTGCGCCAGACGTAGCACGGGCATCCGAAGGTGTGAAAAAATAGACAGTTTCACGCAAAGGCGCAAAGACACTAAGATCGCAAAGAGTAGTTGCTTTGTTTTCCTTGCGCCTTCGCGCCTTGGCGTGAGATGTTTTTGCTCTTTCAGGAAATTTTTCACACCTTCTCCTGCCCGTGTCGATCACGGCCAGGATGGCTGTGCTTCGATTCTCATACAGGTTCCCTTGGGGCCGAGAGTTGTAAGTTCAGCAGGAGTCTCTATGCCCAGCGGCCAGTTCCTCAGAATTGTGATTAAGGCGTTGGTGAGCGCGTGCGTCTGCTTGGGCATACAGGCGGGGGCCAGCACCGTCCTGGGACAAGCGCCGCCGGGAGCCGGGAAGGAAGCCACTTCCCCAAGGGACGTGCTCTGGATTATCCCGCACACCCACTGGGAAGGCGCCGTTTTCAAGACCCGTGAAGAGTACCTCGAGATGGGACTCGGGAACATTTCCGCGGCCCTGCACCTTTTGGGAGAACACCCCGAATACCGTTTTGTGCTCGACCAAGTTGCGTATGTCCGGCCTTATCTCGAGAGGTACCCGGAGGACTCAGCGACCTTCCGGAAATTCGTGAAAGAGGGAAGGCTCCAACTGGTAGGCGGCACCGACATCATGCCGGACGTGAACATGCCGAGTGGGGAGTCGTTGGTGCACCAGATCCTTTACGGCAAGGGTTATTATCACGACCAATTGGGCGTTGACGTCACGGTGGGCTGGAATCTCGACACGTTCGGGCACAACGCGCAGATGCCGCAGATTCTGAACCTGGCGGGTTACAAGTCGTACTGGTTTTTCCGCGGAGTTTCCAGCCTGGAGACGCCCTCCGAGTTTTTGTGGCGGGGAATCGACGGCACCCAGATTCCGGCCTTCTGGCTCCCGCGGGGCTACGCGCTGTTCTACCATTCCCCGGGTAACCCTGCTGAATTTGAGCGCTTTGCGCGGGAGCGCTTCGCGGCGCTGGACCCTTTTTCTCCTGGCCATGATCGGGTGGCGCTGGAAGGCGCTGACGTTTCCGAGCCCGAGGGGCATTTGCCGGGCATGGTGAAGCAGTTCAACCAGAAAGGGGACGAGCCTTTTACTCTGAGGTTTGGTCTGCCCACGGATTTTGAAGCGGCGGTGGCGAAACGTGCGGACCGCCAAGTGGTGGGTGGAGAGTTGAATCCCATCTTTCAGGGAATCTACAGCAGCCGGATTGAGCTCAAACAGTGGATGAGGAAGATGGAGGGCTTGCTTTCCTCCGCGGAGAAGCTGGCAGCGGTGGCTCGCTGGCTGGGTGCGTCTCTTGATCCGGACGAGCTGATGCGCGCTTGGGAACCGGTGCTCTTCAACGAGACCCACGACCTGGCTTCCGGGGTCATGGTGGATAAGGTTTACGACGACGTTCTGCGCGGATACAACTTCTCCCAAAGGTCGGCGGATCAAATTGTGCAAACCTCCGCCGAGCAAATCGCCTCCAGGATCAACACTCAGGGAGAGGGTTTCCCGATCCTTGTCTTTAATACTCTTGGGTGGGCGCGAACGGACGTCGCGGAAACGGAAGTGGAGTTGACCGAAGGGGGATTTGACGATCTCTCGCTCTTGGATTCAGAGGGCAAGCCTGTACCCGTTCAGCTCGCCGAGGTGAGCCGCTACGGCGATGGAGGCATCAAGCACGCCCGACTCGCCTTTGTGGCTTGGGAGGTTCCGGCCCTCGGCTATTCGGTCTACCATGTGGTTCCCAGAACCGCGAGCCGCCCTACGGGAGAAGAGATTCCCAACCACCACCCTGGGGGTACCGCATCAGCAGGGCAGCAAGACCAGGGCTCGATTGAGAACGAGTTTTACCGCGCCACCTTCAACCTCTGGACCGGCGAGATGACCAGCCTGGTGGATAAGGCAACCGGGTGGGAGGCCCTGCGAGCCTCGGGCAACGTGGTGGCACAGGAACAGGATGGCGGAGACCTTTGGCAACTCTATGGGACCTTGAACGGCGGGCGAAACATTGCCATGACCCGTCCGATTCTGCTCCCTGATCGGACGCGTTCGAAGTTCAGCAGCGAGTGGGTGGGAGGCAGCGGGCGTACGACGGCCGGCCCGGTCTTTTCTGAGTATAGCGTTTCGCATCCTTTCGGCAACGGGACCTTCTCGACGCGCGTGCGGCTTTACGCGGGCGTGCGGCGAGTCGGCATCGAAACGCGTATCTTGAACAACGATTCCTACGTGCGTTATCGCGCTTTGTTCCCGACTACCATCCAAGATGGAAAGCGCACGGACGAGATCCCTTTCGGGGCCATCGAGCGACCCCAGGGGCAAGAATTTCCCGCGCAAAATTGGATCGACTATGGCGACGGCGCGCATGGGGTCGCCCTCTTGAACTGCGCTATGCCCGGCAATAATGTGGCCGATGGGACTCTGATGCTTTCGCTCTTGCGGTCGGCGGCGATCACGGCTTACGGGTACGGCGGCGGCTACGAGCCGGGGGTCTCGTCGGATTCCGGGCTCGAAGTCGGGCGAACCTTGACGTTGCAGTATGCGCTGGTGCCACACGCCGGTGACTGGCGTGAAGCGGGCGTCACGCGCGCCGGGTGGGAGATCAACAATCCACTGATCGTGCGCAAGGTGACGGCCCATGCGGGGAGCTTGCCCCAGCGCTGGGGGTGGCTGGAAGTTTCCGCGCCCAACGTCAACATTTCGGCGCTGAAGCCGGGGCGCGATGGCAGCGTGATCTTGCGCGTGTACGAAGCTACTGGCCGGCCGAGCACGAGGATCACGATCAAGCTGCACGCGGAAATCGCCTCGGTGTACGAAGCCAATCTTATGGAGGATGCGGGGCGCGAGCTCAGGACGGAACAGAACTCCTTCCAATTTGACTTGCACCCTTATGAGATCAAGACGTTCAAGTTGCGCCTGCGGCCAGCGGAAACTCAACCCTGATTCTTTTCGGTTGCAGAAAGGCATATTTTACAAATGACCCACACGATCCTCATGCCCGATTGTGGACAAACCATGAATGAGTACAAAATCCTAAAATTGCTCAAGCAACCTGGCGAGAAGATTTCGAGGGGGGATCACCTGCTGGAGGTTGAAACGGACAAAGTGTCGATGGAGGTGGAGTCATACCTCAGCGGCTATCTGCGCCAAGTGCTGGTTTCGGAGGGACAAGTTGTCGCCACCACAACCCCCATCGCCATTGTGACCGACACGCTCGAGGAACCGCTGGAGCGCTTGGACCTCAATACGCCCCCCGCGATGCCCGCCGGGCAACCGGTGATCACCCCCCCTCCCGCCGCGCAACCGGCAATTGCCCCCCTTCGCGCCCCTGCTCCTCCCCTGCCCGGTTTGGCTGCAGCTCCCGCGGCCAAGGCGCTGGCCAAGGAACTCGGAATCGACCTCAGCTTAATTCCCGGCACCGGTCCGGGTGGTCTGATCACTCGCAAGGATGTGGAACGCATTGCAAATTCTATAGATAAGACCCAGGAGCGCTTGAAAAACCTATGACTGAATTGGGCAAGGATCGAAAGCTCGCCATATATCGCCGCATGGTGTTGTGCCGGAAGTTCGAGGAGCGGGTCTACTACATGTTCTTGGAGGGCCGGCTGCCGGGCACGGTTCATCAATCGGCGGGCCAGGAGGCGAGCGCGGTAGGGGTATGTTCGGCGCTCGTTGAAGGCGATGTGGTCACCAGCACCCACCGGCCCCATTCCCACGCCATTGCGCGCGGCCTTCCGGTGAAGAGCCTGATGGCCGAACTCTTCGCCAAAGCCACCGGCTGCTGCCACGGCAAGGGAGGGTCCATGCACCTCGGCGACCACGCCCTGGGCATGTTGCCGGCGATCGCCATTGTGGGGGGAGGCATCCCCCTGGCGACGGGCCAAGCGCTTGCTTTTCAATATCTTGGGAAGAAGAACATCGTGGCGTGCTTCTTCGGCGACGGCGCTGCGAACATCGGGAGTTTTCACGAGGCGATCAACATGGGCGCCATTTGGAATCTCCCGGTCGTCTACATCTGTGAAAACAACAAATATGGGGCTTCCACGTCGGTTGAAAAGGTCATGAAGGTGAAGCACGTAGCCGATCGTGCCGCGGCCTACGGCATCCCCGGCGAGACGATAGATGGAAACGATGTGGAAAAAGTCTATCGCGCCATGTCCCGTGCAGGGGAAAGGGCGCGGGCGGGCGCCGGGCCCACGCTCTTGGAGCTTGAAACCTACCGATTCAGCGGCCATTCGCGCACCGACCCGGGCCGTTATCGTCCCCCGGAAGAGGTGGCCGCCTGGAAGCAGCGCGACCCCATCGAGCTTTACGAAAAAGCGCTGATCGCTCAGGGGGACCTGAGCGCGGAAGAGGCGAGCCAAATCAAGGCTTCTGTCGAGCAGGAACTTGATGAGGCCGTAAAGTACGCGGAAGGAAGTCCCGACCCCACCCCCGAGGAGTGCCTAACCGATGTCTTTGCCTGAAACTCCCAAGACCGAAACCCCCGCTCGCAGGTTGACCATGGTGGAGGCATTGCGCGAGGCCCTGCGCGAGGAGATGCGCCGCGACGAAAGGGTGATCCTGATCGGCGAGGATATTGGCGTGGAGGGCGGCTTTGGCGGCGCCTTCACGGTAACCCTGGGCTTGGCGGAAGAGTTCGGGCGCCGGCGCGTCATGGATACACCGATTTCCGAGGCCGCCATCGCGGGAGTCTCTGCCGGAGCGGCGGTGGGCGGATTGCGTCCGGTGGCCGACGTCCAGTACGGAGACTTTCTGTTCATCGCCATGGACCAACTGGTCAACCAGGCGGCCAAACTCCGCTATATGTCCGGAGGCAAGATTTCGGTGCCCATGGTGATGCGAGCCCCGGTCGGAGCCACAACCCGCGGCGCTCAGCATGGACAATCCCTGGAAGGCTTCTTCATGCACGTCCCGGGATTGAAAGTGGCCTGCCCTTCCAACCCTTACGACGGCAAGGGACTTTTGAAAACCGCCATTCGCGATGATAATCCCGTCATTTTTTTTGAACACAAGCTGCTTTATGGCAGCAAAGGGGCCCGGAAAGAAGCCGGGGGGATTGAAGTCCTGGGTTATGTGCCGGAAGAGGAGTACCTGATTCCCTTTGGTCAGGCGAAGATCGTGCGGCCCGGCCGCGACTTGACCATCGTGGCTAATCTTCTGATGGTGCACCGCTCCTTACGGGCTGCGGGAATCCTGGCAGAGTCGGGGATTGAGGCGGAGGTCATCGACGTCCGAACACTTGCCCCCTTTGATTGGGAGGCGGTGGGAGAATCGGTGAGGAGAACTCGGAAACTGATCATCGTCGAGGAGGATAATCTCACCGGCGGGTGGGGCGCCGAGGTTGCCGCCCGAGTTGGCGACGCCTGTTTCGGCTATCTGGATGCTCCCATTCGCCGTATCGCCGCGCCCGACACTCCAGTCCCCTTCGCCCCGGTGATGGAGAAGTTTTATATTCCTTCCACGGAAAAAATCGTCGCGACGGCGCAGGAACTGGTTTCAAATTTCTGAGGAAAGATCGATTGCTTTAACCACGGAGACACGGAGGCACAGAGGAAACTCTCTTTGTCTTCAGTTCTCAGTGCCTCTGTGTCTCTGTGGTGAGAGGTTTGTTTTGCAATTTGTTCAATTGAGAAAGTCCTTTTCGCCGGGCCCCAAGTTCGCAGCTTCGAGCGTGAAGGCCGAACCCGCATCATCAGCGCCCGTGAAGCGGCTCCCAAAGAACGGAGACAGTATGAATCAACACGTTCAGCAAAACGATAGCGACGAGATTCGACCCGAGTACGACTTTTCCCATGGGGTTCGTGGGAAGCACTATGAAGCTTACCGCGCGGGCACGAATGTGGTGTTTCTCGATCCCGATGTGGCCAAAGCGTTCGGCGATTCAGCGTCGGTCAATCACGCCTTGCGCCTGCTCTTGCAGCTTGCCCGGACGAACACCCCTTCAGCCATTCAGCCTGCCAAGCCGGTGCGGCCGACGCGTCGTGCCAAGAAGCTCAAGCCCGTTCGCGCCGCTCGCGGCTGAAAGCCCTTTCTGCCTGCTCTTAGGACTTCGGACCCCGGACTTCGGACCGTCTTTCTCATCACTCGTCACTTATCACTCGTCAGTGCTCTTAGGACATGCGGTCAATCTACGCACGACGACGTGCGGCGGCAATGGTGAACCGAACCGGCGAGCGCTGGCCGACGCGATAAGCCGCGGGCCTCGCACAGCAGAGGGCTGGGCTACGCTTGCTACTCCAGAACCAAGCCAGAAACCAATCGTTGCACGCGGCGCAATTCATTTCCCAGGTCTCTGACGGTTTCGCCCAAGGACAGATCTGCTCTCAATGATTCTCCATAGAGAATCAAACCCGGCCTAGTCTCATCTCCGAAATAGTCTCGGATTATTTGGTACGCCTTACCCTTCAAAGCCGTATCTTGGCCAAACTGGGCGGCGAGTCGGCGCCGGAACTCGCCGAGATCCGCCTGGGCGCTCAATACGCCCACGATGTCTCCGGCATGAGTCCTGGCTTCTTCGCGGTCATGCTCAGCGTGAGAGGGGCCGCGGACATGGCGATAGCGATCGTCCATCGCCAACAATTTCAGTAAGACCAAGGCATGGGGACGTGTTACGTGAACTTCAGCCCGTGCGGGCTTCCCATCCGGCAAGCACCCCACCACTTCGCGCTTGTCAGTCTCCACAATCACAATGGACGCGCCAACGCACGCGCGGCCGTGGACGCCATTCTGCACATCAACCCGAATTCCATCCTTCTTCGCGAGCTCGGCTGGGGCCAGAAACTCCAACCTCATTACCTCGGGCGAATCCGGAATCGGCTTCTCAAACTGGAAGTTCCGGGCTTTCTTGTCAACCGAATACCCGAGCGAGGCCAAGACTGACGCCAGCGAGGTGTCGCAACCTCGCAAGTACCCAACGTCGAGAACGAAATCGAAATCACGCGTCACCCGATGGCGGGCAGCCATGAATCTGAGTGCATAGCCACCGACAAGAACCAACCCCTCGGCCGCAGGACCGAGAGCTGAGAGCAGTTCCAGCAAATAAGTACGTTGGGGTTCCGGAATCACCTGTTCCCCCACATCGTTTCAATGCGGGCCTGGAGCAGATAGTCGGCCTGCTTGAGGTCGCGTCCCCCCCGCGCGAATAAGTCCAAATACGTTTGAATGTCTGAGACAACAGGGATTCCGCCTCTACGGTACGAATACAGAAAAACCCCGGCGTCGTACGGGTAGATGACCCGAAAGTCAGGGCCGACGCTTGCTCCGGAGACGGACTTTCGCAAGTTCTCTGCCCTGGCCTCGTCCGAGATATAGAGTTCGATAGGGTCAACATCAACGAAGGGCGCTGTCAGGCTGGCAGCCGCCGCACCCGTGAGGGCGTAACACGGCGGTTTGAGCAATCTATCGAGATCTTGTCGGACTGACTCCAAATTAGTGCCGAAGGGATTGGGAATCTTGAATGACCGCCGAAGATACCAGCGGTAGCGATCCTTATATGCCTGCGCCCACGCCGCCAGGAGCCTTTTCGGCTCCGGTACGACGATGGGATTCCTACGCGCGACCAGGACCTCTCCCTTAAGACTCCGCGCCGATACTGCTTGGTCGGGATCAAAGGGAGTTGGCCTGCGCATGACCAGTAACTCCTCTTCCAGGCTTCGCAGCACTCTCGAGGCCAGCGAGAAACTGACTTCGAAGGAAACACCGGCACACGGAGCGCGGCGGCTTTCCGAAGCTAACTCTTCTGTGATATCGCTGAGTGTCCACGCCCGCGGTTTCTGCAACAGCACTCGCAGGATTCGAGAGGATTTCCCTGAAAAGGGATTCCGATAGTACGAAGGGCTTGTCTGCTCCCGCAGGTCCATCCCGAGTCGCTGCACGAGCAGCTTGCCGGGTACATTGATGAAGACATTGCCTGCCAGATCGATGAAGTCCACGTTTCTCTCGACGCAGAGCTTTTGTGACTGGGGCGAGAGCGCGGGGCACACCAGGGCAAACGCTGCCCCTTTCTGCAAGGCCTTCATTTGCGAAAGCCAGGGGGCAATTTGTTCAACCAGCTTCGGCGTGCAATTATTCTTGGCCTCGACGTACACTTCAACTTTTGCGTCACCAAATTGCAGATCGAACTTGGCATCAAATCTTCTTTGTGTGCCTTCGGGCTGTTCGAGCAGGTTTGTGACGCGAATGTTCGGCAGACCCTTAAAGGGCTCATTGTTCTTCAGAGCTTGTAAAACCTCGCGTTCCGTCATATTGCCATATTAGCACTATTTTCCTTAATTGTCAAGTATCAATATATAGGCAAATTTGCTTGTATAGCATAATTTGCCAATTATGGCAAATACGTATTTTACGGCAATTTGTTATAATAACTCTTTTAAAATCTGCTGATTATTCTCCTCCGGCAAGGTCTAAGTTATGAGAAACCTGCCAGCCCCGAAGCTCGCTGCCCTCCGCCAAGGGTGATCGGGTGTTGTCCGCGGCTACGCTCGGTTGAAGTTGAAGAAGACAAGCCAGCCTAAAGGGTGAGATGGCTGCGCGGATCGGTAATTTGTCCAGCAAGCGAAGCGCGGACCTCGTTATATTGTCCGCGGCTTTCAGTTTCAAATCATCGCCCTCTCATCGGAAGAGTGCGTAGCGCAGACCTCCGTTTCTGTGATTCTATAAAGTCGTCGGCTCCCCAGAACCGGTAAACTTGGTTTGAGTCCTGACCAAGGAATGCCGGGAAAGGAGCCGACGATGTTGATTATAGGATGTGATTTGCATACGCGCTTCCAACAA
>Ga0326727_10001062_pt1 | contig 106142 bp, 79 predicted proteins | sample MB2enrmetagenome_FD_207643 | JGI IMG/M metagenome (GOLD analysis project Ga0326727, IMG submission 207643) | Lab enriched peat soil microbial communities from McLean, Ithaca, NY, United States - MB29MY | ecosystem: Environmental > Terrestrial > Soil > Wetlands > Peat | place: USA: New York...
ACCGCGGCCAATTTGAACTCTTTTGTGAACTGCCTGCGCGATAGCCCCATGACTCAATTCTCCATTCGATGCAAAAAATGATTAACTGAGTCTTAACCGTTTGTCTCAAAATTGGGGGCAAGTCCATCTACGTTCTTCATGCCTTCCAAAAGAAGGCAACGTCCGGGATCGCGACCCCACAACGGGAATTGGATCTGATCCGTCAACGGCTTCAACTTGCGCGCAAGTTGGCGGGGAAATGAGGAGAGGGAAGATGCCGAATCGAGAATTCACGCCGAGTTCCGGAAACGTGTTCGCCGACTTGAACCTGCCACATGCTGACGATCTGCTGGCGAAGGCCGAGTTGGCCGCAAAGATAATCGCCGAAATCCAGCGCCGCCGGCTCACGCAGAGCCAAGCGGCCGCAATCCTCGGGGTCGATCAGCCCAAGGTCTCGGCGCTCAAGCAGGGCAGACTGTCCGGCTTCTCGATCGAACGTTTAATGAGACTCCTTCTGAGGCTCGGGCGTGACGTCGAGATCACCGTGAAGAGCAGATCGAGGTCGGGATCAGCGGCGAGACTCCGTGTCGCATGATCGTTCCGAGTCCAGGCGGGCAGCGCTCAATCCGCGTCGGCGGGGTGGGCATGGCGGCCAAGCCGTTCAACGCGGGCCAGGACCACGGCTACGCCACAACTTTCTGCACGATCCGGGCTCTGGAATCGTCTCCTGTGTATATGCTGAACCGATTGGCGACAATTGCGTTAGCTGGATTCCTGCTACCTGCATGGTGCCAGGAATCCCGGCACCTCTATGCAATTTTCAGGGACCGGAAACTGGTCGCCGACGACCGGATACTCAACTTCGATCGAGTTCAATTACTCGACAAACTCTCGCAAATCCCTGCTTAAAGGCATCGGCGTGGGCGCGCTCTCGCAGTTCGAAGAATATGTCGGCCCGCTGCTGCGGGGTCATTTGAGCGAGGGACAGAGCATCGCCGGCATCGGCTTCCTCAAAGGTGTCGAAAACGCGGACTACTTTCTCCACAATCTTATTCTACGCTGAATTATCGCCCTAATTTGGGCGCAGTGGCGACGTACCTTCTGTCTTCAAGAGGCCAATACGGCCATATAGTGACAGTGCGGGCAGCCTCGAATCGGCTAGCCCCTGCCAAAACTCGAGGCCTGTTTTAAGGAAGAATCCGTCAACCTGGGATCGAGCTGTCTCCACCATCGCCCGCGTGAACACTCCGAAGTACTCGATATAGAACTTCACTTCATCTACCCATTCGACAGGCGATTGATCGAGGACGGCCGGATCGCCGAGCAAAACAACCACCTGGTCCACGGCAGACCGGCTGATGTCTCCGGCAGGCGCCATATCGATCAGGTGTTGTAACAGCGCCGATTTCTGGTGGAACACACGCACGGAGTCGGGCCCGACGGCGCCCTTCCAATCCTCAATCGCAGAAAGCGTCTGGCGCGCCCTGTAAGCCCAGTCGTTGGTGAGCCGTGCAGCCGAGAAATCCTTCGTTGCCGGAGGCCCTAATGCCACCAACTGATTCCACAGGCCGCGAAACTCTTCATCGTTCCCGTACTTACTCCGTTCGGCCTCACCGCTCAGCCCCATCGGCGTTGCCTCTTCGCCGGAGAGCGGGGCGACGTCGCTCCGGCCGCCGGCGGCTTGATTAAAAGCGAGTAAGTCCGCAGAAACGCGTCGCTCCCAGAGCTGATCCGTCTCCATTCCGGCCTCGGACCCGGCCGCCGATGCAGCCGGAAAGTCATCTTTGCACCGAAGCCCTCTGAGGTGGCGTAGAAGATACCCGCGCAACGGGGACAGTATCTCCGGAGCGCCGGCAGCGTGCAGCGCCCGGCTCGCATCGATTACGTTCCCTACCAGCGAACCGGACCGAACCGCCGCGGTAAAGGCGCGGTCGGTGTCGGAGATTCCCAAATCGGCCGCCAACGCAGCCGAAAGTGTTTCTGCCTCCGCTTCGTTGTGCGCCAACCGGGGCAGTACCTTCGCGGCTGCCGCAACCTGCCAGGAACTGCCGGCGAGCCGCGCAGCCCTTTCGATTATGAACCAGGGTACCTGCTTCTCTCTCTCTTCTTTGGTGAATTCCCCGCGCTCGACCACCTCGGCCAAGGTTTCTATCAAGATGCCTGCGTCCGGCACAAACTCATCCTCGCACGCTGTTCTCGGTATCTCCGGGACGGGGATCTGTTCCGCCAATTCCCGCGCTCGTTTCGGGTTAATTGAGAGAAGTTCCCGCACCGCGCGGCAGCGTAACGACAGAGCGTCGAGCTGGCGATCGTGCGCCCTATCGAGAGTCTTGGCCAAATCCCAGACGGAGTTCCAGTGCACTGACGCTGCCGAGTCCCCCGCGAGAGCCGCGTGCCGCAGCGGTAGCGGCTCCCGGGCCTGCCCAGCTCTCTGGAATATCTCCTCCAGAAATAACGCCTTGTCGTTGGCCGATAACTTTTCCAGGAGCGAGAATGTCATATCGGCGAAGACTTCGACCGGAAGTGCGCGAGCTTCTTCCAGGATGGCATGAGCGCGGGTTTCCGGTCGCGCTAGAAACAGTCTTGTCTCGGCGTTCGGCTTCTCTGCGGTAACGGAAAACTCCACAAAGTCCGGCGCGTGGGTGTCGTCAGCCGGGCCGTAGCCCGCTTTCTTCGCCTCCACGCGATACGATCCGAGTACCTCTAACCGAATTGTGAAAGCGCCGCGTTGATCGGTTCTGGCTCTCTTCGACTCGTCAGGCTTCCAGACGCTCCTGTTGGCGTCCTTTCCGGGCAGGGCGAAAGAAATCGAGATCTCTGCATCCGGGACCGGTTGATTGGTTCCAGTTTCCAGCACGACGCCGCGGACCTCCGCCTCACTCCGCGGCGCCTCTAAGTTCTGCTGCGGTGAAGCACGCAGCAATAGGACGGCGCCTAACACCAACAGTACCGAACTTGTCGCGCCTCGCAACGAACGCCCTCCGGGGTGTTGTTTTTCAGAGCTAATTGTCCGCAATCAGTTTGCACCAGGCCGCATGAAGGTGTCAACGCAAATCGCCCATGCAGATGCCCCTTACCCAGCCGGTGACAGCTATCTCGCACCAATATTCCCTTTCTTTCCAAACCCATCCCACCCCAGCTTCCGTCCGCATCCCCGTCGCCATGCTACCTCTGAAGGCGCAAGGAGCCTCAACATGACCCCCGCCCGTAGCCCGATCCGAGCCCGCACAAGAAATGCGAAAGGAACCCAACTTTTGGCCCTAGCCCATAGAAACGAAAGCCGTTCTCCATCCGGAAAACGAACCCATGGGAGCGCCTCTTCCCACTCCCGCCATGCTTTAGCCCGCCCGAATCGCGGGTATAATGGGGCCGGTCCCATGAGACGTAGCATTTTGGTAGTCGCGCTGGGCTTGCGAGTCTGTTACGGCGCCGCGCCCGCAATTACGAAAGTTGAACCGCCGGACTGGCCCTCCGAACCGCAGGGCATCACCCTCCGCCTCTTGATCACGGGCCACGACCTGGCCGGCTCCACGGTGCGCTCGTCCTTTCGCACGGGCAACGTCAAAGTGAGCGCCAGCGGAACCCACTTATTCGTCGATCTTACCCTTCCCAAAGCTGCCGCGCCGGGTAAGTATCCGCTGGAAGTAGTTACTAAGGATGGCCGGGCGCAAGCTCCCTTCTCGGTGGTCACACCGCTCCCTCCCGCGGGGCGCTTTCAAGGGTTTTCCTCCGATGACGTGATCTACCTGATCATGCCCGACCGCTTCGCCAACGGCGATCCCTCGAACGACGATCCCGATGTCAGCCGCGGGCTTCACGATCGCGCGAAGAGCCGTTACTATCACGGCGGCGATTTCGCCGGCATCGAACAGCATCTGCCGTATTTGAAGGATCTGGGAGTGACGGCGCTGTGGCTGACCCCGATCTACGATAACGTCAACCACCTGAACCAACGCGAGCGCTACGATAACCAGGCCATCACCGATTATCACGGCTATGGCGCCGTGGATCTGTATGGCGTGGAAGAGCACTTCGGCAATCTGGAAACCTTCCGCCAACTGGTGGACCGGGCGCATGCGCTAGGCATAAAGGTCATCCAGGACGAAGTGGCTAATCACACCGGTCCCTATCATCCCTGGGTGCAAGACCCGCCGACCCCCACATGGTTCAACGGGACGGAAGCGCACCACCTCTCCAACACGTGGCGCACTTGGACCCTCATCGATCCGCACGCCACGCCGGAGATGCGGAAGGACACACTGGAGGGATGGTTCGTGGGCATTTTGCCGGATTTGAACCAGAACGATCCGGAAGTGGCGCGCTACCTGACTCAGAACACACTGTGGTGGATCGGGCGCACGGGCATCGATGGCATCCGCGAGGACACGCTGCCTTACGTGCCGCGCACCTTCTGGCGGGAGTGGACGGCGGCAATCCGGCAGAAGTATCCGGCCGTCCGCGTGGTGGGTGAGGTATTCGACGCCGACCCGGGGCTGGTGTCCTTCTTCCAGGGCGGCAAGGCGCGCTTCGATGGCGTGGACAGCGGCGTGGATTCGCTGTTCGATTTCCCCCTGCAGGCCGCCATCGGCAAGGTTTTTACCGACGCCGCGCCCACCCGGGAATTGGCGCAGACGCTTTCCCACGACTGGCTGTACCAGGACGCCAACCGGCTGGTGACGTTTGTCGATTTGCACGACCTGCCGCGCTTCATGAGCGGCAAGGGCGCTACCTGGAACGGACTGGAGCGGGTGTTCGGTTTCCTGCTGACCGCGCGCGGCATTCCCATGATTTATTACGGCGACGAGATCGGCATGGCGGGCGGCAACGATCCCGATAACCGGCGCGATTTCCCCGGCGGCTGGAAGGAGGACGCACGAAATGCCTTCGAGCCGGCGGGACGCAGCCCCGAGCAGCAAAACCTGCTGACTCAGGTGCAGCGCCTGACACGCTTGCGGGCGGCGTCCGCCGCGCTGCGCCGCGGGCGCATGGTGAACCTGCTGGTGGAAGATCGCGCCTACGCCTTCGCCCGCGTCACCGCCGAAGAACAGATCGTGGTGGTAATCAATAACGCCCCCGATGCGGCGGCTCTGCATATTCCGCTGGCTGGTGCGGGCATCGCCGATGGCGTTACACTCAAGGACTGCTACGGCTCGGCGCCGGCCGCGCAGGTGAGCAACCAGGCGGTGGACGTCGCATTGGCGGGACACGCGTTGGCGATCTATCGGTAGAGTGCGTTCGGCAGGAGGACTTGTCATGGAAAAACCGCGACTGAATTTCGCGCAAATGTGGAACATGAACCTGGGGTTCTTCGGAATCCAGTTCGGTTGGGGCTTGCAGATGGCCAATATGAGCGCCATCTACGAGTACCTGGGCGCGAAGCCGGACCAGATTCCCCTGCTGTGGCTGGCAGCGCCACTGACGGGGCTGATCGTGCAACCGATCATCGGTAATTTGAGCGATCATACGTGGGGCCGGCTGGGGCGGCGGCGGCCCTATTTCCTGGTGGGCGCGATTCTCAGTTCGGCCGCGCTGCTGGTGATGCCCAACGTCACTGCGCTCTGGATGGCGGCGGGCCTGCTGTGGATGCTGGATGCTTCCATCAATATCAGCATGGAGCCATTCCGTGCGTTTGTGGCCGACCTGCTGCCGGAAGAGCAGCGCACCCAGGGGTTCGCCATGCAGAGCCTGTTTATCGGCCTGGGCGCGGTGATCGCCTCGGCGCTCCCGTGGCTGCTGACGCATTGGGGCGTCTCCGGTACCAGCGTGGCGGGCCACGCCATTCCATCCACTGTGAGACTTTCCTTCACCCTCGGCGCGGCGGTGTTTCTGGCCGCGGTACTGTGGACTATCGTCACCACGAAGGAGTACCCGCCGGAGCCCTCGGACCCGGCCGTGAAGCACCCGGCCCACTCCACCGCGGGAGAGATTCTATCCGGCCTCCGCGAAATGCCGCGCACCATGCGGCAACTGGCGTGGGTGCAGCTCTGCACCTGGCTCGGCCTGTTTTGCATGTGGCTTTACTTTGTGCCGGCCGTGGCGCACCAGGTGTTTGGGGCGAACGATCCGCAATCGCCGCTGTATTCCGAAGGCGTGGAATGGGGCGGGCTGTGCTTCGGCATGTACTCGGCGGTCTGCTTCGTGTTTTCCTTCGCGCTGGAGCCCATGGCGCGCGCGCTTTCGCGCCGCAGGACCCACGGCATTTGCCTGGTGGCGGGAGCGGTGGGCTTGCTGGCGGTGGCCGTGATCCACAACAAATACCTGCTCCTGCTTTCCATGACGGGCGTGGGGATCGCCTGGGCCAGCACGCTCGCTATGCCCTATGCCATGCTGGCTGGCTCCCTGCCCGCCAAGCGCGTGGGGCTTTATATGGGGATCTTCAACTTCTTCATCGTGCTGCCGGAGATCATCGCATCGCTGGGGTTCGGTTGGGTCATGAACCACCTGCTGGACAACAATCGCGTGGCCGCGGTGGTGTGCGGCGGCGGATTCCTGCTGCTGGCGGCGCTACTGGTCCAACGCGTCACCGATCTTACAGCCGAGCCTGTTCCCGCAGCGGCGCTGCGGTCGGCGGCGTGAGCGGAGCGTTTTTCCTTTGCGCCTTTGCGAGAGACATTCTTCTCCGGGCTCAGTCCATTTCCTTGCCACGCCAAAAATCCGTGGGCCCTTGCGCGGATCGGTCATGAAATCTTCCAGCCGCAATGCGAGCGGGGCCGGCTGGAGGTGCAGCTCCGTTTCCTCGACATATTCCGCGAATGAGAGAAATCGCAGCCCCGGTGCTGGCGCGAAGAACTCCGGGTCGCCATCGGCGAGAGCCTGAAACTCACCGAAATTCCCAATTCGTCAGCAGAGAGTCGTGCCAGCAGAGCGCGTCCGCGGCGCCGCCCCCTATTCCACCGAAAGTTCGTAGTACACCGTCTTATGCTCCGGCCGCATATCGAGCACCACTTCGCCCGAGACCACGCGTAGCGGCACTGGATCGCGTCTTCGGCCCACCACATCCAGAGTCCAGCACTTCATTTGCTCGGCGCGCCCTGACTTAATGCGTAGTTCCCCGGAGATCGCTTCCAGAAGCGCGGGCCCGGCGCCCTCGCTCTTCAATCGCCAGAACGGCGTGCCCAGCCGCGACATCTGGTCGGTGCGCTCGTACTCCATCCCGGTATTCCGCGCTGGGCCCACCGCGGTAACCAGCAGATGCCGCGCGGAGCGCACTGGCTCCATTCCATCCATGGCCGTGACCCACACCGCGCCGAAGCGGTTGGGGCTCTTCAGGCTCACTGTCTCCAACTCGTGCGGCGCGGCGGAAAGGAAGCCGATCACCGCCTGCGTGCGCGCGGTATCTATATGGACCACACCCGCCGATGCATTCCAGCTCAACTCCCCCGTGATGGATCGCGCCGTCAGCGACTGCGCATCCCAGTACCGGCGAACGTCCTTCACCACGGGCTTGCGCGCCTGCCCGTCCAGGCGGTAGCCCACCTTGCCGACTAGCGCGGCCCACAGCGGCACAGGCTTGCGGTCCTCGGTCCACCGATAGACACTCTCGGAATCGTATACGGATTCCGCCACCACCTCGGCTTCCTTTACATCCTGCCGGTACCACATGGCGGCGAGCGCCGGGAACTGCAGAATCTGCGGCTGGTTTCCCAACATGTCGAACGAACCTTCACCCAGGCTCCGGCGGAAGTCCCCGCTGAAGTAACCGAACTGGAGCGCGCCATCCCACCCCTGCAGCAGCCCGTACGCGGCCATCAGACCGCCTCCTTCCAACGAGTACTCGTTCGGCAGACACGTATTCCATTCGCTGATGGTCATGGGCATCCCCAGCACCTGCTCCCATGCCTTCTCGATGACCAGGTTCTCCACGCCGAGATACTTCAAACGATCCTGATCGGGATCCACGGCCTTGATCATCGGCAGGTCGTGGAACCGGGCGGTGGCGATACGCCATTTGAGATTTCCTTCGCCATCGGGGTGGTCCCAGTAGCCATGGCGGTCCACGTAATCGAGTTTCGATTGGCCCAGCATGTGCACGCGCGTGGGAAAACCGTGCGCCTGCCAGTTGGTTCCGGAAACCGGCGCCTTCAGCCCGGCCCTGCGCATTGCATCGCGGCTGGACGTAAAATAACGCTCTTCAAGTTCCTCGCAAAAACGTAACTGATCCTCGCCCCGAAGCTTCTGTTCGGGGTGCGCCGTCAGGTACTTCTCGGTGAAGTCGCCATTGTGCAGCAGGGGCACCCGCTCTTGGTTTTCGACGCCCTGCCCTTCCGCCAGGGGCGGCTTGCCATCCACACTCCAGGCCCGCTTGAGGCCCACATCGTCGTGGTACTTGTTCCGCAGCCAGGCCGCGAACTTATCTTCCAGCTCGGGATGGAAGCTCTTGGCGACCTCTCCAAAGAACAACGAATCCTCGTTCAGCACCTCCACCATCGCGATAGTGGGGTCGTCCGCCCAGCGCTTTCCGGTATACGGATTATAGTGTCTGAACAGGTCCGCCATGCGCTGTTGCAGGATGGAAGCGACTTTGTCGTCTACGAATTCCGCGCCTAATGCCGGTCCGCCCTCGGGCAGGGCCGGAATGTTGTCCCCCGGCCGGAAGTGAAAATTCAGCGGGTAATCCAGGTCGAGGATGAGGTAGATGCCGTTCTCGCCGAGTTTGGCGATGAGGTAGTCCAACCGGTCCAGCGCCGCCGCGTCATATTCGAGCGAGGTCTTCGCATCGCGGGCGTTCAGGTTTTCCAAGCCGTGCTGCCGGGTGATGTCGATGCCCTGCCGCCGCATGCGCCGAAGCGTGTAGCCGAGCTGCTCTTTCGTGCCCCCGGCATCCATCTGGCCGCCCCAGAATCGCACCGGAGTGCCGTCCTGAAATACGAAACGGCCGCCCTTCGCGGTGACGAAGCCGTGCTTGCCCGTGGGTGCTTCGATGAACCGGCTGCAGTCGAGCACCGTAGCCTGAAAGCCGTCCGTGGCGGGCTGAAAAGCAAAGCTGCTTTCCCCGGCGCCGGCCCGTAGGTACATGACCCACACGGAGCCCACCGCCAGCGCGATCACGCCTGAAGAAATGAAGCGTCGTAGCATTTCGCTATAACCATTCTATTGAGTCTTGCAAGCGCACGGAATTCTCGCACCGCAGAGACGCGGAGACGCGGAGAAAGTACACAAACACGGGGAGAGCGCGGAGGGGGCAGAGGTAACCTTCGTTTCCTTCAGGCGCACGCGAGAGGTACGGGGCTCTCCCTTCCTTGGCGCCGATCGCGACCCTGGCATCGGTTCTCCAAACGCCGCGATTGGTTTCGGCAATGCTCCCGCGAGTTGGTCTTGCCCATCACCAGGCTGTGGCGGCGGTAGCTGGCGGTCTGGCGCAGGTCGTACAAGTGCGACACCGGGATGCCCGCTAAGCGCTCAAACTCAGGCTTGCCGAACACCTTCCATTCGCGCTGGAGAATTCTCTGGGTCGCCGGTCCGCTCAGCCGCCCGTGCACCCCGTCCACGGCGGCCAACAAGACCATATCGTCGGGGCGGTACCGGCGCGCGAAGCGATGCCGCCCATAGTCCTTCTCGCGCACTTGGCCATTGCGCAGGTATTGGCCAGTTATGCCGAGTTCCGGATTATGCCGAGAAAGAGCCGAGGTAATCGCTTTGGAGCAACAATGACGGCCCTTCGGGATCTACTCGCTCGGCATAATTCGGCAGGACCGCAGAGCGGGGAGCGCCGAAATAGTTGCGCAGTTGCCAAGGTGGTCAGAACCAGGCTGGCCGATATTTGAGGGTCCGTGAGAGGGTCGTGGTAGGAAAATCGAGTGCACATCGAGCTCCGTCCGGCGGATTATGCCGAGATCGTGGCGGTTCCGATACCGTCCAGATGCGGCCGCACTGAAATCCCTCGGCATAATCCGGAACTCGGCATAAGGCCGATTAAGCGCGTCACCTGCGGCACGCTCACCCCCGTCATGTTGATGAGGAATTCGCGCAGCACGCCGCGCGCTTCCTTGGACTGCCGTGAGTATCGATAGCGTTGCAGGTCTCCGATCCACCGGTAGACTCCGGAGCGGTGGCTTGCCGCCACGTCGATGCCTTCGCTGGCGTTCAAAAACTGCCGGATCTCGGCCGGGCTGAGCAGCTTCGGATTTCCCGTGGTCATCGTCATCTACCGCAGGATGCAAAACTCTGCAACTCGTCGCCAAGACCGTCTCAAACATTTTCATGAAAAAATGTTCAAGATCATTCTGTATTGGAAAAGACTGTGGTGAGCGGATTCACTGGCCGCATGGTATCATGCCGTTCGAATGCCGGAATACTCCATAGGAATCGACCTTGGCGGCACCAATCTGCGGGCCGCGGCCATCGACCGATCCGGCAAAATGCTGGACAAGATCGCCGCCGCCACCGATTTCGTGCACGGGCGCGAGGCCGTACTGAACGATATCGTGACGGCGATCGGGAAGTTGCGCGAAAAGTTCGGCTCGGACGGTCTGAAAGGCATCGGCGTCGGTGTGCCGGGGTTCATTCGCATCAAAGAGGGCTTCCTCACCAACAGTCCTAACTTGCCCTACCTGGAGAACTTTCCGGTGCGCGACGAACTGAGCCGCCGCCTGAATGCGCCGGTGATTCTCGAAAACGATGCCAACGCCGCGGCGCTGGGCGAAAGTTGGATAGGCGCCGGAAAAAACGTGGACGACCTGGTACTGCTGACCTTGGGGACGGGTATTGGCGGCGGCATTATTTCCGGTGGACACATTTTGCGCGGTTTCGTCGGCATGGCCGGCGAGTTGGGACACATTACGGTGGTTCCCAACGGCAACCCGTGCGGCTGCGGCAATCGGGGCTGCCTGGAAAAGAGCGCGTCGGCCACCGCGATTGTGGCCATGGCGCACATGCTGCACCTGGGCGAGAACCTGACGTCCAAAGACGTGGCCGGCCTGGCGGCGCAGCCGGGCGAGGTGGGCGACAAGGCGCGCGCCATCTGGAAATCGATGGGCGAGGCGCTGGGCATCGCTCTGGCGACGCTGGTGAATACCTTCAATTTCCCGCTGTATCTGCTGAGCGGCGGTCCGCTGCCGGCCTGGGACTTGTTCGCCCCGGATATGCTGCGCGTGGTGGAGGAGCGGTCGTTCACGTACCGCGCCACCAAGCCGGCAATCGAAAAGGCTACGCTGGGGAACGAAGCGGGCCTCTACGGTGCGGCATATTTGCCCTGGGAATAGGGCCAAGAGAGCGCTATGAATGATTGCCCTCACGGGGTACCTTCTGGGTCCGGCTCTGTATCGGCTGCGTACTGAGCTGCGCGTGTAAAGTAAGCAAGCCGTTGGTCCCGCAGAGATTAATGCCGCCGTGTTGAGTAGGTTCGAATCCTACGCGTGGGGAGCCCGCAGGAAATCGCCGTTTGAAGTCCAAAGTTTACAGACGACCCGAGCCGGACGCTCCGCCCAGGGGTGGACGACCTCGTCGCCATGGCCTCAGGGGCCATGTGTGGGCTGTATTCTCCTACGAAACTCCTTGACAATTGCAGCCTTCAGCTCCGCACTGTTGCGTTCTCCGCAGAGTACCCGCTGAACATGCCCAATTGACATACCAGTGGCTTTGGCAACGCCGGAAATTGATGACTACCGGCTAAAGCCGGTAGATTCAGGTTGCGGCTGAAAGCCGCCTGAAGTGCGTGGCGGCAGGCGTTGGTGGGGCGGACCCCTGGTCCGCGGCCGACGCCCCCGTCGGCCCCTCTACTGCCAGAAGAGGCTCCCCCTCGACTTGAGGAGCGGGTCCAGGGGGACCCGCGCGGACGAGGGCGTCCGCCCCACAAAGACGACATCTGCTGGAAGCTGTTCGCCTGAAAGGCGAAGGGATTAGACCTGGAGATTGAACCTAAATTGTGGAATTTTGGATAAAAGTAGCTCTGAGCGTGCCACAGGTCAGTATCACTCAAGGTTGCCATCCTGCTATCGAGGGCCAGTGCATTCTCGTCGGTGTTCACCACATCCGTCAGTGCGCTGACGATTATTCGGTGGTAGGGGGCCATGACGCCGGTTTCCATGGGCCTTTGCTTGCGTTGCTTCCCAGCCCTTGCCGTAGCAGGGGCAACGGCTTCGGATGCCGGCGAAACAAGCGTGTAGTCGTACCCGGCTTGGTTCACGGCATCTATGAGTGGCTGGATCTCCGCCAAGGCGCCGCCCAGGAGCTGCCGCTTCTGGTTCTCAAGTTCTGTCAACTGGACGACTAAAGACATGAGTGCGCCTCGGGGTCTGCAATCCGGAGGTATGCGAATCTCCGCTCGTGCCTCGGCGCAATGCCGATGGTTACGTCGGGATCAAGGGGCCGGCCAAGGCCGGCGGAACGAATGGTCTCGGCTTGCCAGATCATTGGCTCCGCCTCTCCATCGGTTCGCACCAAGACGTAAACACCGTCTTCGAGGACAGGCCAGACTCCATTCTCGCGCCCCAGGCCTCGCTGGTAAATGATAATCTTGGCCACAGTATCGGCACTCGTCTTCGCCAGGATGCTGTAGCTCCCTTTGTACCGCTTGGCCCGTTGGCCGATTAGCGCACGCATTTCTTCGAAAATGGCGTCAGCTTGCTTCCGGAATGAAGCGTTGTAATGCGTGAGAGGAGCGGTTTGATAACTTGGGCCAGGGGAAATTGCCGGCCTCCCGAGGCCGCCGCATTCAACGGGCACAGCGATTCCCTTGAATCGCTCGACTACGCCGTGCAAACGCGCGGCTTTCCTGTCGTCGTAATCTCGAACCAGCGCGTCCCATTCTTCGGTGGACAGGAATTCCTTGGTCGTCCAGACCCGGTTCCTGAACAGCACGTAGTTGAGGGTCGCTGCTCTCGCCGGCATCAAATCCACTGGCCTCGTGAGAAGGCGCTCCTGCGCACTCTTGAAAGACCTAGTCGCCATCACCGACTCCTGGAGCCCAGAGAGCTTCTTCACCCGGTGTTCGACTCGAAGGTGAAGGTTCTCCCGCTCCGCAGCGAGCGACTCAAGCGAAAACTGTCCAGCGCCACAACGCGGGCACGACGGCTCCGCAGTCGTGATGCTTCCTCCGCAGTTTGTGCAATAGGCTCGACCCTCGCGCACGTTTCGTTCGTCCGCGAGGCAGGTCCGGAACCGTTTGAATATCGCCGTCTCCTCCAAGCCATTCGGAACGAGCACAAATGCCGTTAGCGAACTAAGAGGCGCTGCGCCGTGATATACGAGAATATTGAAGAGCAGAGTCAACTCCGATGGCGCATTGGGTGAACGTGTGCCGACTGGAGACGCGCAAGGGCCGCGCCGTTCTGCGACACTTTCAGAGAAGTCGTAACTGCAGCTTGCGAACCCGACAAAGTGAATCATAGCTTGCCCACCGGTTTGGCCGAGGCTTCCCAGACGGATACCATCTGCAGAAAATCAGCCACCGCCCGGGGGGATCCTTGCACTACGCAGTCCAGTCCATCCCTATGAAGCGTCGCCCGAAGCTGGTCAGGCCTTGAGCCGCCGCTGTCTTCAGGCAAGTCGCCCGTCTGGCAGCACCCTTTGACCTTCGATGGCGTGGGCGCTCTACCGGCTCCATGGACATCTGCACCTTGAGCCGCCAACAGCCGCCGCCAAAAGCCTTCAAACTCGGCGGCTCCGACGGTGTGATTTCGGCCTGGCGCCGACGAGGACAACCGGTTCGCCGGACGGCACGGGAATAGCGCGTCCCAGAGAGCTTCGCAGCGAGTTGCAACCATGCTGTGCCGATCTCCCGACTGCGTCAGAAACCAGTTGCTGAGCAGAACGTAGGCCTCACTCGCAAGCGGCGTGTCCGGCTGGCCGAACCACCGCCGCAGTTCTTTGCGGGCACGAGAACTGAGCATCAGCCCGCGGTGCGTCTCCTTTTCGATGCCATCTAGAAGTTCATTCATCCGTGCAGAATCCAGATCCTGCGGGTTTGCCAACACCACGTCGAAGTTGTTGGCAGAGTTCGGAAACCGTCGAAGCCATCGCGTTCCTGCGCTCATCGTCCGTCCTTTTCTTACGGTTGATCGCTACACCAATATAGGTGTGCCACATACATCAGCCACTCTCAACTAAAAAAAACAACAGTAATCAATAATGAAGAGCGACTATTGAGCCTCGCTTAATACAGTGACAGCGGCGGGCCGGCAGTCGCCGCGCAGGATGCCATTCTGCCCCACCGGGACCGTAACTCGATTGTGCGAGGCTCAATAGTCGCCCGGCACATGGCCAGAATATGGAAAAGGCGGACGCCTTTGAAGCCGCGTCGGCACTCCGTGGCCCTGCGAGGAGTGCGAAGGGTTTACTCTTGAGTTCGACCCGATGGCGAGCGGGCCGCATTATAGGGCACCAAAGTTCGAAACGGGTCCAGACAGGGGAGCCTACGGCTACTCGAACTCAAATGTCTGAATCCTTCTGACCTTCTCCAACAGAGCAGGCACGTCCACCGTCGCGGTCTTCCACAACTCGTCGGTATCCACAGAGTCGTAGCCGTGAATGAGGCGGTCCCGCATGCCGGCGATGTCTCTCCAGGGGACTTCCGGATACCTGCTGCGGATAGTGTAACGCGCCATGATATTCACCGCGGCCAGTCTCACATTCGCGTCGACAGTCTCCCACGATCTTTCCCCCTTCGGCGGAACGTGTTCAAAACGGACCGCAGCAGTCAAGAGCGCGCCGGCAGGCGCGGCGAAGCGAACTCTTGACGGCGAGGACCGTTTTCAAGAATGGATCTGGGGGGAAAGATCGTGACCGGGGCGTCGGGGTACAATTTGGCTGCGACCGGTCAAATATCGTGACCCGTTACAGGATAGTTAAAGAAAGGTGTTTCACCGCCTCACCGATCACGGCGATCTGATAACAGCAGGCGGAGAGCATCTGGTTGTTGTGATCGAGATCAGATCGGTTTGCGCCGTGAATGAAGCCCATCACGCTGGAGCACGCCGTAACCAGATCGCTGAGAGTCGCAGCGTCGGTCGCCTTATCCCGAGACATAGACGGGAACAGCGTTGGCTAGAATGGAGTTTCGGCGTAGGGCATTCCCGCTGGCCTCGATGGCACGCCGGCTGACCAAGTCTACGCTGCGCCCAAGCAGCCCGGCAAGTTCATTCTCCATGTGCTCATGCTCAAACAAGCCCCACCCTGCGTCCTCGGCGAAGGGTAACCAGCAGGTCGATGTCCTGGGCGCGCGAAGGATCAGCGAGCATGGACCCGAACAGTTCGAGTTTGGCGATTCTCCACCGCCGGCAAAAAGCATCCAACTGGGCTTCGTCGACAGGCAGTCGGTGCAGAATGGCCATATACCCAGGATAGCGCGAAGCATGCCGGACCGCGCCGAAGGGTAGGGCCTGAAATGTGCGTTGATACGTGCTGATTGTATGGAGGATCAAAAACAGATCCGAAGGGTCTGCCTATGATGATCTGCTGGCATTCCCGACAGACGCCGGAAGGAAGCGGGCTCCCAGTTGGGGAAGGTCCAGGCCGGGCTTGAGCCGGCCGACTGGAAGCCGTTCGACGAGGTAGGCGCAGGCACAGGGGAGATTCGGATCAGGGAGGCAAGCGGCATTTGCCGCGTGATGTACGTCGCCAAGTTCGACGAAGCCATCTACGTCCTGCCTTGCTTCCAGAAGAAGACTCAGTTGGCCAGCAAGCAGGAGAAGGCTGTCGCCGCGACGCGCTATCGCGCAGTAGTTAGCGCCAGAAAGGAAAAGAAATGAAGATCGATACCGAAATTCGCCATGTGACAAAGCCCGGAGCGAACCTCTTCCTGGAACTCGGTTTTGCGCCCGACGAGGCCAAACGTCTACAGGCTGCCTCCCGCAAGCAGGTCAATGACACGCGCCTGCTGAAGCAGCAACTGATGGAACAGTCTGTCTGTCTGGATTGCAAAACATCACCTAAAGCAGTCCGAGGCCGCCGAGATTCTGATGGTCTCGCGCCGCGTGTGTCCGACGTAGTGAACAAGAAAACGGCCAAGTTCACCATCGATACGCTCGTGGAAATGCTCAGCCGTGTCGGCAAGCCGGTCAAGCTGGCAATCGGTTGACCGGTTGATGATCGGGCCACGGTTTTCGCGGAGCCGGAGGAATCTTCCTTTCAATTCAGCGGCTCGCGAAGGGACCCCAAGGCGTGGACTCGAACCGTATCGCCGTGGCGAATCATGTACCGGCACCGTCTGTTAGAATTCACGGGAGTGTTTCTTGAGATCCGCGGCAACATAACCGACGTGGAGACTTTCGCTATCGGCAAGGCGATTCGCGAGCTTGCCCGCCTCCGCAAGCGGTACGGGAAGGGCGGCAGGGCATCGCTACTGTGAAACTTCCGAATGGTACCATACGAAAAGCGGAGCTTCACTGGTACGAAGCATCTGGCATCGGCAAGAAGGAATTCAAAATCAAACGCTTCGTGGATTAGCTATGCCGTCTAGTCGAACGAAAACCCAGGGTTTTGCCGTCTGCATACGGAATGCCGGTTTCGAGGCCTCGCTTGAGGTCAGAAAGCTGTACCCGGCAGTCGACGATCCCGACTCCGAGAGGAACGGCCTGATTCGTGTGATCGATGAATCGGGTGAGGATTATGTCTATCCAGCCCGCCTGTTTCAGAAACTTACCTTGCCCAACGAGATTCAACGCGCCTTACGCCTCGCGTCGTAATCCGGTCTAAAGGGGCTCCCGAGAGTTCGAAACGTGTCGATGCCGGGGGCCTTCCCTAAAGATCCTCAAAATTCGGCGAGAAGAACCCCGCGCATGAAGTACTTCGGTTTAGGTGGTGCGGCAGTCGTCGCCCCGGAGCGCACCGTGGCAGAAGGACGCCGGGACCGGAGCCCAGCATCACCAGGTCCCGAATTCCGGAGTGAACTTCATGACTTCGCCTACTATGCGCTTGCTGGCGCTGACGGTCTGCCTGGCCTTTCAGGCCGGCGCGCAAAGCTATACCCTCGTAACCGAGCCGGACCAGGGCATTGCCGCCATTTACAACCTGATCGCTTCGGCGAAGTACAGCCTGGACATGACCATGTACGAGCTCAACGACACGCAGACCGAGCAATTGCTCGCACAAGCGGTCTCGTCCGGCGTGACTGTGCGCGTGATTCTCGATCAGAACCTGGAAAAGAGCAACAACACTTCCGCCTACAACTACCTCAACTCCCACGGTATTCAAGTGCATTGGGCCAATCCGGCGTATGCCGCGACGCATCAAAAGACGATCGTTGTCGACGGTTCCACCAGCGCGATCATGACTCTCAACCTGACTTCGCAATATTACTCGAACACCAGGGACTTCGCCGTGATTGAGAGCGGCCGAAGCGATAACGCAGCCATCGAAGCGACTTTTGACGCCGATTTCAAGAACAGCGCCGTGACGCCGCCCGATGGAGACGACCTCGCGTGGAGCCCCACCAACTCGCAATCGGTCATCCTGAGCGCGATCAACGGGGCTGAACACAGCTTGCTGGTGGAAAACGAAGAGATGAGCGATACTAACGTCGTTAATGCCCTGGTGACCGCGGCCGAGCGGGGAGTGCTGGTGCAGGTTACCATGACTAACACCGGCAACGAGTACTCGAGCCAGTTTAACCAGTTAGTGGCTGCCGGCGCACGGGTTTCCACTTATGCTTCCACCGCCTCGCTCTATATTCACGCCAAGGCGATCGTGGCCGATTATGACAGCCCCGGCGCTCAGGTCTTTATCGGTTCCGAGAATTTTTCCAGCGCTTCCCTGACCGAGAACCGCGAACTGGGCCTGACTCTTTCGGATCCAGTGGTCATGCAATCCGTCGAAGCCACGCTCACTGGCGATTTCAATGGCGGCACACCGTGGCCCGGCGGCAAGGCCGGCCTGTCGCTGAGTTTGAGTTCGCCGTCCCTGACGGTCAGCGCCGGGAACTCTAAGACCGCTACCGTGGCAGCCGCCGTGTTCGGTCGCTTCAACTCGGCGGTTGCGCTTACGGCTGGCGGCTTGCCAGCCGGCGTCACGGCTAGCTTCACACCCTCCTCCATTGCCGCGCCCGGATCCGGCGGCTCCACTCTTCAACTTTCCGCAACGGCTTCCACCGCAGGGGGAACGTACAGCGTCACTGTCACCGGGACGGGCGGAGGTTTCACCGGAATTGCCGTTCTCAACCTTATAGTTGTCACGATTGACGTGGTCAACGCCGGTAGCTTTCAAGCCGGCTTTGCCTCCGCTGCATGGATGACCATTTTGGGGACGAATCTCTCGCCTGTCACCGACAATTGGGCAAACTCCATCGTAAATGGCGAGCTTCCCACGTCATTGGATGGAGTAACCGTGACCGTCGGCGGCCAGGCTGCCTATGTCGCATACATCAGCCCGGCACAGATTAATGCGCTGGCGCCGAGCGTCGGCGCGGGAACCGTACCGGTGACGGTAAGTGCTCCCAATGGAGCGAATACGACAGCCATGGTGGTCGCTCAGACGGCCCAGCCAGCCTTCTTCCAGTGGGGCGCGTACGCAGTTGCTACCCACACGGACTACACCTATGCCGTAAAGAACGGCACTTTTCCGGAAACTACTGTGCCCAGTGCGCCGGGCGACGTCATTATTCTATGGGGTACGGGCTTCGGTCCGACGAATCCAGCCGCACCGGTGGGCGCCGAGGCGCCTTCCGGCACGATCTGCTACGCTGCCAACCCGGTTACCGTCACGCTGGGAAACACACCGGTCACAGTTTATGGCGCCGCCATGGCGCCCGGGTTCGCCGCGCTTTACCAAGTCGCCATCCAAATTCCCGAATCCTTGGCCGAGGGGGATTACCCCGTCGTTGCGACGGTTTCCGGGGCGCAGTCGCCTTCTAACGTTCTCCTTACGGTGCAGAGCTCAGCCCTTGCTGGATCTCCGGATGCGAGGCGTGTACGGCCTGAGTAACGCGGGCCACCGCGCCGGAGCCGGTGGCGAGTCTCCTGTCTCGGATAATCTCAAGGACGATGGTCGAGAATTATCCCTGCTGGGCAGCCAGTCTGGCTGACCATAGCAATGCCCTGACCCTTAGTTTCTAGCACGGCCAGATCTGAGAATTCATCTCTCGGATTTTCATCGCCGCCCCACAATTTGTAACATGTTACATGTTCCGCGCATCCCATTGAAATCGCGGGCCAAGATGAAACTCTTGGCGAGCCTTGCGGCTTTGCGTGACATTGTGTTTCGATATCGGCCCGAACGGCGGTTGGATCGGAACTCGACGGAACGGGAAACGCTCTCACGCAAAGCCGCCAAGCCCCAAAGAGGCTTAGGAATACCTCGTCAGCCCCTCCTTGGAATTTCAAGGGGTGCAGCCCTTGGTTATCCTTAGCGTGCCGCTACGCGAATTCCACGGCCTCCATTTCCTGCGCGGCCGGGGCCATTTCTTTAACAGGCTCCGGCTCCGCGGCCGCTGGCGGACTTGGGCGCGGCGATTGGACGGCAGAAGGTTTCAAAACGGCAACTCTGGCCGCCTTCGGGGCTCTGGTTTTCGGCGCCGGCTTGGTACGCTCGGCATCGGACCGGTGTGACGCCGGCCGGACACCGGCCGCCCGGCAGAGTTCGACCCAGGAAGTACGAATGAAGTCCCGGAGGCGCCTCACGTCCGCGACGGTCACCGCGTCGGCAGTGAGTCCGAAGCACATTTTTCCGTTGTAGCTTTGCACTGCGATGCCGACGCCCAATTCGTAGCCCGTGGGCACGTGAGGGTAGGATGCCAGCATACGCTTACCGACGGAGTACAGCGGCGTCGGAGAACCGGGCACGTTGGTGCAAATAAGGTTGAGCAGCGGGGCCGGCAGCGGTACGAGCGGGATGCCCCACCAGAATAGTGCCTGTGCCGGGGCGGGAGCGGCGCCCAGCCAGCTTGCCGCTATGCTGAGCAACTCCGCTGCCCGGACGCTCTTCATGATCTCCGTACGGAGCGCTATCGCCTTGAAGTGCTGTATCGGGTCCTCTGCGTCCATGGGGAGCGTTACGGGGAGGAATGAAATGCGGTTGCCCAACGAATCGCCCTCGTCCTTCCGTACGCTCACGGGGCAGACCATCCGCACCAGCCGGCCGGCAACGGATTCCCCATGCAACTTGACATACCGGGCCACAGCGCGCGTCACCACGGTCAGGATGACGTCGTTGACCGTGCCGCCAGTGACGTTGCGGATGGCCTTCACGTCGGCAAAGTCAAACTCGGCCCAACAGAACTTGCGCTCGCTGCCGCAGGGGCGGTTGAACGGGAGTCTCTGGACGGGTGTCGCGATTTCGGGCAGGATCGTCACCAGCCCCTGGAGCCCCTGCTGGGTGCGTTCGCTCAGCAATCCCTGGGCAATGTCGAGAAGCCCGGCCTCCGCCGCCACCAGGTTTTCCAGGGAACTGTGAATGGCGCTGGCGATGGCGTCGGTGAGAGAGGGCTCGCGATCCGGCGCTGGAGGGTGGAAGTGCGGCTTGCGGATGGCGTGCGAGCCTTCCGCCGTCGGGTCAAGCATGATGCGGAGCAGCGATGCGCCGGCAATCCCGTCGGCCAGGGCGTGATGCACTTTGGCGATCAGGCCGCCGCGCCCGCCTTGCAATCCTTCCACCACGTAAACCTCCCACAGCGGCTTTTCGCGGCTCATGGTTACGCTGAAAATGCGCCCGGCTAAGTCCTCCAGTGCGTCCTCATCGCCCGGGGCGTTCACCGTGGTGCGGATGATGTGGCGGCGGATGTCGAAATGCTGGTCGTACTCCCAGTTCGGATAGCCGATACCGAATGGCGGATTTACGGCAATCTGCCGGTAACGCGGCAGCAGATGCAGCTTCGAATCGATCGCAGCCACAAATTCCTCATAAGGGATGACCTCTTCGAAAGTGCACACACAGGCGATGTGCAGGGGGATTTCCTTCCTCTCCAGATAGAGGAAAGCGGCGTCCGTCCCCGAAAGGCGCTGGTGAGAATCGGGACTTTTCGCGTCCATGTTTTCGTTCTCCATCGAATTTGAGACAGGAAACTCCGTTTGTAGATTAGGCCCGATTTGAGAGCGTGTCAATGCCAAAAAAACTCACCGGCCAGCGGTGCCGAAGCGATTTTCCGGTGCTATGCTATCGCTCGGGTGACAGAATCCGCTCGCGGTACAGAAGCCATGATTCGGCTGTCGGAGCGTATCGGGCCGGCGCTGGCCGGCAAACTGCTCTCGCAGGTGACGCTGGCCGGGGGACCGCACGGTGAGATCGCCACCCTCATCCCTTTTACCGGGGGTGTGCTGGCGCGCATCCCGGCGGGGACGGAGGCGGACGTGGAACGGGCGGTGGAGCTTGCCCGGAGCGCGCAACCTGCCTGGGCGGCCCGATCTTTCGCCGGCCGAGCCAGTATCTTTCTGCGCTTCCACGACCTCCTGCTGGAGCGCCAGAACGAAATTCTCGACCTCATCCAGCTCGAGACCGGCAAAGCCCGTCGCCATGCGTTTGAGGAAGTTCTCGACACCGCCATCGTCTCCCGCTATTATGCGTTCCACGCGCAGCGGCTGCTGCGGCCTCGTCGGCGAAAAGGCGCGCTGCCCCTGCTGACCAAGACTTGGGAGCTGAGATGCCCGGTGGGTGTTGTAGGCTTCATCGTGCCCTGGAATTACCCGCTGAATCTGGCTATCACCGATGCGGTGGGAGCGCTGATGGCCGGTAATACGGCGGTGCTCAAACCGGATGTCCAGACCAGCCTCACAGCCCTTTGGGCGGTGAACTTGCTGCGCGAGGCGGGGATGCCGGCCGAGGTGTTCCCGGTGGTCACGGGGGAAGGCCCGGTGGCCGGCCCGGCGCTGGGCGAGCGGGTGGACTTTCTGATGTTCACCGGCAGCGGCCGCACCGGGAGGCTGGTGGCGCGACAGGCGGCGGAGCGCCTGATCGGGTGCTCCCTGGAGCTGGGCGGGAAGAACCCCATGATCGTGCTCGGCGATGCGGACCTGGATAAAGCGGTTGATGGCGCCGTGCGCGGCTGCTTCTCGGCCGCGGGCCAAATTTGCGTGTCGATCGAGCGGATGTGGGTGCATGAGTCGATCTGGGACAGCTTTGTGGGGCGCTTCGTGGAGCGCACCAAGGCGCTGCGTCTCGGCACGGCGCTGGACTATTCCATCGAAATGGGATCTCTATCGTCCGAACGCCAGATGAAGGCTGTAGAAGAACACGTCGGCGACGCGCTGGCGCAAGGGGCGAAGCTGCTCGCCGGCGGACGCCGCCGCCGCGACTTGGGGCCGCTGTTCTATGAACCCACGATCCTGGCGGACGTGCGGCCGGGAATGAAGGTATACGCCGAGGAGACCTTCGGTCCGGTGGTATCGATCTATCCTTTCACCTCGGAGGCCGAGGCCATCGAGCGGGCCAACGCCAGCCGGTATGGTTTGAGCGCCAGCATCTGGACGCGCGATACGCGCCGGGGCGCGATTCTGGCTCGGAAGATTCGCGCGGGCAGTGTCAACGTCAATGAGGCCTATGCGGCCACGTGGGGTTCGGTGGATTCGCCCATCGGCGGAATGAAGGAATCGGGCCTGCGGGCCCGGCACGGGGCCGAAGGCGTCCTCAAGTTCACGGACTCGCAGACCGTGGCGGTGCAGCGGGTCCTGCCGATCGCGCCTTTGCCGGGAATGGACGCCGGCACTTATGCGCGCTGGATGACCAGGCTGCTGAGGCTGGTCCGCGGGACTCGGATTCTGGGGTAGGGAAGGATACGCCGGTTCCAGCAATCTTGCGTGAGCCCTGGATGGCCCCTCCGCACAACCCGCGGCGCTTGTGGCCGCGCGGTGGGGTTACCTTTCATGACGGCTGAGTCTAGCTTAGTGCACCGTTTCGGACTTAAGGTAACGAATCGTCAGACCGCTTGCTAACGCGCGCGGCTCCTTTCTGAGCCGCGACCGTGAGGGAGCGGTGGCGATAATACGCGGGCGTATTTATGAAATGGAGTACTGAGCTACGCGGCTTGACTGGGCCCAGCATTCCCGCGGGGTTGGACGCGATAGAGCCAAGTGGCGCCGGCTGGTTTCCGGAAGCCCACTTTTTGAATAACTTCCGGATGCCCGACAGATGCCCGCAGCGCAATGCGAGCCATCGGTTCAAAGTCCGGAGGCCGGGGGACCGCGAGCCTATTTTTTCAAACCAGCCTGCCAGTTCAGCACGACGGTGTACGGCTCCGGTACGCTCATGTTAACCGCTACGAGAAACGCTTGCCGTCCGCGGCTGGGTCCCACGGTGTGCCTCTGTCTATGGGGAACACAAGTCCGAGGGGCCGTGGCGTCCCGGCCCGAAACACCGGAGCGGTCACAATCTCGACAGCCGTCAGCCTTCCGTCGTATATATTGTGATAATAAAGTTCCCGGCCGTCGCCGCGCCACCTCGGCTCGGCCCCGCCTGAATTAGAGATCAGCCACCTGCCGCCCGCCTCCACAGCCGTCCCGGCAGAGTTCATGGAGAACGACCGCACATAGACCTCGTCGCGGCCGGATTCGTCCGAGGCGTAGGCCACCCAATGGCCATCGGGAGAAAAGCGCGCGTTCTGCTCGCCGAACTCGGTGCTCGCGAACGAGACCGGCTTCCTGTCACCCTCCAGCGGGAGCACCCAAATATCGTCCTTCGTCTTCGGGTCGTGCACTGTGTACAGCAGGAAACGCCCGTTGGGCGACCAACTCGTGGGAAACTTGTCCTCGCTGGACCGGAGCAGAATCTCCTCTTCTTTCTCTCCGCTCGCCAGCTTTCGATACAGGTTGTAATGGCCGTCCCGGTTGGAGCTAAAGATGATGCGGCTCCCGTCCGGCGACGAGACGGAATTATTGTCGCTCGCCGAACCAAACACAAACCGTGTGCTCGTGCCTGAAGACAGATCCAGCAACCAGATGCTCGAGGCCTGCCCGAGGCTGCCCTTGTCCAACGCCGCACGCATCCCATCCGGCGAGAGCGCCAGCCCTTGATAATTTCCCGGGGCCCCGGCGGTTCCAACGACCTTGCCCTCGTGGTCGTACCAGGTAAGCTGCCGGTCTGGGTCAGGCTTTCGCTGAAAGACCAGGACTCCATTGGCCGACGCGGAAAAAGCCCTGCCGTCGCTGATTCGCTCCGCCACAGGCACCGGCTGCCCCGTCAGATCCAAACGGCGGTTATCGAACGGCTGGACCATCAGCGTGTCTTCACGCATAAAAAGCAGGTAGCCGGCACCCGGGTCCGCAGAAGGCACGTACTGTGAACCCCGCCCACCAGCCGCAGGTAAGCCTCATGTACCAGGGCCGTAGTCTGCAATGAGTGGCCGGGCCGTTCTTGGGCCATGTAGTGTTGCGCCAGCCGGTGCAGCTCCTGGTACACCATCGGCACGAGCTTATCGAACGCGCTTTGCTCTCCTGCGCTCCACGCCTGAAGAAGCCGGGTAACTTCGTGCGCTGACGTTTCCATCGGGCAGCCATCCGGGCTGATCCGGTCTGACCAACACTAACATTTTGGCCCAATCTTGTCTACCCGCGGCACCATACCGGAAAAATTTCTGTTTGCCAATACAGTTTTCGCGCTCGTTCTCCGCTTAATAGGGTGAGGGCAACCAAAAGGTTGACCACGCACGAGGGGAGCATCACAATGAACATACGGAAAAACTTGACGGTAAGCTTTGCGCTCACGGCGTTAGCCCTGGGCTTGACAACCACACTGGCCATCGCGCAACCATTACTGGAAGGTACGTTCGAACTGACCGCGGCGGCGTACTGGGGGGACACGCTTCTGCAGCCCGGCCAATATACCATCTCGATGAGAACGGCAGGCCTCGACTATGCGCGTACGCAGGTCATCCATCTCAACGGGGAAGGTGTCACGAAGACCTTCCTGACAACTCCCAGTCCCAGGCGGGAATCCGGGCGCAACTATTTGGAGGTTGCCGACGTTAACGGCACGCATGTGGTGCGCGCGTTCGATGTCGGCGTTCTCGGTAAATCGTTCACGTTTGGCGTGACGCGGAAGGTCAGGAGCGTACAGGCACGCGCGACTCCCGCACCGGCCATCGACATTCCGGTGGCTTTCGGAGTAGGTTCCAACTAGCGGCTGACTTACGTGGGACGGGCGGCATCGCCTGATCGCCGTCCGTCCCGGCAGTCGAGCAACACGGTGTTACGTATTGATGAACGGTCACGCCCACGATCTCGATCGCATGTGTACCGCGTTTTCTTCTCCACGCCTGGCCATTTCCCCGTGATGGCGGAGAGTATTCTGTTTCCCGATGGCCTCCAGAGTTTTCAGCAGCCTAAAGCTCTTTGGCGGCGCGCCGATCGGCGGAATGAAGGAGTCAAGCCCGTGGCGGTCCAGCCGCCGGAGTTCCAACCTTCATAGTTCATTGTGACTATCCGCTGTTGGCTCTCTTGAGCGGTTGCTTCCGCGAGACAACCGGCCCAAACTATAAGTGGTACATTTAGGCATGATATGCCGGGGCTGCTCTTTGTCTGGTCCGCGGCAGTTCGGCGTCGCAGCCAACAGTAGATCCGGTCAGTGAAGATTCAGATGCGGCGGTCTTTTCTTCTTGCGGCTCTCGCAAGTCTTGCGGCGGCCGCCGACCAGGGGTATCACCTGCGCGTCACGGTCGATCTGGTGCAGGTGGACGCCACCGTGACCGACTCCAAGGGTAGCCCGGTTCCGGATTTGAAACCCGCCGATTTCCGCATTCTCCTCGATGGGAAGCCGCAGGACCTTAAATACTGCAATTACGTCCGCCTGGGCGAGATGGCGGAGCCTTCGCCGGTGAAGAACACCCCGCCGGCGGCGAAAGTCAAGACTTCGCCGGCCGCACAGCCCCCGATGCCCGCGGCGCCCATCAAACGGGAAGACGTGCGCCGCACCATCGTGGTATTCGTCGCCGACCTTTTAACCTCGGCCGAGAGCATGCCGGGGATTCGCGCCGGGCTGAAAAAATTTGTGCAGGAGCAGGTACAGCCGGGGGACCTGGTCGCCATTATTCGAGCCAGCGCGGGTCTGGGTGCGTTGCAGGATTTCACTCCCGACAAGCGCCTGCTGCTGGCGGCCGCCGACAAGGTGGCCTGGACGTCGAAAGGCATCGGCGCCACCTCGGCGTACGCGCCGATTGGACTGCCGGGGTCGACCTCGGTCGACATGCAACGCCCGCAACTGTCGGACAACGCCGCCACCACCGACAGCGCGACGTTGGCGACTACCGCCTCGTTGATGCGGCTGGTCCGAGGCATGGCCAATCTGCCGGGCCGCAAGTCCGTGGTCCTGATCTCTGACGGCCTGCGGCTCTCCAGTCGGGAAGAACGGGGCCCTTCCTCGGGGAAGAAGGCGAGAGGAACGGGCGCTTCTCTCAGCCCGATCTACTGGAGCATGCGCCAATTGGCCGACGAATCGGTGCGAGCGGGCGTGGTGTTGTACGCCATCGACACCAGCGGGCTGACTTCTTTGCGCGCCCTGGCGTCCGACCGTTTGACGCCGCCGGGGATCGATGCCCCCGGCCGGGCATCGACGGGCGCCCTGCCGCCCTCGAGCCCGGAGGGCGATTGGATCTCGGCCATAGCCGAGGCTCGGCGTTCCGAATACCGGGACAATCAATGGGGCGCGTTGTTCCTGGCGAACCAGACCGGCGGATTTATGGTCGCCGAATCGAACCGCATCGACGCGGGCCTGGCGCGCATCATGGCCGACCAGCGCGGCTATTACCTGCTCGCATTCCAACCTCCGGAAGAAGCTATGCATCCGGAAAACCAAACCTCGCTGGCCTTCGGGCCGCCACAGCCCGTCTTGATTTTCCACCAGTTGAAGGTCGAGGTAGTTCGGCCCGGCGTCAAGATCCGCTCGCACACCGGCTTTTTCGGCGTCAGTGACGAGGAAAACACAGCACAGGCGGGCCCGGAGTTGCAACTGTCGCAGTCGCTTGAGTCTCCGTTCCAGACTTCCGATATCAAACTGGAAGTGGAATCGAGTTACCTGAGCGTGAAAAACGACTATTTCATTCAGGCCACGCTCTACATCGACGGTAAGGACGTGGTTTTCAGCGGCCCGCCGATTCACCGTACGGGCGTGCTGCACGTGATCCTCCGAGCCTTCGACGCCAATGGCGAGAGGCTCTGGGGAGGGATCGACCAAATGCGCCGTATCGACGTCAACGAAGAGGGCTTCGAGCGCGTGCGGAAGTACGGCTTGATCTATACCACGCTCTTGCCGGTGCCCAAACCGGGACCGTACCAGATTCGCGCTGCATGCCAGGACAACGCCACCGGCAAGATTGGCACCGGCGCGGACTTTGTGTCCATCCCTCGGGCCAAGGGGCGCGGTTTGCGGCTGTCCGGCATTGTCTTCCAGCATGCTACGGGGACGTACGATCACGTAGTGCCGGCATTCCGCTCTAGCATTTACTCGCCCGGCCAGAGCGCCCGGTTCTCGTTCCAGATTGCATCCAGCGGGGCGAAGCCCCAACTTGGACAATTGGAGATGCGGACGCGTCTTTACCGGGACGGCGTCGAGGTATGGGAGAGCGAGGCCATGCCCGTCGAGGCCGATGCGACTAAGATTGCGGGGACCTTCGTCAAGGGATCGTTAGAGGTTCCGAAGACTATCGATCCGGGGAATTACCTGGTTCGCGTCGATGTGAGCGACAAGGCGCAACCGGACACCGCCGGCGCCTGGCAGTGGGCTAAGTTAACGGTGCAATAGCCCGCTAGTTTTCCGTAGCGTATCGGGACCTACCCGGCGCGCCGCGGTGCTCGAAAACGGTATTTGACATTCTAAAGAGGAACCCGGCGGGCTAAAGTCCGCCCCACCCTCTGACAGCCCTGTACTCTTGGTGGGGCGGGCTTCAGCCCGCCGGGTTTTGCAAGTTCCTCCTAAGTCTGAAAGGGATCGAAACGTGCGCAACCTATATGCCGTATATCTTGCTGTGAAGCAACAAAGGCGTTATATCCTCCTCGCAGTCGCGATGCTGCCCGCACTGCTGGCTGTTACGCCAGCAGCTCAGGGCCAAACACTTACTACTCTTTATAGTTTTTGCGCCCAAGCCAACTGCGCCGATGGGCAAAACCCTTCCGGCGTGCTGTTACAAGGCGCCGATGGCAGCCTTTACGGAACCGCCACCGGCGGCGGCATCGGGTATGGGACTACCGCCGAGACCGCCGGCTATGGCACGATTTTCAAAGTTACGCCGGCGGGCGCGTTTACCGTGGTCCATGCTTTCAACGGCACGGATGGAGTGTCGCCCGCAACGGGCCTAATTATGGGCGCCGACGGCAACTTCTACGGGACGGATAATGGATGGGCGCCTAACCCCTTTCCCGAAGGTACTAGCATTCCAGGCGGGATGTTCCGGATGACTCCCTCCGGGGCTGTAACCGTTCTCGACTCGATCCCCACCGTGTTCGAATACACGCTGGACGACTGGTCCCTGGTTAGTGGCCTGGTACTCGGTCCCGACGGCAATTTCTACGGGGCGGCGCAAAGCAGCAGTGCGGTCTTCCGGATGACACCGGACGGAACACTGACCACCCTGCACACGTTCGACGGCACCGATGGCTTCGCTGGATTTTCCGCGCTCACGCTGGGCCCTGACGGCAGCTTCTACGGGACAGCCCAGGCCGGAGGCCCTAATCCGTATGCGCCGGGCACTATCTACAAAATTACGTCAGCCGGAACATTCACCTTGCTTTACACCTTTAGCGGGCCGGACGGCCAAGGACCCGTCGGTGGACTCACTCTGGGGCCGGACGGTAACTTCTACGGGATTACCGAGTATGGCGGGACGACCACGTGGGGCGGAACAATCTTCCGCATTACACCTGCCGGAGTGCTCACGACGCTGTACGATCTCAATGGCATGGTGGAGCAGCCGGCCGAGCAATTTTCGCCGAATGCCGCGCTGGTGCTGGGTCCCGATGGCAACCTCTATGGGACCACGGCATATGGCGGAACCTGTAGCCTTTCGTATTTGGGCTGCGGCGCCATTTTCCGCATCAGCCCAGCCGGCGACTTCGCCACGGTTTACAGCTTCAGCGGGAATGACGGCCGGCTGCCGATTACCGGCCTCACGTTGGGCAGCGACGGCAATTTTTACGGAACCACTTATTACGGCGGCACGAAAGATTCGGGTACTTTGTTCCGTCTCAACATTCCGCACACGCCGCCGTCGATCGCGGCCAACGGCATCGTCAACGCCGCCAGCTTTACCGCCCCGGTAGCTCCCGGCAGTATCGCAACCCTCTTCGGAACCTTCGCCATCCCCAACCTGATCTCCAGCAGCACCTTCCCGGTTCCAACCGTTCTGTCCGGGCTGTCAATCCAGTTCGGTTCCGCCCCCCTGGCGCCGCTCTTTTTCGCTTCGCAATCCCAGGTCAACGTGCAGATCCCGTGGGAACTCGCCGGACAGATGCAGACCGCCGCCGTGGCCTCGCAGTATGGCCAGTCGAGCGCCGCCCAGACGCTGACGCTCGCGGCATACTCACCGGGAATTTTCATCATGAACAGCCAGACAAATCAGGCCGCCGTCCTCGACGCGAACTACAACTTGGTCGGCCCCGCGAACCCGACCGCCGCCGGAGCGTACGTGCAGATCTACTGCACCGGCCTGGGCCCGGTGACCAACCAGCCCGCCACCGGTTTGCCCGCGCTATCCGATCCACTTTCGTGGACTGCGGCGACTCCCACCGTCTCGATAGGCGGCGCGACGGCCCCGGTGGTCTTTTCCGGGCTGGCGCCCGGCGAAGTGGGGCTGTACCAAGTGGACGTGCAGATACCCAGTGGAATAGCCACGGGGCCGTCCGTTCCGCTCACGATCTCGGTAGGCGGAGCAACGTCCAACACAGCTACGCTAGCGATTCACTAGTGTGGTGCGTCATGCAGAATGCCTATTATGTCGGAAGACCACTCCCTGGCGGCCGTGGCTCAGAGAACTGGAAGCTCCGTGGGGCGGACTTCAGTCCGCGGAGGGCTACAGCCCGACCGGCGAGGGCAGCTCGCCCGGCGACTCCAGGATGTCCTTCAGCCGAGCGGTTTCTGACCGAAGCATAATCAGCGGAATTTTGGACGCACTTCAATAGAAGTCTTAGGGGGCGCGTCGCGTTCCGGCCAACCGGCGGGCCACCAGATCGTAGACGTTGGGGTTGAAAACCAGCCCGATATGCGTGCCGGAGACCTCGAAATCGTTGGCTTTACGGCCGGTTTTGCAGACCTTCCAGTCCACGATCCCATCCGTCTTGGTAAACACCGCCGTCCGGCGCACGGATTTCGGGAGTTTGAGCACCAGCGATTCCAGAAACCGGCACGTGCAGGCGCCGGTGTAGCAGTCCGGCAGGACTCCTTCAGAATTGCGTTCGTGAATCTGGCCGCGCACCATATTCACCGCACGGAGGATCATGGGGTGAACCGAGACGCCACGGAAAGGTGCGCCCAGGGTGATGACCGACGCCACCCGGTCGGGCATTTGCGAGGCTATGGCTCGCGCCAGAACGCCGCCCAGGCTGTGCCCGATGACGTGGACCTTTTTCCCTGTCTCCGCGTACGCCCGTTCGACGGTCTCGATCAGATGCCGCCGGATGAGCAGATTCGGGCACTCCGCGTTGACTCCGATCCCGGACCCGTATGGTCGATAGCCGATTCGGCGCAACCAGGCGCGGAACTCCGTAAGGTACAGGTCGGTCAGCAGGAAGCCGGGAACCACCACCACGCCGGAGCCGTCTCCCTGCGGAATGCCATAGCCCCAATAGACCGGCGACACTCGCAGATAGAGCATCTCAACACCGGCCAGGAGTTCCAGCCAGATCGGAAGCGACACGGCTTCGTAGTCTTTGCGCACACCCGTCTGCCGGGACCCCATCGAGAATCTACTGTACCGCATCCCGGGACAGATCCAAAGTCAGTCCGCTCACCGGTTGGCACCCGCTTCTTTCGGCCCTGGTCTGTGCGCCGGAAGCCGAGTGCCACTCGGAGGCGGGATGCCATCCGGCCGGTAACCTGCGGCGGAGCCGGTAACCCGTCCCGCACTGGCGCAATCCTACCCTGCAATAATTTCAGTCTCAAACGATAAAAATAAGGCATCAAACTCCGAAATTAGTGATAGTCTTTTTCAGGGATTCTCCGCGGCCATCCGCCGGGACCACGCCGCCCCCTGCTCACGGTCTTAAGAGGGCAGGCGGCGTGGAGCGCCGCCACATCTTGACAGCCGAAGGAGGTTTGTTCCATGTCGAACGTTGGAGACACACAAAAGCATTCTTTAACTTTGTTCCACCCTATTTCGCTCTGCATCTTGTCATTAGCGCTGGTCCTCTTAGTCGTTCCCTTGCGTGGGCAGCAGACCGACGTCTCCCGCTTTGACGCCGCCGCAGGGTACAACTTCCTGGATAGTCCGCACGTTAATCTCTTTGAGAACGGTGTCGGCGGACAGGTTGGAGTCAGGCCCAAGACATGGTTTACCGTGGGAGTCGACTACACCTATACGAGAGGCAATCTGTCACTCACGCCCAACCTTCTGGTGCCATCCTTGCAGGCGACGCTGGGCCAGGAGCTGACACAACTGGCCGAAGCGGGCCTAATCCCCGCGGGGTATTCGCTCAAGGTTCCGGCCCATTCCATCACCCAGACGATTGCGGCCGGCCCGGAGCTTGTGTACCGGCACATGAAGCACGTAACGCTGTTCTTTCGGCCGGTGTTCCTCGGCATGATTCACGAATCTTCGACTGCCAAGCCAGCCGACCAGATTCAGACCCTTGTCGTCGGGGGCATCGAGCAGTTGGGACTCCTGTCGCCCACTGGATCGAAGACCGACAATGTTGTGTTCTACGGATTCGGTGGCGGCTTCGATGTCCTCTTTAGCAGAAGTTTCGGCTGGCGCACGCAGGCGGACCTGGTGTACGACCACCTGTTTAACGATCTGCTGAAAGACGGCCGGTTTACGGTGCGATTTTCGACCGGTCCGTGCTTCAACTTCGGCAAAAACATCGTCAAGTGATCAAGAACCGCCCTCCGCGGCGCCGGGGATGTAGCTCATGGCGCGTTCGGTAAGGGCGCAAATGGTGAGGCTGGGATTCACTCCCAGATTGGCGCCTATCACCGAGCCGTCGCAAACATACATGTTTCGATAGCCGAACACGCGGTGGCGATGGTCCACGACGCCTTCAGTGCGGGACGCGGCTATCGGGCAACCGCCTAAGACGTGCGCCGTGCCGGGCACGTCGAAGAGAACCTCGGTGATCATGCTCATGGGTGTGCCACCGGCGGCCGCGGCTACTTTGCGGGCGAAATCGTTGGCCCGCGGGATGTAGGTAGGGATGCGTCTGCCGTGGCTCATAAGCATCTTCCGGAAAGGCCAGAACCACGGACGTCCCAGCCGCATATCGATGTGGCCGTCGAGGGTCTGCATGCACAGCAGGATGATGGATTCGCGCGCCCAACCGAAAGGATGCAGGCAGCGGGTGGTTCGGAAGGGGTGGCGGAAAAAGGACACCGCCATGGCCTTCAGCCACAGCAGGATGCGGTGAGCGCCGGGCCTTCCCTCCGTTAGAACGGTAGCCAAGAGGCCCATCGCGTCCGACCCCGCGGGGTAGCGGGTCGCCTCGATGTGGGTGTGAGCGTCGAGGTAAAGGCCCGAGCCGATCGCCACGCCCTGCGAAAGATCCACGGAACTGTGCGGAACGCGCACCCCGATCAGCGATTCGGCGTTGGTGCGTACGCGGCGGCCCAGTTGGTCGCTGATGGCCGGCAGGGAGCCTCTCTGCTTCAGCCGGAAGAGCAGGTCCATGGTGCCTAGGGCGGAAGCTGCGAAGACCACCCCGCGGCAGGTGAACCGGCGAGGTTCCCGGGCGACCCAGGCTGTGGACTTTACCGTGCGCACTTCGTAGCCCTGGCTGCCGTCCGGGCTGCCGTTGAGCGGGGCGACACCGACCACGCGGGTTTCCGCGAAGACCTGGGCGCCGTGTTTCTCCGCAAAATAGAGATAGTTCTTGTCGAGCGTGTTCTTGGCGTTGTAGCGGCAGCCCATCATGCAGCCGCCGCAGCCGGTACAGGTGGCCCTTTCCGGTCCCTCGCCTCCAAAGTACGGGTCCGGGCAAGGCTGTCCGCCGGCGCTTCCTTCCGGCCCCTGGAGCACGGCGATGCGGGTGCGGTAGAACGTATCGCCGATTCCCTCGGCGCCGGCGACACGCTTCAGGATATCGTCCGCGGGACCGAGAATATGGTTCTCCGCGACCCCGAGCATGCGGAGAGCCGTCTCATAATGGGATGGCATCTCCTGCTTCCACGGCGCCAGTCCGGCCCACGTGCCGCCCTCCCAGACGGTATCCGGCGGAACCAGCGAAGTATTGGCGTAGGTGATGGAACCTCCGCCGACGGCACATCCGTGGAGGATCATGACGTGGCGGAACGGAGTGATATTGAAGAATCCCCGGAGGGCCAGCTCGGGCCGCCAGATCCAGCGCCAGATCAACCAGTTGGTAAGGGGAAGGGTTTCGGGCGTCCAGCGGCGGCCCATCTCCATCACGGCCACGCGATAGCCTTTCTCGGTGAGGCGATGGGCGGCCACACTACCGCCGAATCCGGAGCCGATCACGATGAAATCGAAATCGCGGTCCCGGCGGGGCATAGGGGTCAGCGGGCGGACGTGGAGGTGCAGCCGGCAGGGCGAGCGACAGCCGCTCCGCATTCCGGCAGACCCTGCGGCAGGGCTGGAATCTCCAAGCCCTTCTTCAGCACGGATTCCCGCATGGAGGTGAGGGAATGCTTAAGGGATTTTTCCGGGTTGATCCCCATCAGCATTGACCCCAGCGCCCGGGTCATGGCTCCGAACTCGTCGCTCACCGTGATGGTTTCCGCTTCCACGTAGACGCCGGCGTCGGTTTCGGCGAAACGCCAGTAGGAATCGAGTGCGCGCAGATATCCGTGATCCTTGCCCACTTCGGCGGTCTTGGTGGAGTACGAGCGGCAGCGGTATCGATGGGCGTCGACCCGTTCCCAGACTACGTCGCTCTCGACGTCGATCACGGCCGGTTCTTTCAGGCGCATGGTGTAGCGAAAGCGATCGTTTCCCGTGCGGCAGAGGAGCTTTGAGGACGCAATGGTCTCGGGGAAGTAGTTCGGGCGGCGGTCATAGTCCTGGAGCATGTGGATCAGCTTTTCCAGGCTGGCCCCGGGAATGAAAACGGCTCCTATCCAATCGTAGAGCTGCCCGCCGGATAGGTTGTGCGGGTTGACGCCGTTGGCGGCGATGGTCCGGACGGCCTTTTCGCGAATCAGTTGGGTGTTTAGTGCGGTGTCGCTATCGGCCAGTACGAAGGCTTTTCGGGCGTCCATGCGAGCTTCGGCGGATTGCACATAGCAGTCGAACTCACGCTGCGTTTGCGGTTTGGATGGCTGTGCGGAAAGCCCCGCGGCCAACGCGAGACAGAGGGAGACTCTTGCCAGCGTCATATTCGTACCTCGCTGTCCGATCTATTATGACCCTACAAAGCGCCGTTTCCCAGCATTTTTTCCTGGACTCGCAGGCACGATCCGGGTAGCCTGAAAATCGGAGAGCTTAGTCGGCTTATGCGGAAGCTGATTCCGGTGGAGGAAGCCAAGGCGCTGATGCGCGAAGCCATCGACTGGTCGCTATGGAGCTGGCTGACCCAGAAGCGAAGGCTGCGGACGACCGCCGACGCGGCCTGGGAGGCCCTGGAGGGGTGCGAGCGGAAGGTCAAAGCCACGTGGAGCGACGACCTGAAGCAGGCCTGGCGCGGGAAGGATGGCAAGGACCTCGATCCGGAACTGAAGCTCGCCATCGAGCGGATGAAGGAAGCGGACAAGGCATGGAAGGAGGCTCGCGAGAGGGCCGAGGCGACATTCGACGAGGCCGAACGGCGCATGAGCACCGGCATGGCGTGCGAGGGCGCCGCGCAGGCTATCGAGGCCTGGGAATTGACGGAGCGGGCCATCCGCCGGGCGGAGGCGCTGGGGCGTAGGTCAGAGGACCGGAGCGAGTAACACTCAGGCCCGAACCTCCTCGACCGGGTTTACCGGCACGATCTGCGCGACGCGTTCCATGACCTTCTTGTTTTGCTCAGCCTTCTTCAGGTCGTAGGCTGCCTGCAGGCGCATCCATACTTCCGGCGAACTACCAAACAGGCGGGACACGCCGAGAGCTTTGGCCGCGGCCGTCACAGACAGGCCTACAGAGGGCAGGACGTCTTCCTTGATAATCTCGCCCGGATGGACGGGCGGCAGTCCGTTCTTTCTCTCCATGACTTCCTCCCTTTCGCATGACCAGCCGAAAGTGATCCGGTAATTCCCGGTTACGGGCACCGACCAACGTTTCGGGTCGCCTTGCAGGCCGTGGAAGCGAAGAAGTTCGTTACCTGAAAGGGATGTCCACCTCGACATAACTGCCAGGCGTGGCGGCGTTGATGCAGGCGGCGATCTTGCGAACGTAGCGCTGCACGATCCGCCACTGCGAATTCCCGAGCACCACAATCGCAATTGTCCGGCTTTTCAAATTCTGCTGTGCCGCCATATTCTTGTCGGTCGTCAGCAGTACCTCGAAACCGGCTTGCTCAGCGGCTTTCAGCAGATCGCCGTTGACCAGCCGTTCCCAGCCGACATCCTTCGCTTTCGTGACGGTGTGGCCTTCGAGGAGCGGAATTCACGGCGCTGGCGTGCCGTGGTCAAAGAGAATGCGCATCGGCCAACTGAGCGGGGGTGTGCACAGAAGGGGGAGCATCCAGACTGCGGGCCGCGAATTCCAGCACGGCTACAATCTGTTCCCGGGTCACGTCGAACCACTCCATAATTTCCTCGATACTTGCGCCGGATTCGAGATTCTCGAAGACGGTCGAAACCGGCATGCGGGTATCCTTGAACACCCATGCGCCGCTACGCTTGCCGGGGATGCTCTCCACGGCGGGGCACTGTGACCAATCGAGACTTGCCATAGCTCTGCCTCCCGCTTCCAGAGTAACGGATTACCGCCGACCGGGGCGAACCTTCCCCTCCATGCCGAGATCGAAAAGCCACATTTCACCGCGGCTCGGCGTCATTTTCCTGAATTTCTAGGTCGCTTAAGGGTTGATCCGCAGCCAAGGCCGTTTCGCCATCGTCCAACGGACCGGAATCGAACGGCGCCGCCCGGCGAAGGAACTCGACCGTGAAAATCCGCTTTTCCTCTTCGGGCAGAGCTTCGAAGGCCTCCAAGAGCTGGGCAGTCTGCTTGCTCATGTCTCTAGGCTACCCTCTTTACCTATCGGCAGACAAGCTCATCGGCCGCCCGCCGACTGCGCCTCTTACAGCGAATACCGTCCCGCCGCGAGCACGTGCCGCGCGATCTGCCGCCCCAGCGCGACGGTATCGGCCGGTTCGTATTTCGCCAGCCGGCGCAGGATGGCCACCTGGGTCCGCAGCATGTCTCCCTCGGCCACCGCTCCAATTACTTTGCGTGCGGCCAACTCCACGGTATGCACGGACTTTACGGCGTAATATTGGGTCATCGCGACAGCCTGCCTGGCCCCGGCCGCGCCCTTGGCGGCCAGCAGTTTTTCGGTGCGCAGCAGGCAGCTTTCCAGGGCGTAGACTTCCATGATGCAATCGGCCAGCGCGCCCATAATTTCCTGCTGCTCAGCCAACCCCTGGCCATACTTCTGCGAGGCCGCTCCGGCGGCGAAGAGGGACAGCTTTTTGGCGCTCGAGAGCATCTTGTGTTCCCCGGCCAGCGGACCCTCGCGCTCCTCTTGCGCACTCGGGCCGGACATGACTTCGTCCATCAGGTGCTTGATCGCGGGCAGAAGCGGCAAATGCCCGGCGACCGCGCGTTTCATCAGCCAGCCGGTGATGATCAGGCGATTGATTTCGTTGGTGCCTTCGAAGATCCGGTTGATGCGCGAATCTCGATACGCGCGCTCGGCCGGGTACTCCTCCACGTAGCCGTATCCGGCGTAGATCTGGACCACGTGGTCCACCACCATATCCAACATCTCCGATCCCCAGACTTTCAGGATGGAGCATTCCACGGCGTACTCCTCGATGCGCTTCTGGATCTCGCGCGATGCCCCTTCCGCGGCGGCATCTACATCGGCCAGAGCGGCGTCGATCATCCCGATGGTGCGATACACCAGCGATTCGCCGGCGTAGACGCCAGTAGCGCACTCCGCCAGTTTTTCCTGGATCAAGCCGAATTCGGAGATGGATTTGCCGAATGCCTTGCGCTCTTTGGCGTACCGAATGGCGTTCACCAGGCCGTTCCGCGCGCCTCCCACGCAGGCTGCCCCCAGCTTGAAACGGCCGATGTTCAGGATGTTGAAGGCGATGTGATGGCCTTTGCCGGCTTCGCCCAGCAGGTTCTCCACGGGCACCTTGCAGTCCGCTAGAATCAGCGGACAGGTGGAGGATCCGCGAATGCCGAGCTTGTGCTCCTCCTTGCCGACGGAGAAGCCTGGGGTGTTGCGCTCGATGATGAAGGCGGAAAACTTCTCGCCATCGATTTTGGCGAAGACCGTGAAAACGTCGGCGAATCCGCTGTTGGTGATCCACATCTTTTCGCCGTTGAGCAGGTAGTGCTTGCCGTCTTCCGAGAGCACCGCGCGCGTGCGGCAATTCATGGCGTCGGAACCCGAGGAGGATTCCGACAGCGCATACGCGGCGATCCACTCACCGGTGGCCAATTTTGGCAGATATTTCTGCTTCTGTGCCTCGGTGCCGTACCAGACAAGCGGCAGGGTGCCGATGCCCACATGAGCGGCGAAGGCCACCGAGAAACTGGCCAACTGACTCATGGATTCGGCGACGATCGCGGACGTCACCTTGTCCAGTTCCAGCCCGCCATATGCTTCTGGCACGTCGACGCCCATCAATCCCAGTTCGCCGGCCTTGCGGAGCAGGCTTCGGGTGACCGCGAAGTTCTTGGCTTCAATCTCCGCGGCAGCCGGAGCCACCTCGTTGGTGGTGAATTCGATGGTGGTTTTGGCGATTTGCCGTTGCTCTTCGGAGAAATCCTCCGGCGTGAATATGTCTTGCGGTTGACGTTCCTCGGTGAGAAAACTCCCGCCCTTGACTCGTTTTGCGGTTACGACTGCGTTGGTTGTTGCCACGTCTTCTTTCCCCCTTGTTCAATGATCCTTGCGGTGACCCCGAGCTTCAGCCCACCCTCCCGCGGCAGGCGGACTGAAGAGGGAGTTGCAAAATTCACTACCAGCACCGTTCTGTGACGGGGTGCCCCCTGGGCCCGGCTCCGTAAGCACCCCGCTTTCAGCGTGCTTCCATAGAGGCGCGCGCGTAAGCAAGCGGATAGCGTGAATTTTGCAACTCCCTCTGAAGTCCGCGGCAGGCTGAAGCCTGCCCCACCAGCTCCCCCGGATGTCCGTGAAGTGAACGGCATTGTCCTCTAATTCAAATTCTCGAAAATTCCCGCTGCTCCCATGCCCCCGCCCACGCACATGGTGACCATGCCGTACCTCGCGTTGCGCCGTTTCATTTCGTGCAACAGAGTGGCGGTCAATTTGGCGCCGGTGCAGCCCAGTGGATGGCCGAGCGCAATGGCGCCGCCATTCACGTTCACCTTCGCCATGTCCAAGCCCAGCACCTTGATGACGGAGAGCGATTGCGCTGCAAATGCCTCGTTCAGTTCGATGAGATCGATCTGGTCCAAGGTGAGCCCGGCCAGCTTGAGGGCCTTGGGGATGGCGTAAACCGGTCCGATCCCCATTTCCTCCGGCAGGCATCCGGCATAAGCGTAGGACACAAAACGCGCCAGCGGCCGGATTCCTAAGGCGTGCGCCCGTTTGCTGCACATTACCACAGCCGCGGCGCCTCCGTCGGAGGTTTGCGAAGATGTGCCGGCGGTCACCGTACCATGGGCATGAAATACGGCCTTCAGCTTCGATAAAGCCTCGAGCGAAGTGTCGGCCCGCGGACCCTCATCGACTTTGAACTCGATCTCGATCTTTTTGGGGTTGGATTTCGCGTCCGGCGCGGTGAATGTGACCGGCACGGAAACGATTTCCTCGTCGAAGCGGCCGGCCGTCTGCGCGGCGATCGCCTTCTGGTGACTCTCGAGCGCGAATTGGTCCGCCGTCTCGCGCTCGATGCCGTAACGATGCGCCAGGCGTTCCGCGGTCAATCCCATGGAAAGATAGGAGTCCGGATAATGCTCCATTAGCCAGGGATTGATGGAGATTTTATTGCCTCCCATGGGCACAAACGACATGGACTCCGCGCCGCCGGCGACGATGACATCCGCGCCGCCGCCGCGAATCCGTTCGGCCGCGAGCGCGATGGATTGCAGGCCCGACGCGCAAAAGCGGTTGATGGTCATGGCGGCGGACTCAATCGGGATTCCGGCGCGCAGGGATGCGGTGCGGGCCACGTTCATCCCCTGTTCCGCCTCAGGCATGGCACAGCCGATGATGACGTCCTCCACTTCTTTCTTATCGAGGTTTGGTACACGGTCGAGCGCGCCCTTGATGGCGACGGCACCCAAATCGTCCGGCCGCGTGGCGCGCAGGGTGCCTTTGGGGGCCTTGCCGCATGCCGTTCTGACTGCGCTTACGATGACTGCTTCTCTCATTTTTCGCCTCTTTTCACCGCCAACCCAAGAAAATCCACCACGGAGGCGTAGAGACACAGAGAAAAAACTGGGATAGCGAAGCCTGAGGCCAGTTAGTATTAACTCTGTGCCCTCTGTCTCCTCTGTGCTCTCCCGCTTGTGACTTTGATTTTCTTTTCCTAGGTTTTCTCTGTGCCTCTGTGCCTCCGTGGTGCGTGCTTGCCTTAATTCCTCAGCGGCTTTCCCGTCTTCAACGTGAATGCCACCCGCTCCTGCGTCTTTTTCTCGCCGCATAGCGAGAGGAATGCCTCCCGCTCCAGATCCAACAGATATTGCTCGCTCACCGGCGTGCCGGGTGTCACCGCCCCGCCGCAAAGAACGTAGGCCACACGATTGGCCACCTTGACGTCGTGATCGCTGATGAATTCGCCCTGGCGCATCATGTATACGCCGAGTTTCAGCGTGGCCAGCAGATTCTCGCCCGGCGCCGGGATATCGGTTCGCGGCACCGGCGGAGCGTATCCGGAATTGGCGATTTCGCGTGCCAGTTGCTTGGCATCGTTCAACAGGCGCTCGCGATTCATGGTGATGCCGTCGCGCGCCGACAAGAGATTGAGCCGCTGCGCGTCCGCCGCGGATGTAGAGACTTTCGCCATGGCGATGGTCTCGAAGTTCCGCCGCAATGCCTCCATCAGTTCCACCGATTCGCTCCGTCCGCCATGGTGTATCGAGCGGGCGGAATCCACGGCCCGCAGGGTCATCTCCTTGCAGCCGCCGGCGGCCGGCAGGATCCCGACACCGGTTTCCACCAGACCCATATAAAGTTCGGCATGCGCCTGGCGCCGGACGCCGTGCAGGGCGATCTCCGCCCCGCCTCCGAAGCACAAGCCGAACGGCGCCACCACCACGGGCCGCGGACAGAACTTGATTGAGGCGGTCATGCGCTGGAACGCGCGGACCGCCAGATCGAGCTCATCCCACTCGCCCTCCTGCATGCTCAGCAGCAGTTGCATGAGGTTCGCCCCCACCGAGAAATTGTCGGTATCGGCGGCGATCACGAAGGCGTCGAAGTTCCGCACGGCGTCGCCATCGGCGCGCAGCGTTTCCGTCACCAGCCGAATAATATCCTCGCCGATGGCGGTCTTCTTGGAGTGAAGCTCCAGGCAGGCTACGCCGTCGCCCAAATCCACCAGCGATGCGCCGGAATTGTGGCGGACTACGCTCTTTTCCGTCCGGTAATTTGCCACTCGCGCGATACCCGGGGCTTTGGCCACCGGGCGGTAGGAGCCGCCGGCCAAGTCGAAGCATTCCGCGCCGTTGTTGCGGTACCATCCCGTGGCGCCGGAAGCCAGCAGGCGTTCGACATTCCCGCTCACCGGCTCGCCCGCCGCCTTCATGCGGGCAACCGTCTGGGGCACGCCAGCCGCGTCCCAAAGTTGGAACGGACCCATTTCCCAGTTGAAGCCGGCACGCATAGCGCGATCCACGCTGGCGGCATCTTCGGCGATCTCCGGGAGGCAATCGGCGGCATAGTTCCAAAGCGCTCTCAGAAGCTGCCAGTGAAAGCGCGCCGCGTTGTCTTTTTTGACGTCTCCACCCAGCAGCACAGCCAGGCGATCCTGCAGCCGCTCGGAGGTCTTGGCCATCTCGAGCGAGTGAAGCTTGGGCCGGATTGCCGGGTGATATTCCAACGTCTTCCAGTCGAGAACCAGCCGGATCTCCTTGCCTTCGTGATCCCGATGTTTCTGGTAAAAGCCCTGCTTGGTCTTGTCGCCGAGCCAGCGCCGCTCGAGCATCGTCCGAAAGAACGGGGGCAGCTCGGAAGGGTGCGAACCGGCGAAATTCGAGGCCACGTGCGCCAGTACGTCCAGCCCAACCAGATCGGCGAGGCGAAACGTTCCAGTCCGCGGCCAGCCGATGGCGTGGCCGGTAAGCGCATCCACTTCTTCGATGCTGAGATCCTCCGCCTGCATCAGCCGTACCGCTTCCAGCATGATAAAGACGCCGATGCGGTTGGCGATGAAGTTGGGAGTATCGCGGGCGAATACCACTTCCTTGCCCAGCCGCAGGTCGGAAAAATGGGAAACGGCCTCGATGGCGGCGGGGTCGGTGTCCGGCGTCGCGATGATTTCGACCAGCCGCATGTAGCGTGGCGGATTGAAGAAGTGGGTGCCGAACCAACGCTTGCGAAGATGCTCCGGCATGCGGGCCGCGATGGATGCAATGGGGATGCCGCTGGTGTTGGTGGTCAGAATTACATCCGGTTTGACGTGCGAGGCAATCTTCTCGATCAGGGACTGCTTGATCGCGAGATTCTCGGTCACCGCCTCAATCACCCAATCGCAGCCGGCAAGCAACGGCAGGTCGTCGTCGAAGTTCCCGATGGTGATCCGCGAAGCCGCCGCTATGTCGAAAAACGCTGCAGGCTTGCTTTTCTTCAGGTGATCTAAGGACTGCGCGGCAATTCCGCTACGGGCGGGCGCAGGGCTGGGAATATCCAATAGCACTACCGGCAGCCCGGCGTTCGCCAGGTGCGCGGCGATGCGCGACCCCATGGTGCCGGCGCCCAGAACCGCGGCTTTGCGGATCAAGATGGAATGCTTCGGGCCTGCTCCGGCAGACGGCGATTCGGCTGGATTCAACACTTCTTGGGCGATCATTTGTGACTCCTAGTTACCTTCCATTGTTAGTTGCTGTGGGGAATTGCACCTGTCGGCCCGGCTGGCGGGCTGAAGCCCGCCCGACATCGTTGCGCTTTTTCTTCTCGGCCAGGCCTTGCGTCAGGGTGCGCGCGAATTGGGTGGCAATTTCTTCCGCCGAAAGGGCTCCTTCCGGCTCGTACCAGTGGCAGATCCAGTTCAGCGCTCCCGCAATCGCGAAGGCGGCGATCTTGGCGTCGCAGGGCGTGATCGACCGGTCGCCGATTCCTTCCTGTATGAAGGAGCGCAGTCTGCGGTCGATCTTTCTTTTGTAATTACGCACCTGGGTAAGTGCATCGCTGGACAGGTCCGCATCGTCCAGCCGCATCACGCACCTTCCAAAATTAACGGTCATGACGTTGGCATACGAATAGATGAATGCCTCGACTTTCTCCAGGCCCGTTCCACAGTGGGCCGCGATGTCGTTGAGAATTTCCTCAATCAGGCCAGTGCCCATGCGATAACACTCGATGAGGATCTCTTCCTTGTTGCGAAAATAATGATAGAGGGCCGGCTTGGTGATATTTAGCCGGTCGGCGACATCGTTCATCGATGTCCGGCCGTAGCTCCTCTCCAGGAAAAGTTGTGCGGCAGTTTTCAACACTGCTTCGCGCTTGGTAGCGGGATCTCGCCGGCGGTTGGTAAAAGCGTCGAGATGGGCAAGGGGCTGGGCAGCGTCTTTGGGCATGACGAAGTTGCAACAACCTGTTGACAGAAGGCTGCGCTCCTGATATCTTACCCACGGGTAAACAATAACGCAAGGGGGAAGCTCGCTTGCGAATTGATTATTTCGTGCATCCGTAAGCTCGCCTCCCGCGGAAAAGTCGCCAATGAAAATCATCGTGGCGGTGAAGCAGGTCCCTGTTCGGGACTCCGTCATCCACATTGATTCGAGCGGCAAGTGGCTGGAGGAACAGGACCTAAGCTTCGAAATCAATGAGCCCGACGCGTATGCGTTGGAAGCGGCTCTGCTGCTCAAAGAGAAACACTCGGGCGAGGTGGTGGTGCTCTGCGCGGGACCGGAGCGGGCCGGGCAGACCATTCGGGAAGCGCTGGCCAAGGGCGCGGACCGCGCCATCCACATTCAATCCGACGATTTGGTGAAGCTCGACACACTCGGCGTGGCGCGCCTGCTCGCGGCCGTGATAGCCGCCGAGAAGGCCGATCTCATCCTCACCGGTCTGCAATCCGACGATCTCGGTCTGGGGCAAACCGGCGTGGTAATGGCGGAGCTGCTGGGAATTCCGCACGCCACTATCGTCATGGAACTGGAGAAACGCGAGAATTCCATTCGCGTTAAACGCGAACTGGAAGATGGCTGGTTCCAGTGGGTCGAAATGCCCTTGCCCGCTCTGTTGACCATCCAGTCCGGCATCAGCAAGCTACGCTACGCCACCCTCATGGGCATAAAGAAGGCAAAAACCAAAGAAGTCCGCCGCCTGGATGCGGCGCAGTTTGCGGCACCGGCGGCGCCCACTGTTTCGCTCGACCGGGTTTACCTGCCGCATAAGAAGAAAGAGACGCGGATCATCGGCGGCACGCCCTCGGAAGCGGCCGCCAAGCTGGCGGACGTTCTCAAGTTCGAGGTGCGAGTGCTATGACCGGCGTGCTGGTGGTTTTGGAATATCGCGTGCAAGACGGACGCCCGGCGTGGAACCGCATCTCCTGGGAGGCGCTGGCGGCCGGGCAGGAATTGGCGGCCCACATTGGGCAGCCGCTGCTAGCCGCAGCCGCCGGGGAGTCGCCGGCAGCTCCCGCGGCAGAGCTGGCGCGTAAGAAGCTGGCGCGCGTGTATGCGGTGGAGCACCCCCTGCTTCAGCTTTACACGGCGGACGGAGTAACGCTCGCGTTGGAGCAGCTCATCAGCTCCATTCAACCGGCGTATGTGGTATTCCCGCACACATACCAGGTGCGCGACTTCGCTCCCGGCCTGGCGGCGCGCTTCGAACAGACGCTCATCGCGGATGTGGTCGGGATCCACGCGGATGGCGCGCAGCCAGTCTTCGTGCGGCAGTTGCTGCAAGGCAAGCTGAACGCCGATTATCGCCATTCGGGCGATGGGCCCTGTTTCGTCTCGACACAGGCGGGCGCGTTCCGCCCCGAGACAGTGGAATCGGGCTCCTGCGAAGTGGAAGTTTTTCGCCCGCAGCTCGACGCGTCGAAGATCCGCAGCGTGCCTTTCGAGCGATTCCGTATGGCGGAGCAGACCGTGGACCTTACGTCGGCGCCGCTGATCGTCTCGGTAGGCCGCGGCATCAAGGAGAAGGACAATCTGCCCATTGTCGAGGAGCTTGCCCGGGCGATGGGCGCGGAGCTGGCCGCTTCGCGGCCGATTTGCGACAACGGCTGGCTCCCCATGGAGCGGCAGGTGGGAAGTTCGGGGCAGAGCGTCTCGCCGAAAGTCTATATTGCGGTGGGAATCTCGGGCGCCATCCAGCATCTGGTGGGGATGAAAGGCTCGAAAGCCGTCGTCGCCATCAATAAGGATGAAAACGCGCCCATTTTCGAGGTTGCCGATTACGGCATCGTGGGCGATTTGTTCGAGGTGGTCCCGGCGCTCACCGCCGCTGTCCGGAAGGTCAAAGGAGCGTGATTCGGACCCCGCCGGGTGCACGTGCCGGCGGGGCAACGGTCAACCAGGTCAGGCGCAATGTCGGAGGTACGATGAGGCGCAGTGTTACAGAAGAAGACCTCGCGTTACAGTTGTTATACAGATGGGAACGCGAGCGGGGAGACCGGGTTTATCTAACCCAGCCGTTGAAAGCAGGCGGGGTGCGGGAATGGACTTGGAGGCAGGCCGCCGACCAGGTCCGGCGCATGGCCACCTATCTGAAGGCGCAGAATTGGGAGCCAGGCACACCAATCGCCATCCTGTCCCGAAACTGCGCCTGGTGGATACTGGCCGATCTTGCCATCTGGATGTCCGGCCATGTCACTGTGCCGGTTTATCCTTCCTTGAAGCCGCTATCGGTGCGCCAGATCATGGAGCACAGCGGGGCAAAAGCCTGCTTTCTGGGCGCTACGGACTTTCAGGAGGCGGTCATGGACGGCATCCCCCCAGGCGTTTCCTGCGTTCGTTTTCCTACCGCCGCGGTGGACGACTGGCCCACGTGGGACGTTCTCACTTCGGCCAATACGCCGATGGCGGGCCATCCCGTACGCCCGGCGAACGATCTCGCGACCATCATTTACACCTCGGGCACCACCGGCACGCCTAAAGGCGTGATGCACAGTTTCGCCAACATTGCCTACGACGCAAAGACGCTCATCCAATTGATTGGGCTCACCGAAAAGGAGCGGTTTATTTCCTACCTGCCGTTGGCCCACATTGTGGAGCGGGCCGGGCTGGAAGGCGTTACCTTGCAACTGGGATGCCGGGTCTTCTTCAGCGCCGGCATCGAGACGTTTCTGGACGACTTGAACCGCGCGAAACCTACCATCTTCCTCTCCGTACCGCGGCTGTTGCTGAAAATCCAACAGGGGGTGTTCGCCAAAATACCGCGTGAACGCCTGGACAGGCTGCTGCGCATTCCCATTCTCAACCGGTCGGTCAAACGCCGGATACTCAGTCGACTCGGCCTCGGTACGGTGCAGTATGCGGCTTCGGGCGCGGCTCCCCTGCCGCAGGAAATTCTCACGTGGTACCGAAAGCTGGGGCTGGACCTTTTGGAAGGCTACGGCATGACGGAGACTTTGATCACGCACCTTCCCACGCCGAAATCGATGCGCCCGGGGTATGTGGGCGCGGCCATACCGGGAGTGGAAGCCAAGTTGGCTGACAACGGCGAGCTTCTGCTGCGGAGCCCCATGAACATGCTCGGCTATTTCCGCGATCCCGAGGGGACGCGAGCCGCGTTCACGCCGGACGGCTTCATCCGCACCGGCGACATAGCGCATATCGATGGCGACGGCCAACTCAAGATCGTCGGCCGCGTGAAGGAGCAGTTCAAGACCAGTAAAGGGAAGTACGTCGCCCCCGCGCCCATTGAGAGTCAGTTCATGGCTCACCCCATGGTGGAAGCCTGCTGCCTGATGGGGACGGGAATGCCGCGTCCCTTTGCGGTGGTACTGCTCTCGGAAGAGATCCGGCAGCGGACTGCCGATTCCCGGGAGAAGGCGGCGATCGAGTCCTCCTTGCGGCAGCTCATGGACTCCATTAACAAAGATCTCGATCCCCACGAACAAGTGAGTTTCGTCGCGGCAGTGCATGGTCCTTGGACCATTGGCAATGACGCCATGACTCCCACTATGAAAATCAAACGCGGGGTTCTGGAGAGCCGCTATCAGGCCTTCATAGACGACTGGAATCGCCAAAGCCGTCCGGTGGTCTGGGAATCGACTAACTAGTTTCTGTCGCGAAACTCGGTCTCTGCGCGTAAGGCCGCTCCCTAACGGTCGCGGCTCTGGTCGGAAGTTTCGTATTATCAATGACGCCATCGGAGCCCCGACCGTGAGGGAGGGGTTGCTCCGCCGCCGAACGGCAGTTTCGCGACAGAAACTAACTAGTTTGACTGGCGGGCTGAAGCCCGCCCGTGGACTTTGGCCTTTTCATAGCACGCAGGTGGCCAGCCCGGTGGGGCAGACTTTCAGTCCTCCCCAAAGGGGACCCCGGGCTTCAGCCGCTTCAGCCAGCCTCGGGGAATTTCCTCCGGCTTCGCGCCCTTCGGTGCGCCCGTAGCGAAGCCAGAGAAATTCGTCAGGCCTCGTGGAAGCCGGCTACAGGCTGAAGCCTGCCCCACTAAGAAAGGCCAAACTCCAGTGGCGGGCTGAAGCCTGGCTGAAGCCCGCCCGCAAGGGCTGCGGTAGAATGGCGACGGAGTATGCGTTCACCAGCCGGCCCGGCCGCAACCTGCCCCACTTTCCTTAGGCGGGCGAGCCCGTTGTCACGCCGTTCGCCGCCTGCGCCAACGGGGGTACAAACTGGGCCGTCTCGGTCGATCCTTCGAGAGCTGCCGTCGCCGTCAGGCCTCCGGTGATGGTGTTCTGGACGGCGTCGAAATAGCCCGTCCCAACGAATGCCTGATGGCGGACCGCGGAGTATCCGCCGACAGCCGCCAGGCTGAATTCCTTCTCTTGCAGCCGGGCATAAGCCGTCATGCCCTCCTGAGCGTAATCGCCCGCCAGTTCGAACATCCCGGCATTCAGCGAATGGAAACCGGCAAGCGTCACGAACTGGTACTTGTACCCGAGGTGCGAGAGCTGGGTCTGGAAGTGCGCGATCTCGTGCTCGTTGAGCATTTTCTTCCAGTGAAACGACGGTGAGCAGTTGTACGCCAGCAGTTTGCCGGGATAGCGCGCGTGGATGGCGGCCGCGAAGCGGCGCGCCTGCTCCAGGTCCGGCTCGGAGGTTTCGCACCAAAGTAGATCGGCGTAGGGGGCGTACATCAGTCCGCGGGCGATGGCTGCTTCGATGCCGCCGCGGTAGTGGAAAAAGCCCTCGCGCGTTCTGCCGCCGGTCAGAAACGGTTCGTCGCGGGGATCGATGTCGCTCAGCAGCAGCCGGGCAGCATCGGCATCCGTCCGGGCAATCAGCACCGTGGGAACCCCCAGGACATCCGCCGCCAGCCGCGCGGCGATCAGCTTCTGTATGAATTCACTGGCCGGCACCAATACCTTGCCGCCCAAGTGTCCGCATTTCTTGGCCGAAGACAACTGATCTTCGAAATGTACGGCGGCCGCGCCGGCTTCAATCATGGCTTTCATGATCTCGAATGCGTTCAACATGCCGCCAAAGCCGGCCTCGGCGTCGGCTACGATCGGGACCAGCCAATCGCGCCCGGACTTGCCTTCGAGCCGGCTGACTTGGTCGGCCCGGAGCAGGGCATTGTTGATGCCGCGAACCAGCGCGGGTACGCTATTCGCCGGATAGAGGCTCTGGTCGGGGTACATCTGCGCGGCGCCGTTGGCGTCGGCTGCCACCTGCCAGCCGCTCACGTAGATAGCTTTCAGACCAGCCTGCACCTGTTGAACCGCCTGGTTGCCGGTAAGTGCGCCAAGGCTTCTGATGAATCCCGGGGCGTGTAAGAGTTCCCACATTCGCGCGGCGCCGCGCGCCGCCAATGTATATTGAATCCGGACCGAAGGCCTGAGCCGCTCGACATCTTCGTTTTCATAAGGGCGCACAATTCCGTCCCAGCGCCTGTCGTTGAACATTTGAAATTTCCTCCTGCCTGCTTCTACTGAACGGCATTGCGGCCGCTTGTGGCAAATGGAGTCGCACGAAGCGGGCGAGTAGTCCGGATCGGACCAGCATGCATACGGATTTTGCGGATCTGCGCTAGCATCGATGCTGTCCGATGGGGCGGACTTCGGAGGGAGTTGCAAAATTCAGTGGTGCGACCGCTCCCTTACGGTCGCGGCTCTATAAGCACCCCGCTCTCAGCGTGCTTCCACAGAGGCGCGCGCGTAAGCAAGCGGATAGCGTGAATTTTGCAACTCCCTCTTCGGCCCGCCCCACCGATCGATTTCGACGAAGGAGCTATCAGTGATTGCAACGCAAAGCGACCCGGTTCAAATTTCGGGTCCCGTAACCGGGTCGGAAGACAGAATTCTTACCCCACAAGCCATTCGTTTTCTGGTGAAGCTTTCGACTCGGTTTGAGTCGCGGCGGCGCCAGCTCTTGGAGGCGCGACGCGTTCGCCAACGGCAACTCGACGCGGGAGAGATGCCGGAGTTTCCGGCGGAGACTGCGGAAATCCGGCAGGCCCGCTGGTCGGTTGCCGAGGCGCCGGCAGACCTTTGCGACCGGCGTGTGGAGATTACCGGACCGACCGACCGCAAGATGATCATCAACGCTCTCAATTCCGGGGCGAGTGTCTTCATGGCCGATTTCGAGGACTCGAACTCGCCGACCTGGTGGAACATCATCGAAGGGCAGGCCAACTTGTGCGATGCGGTCAACGGATCCATCACTTATACCAGCCCGGAGAACAAACACTACGAGCTCGGGGAAAACCGGGCTACTCTGATGGTTCGGCCGCGCGGTTGGCACCTTGTCGAGAAGCATTTTCTGATTGAAGGCGAGCCCATCTCGGCCTCGCTCTTCGATTTCGGACTCTTCTTCTTCCACAATGCCCGCACGCTGATCCAAAACGGCACGGCTCCCTATTTCTATCTGCCAAAGTTGGAGAGCCGGCACGAAGCGCGGCTCTGGAACGACGTCTTCCTGGCGGCGCAGGACGCGCTCGGAATCTCGCGCGGGACCATCCGCGCGACGGTGCTGATCGAGACGATCCTGGCCGCTTTTGAGATGGACGAGATTCTGTGGGAACTGCGGGAGCACTCCGCGGGTTTAAACTGCGGCCGGTGGGATTACATCTTCAGCTTCATTAAGAAGCTTGGAAACGACCCCGGGCGCATTCTTCCGGACCGTTCCCGGGTGACCATGACCAGCCGCTTCCTGGGATCGTACGTGGACCTGTTGATTGCGACGTGCCACCGCCGCGGCGCGCATGCTATGGGTGGAATGGCCGCCCAGATACCGATCAAAAATAATCCGGAGGCGAATAAAGCCGCCATGGAGCGCGTCCGCGACGACAAACTGCGAGAAGTGTGGGCCGGACACGATGGCACCTGGGTAGCGCACCCCGGGCTGATCCCTGCGGTGAAGTTCGTGTTCGATACCTATATGCCGCACCCCAACCAATTGGACCGCCTGACGTCCTCCACAACCACTGCCGCCGATCTGCTCTGTGCGCCTTCCGGGCCGATTACCGAGGCGGGACTCTCGCTGAACGTCGATGTGGGGCTGCAATACCTGGCTGCATGGCTGGACGGAAACGGCTGCGTACCGATCTACAACCTGATGGAGGACGCGGCCACCGCCGAGATTTGCCGCTCGCAGGTCTGGCAATGGATGCGGCACGGAGCAAGGCTGGAAGACAGCCGGATTGTTACGCCGGCACTCGTGTGCCAGATGGTCCACCAGCATGTCGAGAAACTGAGCAATCGAATTCCGGAAACGCAGCTTTTTGCAGCAGCGCACCTGTTTGACGAGATGGTTAATTCGGTTGAATTTCCGGAATTCCTGACGTTGCGCGCGTATGACCGGCTGGCGTAAAACTCACTCCTGGACATAACGCGCGTGACGGCGCATACTTCGCTCATGGGGCCCGCTGTGGATCGGGCAACGCTCCTGGAGCAGTTGCGCGAAGATCTGGGGTTCCGCCGGATCAAGCAAGGCATCGCCCGGCTGGAGGATATCCGGCCGACCATCGAGTTCATTGAACCAGCCCCCGGAGCGGGGGTTCTGGCCGGTCTGGTGGCGCAATGGGTGGACGCCGGATTCGACAGTCCGGCGCTGCTGCGATGCCTCCTTGTGCGATTTCCTATAAGTGTCCGCCCGGCCCTGCCGCTCCTCGACTATCTCCATCTCCGCATGGTGGAGGGCGTGCTTGCCATGTCGGAGGAAGATTACGATCGGGCGGCCGGACACTTCCTCCTCGTCCAATCGTTCGAGGACGAAATTTGCGATCGCGAGCTTCTGGCCATTGCCAATTTCTGGATCGGACGGTGCCGCCGCAAAGCGGGGCGGTACGATGACGCGCTGTGCTACATCGAGCGGGGCGAAAAACTGGCCCTGGCGCTGGGCTACACGCAGATGGCGGCCATCATGCAAGCCGCCCTTAGCTGGCTGGCGTTCCAGAAAGGGAAACTGGACGAGGCGGTGGCGATTCTGCGGCGCGCCGAAGACGCCCTTAGCCGAACCGATGACTTCCTCAGCCGCGGCAATATCCAGTCGGCTTACGGCCGGATTACCCGCCGTCAGGGGAAGTACGAGCGGGCGGTCGAATGTTTTGAGCGGGCCATCGCGGAATATCGGACCGCTGGCGGAGGACAACTGCAACTGGCGCGCGGCTTACAGAACCTGGCATTTGTCAGGCGATTACTGGCGCTGCGCGCTCACAAAGAACTGGACCAACTGGCAGCATCGCGGCGCGGTAGCCGGGAGGGCGGGGAAGCGGCGCCGGACCTTGCCCGAGAACGGCGATTGCGCATCGATGCAATTCGGGAGCAGAGCCGCCAGCACCTGGACGAAGCCATGGCGATCTACGTGCAAAAGCAGAACCATCGGGGAATCGCGGGAGTCCGCATCAACCGGGGATTCCTGTATCTCGACTCGGGCGATCTGGAATGCGCCGCCCAGGAAGCCGCCGAAGCATTTACCCACGGGAGCGAGAAGTCCGACTATATCGTGATGGCGCGGGCCCGCACGCTGCAATGTATCGCGGAAAACGCCGCGATCGATGAGCAGGTGGGAGATGCACTGCTCCACCATGAGGCAGCCGAAATGTTTGCGCGCGATGCCGTGGCATTCGCCGGCCGCACGCAAAACCACCGGCTTCTGGCGCGCGCGTATGTCTGGCAGGGGATTACTTACGCGGCTGCCCCGTCCCGCGACCTGGAACGCGCTCGCCGGTGTTGCGAGGAAGCCATGGCGCTGCTCGAGAGCGAGCCTTCCGAACGGCAATACGTCTGGGAAGATCTGGAAACACTGAAAGCGCGGGTGCTGCAAACCCGGCCCGTCGATCCGCTCTTGCGCGCCTGGAGCGCTGGAGTGGTGGAGGATAAGTCGTTTCAGCAGATGACCGAAGAGTTTGCGCGAATCGTGATCCCCAAGGTCTGGGAACGCGAGGGCCGCAAAGTTTCGCGCGTTGCGGAGAAGCTTTCGATTTCCCCCAAGAAAGTGCGCCGCATCTTGCATTTGGCAGGGCTAACAGACAGGCGCGACACCTGAATTTGTATTCCAAAGAATGAAACAAACCCGATAAGAAACTTCTTTCCTTTGTAACCGGCCTGGTGTATAGTCGGGAAACTGGAGGGTACTGCATGCCGAGAGTAGCTGTAATTTGTTTAACACTCGGGAGGGACGCGTCCGAGTTTTTGGGCGGTTATGAGAGCAAAGAGAAAGTCCGGAAATCGCCTAACCCATTTAATCTTGCGGCATTGAAGCAAAGGTTCGCCGCCGTTGGAGGTTGTAACCATGCCCGCTAGCCACCCCAAGATGCAGAAGTCACGAATCTCCCTGACCTCGGCCTCGGCCCGGGAGGTCGCGCGGCACATCCTGACCTTTGATTCGGATCGGCCGGAGACGTTCTCGGCCCACACGCTGCCCGCCGCCGAGACGATGCGTTCGGCGGCGCGGTCCGCGATTCCATGGCCGGCTGGAAAGGCGCCGACGCCTTCTCCGATAAAGCCGTCGCCGGATCCTTCAGCTCCCTTGGGTCAGCACGATTACCTGGTCGTGACCTGGACCGAGGAAGAAGGAAAGTGCTTAGCAGATACATTGACCCCCGGATTTCCGAGCAAGACCGCCTGGTACGACTACACTCACAACTTCCAGTCCCAGTTTGTCCCGCTGATTCGTAAGGGGGCGCCCGCGCTGGAAAGTAAGAGGCTGGGTAGCTATTTCCCGACCACCATCGGGAACAAACACGCTCTATGCTTCAAATCCGAGCTGCACTTCAGCCAGGACGGCCCGAAGATGCCCATCGCTAAATTGTGGGCGCAACTGATTCAGGAAGTTAGGCCGAAGATGGTGATCACGACGGGAACAGCGGGCGGAATCGGCAGCGCGGTGGAGTTGGGAGACGTGGTGGTAGCGCAGGCGGTTCGATTCGACTGCACCAAGGAGTTCAAGTCTAAGCCGTTCCACAATGCGGTGTATCAAACTTCGAAGCTTAACACCGCTTCCATGGCGGAAGCGCAACGGCTGGTGGCCGCTAATGCCGCCCATCTTCCGCCGTCGAAGCGGCCGCTGCAAATCTTCACCAAGCCTGCCACGGGAGTAAAAATCGACGATGTGGTGACGACCGATTTCTTCGCCTACGACGACACGGACAACACGTTCGGGTTGCAGAGTCTTGGCGCCGCGGTGGAGATGGGCGACGCCGTGCTCGGAATGGTGATCAAATCGATTGGCGCATCGGCGCCGCAGTGGACGGCGGTACGGAATGCGTCCGACCCGCAGATGGATACGAAAGGTCTGACGCCGAAGGAAGTCCGGGCTAAAGCGGGTCAGATCTACGAGAAGTTCGGCTACTGGACCACGATTTCGAGCGCCATCGCTTGCTGGGCAGTGGTATTGGATAACTAAACACGACGTTATAAATAGTTGCGTGTCCGCTCCCTAACGGTCGCGGCTCTGTAACGCTCTGGTCCCGAAACGCACGCAGTAAGTAAAGACGCTCTGTTTAACTAGGGCGCCGTGCATCGGCGGGTCGTTTAGATCCAATCTCCAGGTCTAATTCCTCCGCCTTTCGGGCGGACAGCTTCCAGCAGCTACAACCTTTGTGGGGCGGACGCCTCGTCCGCGCGGGTCCCCCTGGACCCGCTCCTCAAGCCAAAGGGGGAGTCTGTTGTGGCAGCCGCGGGGCCGACGGGGGCGTCGGCCGCGGACCGGGGGTCCGCCCCACCAACGCCCGTCGCCACGCACTTCAGGCGGCTTGGAAGCTCAGGCCGGGTTTTATGGAAACCTTATTCTTTTCCCATTGCTTCCTTATGCCGCGGCGTGTAGTCTCAAATTGAAAGTGCGGAACGGGATCGAAACCGCGGCCCGGAACCGGGTCGAAGTTTGTGGGCCTGCCAGCGGCCCTGTGAATCCAGACGTATGACGTGGCCTTCCCTGGCTCAATTCATCGTCTTTCTGGGACTGCTGTTGGCAATCACAAAACCTCTCGGGGCTTACATGGCCAACGTTTTTAAGGGCGAGCGCACTTTCCCTTCCCGTCTGCTGGCTCCGATCGAGGGGGCCATTTACCGGATCTGCGGGATTGACCCGGCCGTGGAACAATCCTGGACCGCCTACGCCGGAGCCACGCTCCTCTTCGGTCTCGTCAATTTTGCGTTGTTCTATGCCTTACTGCGCTTGCAGGGCCATTTACCTTTGAATCCGAACCGCTTCGGGACCGCCCACGCGCCGGCCGGCAGCGTTCCCATGACTCCCGATCTGGCCTTCAATACTGCGGTAAGTTTCATGACCAACACCAGTTGGCAATCGTACCCGGGTGAGTTGACCCTGAGCTACTTTGCCCAAATGGCAGGAGTCGCCGTACAGAGCTTCACTTCGGCTGCTGCCGGCATCGCCGTCGCGGTTGCGATGATTAGGGCGTTCGTTCGGGAACGGACCGATGGCATAGGCAATTTCTGGGTCGATGTGACGCGGAGCACTTTGTACGTGCTCCTCCCGCTCTCCTTCGCCGGAGCTTTGATCCTCGGCTCCCAGGGAGTGATTCAAACGTTCGCGGCCAACCGCACCGTTACAACCCTGGAGGGCGGCGCACAGGCAATTCCCATGGGGCCTGTGGCGTCGCAGGAGTCGATCAAACTTGTCAGCTCCGATGGCGGCGGGTATTTCAACGCCAACTCCGCCCACCCATTTGAAAACCCGACACCGCTCACGAATCTGATCGAGATGCTGCTCATGCTCGCGGTGCCGGCCGGCATGACCTACACCTTCGGTCGAATGGTGAACGACCGCCGGCAAGGCTGGACGCTCTTCGCCGTGATGGCTGTGCTTTTTGCGGGCGGCTGTCTGGCAGTGACTTTGAGTGAGCAGTCCGGTAACCCGATTTTGCGCGCCGCCGGCATCGATGCCAAGCCCGGCAGGGGCCAGCCAGGCGGAAATATGGAGGGCAAGGAGACCAGGTTCGGCGTAGCCGGTTCGGCGCTTTTTTCGGTAGCCGCCACGGCTTCATCGGATGGCGCCGTCAACAGCTCCCACGATAGCTTCATGCCCCTGAGTGGCTTGGTTCAGATGTTCAATCTCACCAGCGGCGAGGTGATCTTCGGTGGGGTGGGGACGGGCCTCGTGTCGATGCTTTTCATGGTGGTGGTGACCGTTTTCATTGCCGGCCTGTTGGTGGGGCGCAGTCCGGAATACCTGGGGAAAAAGATTGAGGCGAGAGAAATGAAGATGGTCATGTTGTCATACGTGGCCACTGGCGCCGCAATCTTACTGTTTGCCGGCGCGACATTTGCGATAACGTTTCCCCGGGCCAGCTATTGGAATCCATCGAGCGGGCTGACGGAGCACCTCACCAATCGGGGAGCGCACGGGCTCAGCGAGGTGCTTTATGCCAACGCGAGCGCGGTGGCCACGAATGGAAGCGCGTTCGCGGGGCTCAACGCCAATTCGCCGTGGTTCAACTTGACACTCGGCCTCGAGATGCTCATTGGACGATTCCTGGTCATCATTCCAGCACTCGCCATAGCAGGCAGCCTGGTGCAGAAAAAACGCGTGGCGGTCACCTTCGGAACCATGCCTACATACGGTCCGCTGTTTGCCGCCCTGCTTCTCGGCTCGATCGTACTGGTGACCGCTTTGACGTTCTTTCCGGCACTGTCGCTCGGGCCGATTGCCGAGCATTTCTTGATGAATCTCGGGACGACGGTCCGGTGAGGCGCAAAATGACTCACAATAGACCCTATGATCACCCTTAACGACGCTCGAAGAGTAATTGCGGCCGCGGAGAAAAAGGCCGCGGAAATCGGACAGCCCATGAACATCGCCGTTGTGGACGAGGGCGCGAATCTCATCTCACACGTGCGGATGGACGGCGCCTGGCTCGGCAGCATCGATATTTCGATCAACAAAGCGTACACGGCCCGCGCTTTCGACATCGCAACCAAGAATTTGGCGGAACATTCTCAGTCCGGCGGCCAATTTTTTGGAATCCATGCCTCCAATTCCGGACGCATCATGATTTTCGCCGGTGGAATACCGCTGCTGCGGAATGGCAAGGTTGTCGGCGCGATCGGCGTGAGCGGGGGCTCCGGTGAGCAGGATCATGCCGTTGCCGAAGCCGGCGCCGCCGCGTTCTGAGTAACCAAGGGCTTCGCCCTTGAAATCCTTTCAGGATTTGGAAGTCAGGAGTCAGCCTGGCCACCGGCGGCACCGGATTGTACAGCCTGTGACGGGCGAGTTCCGCATAAAGAGACGCTATCCTCCAGGACAACTTGTCCTGAGAAATTCCTGCAACCCATTGATTCTATTAGAAAGTACTCGGATTTTCAGGACAACGTGTCCTGAGACTTGAGCCCGGGTGCTCTCGCGTAGCTACCAGCCAAGGCTTCGCTTTGATATCCAGCGGGATATAGAAGTCGAGGAAGTCACAGGCCAGAAGCGGCCCCTTCGGGTCCGTGAAGTCAGAATGGCGCACGCGCATAGAAGCCGTCTCACTGCCGGCCAGGTGGCGGACGGCGTGCCGCCCAATACCACGTAACGAGAACAAAATTCTCGTTGGGGGCCTATGCGGCAACTAAGCTAAGTACACCGTTTCGGAATTATGGTGACGTATTCTGCGGGTGTGTCACGTACCGCTCCCTTGCGGTCGCGGCTCTGTATGCAGCCTCGTTCTGAGCCGCGACCGGAAGGGAGCGGTCTGGCCAGAATACGTTAACGTGTTTCTGAAATTACCTACTAAACGCGGACGCGGACGCCCTTACTGCACGGCCAGCGTAACGCCCGCCTGGCTGGTGCCGCCGCCGATGGTGACGGTCACGGGTACGGCGTTGCCCGGGGCTACCGATTCCGGCACCAGCACGTTCACCTGCACCACGCCTGCCGTGAAGCCAGGCGCTTCGCCACAATAGTCCACTTTGGCAGCCAGCCCACCGATAGTGGCTGAACAGGAAGCCGCCACCTTCGGCAAGGGCGTTCCAGCGGCGTCAGACACGCGGCCATCCATGCCGGGGGGCGTGGTCACTCCTTCGCCGGTCCCATAGATGGTGACATACTGTCCCCGCTGGGCCGGTTTTGCCGGGCCGTTGATGCTGTAGTCGTAGTTCAAAATCGCGCCCTGTCCGCTGCCGGATGAGGTGCTCGTGAAAATGCCCGGCTTGGCAGCCGAAACAGCGACCTGGGACACAGCCGACGCGTTGCCTTGATAGACCACCACCACGTTGGCCGTCTGTGCCTGCGCCACTTCATAAGGCACGATGGCATTGACCTGGCCGGTCGCCGCGTAGGTGAGCGGCGCCGGGTTGCCGTTGAAGAACACCTGCGTGCCACCCAGGGAAGTGGTAAGCAGGCCATTGGAATCGAGTTGGAGGTTAACCCCTGGGGACGGTCCCAGACCTTTGCCGAAGATGGCCACAAGCTCTCCGGGCGATACCGCGGTCGAATCGTACGACGCGGCGCTCGAGACCGCCGAGATCGCGGGTTGCGGCACGCTCATGGCGCTTTGCGCCTGCGGAATCACGAGCAGCGTCATGGAATACGCGGGAAAGGTCGCGCTGATGCTGTTGTTGGCTACGTTGAGGTCGGGAGTCTGGCGCACGATGGCGTTGAGATTATTCTGGCTATACTGCCACACCTGCGCCGTCCCGGCGGGCACAAAGTCCGCCAGGCTGATGCTGTCGGCGATGTCGCCCGTAGTCTTGTTCAGCACCAGGATGGTAAGCGCGGAATCGTATCGCTGCGCGGCGAAGATCGAGAGCACGTCCGCATTGCTGGTGGAGGCGGAGACGCTGGTTCCACCGAACTGGCTGCCATTGCCGTCGTAGTTCAGGAAGATTTTGAAGGCGAAGGCGCCCGGGTCGGTAGGCGCGGGAGGTCCCCAAAGCGTCCCGTAGTCGAGTTGCTCGCGCCCGAAAATTCCCAGGATGTCGGCTTGCGCGATGGCGCCCGTGATGCTTCCCAGGGCGTACCACATATACTCGGTGATGGCCAGCTTGGTGCCGGGATAGTTATTCGTCACCCATTGGTGCATGCGCGGGATCAGTTGCGGCGCCGTAAGGTTGCCGTTCGCGTCGTATTCATTGTCGCCGGCGGTCGAGTTGGGCACGATGTAGTTGGGGTCCCAAAACGCTCGCGTGGATGTCATGCGCAGCGTTTCCATGGTGGCATCGCCCGCCGTCTGGCTCAATGTGTCCGGTGCGAGATAGCCGTGGACGTCGACCGCATCCAGCAGGCGGTATCCGTTCTGCTGTTCGAACTGCTGCATCTGCTGCAGGTAATATTCCACCCACGGCACGCCGCCATGGGCTTTCTGGTCTACAGGGTTGTCCCAGTATTGGTAGGGATAGGTGTCCCACCCATACTGAAAATCCTTGCGGGAATAGAAGTAGCCCGGCCACCCCGAGGGTACCGGTCCGGTAACCAGCGCGGTGGGGTCCACCGCTTTCACCGCCTGCGCCCAACTGAGACTGCGCGCCATCATGTCGTCGTAGGTGGCGGGGTTGGGGTAGATGTCTGTGTGGACGCCGTCCCACCATTCCGGTTCGTTATCCATGCTCCACATGCGCACGCCGCCGGTATTGGCCGGGCCGTACTTCTGCATCAGATACTTGACCCACTGCTGCTCGAACGCCGGGCTGGAAGGCTGGTAGGCGTCTGTCGGGTCGTTGACGATCTGCTGCCCGGTAGCGGCCGACAAGCCACTTCCGCAAGCAGAGTCCCACGGATCGACCGCACACTGAGAGCCAAGTGGATTGGCTGCGCAACCTGCCGCATTACTTGGTTCCTGCTTGCCGTACTTCGCTACGTTGAAACTGCAACTAGTGGTGTCCTTCGGGGTCCAGTCCATCAGCGAGATGGTGCCCAGGCTGAGCGCGCCCGTTTGGAGGTTGGCCTCGTGGAACAGGTCGAACGACGAACCGTCAGGAAGCGGGGGCGGCGCGCCTTTGTACTGGGCACCGTTTTGAAAATACCAGTCCGCCGCGGAGTTGCTGACGTCGATTTGCCAGTTATAGCTGGTGGTGGCATCGCCGCCGAATCGGCGCAGGGGGATTCGCATGATGCTGGCCAGCCCGTTGTCGGCGTACTCGTTGATGCCGTACACATACGGGCTGATGGGGTGAACGCCGGCACTGGCATCCACGGCCAGAGTGGGCGCCGCCTGCTGCGCGGCCGCGGTAAGACCCGCGAGGCAACCCAAGGTAATCGCGAGAAGAGACCTCACTAACCGCTATTCTAATACCTGGCGGGGAGTTTTACTTCGCCGCCCGGTGCTTAACCGTTATGGGGGGTTCCGACTGTTCAGTCCCAGCAACCGCTCCCTTACGGTCGCGGCTCTATTACGGTTGCATCGTGTTTGCAGCTACTTACAGAGCCGCGACCGTAAGGGAGCGGTCCGCGGACACCCATTCCCCCAGGTCGGTTAAGCACCCTTCGCCGCCTCTTCCAACGCATACCCGCGCTCAATCTGTTCGAGCGTCTTCCCTTTGGTCTCCGGCACGCGCCGGAATACGAAGAGGAATCCGATGACGCAGATGCCCGAGTACAGCCAGAAGGTCCCCGCGGCACCTAGCGCTGCGTTCAGCGCAGGGAAGGTGAACGTGAGCGCGAAGCAGGCGATCCACAAGGCCGACACCGATACCGACACCGCGGCCCCGCGAATGCGATTCGGAAAAATCTCGGAGATGAGCACCCACGTCACCGGGCCCAGGGTCATCGCGAAGCAGGCGATGGTGGCCAGCGTGCAAAGCAGAACGGGCAGACCCTTCAGCCCGAAGTGGTAAGACAGCCCCAGAAGGAAATGGAACACCGCCACGCCGGCGCAACCCGCCAGCATCAGCGATCGCCGGCCGAGCCGGTCCACAAAACTCAGGGCCGCCAGCGTGAAGACCAAGTTGACAGAGCCCGTGACGACGATATTGAAGAGGACTTCGTTCACGCCGTACCCGGCGTTCCGATAAATCTCCTCGGCATAGTTGAAGATCACGTTGATGCCGCTCCACTGTTGCAGAACAGCCAGAAAGACGCCAATACCGAGCACCTTCAGCATTCCTGGCGCCAGCAATTCGGCGTATCGGTTCTTCTGCGCGTGCGGCTCCACGGTGGAAAGCACGTCGGCGAGCGCCGCCTCCGCGTATTCTTCCCCGCCGATTCGCGCCAGAATACGGCGGGCACGATCTTTTCGCCCGTTCACCGCCAGCCAGCGGGGGCTCTCCGGGACCAACATCGCGCCCAGGAAAAAGATCAGCGACGGAGCTGTTACCGCCGTGAACATCCAACGCCAGCCAAACTGCCCATTCCACGAATGGCGGATCATTTCCGCGGTGGCGCCCGCGGGGACACTGTCGGCGATCAACCAGTTGACAATTTGCGCAGCCAGGATTCCCACTACGATGGTCAACTGGTTCATGGACACCAGCCGCCCACGCCACGGCGCGGGGCTGACCTCCGCAATGTACACCGGCGATACATTGGATGCGATCCCGATAGCGACTCCTCCGGCGATCCGCCAGACGACGAACAGCATGAATGTGGGGGCCCATCCGGTGAGCACGGAGGAGACGGCGAAGATCGCCGCGGAGGCTATTAAGAGGATCTTGCGGCCGAAGCGGTCAGCGGCGGCGCCGGCTATCAACGAGCCCAGCAGACACCCAAGCAGCGCGCAACTGTTGGCCCAGCCGATCTCCCGCGCCGACGTGAGTTGAAAGAATTTTTCATAGAACGGTTTGGCGCCGCCGATGACTACAAAGTCGTAGCCGAATAATAGCCCGCCCAGCGCGGCGACCATCGCCAGCAGCCAGACGTACCGCGCGTTGTATTGTGTTTGGGGCTTCATCTATGGCTTCCAGATGGCGGTGTGCACCGAGGAGCCCGTCGGCCGGAGAACATCCAGCTTCACCCGGACGGGCCTCGTCTCGGTGAATGCGACCGTCGCCAACGTCTGTCCGCCGGGCTCGATGTCCGGCAGCCTGGTTTCGATGCGCTCCACAGGAATGTCGCCAAAACCGTACACTACCGTCCTCAGGGTATAGCCACGGAGCGCGTAAGCCGGAGCGGTGGTCCTGGTTTTTAATTGCACCTTCAACTCGCCTGGTCTGCCGCTCACGGTGAAGGACTCTAGCGGGCTCGACTCCACACGCAGCACGTCGTACGATGGCTTGCGCGCACCGTACACGTCGACCACCCCGTGGACGCGCTGCTGCATCGCTCCCAGGCCACGGTCGCCGACATGGGTGCGGTAGTCGTTGTAGCAGAAAAAAATCAGTCCCGCGACGAATTCCCGCTGGCGGAACACCTTGTCATGATCCTGCAGAATCGAGATGCGGGCGCCATCGCCTTCGGGACGGTCCGGCGTGCAGGCGCAGTACCCGTATTCGGAGATGACCAGAGGCTTGCCGGGGAACGCATGGTGGATCTCGTCGAGAAATCGTCCGAGGTCGTCTGTCGTTCCGCGAGTCCACGATCCCACGTACTCGTTGCACATCACGTAATCCATCACGCCCGCGACATCTTTTTCCGGGGTCGTAAAGAGCGAGTGAGAGGCATAAGATACCAGCCGCTGGGGATCGAGCTTCTTGGATTCCTGGTACATGCGTTTGGCGAAGGCGTAAGCCGGCGGATTCTGGCCGCCGATCTCGTTGCACATTCCCCACGAGAAAATGCAGGGGTGATTGCGGTCGCGGGCGATCATCTCGCGCAGTTGTTCCAGGCCGTTGTTCATAATGTCCGCGGAGGGCTCGCCGGTCATCCCGGCGAATGTGCCGCTGCCCCAAGTCGGGACTTCGGTCTGAATCAGCATGCCGTGGCGGTCGCACCAATCGAGCACCGCCCGGTCCTGCGGCCAGTGCACACGGGTGTAGACGCAGCTTAATTCCTTCATGTCGGCGTGGTCGTGCTCGATCCAGTCAACAGGTTCGGCCATGCCGTACTCGGGATTGCTGCCGGCCATCCGCTCGACGCCCATCAGCCGGACCCGCTCGCCGTTGAGGTAGAACGCGGTGCCGCGGATTTCGATTTTGCGGATGCCGAAGGTGGTGTCCATTGAATGAACAGCCGAGTGGCCCTCCGTGAGTTCGGCGCTGAGACGGTACAGGTTGGGGCTATCGAAATGCCAGAGGCGCGGCTCCCGGAGAGTTGCCGCTTTTAGCGCGACGGTCCTGGTCTCGCCTGCGGCCAGTTGCGCCGAGCCCGCTTCCGGAACCACGAGCGCCACGTTCCCCGAGGCTTCATCGGTAACGCGGTATCCGATACTCCCGCTCCAGGATTGCTGCGACGTGTTCCGCACCGACACCGAAACGCCGATGGAAGCGGTTCCGGCGGCGAGGTCCGGCTCGGCGTCCACGGCAACGCTCTCGATGAAAACCTGAGGCGTCACCAGTAGCTGAACCCGCCGGTAGATGCCGCCATCGTGCGCCCAGTCGCTCGAACGCCCGCGCGGGAGCATGGACTCGTTGAAGGCGTTATCGACCTTCACCACCAAGAGGTTCGGCGCGCCGTAGCGCAGCAGGTGGCCGATGTCGAGCGTGAACGCGGTATAGCCCTTGCCGATATGCCGCCCGGCTTCCTTGCCATTCACCCAAAGCGTCGCCGAGTGAAACACTGCTTCGAATTCCACGCGGACGGCGCGATCGCGCCAGTCCTCCGGCGCATCGAAGCTGCGGCGATACCACGCCACTCCCCGGTATCCGGCGTTTTCCGGTTCCACCTGCCAAGTGTGCGGGACGCGGACTTCCCTCCAGCTGGCGTCCGGCGCATCCGGTTCGCCCTTTCCATCGAGGTCGAGCCGGAACAGCCACAAGCCGTTCAGGGAAATATTCTCGCCGCCGGAATACCGCGCGGTGGATGCTGGCGCTGCCTCCGCAGCGGAACCGGCCAGAAGGGGAACCGCTGCGCTCGCAGCGAAAAAGCGTCGCCGGGTAGTGAGATCAGACATGTTGAGGCGCTCCGTTAAATTCCCTTATCGCGTCGAACATCGCAACGATGTTGGCCACCGGTGTGCCCGCCTGCAGGTTATGGATGGAGTTGAACACGAATCCGCCGCCCGCGGCGAAAACCTCACAGCGTTCCAACACCTGCTTCCGCACCTCTTCGGGCGACCCGAAGGGCAGCGTCCGCTGGGTGTCCACTCCGCCGCCCCAGAAGGTGAGACGATCGCCGAAGTGCGCCTTCAATTCCGCGGCGTCCATGCCCACGGCCGAGCATTGAACCGGGTTCAAAATGTCGAACCCGGCCTCGATGAACGAGGGGAGGAACCGCACCACCGACCCGCAAGAGTGCTTGAAGCAATGCCACCGGCTGTTCTTGTGGATCCAGTCGAGCAGGCGGCGGTAGTACGGAAAATAAAGATCGCGGAAGGTCTTGGCGGAGCAGAAGGCTGAATTTTGGGAGCCGAAATCGGTGCCGCAAATGAAGACCGCATCCACTGTGTCGCCCACTGCGGCGTGAATCCGCGCGAGGTTGCCGATGGCGATTTCGCATTGCCGGTCGAAGATCCGGTGGATGTACTCCCGGCGGTTGCTGGTGGCCATGTACCATTCGGCAACATCGCGGATTCCCTTCGGATGTTTCAAGAACGGTGCTGGCACCAGGGCGATATCGCCGAACGCCGTGCCGCCGAAGTTGGCCATCACCGCACGTCCGGTGGCGGAAGCGCGCTCCACCTCCTGACGAAAGTATTCAACGTCTTGGTCCGCGATGGAAGCGAATTCTTCGAGGTTATCGTCAGGATTCAGCCGATCCTCGTCGATTGGCGGCTGGCGCACGACGGAGTCAAAAAAGTAGCCATCGCGCGGCATGCGGCCGCTAGGTGCGACGCTGGTGTCGCCCTCTGGATAGATAAGAGTGTTGCCCCCGGAATCCACGGTGACTCGGAAGTCCTCGGAGACCAAAACCTCGAGGCCATCCGGCATGCGCCACGGCTTCCAATCGTGGTTCGGGAATCCGAACATCGTGTTGCGGGGGAACACGCCCTCAACGTCGATCCCCAGGGCGTTTTGCAGATCGTCCTCCAGCAAGCCGAGCATCTGGTACGGCTCGTGGACCTTGACGGGCCGATTCTCCAGCCCGAAGTATTGGCGGAGCCCGGCCACGCAGGTGGCATGCATGCCGGTGACGCCGGTGCTGCCGAAATCGACCGGCAAGCGGTCTGGCTGGCGATGGTTCAGTGCGGCTGAAACTCGTTCCTTCCTCGTCATGGAATGACTCCAGTTCGGTTTGAGACAATCGGAGTTCAAGCTTACTGTAGCTGAAATCAGGCGCGGTGTCTGGAGCTTCTGCGCTGGCGGAAGCGCGCTGGCCCTGGATGCAATGTTACAATCCGTTTCTTCTTGACAAACTGGTGAAAAAGGGGAAAACTACTTCTTGTCCGCTCTCCTAGTCGCTGGCCGGATTCAAAGTTTGAACAGTGTCTGTTCAGCATATGAGGCCATTCTCGAATCACCAAAACTTTGGGGGATCAAGTGAAACGTGCAAGTGCATTTCATCGTCTGCTCTCTCTTCATTCCATGCGCTCCGCCAAGACATTCGGCGCAGCCATCGTGTGCTTTCTTACGTTCGCTTCCGGGCAGCTCCTCTTCGGACAAGCCACCGGAAGCATTTCGGGGACCGTACGGGACGCGAGCGGATCGGCCGTGCCCGGCGCAAGGGTGACGGTCACGGCTCCCGCCACCGGATTAACGCGGTCGTCCTCTACGGATGACGCCGGCGAATATATCGCTCCGTTGCTCGGAGTCGCCAATTACACGGTTCAAGTGGAGTTGAAGGGCTTTCAAACTGCCATCGCACAAGACATCCGGCTGCAGGTGGACGAACATCGGGAGCTGGATTTCAAGCTCTCCCCGTCGACGGTGCAAACCAGCGTGGAAGTCTCGGCCACTCCAGTCGCGGTGCAGACTTCGGACGCGACTCTCGGACAGGTGATCACAAGCCAACAGGTCGCCGACCTGCCCTTGAATGGCCGCGACTTCGTCCAGCTTGCCACGCTCACGCCGGGCGCTACGCAGGAAACCAATCCGAACAGTTTTTTTAACGGCGGCCCGAGCAGCGAAGCATCCGCGCGAGGTTCTTTTTCCCTCTCGGTAGGTGGATCGCGCGCCAACAGCACCGACTGGTTGCTGGACGGCAACGATAATAATGAGCTAACTTCCGGCGCCATCTCTATTCTCTCGTCGATCGATTCGATCCAGGAATTCAAAGTCCTTACTTATAACTATTCGGCGGAATGGGGAACCCGCGGAGGCCCGACCGTCCTGGTAACCACGAAATCGGGCACGGACCAGTTCCACGGAAGCGTCTTCGAATTTTTCCGCAATACCGACCTGGATGCTCGCAGCTTCTTTGCCGCTTCCACCGAGAAGTTCAATCTCAACCAGTTTGGAGGCTCGCTGGGTGGCCCCATCAAGAAAAACAAAACCTTTTTCTTCGCCGATGTGGAGCAAAAAGATCAGCGGCACGGGATTCCGTTCACGGGGGTGGTCCCCTCGGTGGCCCAGCGAACCGGAGATTTTTCCAAAGACGCTTTCGGTCAACCCAATACCATCCAGCTAGTGAATCCTTATGCCACTCAGGTGGTAGACGGGAACCCGGTCTCGGTTCCATTCATGTGCGATAGCGCGGGCAACGCACTTCCAGCCGCTCCGGATGGAAGCCAGGCCACCGGCACGCCCTGCAACAAGATTCCGCAGAGCCTGATCAACCCGATCGGACAGAAGTTGATGAACCTCTATCCGTTGCCCAATGCCGACAACGCCGCCCTGGGCTACAACTACGTGAGCGAACCGGTGAGGAAGTTGAACGAAACCAAGTTCGACGCCCGCATGGACGAGAACCTCTCCGCGAAGGACAATATGTTCGCGCGGCTCAGCTACGATCAGGCCACGTCTTACGTTCCTGGCGGAGCTCCGGGCTTCGCCGAACAAGGACCTTTTGCCAGCAATCAGGGCATTATCAATCACGCCCGCAACGTGGCCTTGTCTGAGACTCACATTTTTTCGTCGGCGATGGTAAATCAGTTCAGTGCCGGCTTCAACCGCATCTTCGATTACATCACCTCGCAGGGAACCGGCAGTTTCGCTTCTCAAGCGCTGGGCATCCCCGGCGCCAATCTGGGAGGCGGAAGCTCCGGTTTGACATCCGTGGAAATGGAAGGCGCTTACTGGTCGTTGGGCGACCGCGGCTACACGCCGTTCGTGGGCGGAACGAATGTCTGGACGGCCTCCGATTCCCTGGACATCGTACACGGCCGTCACGATATTAGAGTCGGCTTTTCGGTGCGCGCCAATCAGTTGAATACCGTGGCCGTCGGTTTCCCCAACGGATTCTGGGTGGTCAGCGGGCTCTGGACCGGCGACCCGGCCGCGGACCTTCTGACAGGTCTGACCAGCCTGGCGATCCACGACCAGGAGTTCGATGGCTCCAACACGGGCCGCCGCTGGAAGCTTTACCGCCCATTCGTGCAGGACGATTGGCGGGTCAATAAGAGCTTAACGTTGAACCTCGGTTTCGCCTGGGCGCTCGTGACGCCCGTAACGGAAGTGGGCAACCGCCAGTCGGACTTCGATCCGGCCACTGGAACCTTCCTGGTTGCGGGCCAGAATGCGGGCTCGAGCGCGGGCATCAACATGGATTTGACCGCGCTCGAGCCTCGGGTCGGACTCGCCTGGAAACCGTTCGGCCGAAGCAATACCGTGGTTCGCGGCGGCTATGCCATCTTCCACGATTCGTCCTGGAATCAAGGCGCACAAGGCTTGTGGCAGAATCCGCCGTACTATGCCGAATCGGATTCCTACGCTTTCGGCGGCAATTGTACGTTCGCCACGGCCGCCTGCGCCACGCGCTACGGTTTGGCGCCCTCGGCCATCAGCCTCTCCGACGGATTCCCCACTTTCACGGCCCCTCCCAACCCGGCGGATTTTACCGGGACCATCCTGGCGCAAGACACTAACTTCAAGCAGGGCAGAATTCAGCAGTTCAACGTGAATATGGAACAGGAGCTACCCGGACACATCGTCTTCACGGCGGGTTATGCCGGTTCGCGGAGTTCCCACATTTTGGAATTCGGCAATAACATCAACGTTGGATCGCCCTCCGCCTGCGGAACCGTCTCCGGATACACATTGGGATGCGGTCCGAATGGATCGGCGTTCGGTGTGCCATATCCAGCTTTCGCGTATTCCACCATCGACAATATTTACGATGCCGGCAAGGCGCATTACAACTCGCTTCAGATCAAGGCCGAGACTAAGAGCGCGCGGCACGGCATTTACGCGCTCATCGGATACACTTATGCGCGAGCCTACGATACAGGCTTTACGGACGGCCTGGGGAGTATCATCGGCGCCACTTACTTTCCTCTCCCGAATTGGCAAAATTTGGATTGGGGCCTCTCACAGATCAACCTGAATCAATCTTTCACGGCTAGCGTCATTTATGCGCTGCCGTTCGGCAAAGGTCAGAAATGGGGAGGTGGCTGGAACGGGGGCGTCAACGCCATCCTGGGAAACTGGGAGTTGACCGTAATTGAAAAAGCCACCTCCGGTTTCCCGGTATTTATTATCGACACGAATAACTCATCCGGGGCGGGCTTAGAGAACACCAATGACGTGTCGCAGATCCGCCCCAATCAAATCTGCAATCCTGTGTTGAGCCATCCGACCTTGTCCGAGTGGTTCAACCCCAACTGCTTCGCGCAGCCGGCGCCCGGTGAGCTTGGGAACGCTAATCGTACGCCCCTTTCGGGTCCCGATTTTGTGAATACGGATTTCTCCATCATCAAGCACTTCGTGCCGCGAGAAGGAATGCGGGTCGATTTCCGGACCGAGTTTTTTAACTTATTCAACCATCCGCAATTCGGAGCCCCTGGCGGCAATAGCGCCGGCGCCGATTTCAATTCTCCCAGCACGTTCGCCGTAGTTAATTACACGGTCAATAATCCGCGCCTGGTTCAGTTCGCGCTCAAGCTGGCTTTTTGAGTCTCTAATGTGGGGCGGGCTTCAGCCCGCCCTTGGGCGGACTGAAGTCCACCCCACTGTGCCGCCTTGCGTACGCCGCGCCCACAAGGCAACTGAGGGCCCGCGCAGTTCCGGCCAAAAGAGCGAAGGTGACACCCGCTGGAAGCTGGAAATTGATGACTACCGGCTTAAAGGCGGTAGATTCAGGTTGCGGCAGCAAGCCCCCTGAAGTGCGTGGCGACGAGCGTTGGTGGGGCGGACCCCTGGTCCGCGGCCGACGCCCCCGCCGGCCGCTCGGCTGCCAGAAGAGACTCCCCCTGGATTTGAGGAGCGGGTCCAGGGGGACCCGCGCGGACGAGGGCGTCCGCCCCACAAAGGCGATAGCTGCTGGAAGCTGGAAGTTAGATACTGTAGCGGGCGAACGCCATCATCTCGGCGTACAGATATTGGAAGTCGGGGTCGGCGGCAAGCTCCACGTGCCGCGTCAACTCCCCAACCTTGCGCAGCCGCGATTGGCGCGAGGACGGCGCCAGCAGCAGCATGCGCGCGCCGCGTAGCGCGCTGTTGCCCACCGGCTCCACGGGCAAATCATCGGGCAGGAGCCCGATAGTGCGCGCGCTGGCCTGGCGTATGTAGTTGCCGAACGCGCCCGCAAGGCAGATCTTTTCGACGCCTCCGCCGGCGAGCATGCGCAGGCCCGCCGCCATCGCGCCCTTAGCCAGTTGCAACTCGCGGATATCGCTCTGCGCCAGTGCGACGCCGCCGGCCAGCGGCAATCGCCGGTCGACGTTCTGCAAGCGGCCGTTGGCGGCAATCAAACCCAGTTCGACGCCGCACGCCGCCGCGTCCACCAGTCCGCTGCCGCAGATGCCGCGCGCCGCCCCGCCGCCGATGACGTGGCAGTCCAGCCCGCCCTCGCGCACCCGCACACTGTCGATGGCTCCCGTACCCGCACGCATTCCCGCGCCAATGCGTCCGCCTTCGAACGCCGGGCCGGCCGCCGTGGACGCGCATCGAATCCCCTGCGCCGACCCCACCACCACCTCGCCATTCGTGCCGATGTCGAAGAGCGCGCGCGGCTCCGTCTGCTCGTCGAGGTGCGTGGCCACGATGCCGCAAAGCAGGTCGCTGCCGACGAATCCGCCCAGGCAGGGCAGGAATTCCGCCGGCCCCGGCCATCCCAATTCCCCATCTGCGAAGCGGTAGCCGCCCAGCGTGGACGAGAGAAACGGCGCGCGCGTCAGCGGTTCCACATCGAGGCCGCAGAAGAGATGGTGCATCGCCGTATTGCCCGCCAGCAACACTTCGCGGAGCGGCTCGAGGCCCAACATCCGCCCGAGTTCCTGGCGGATGAGGCGGCCCAGTTGGCCAGGCTGGCGCAGGTCGAATTGCAGGCGGCTCATCACATCGGCCCCATAGCGCGCCTGCGGATTGAGCGCGGACTCCACGCGCACCACTTCGCCGCTCCCGAGATCCACCACCTGGACCACGAGCGTGGTGGTGCCCAGATCGATCGCCGCGCCCCGCCCGGTGCGCGGTTCCACGGGCACCCGCGCTTCATCGGTGAGCACGCCGAGAGACCACTGCGCCACTTCGATGGTCACCGGACCTGTCGCGGTAGCGCAGCAGGCCAGGCGCCAGCCGTCGCGGATCTCCGGCTCGCTGAGCGCGTCCCGCATCGCCGCGGTCACCGGCACCTCGCCTTCCAGCACCCGCACCTTGCAGCCGCCGCAGGCAGCCTCGCCGCCGCACGGGAATTCCACGCCCGCCTGAAAAAGCCGATCGGACAGCGTCTGCCGCGCGCGGGGATGGAGTTCGAGCTTCACGAGCGGCTGCGCGCGAACCGCGCCATCGCTTCCACATTGGCGTGCGGCGTGCCACGCGGCACCTCGCAGCCGGCGCCGCAAATGTACGCCGCGCCGGCCTGCTTGTAGCACTCCGCCAGCGCTGCTTCCACCGACTCGGGCGTGCCATCGCGCAACTGGCGTACCGGGTCGATATTGCCCAGCAGCACCTGCGTCTCCCGCATTGCGCGGCGCGCGTGGCCGAGCGGAGTCGGGAAATCCAGGTCGATGATGTCGGCGCCGGTCTGCCCCATGCCTTCCACGATGCGCTTGGTATTGCCGCAGATGTGCAGGCGCACCGGCACGCCCAGCGCATGAATTTCGGCGATCAGCCGCTGTTCGCAGGGCAGCACAAACCGCGTGTACAGCTTGGGTCCGACCAGTGAAGCTGCCGCGTCGCCCACCCCGATCAGTGTCGCGCCCGCCTCCACTTGTGCGCGCGCGAACTCCACCTCCATCCGCACCGTGAAGTCGAAAAGCGCTTCCACGAAGGGCGCGTCGTCGAAGAAATCCAGCATCAGGGTGTTGAGCCCGCGCAAGTCGGCGCTCATGGCGCACGGTCCTTCCACCCACCCTTCGACCATCCGCGTCTCCCCAGCGCGTTCCGCCAGCAATCGCACGGCTTCCACGCGATCACGCATGCGTCCGGGCGCGGCCGGAGAGGGCAAGCGCAAACCGGCGAGCTTGCTTTTCTGGTCGAGCAGCGCGCGGCTCTCCACAATCGCAGGCGGCTGGTTGTCGAACCACTCCACGGCGGCGCCCAGGTCGCAAGCTTCGCGTGCCGGGTCGGAAATCGCCGATACGTAGTCGAAGTCGAAGCGCTCTGCCACCGCTAGCTGCCCATCGGCCAGCACGCGGTGGTCGCGCGCATAGTCGCCGTAGCGCGCGCCCGCCAGGTCGGCGGCGAACATCATGGTGATGGGCATCAACGGCAGCGAATCGGTGGGTTCGCCGTGCAGTTTCGCGAGAATGCGCTCCTTGCCCGTCATGCCTGCACCTTGACCACCAGCGCATCGTAGCTGGTGGCGATGCGCTGGCCGGGTTTGGCCACCACGAATTCAGCTTCCGTCCACTCGCCTTCCACCAAGCGCCGCAGCCACGCCAGATCGCCCTTCAGCCGCTCGAACCTCCAGCCGTTTTCCTTGGCCTCAGCGGCCGCCTCGGCGAGGAACTTACTGCCCGCCTCCAGCCCGGTTTCGATAAACGTGAGCTTGGCGTACTGCGAGCGATAGCGCGTCATCTCCTGGTACAAGTAACGCCCGTTGTCCTCGCCGTACTTGCGGATCAACGCTTCCAACGGCTCATCGAACCCTAGTGTCTGGTGGGTCAACTGCTGCAAACCTTTGCCGCGTTCCAGCCAGCCGGTGGACCGGTAGAAGGTGCCGGGGTTGGAGTCGAAGTAAGCCTGATAGCGTTCGCGGCTGCCCATCAGCAGCGCGATGCAGTCGTGCGCCCGCGGCAGCACCAGGGGCGTATGCCGCGCGGTCAGCCCGTCGAGCCCGTTGCCGCAGAGGCCGTAGCCCAGCAGGATCGCGTCGTACACGCCTTCCGGAGTGCGGTCCACGACTTCCTGAACTTTTGCCGCCATGGGCTTGCCGCCCAGGTCGTGCAATCCCTTGGGCAGAAACTCCAGGTCCACCTGGTGCGGCGAATGCGCGCAGGCGTCGCACATCTCGCGGAAGAGCACCTCGCAACTGATCAGCTTGAGGCGCATCGGGCGATCACCAGGGCGCGGATGAAGTCCGGCGTGGAGCCGCAGCAGCCGCCCAAGAACGAGGCGCCGGCATCGCGCAGTTCCGCGTAGTGGGAAGCGAAGAACTCCGCCGTAGTGCCGTACCGGACGGACGTCCCCTCCATTTTCGGCAGACCCGCGTTGGGCTTGATCCAGATCGGGAGATCGCACGCCGCGCGCAAGCGCCGGCAGATAGCGGCGGCGAATTCGACGCCCACGCCGCAGTTCGCGCCGACCGCGTCCGCACCCGCTTCCACCATCGCTGCGGCGACGGCTTCGGGCGTCGTGCCCATCATGGTGCGATCCTTGTTCTTGCCGGAATCGAACGCGAAGGAGACAATTACCGGCAGGCCCGTGCTTTTCGCCGCGGCCACGGCCAGGCGCGCCTCCTCGATATCGCTCATCGTCTCCACCAGCAGAGCGTCCGCGCCCGCCGACGAGAGCGCCGCGGCCTGCGCGCCAAAGGCCGCACGCACCTGCTCCCCGCCGATCTGGCCCGCCGCCAGCATCTTGCCGGTAGGCCCGATCGAGGCAAACACCAGCGCCCGCCCCGCCGCAGCGCGCTTCGAGATGGCGACGCCAGCGCGATTGATGGCTTCGAGGTCGCCTTTCATGGCGACCGCGTTGGCGCGGAAAGTGTTGGTGAGGATCACCTGGCTGCCCGCCTCCACATAGGCGCGCGCCACTGCTTCCACGCGGTCGCCGTGGGTCAGGTTCCACGTGTCCGGCGCCGCGCCGGGCTCGAGACCGCGCGCCTGCAATTCGGTCCCCCACGCACCGTCGGAGATCGACAGGCCGCCGGCGAGCCACCCGCGCAGAGCGTTCATGCCGCCACCAGTTTGCGCGCCAACGCCACCGCGCTCCCGGCGCTGTCGCTGTACCCATCGGCGCCGATCGAATCGGCGTACTGCTGCGTAACCGGCGCGCCGCCGACCATGATCTTCACCTTCTCGCGCAGTCCCGCGGCAAGGAAGGCGTCGATCGTCGTTTTCATCGACGGCATAGTCACGGTGAGCAGCGCTGAAAGCGCCACCAGGTTGGCGTTGCGCGTGGCGGCCGCTTCGATGAAAAGTTCCGGGGCCACGTCCGCGCCCAGGTCGATCACCTCAAAGCCCCCGCCTTCCAGCATCGCCGCCACCAGGTTCTTTCCGATGTCGTGGAGGTCGCCCTTCACTGTCCCGATCACCACCCGCCCTATCGGTTCGACGCCGGTCTCCGCCAGCAACGGGCGGAGAATATCCATGGATGCCTTCATGGCGCGCGCCGAGAGCAGCATCTCCGGCACGAAATACTCTTCGCACTCGAAGAGCCGGCCCACTTCATCCATGGCAGGCACCAGGTGTCCGGTGACGATGGTGAGCGGCGCCACCCCGTCGGCGAGGGCGGCCTGCGTGGCCGCGGCCGCGGCCTTCCAGTCTCCCTCGATCAGCGCTTGCTTCAGTTTTTCCAGATCAGGCATGCGACACTCCATTGAATTCATGCACGGCATCCAGCATGGCGACGATGTTCTCCACCGGGGTGCCGGCCTGCAGGTTGTGAATCGAATTGAACACGAACCCGCCGCCGGGCGCGAAGATCTCGCAGCGGCGCAACACTTCCTCGCGCACCTCTCGCGGCGTACCGAAAGGCAGGGTCTTTTGCGTATCCACGCCGCCGCCCCAAAAGACCAGGCGAGAGCCATATTTTCGCTTCAACCCGGCCGGATCCATTCCTGCCGCCGAACACTGTACCGGGTTAACGATATCGAAGCCGGCTTCGATAAAGCTTTCCAGGAACCGCTCCACGCTGCCGCAGGAATGTTTGAAGCATTTCCACGCGGTATTGGCGTGGACCCAGCCGTTGACCCGCTTATAGTAGGGGAACCACAACTCGCGGAAGGTGGCGACGGAGCAGAACGCCGATGTCTGGGTGCCGAAATCGGTCCCGCAGACATACATGCAGTCCACCGCGTCGCCGGCGCGGGCCTGCAGGCGACCATGGATGCGCTCCAGGTTCGCGATGGCGATTTCGCATTGGCGCTCAAAGACCTGGTGGATGTAGCCGCGGCGCGTCCGCGTCGAAATGTACCACTCCGCGACGTCGCGGATGCCTTTCGGGTTTTTCAGGGCCGGCGCGGGCACCAGCCCAACGTCGCCGAACGACGTGCCGCCGAAGGATGCGATCACGCCATAGCCGCTCGCACCGGCAGCGCGCACGGAGCGCTCGATATGGTCCAGGTCTTCTTCGGAAAGCGGCCCGAATTCTTCCAGGTTATCGGCGGGGTCGAGCTTGGCTTCGTCGATTTCCGGGTCGATTTCCGGCTGCCGGATGATGCTGTCGAAAAAGGCGCTGCCCACCGGCATGCGCCCGCTCGGCGCCGCGGTTTCGTCGCCCTGGGGATAGGCCAGGATGTCGCCGTTGGGTTCGGTCGTGGTGCGGAACTCGCCGGGAACCAGCACCTCCAGACCGCGGAAATTCCACTCTTTCCAATCCACGGCGGGAGCGCCGAACTTGGTCTTGCGCGGAAATACGCCGGTAACGTCGAGCCCCATCGCCGCGCGCAGGTCGTCCTCGATCCAGCCCAGCATCTGGCCAGGCTCGTGCACCTTCACCGGTCCCGGCGCCAGCCCGTAGTAGCGGCGCAACGCCGCCACGCAACTGACGTGGATGCCAGTTACGTTGGTGCTCCCAAAGTCCAGCGGAATGCGATCCGGCTCGCGATGTTCCAGGGCGGTGCGCAACCTGTCCCGCGAAGAGACGCTGCTTTGGCTCAACAGGCGATTTATAGCACGACTGCAGCACCACGCGCGTGGCTATCCTGTCGCTGGCAGCGGCGCTCAAAAGCTCCAGCGGGCCTTCGGCCCATGCGATAACTCTCGTGACACGCCGGACGAGTCAGCGGATCGGGGTCACTGCAAGCTGCTGGCAGATCTTTCGAGCCAGGCGATTGTCGATTTCCACGTGCCGGGGCACAGGAGCTTTCGATCCCGTGGCCGGATTGGTGAAGATCGTGTGCCGGCTCCCTTCGTGATCGAGACAACACCCCTCATTCTTCAAGTGGGCGATCGGTTCGTGCCTCTTCAAACCCGTAGAGTCCCAACGTGGACGGTCAACGGCACCAGTTCGACGAGGTCGGCATCGGCCGCGGCATCCGGATTAGGGGTCGGCAAGGGTCGGCCTTCCTCCAGGAGACTCTGAGCCAGATCTTCCATGGCACTCGCGATCATCGACCGAGCGTCTGCCAGATCGAAACCCTGCGTGACCGCTCCAGGAAAATCGAGGGCCTCGGCAACCACCATTTCGCCCGCCGTGCGCGGGAGGTAAAAGGCAATGTGGTAGCGAAGCATACGCCCATCATACTGCATATAGAAGGAGCTTGAGACCATGCCGATGAAGAATCCCCCTCACCCTGGAGGTTTTGTATTCCGCCAGTGCATCGAGCCTTTGGGCTTGAGCATTACGGATGCCGTCACGGCCCTTGGAGTCACGCGCACCACGCTATCGGAGCTGGTGAACGAGAAGCGCGGCATCTCTCCCGAAATGGCCGTGCTGTTGTCCAAGGTGTTCGGTGGCAGCGCCGAAAGCTGGCTTATACAACAGGCGCAGTATGATCTTGCCCACGTCCGCGCCGACCGCATGAAGCTGAAACGGTTGGAGCTGGTCTAGGGCTGCCCGTGCCGCGAGGTTTTGGAGCATGGGCGCAACTGAACTCGGTAGAAGCGTGCCCGCGACTCCGAAGTCCGAACGCGCGAACGCTCGTCCCGAATCTCACATGCCGAACAAAGGCCGCAATGACTCGACCCGGGCGGTGCTCTCCACCATAATATTCAGAAACAGCCCGCGCGGATCCAACGAATCGAGCAGTAGCCGCACTTCTTCGCTATCAAACGCGCCGCGGATGAGGAGCGGCTTGCCGGCTTTCTGCACCTTCCGGTAGTGCGGAATCATGGCGGCGGTGGAAGGGCCCAGCGCGTCCTTATTGATCTGGAAGCACTGGATCTCCTGGATATCGAGGAAGGCGTCCAGTAGGAACATGGACGTCGAATGCAGGTGCATGAAGCTGCATGGAAAGCGCGCGGCCATCGCCCGGTCCACCGGTTGCACGAACTTGCGATAAAGCGCCGGCGAGTAGACGGCGGTGGCATCCTCCTGCAGGCGCATGATGGGCCGCGGCGACCAGAGGGAGTACTGGGCGTCGAAATAGCCGCCATGAAAAAAGGGCATGTGTTTCCAGAACTCCTGCTGGACTTCGCAGAAGAATTCGGCGAGGCGCCGGAGGATTTCGGCGGCGCGTACGGGCTCGTCCACCAGGTCCATGATGCATCGCGTGTGGCCGCGCAGGAGGCCGTGGAGATCGGTGGGTCCGACTTCAGCGGAGTGGCTGACCGGGAATCGTCCATCGGCCGCGCGGACCAGGGCGAGGCCGAATTCCAGGTATTTTCTGAACCACGGGTTCTCGCGATCCAGCTTCAGGCTTGCAGCCTGGTCGAGGGACAGGCACCGCTCCTCGCCGAGAATGCTGTCCGGGAACACGTGCATTCGACAGCCGGCGATGCCCGGCAGCCAGGGAATCGCAACCTGGCCGGGACAGGCGCCGCGAATCAGATCGTCGCCCACGATTTCGCCTTCGCGCAGCAGGCGGAGATGGTCCTCCAGGAATGCCTGAGGATCGATCATCTCCGGCGTAACGTAGCCCAACGATTGCCATGCCCGGCAGGCTTGGAATTCCTGCACGGGGAACCAACCGACGAGACTGAAGCCCACCAAGGGGCGTGTAACGGCGCTCCTGTCCCAAAATGCCCGGTAACGGGCGATCTTGGCCGGATCGTTTCCGAAGGGGATGGTGGAAGTTGCGTCGGCAGGTGTCATCTCGATGCGCCCTCGGCCGACAGGACCGCCCCCTTGCGTGTCCTTCGCAAATCCAGCGGAATCGGGTCCGGCTCGCGATGTTCCAGGGCGGTGCGCAACCTGCCACGCGAAGAGACGATGCCTTGGCTCAAGTGATTTGGCACAACAAGCGATTTGTAGCACGACTCAGCACAACGCGCGAGGTGGACCATTTCCCCCGCGCCACGGTCTCCGGTCTCGCCCGAAACGTCTTAACTCGGGACTTACTTATGAGGCGTAATCAGCGGCAAACCTGACGAGTGGCTTCCCGACCCCGAGCGCGTTCGATTCGCAACGGCATCCTTCGCGTATGCTGGTAGCGGATCATGTATCAGGTAGTGATCGACACCAACGTGCTCGTGGCAGCACTTCTCTCCGATCGTGGAGCGTCGCATCGCCTCTTGCGGCTGGTGGGCGATCGGCGATGGCGAATCAACCTTTCAGTGCCGCTGGTTCTCGAATACGAACAGACGCTCAAGCGTGTCTGCACGGGCAGCAGTCTGGCTGCGAGCGATGTCGATAGTGTGATCCACTTTCTATGCGCCAACGCGAATCTACGCCCCATCTTCTTTCTTTGGCGGCCATTCCTCCCCGACCCGAAGGATGACTTCGTTCTGGAGCTGGCCGTTGAAAGCCGGGCCGACTTCCTGGTGACCTTCAACATCAAGGATTCCCGGGCGCTGACCATTTCGGCGTTGGAGTGATTCTACCGCGCGAGTTCCTTGCGATAATAGGGGAGGCGCCATGACTCTAAATGTGACAATTCCCGACACGGTGTACCGTCAGATCGCGGAATTGGCAGCTCGCCAGCAGGTTTCCGTAGAGCGGATTGTGTCCGCGGCCTTGGCTGAGCAAGTTTCCGGCTGGGCCCCGAATCGAGCAAATGGCCGCGCGCGGCAGTCGCGAGAGTTTTCTGGCAGCGCTGGACAAGGTCCCGGCCACGGAGTCGGGCCCTGACGACCGGCTCTAGGGGTCGGGACGCAAGCTCGTAAGTGAACTGTCCGCCATGCGGAAGATGCGCAGTTCGTCAAAGGCAAACTGCCCTTCACTTCTCGTCGATCGCCACCAAGGGCCCTTCAATCGCCGTCTTCTTTCCCCGCCAGACGAATTCGCCGGTCAGCCCCCGCGGCAGGCGAATGGAGCCTTTGAGTCCCGAGTCTCCCACGCGATCGAACGACACCTCGATCGTCCCCAACGGGTGCGGCATTGCCGCTTCCACATGCCGCAGACTGCCCAGCGCCGGCGCGATCAGCACCGTCTTGAAGCCCGGCTCGCCCGGCTGGATGCCCGCGACCGTCGTCAATAACTCGTAGACCGGTGTGGCGCTCCACGGGTGGCATTCCGAGCGCGGATTTCCATCCGATTCCCCGAAGGTCGTCATCCCGTTGGCGATCATGTTTTCCCACGGGCCGAGATTGTCCACGTAGCGATCCCCCAGCCCCGCCTGGCTCAGCGCGCGGCCCACATAGTAGCGGAAATAGAGCTGCACCTGTGGCAAGGAGCGGTCGCCCAGCAGGCGATCGAGCAGGGCGGCCTGTTCGGCGCGGGGCACCGTGTTAGTCAGAATCGCTAGTATGTTCGCCTGCCTGCTGAAAAACTTGTGCGATGGCGTATCGGCCACGAGCTGACGGGTCGCATCCCAGCACAAGCGATGCACGGCATCCCTCACCGCGGCCGCTTGCCGGCGATAGCGCTGGGCTTCGAAGTCCTGGCCGAACCGGGCGAACAGGTCGGCGGCATCGTCGAGCGCCATGGCATAGAACAGGCTGTGCACCGCCATGCCCGGATGCCCTTCCTGCCGCACGATAGCATCCCGCTGGCGGTCGTAATCGGAATCCACGAAGTCGAGATGAAACAGCGGCGGAATCAGTCCATCCGGCGTCTTCTGGCGGTCAAACCAACCCAGCACCTGCACGATGCCCGGCAGGAACCGCCGCAAATATTCATCGCCGCCGCGATAGCGCAAATATTCGTGCACCATGGTCACCCATGCCAGCGAGTAGAGCGGGGTGTATTGCTCCAAGTCCGCCGGGAACCGCGATTGCGTCAGGCCGAAGGGCGCGCGGGATGCATCGAATTGTTCCAGCGCCTGGCGGTAGAGCGTGTCATCGCCGGTGGCCGCCAGCCAGCTCAGCGACTGCAGCTTGGTGTCGCCCACGTACTGGATCCGCTCCCAGTACAAGTCGCTCACGAACACATCCTGCGCAGTTAGTTGGAGCGTCCGCCAACCGGCGTCCCAGATATCGTTTACTACCGGGCGGTCGGACACGAAGCGGGCCTTCCGCTCGGCCGGATAGGCGCATAAGTCGCTGCGGACATCGTCGACGGTAAGGGGCTTGTCGCTCGTCTCGATGTGCAGTTCCAGGAACCGCCAGCTACGCACCCATAGCGGGCGAAAATCACGCTTCTGGCCGCCGTCGGGGAGCCATTCGTCCCACACTCCGACCGCCTGTTTCCCTTCGATCTGCCGCCGGTCGCCCTTCGACCTCTTATCGCCAAAAAGCGCCTCGGAGTAAGTCGCCCGAACCAAACTTCCGCGGCCGCCGCTGGTCACCAGCACGGGATAGCCTGTGGTCATCACACCCTGATCGAGCAGGATAGTCGCCTGCGAGTGGGCAGCCAGGGTGAGCGCACCTGAGCCGGCGACAAACGCGTCCGATGGCGTGGCGCCCTGGCTGCGGGCCACTCGCGCGAAGCGCTGCGGCGTCTCCGCCAAAAGGGGCACGGGGCTCGCAGTCAACTGCCATTTATGATGGCTTTCAACGCCGCTGGGCGCGCCGGCGTCAATCGCCTGAGCGGGCTGCCAGCCGGAATCGTCGAATTCCGGTTGCTCCCAACCCCACGGATAGCGCGCGCCGTCGACGCGCTCCATCGAGCCGGCAACGTAGTACTGATACCCCAGCCGTTGGTCGACATCCCGCCAGTCGAGCGGCGAATAGGCCGGATCGCGGAACGATTTCCAACCGGCGCCGGTGCTCACCGCCTGCTCGCGGTCGGAATCCCCCTGCAGCAGAAGGCCGGTGCGGTCGGAGATTTGGGCCATGGGGCGGTGCTCTCCGCCGTTCCAGACCACCGCGGCCAGCACGTTTCGTCCGGCTTTCAGATAGGGGCCCAGATCGAGGGTGTTGAACCGCCAGTTTCGCAAGTCGCTCTGCGGCGGCCCGGCGGCTACAAAGCGGCCGTTGACGAACAGCCGGTAGCGATTATCGGCGGAAACGTGCACCACGAAATGGCCGGGCGCCTCCGGCAGATCGAGGTTCTTGCGGAAGTGGTAGACACCGTAATCGAAAGGCGGCGCCCCCGGCGCTGCGATCCACTGCGCCTGCCATTTTTGGACCAGCAAGCGCGGGTTCACCGGGGCTTGCGCCAGGGCTGGCGCAGTCAACAAAACCGCCAGGTACACGACACGCTTCATTGCAGACCTCCGTTTCGAACCGTCTCATAGAGCGCCACGATATTCTCCGTAGGAGTGTTGGCCTGGATGTTATGGCAGGGCGCCACGATATAACCTTTGCACGCGGAAAAGAGGGCGAGATTCTCTTGCACCTCTCGGCGAACGTCCGAAGGGCTGCCGAACGGCAGGGTTTGCTGGTTGTCCACTCCGCCGTGGAAGACCACGCGGCTGCCGAAATCGCGAGCGAGTGCGGCGCGATCCATGCCGCGGCAGCGCCACTGGATGGGATTCAGCACGTCTATGCCGATGTCGAGAAGGTCGGGGATTAACGGGCGGATTGCGCCATCGTCGTGGTGGAAGACATGGACGCCGTGGCGATGCGCGAGGTCTATCATGCGGCTCAGAGTGGGACGGAGAAAACGCCGGAACAGCTTGGGGCTCATCAGCAGCGATTCCTGGGTGCCGAGATCTTCCGCCACATACATGAAGTCGATCAGATCGCCGGCCTCCGCGAGAATGCGCTCGAACAGGCGTTCATGAATCGAGTGGATGCGCGCGAGTGCCGCTTCGGCGATGGCTGGGCGGTCGAGCAAATCGGTGAGCGCCCGCTCCATGCCGCGCATCCGGCTATAGAGGTAAAAAGGTTCGTAGGTGCCGCACAGGATGGGGTAATCCTTCCAGGCTTGGGCCTGCTCGCGAATGCCGGCCAGATCCCACTCATCGGCGTAGGGCCACGCGAAGCGCTCGATATCGGCCGGGGATTCGGCCGCTTCAAGCGGCCCGCTCACTACCTCGCGGTACACGCCCGGCCCGTATCCGATTTCGCGCGTGGCGATGCCCCAGATACTGAACAGCGATTGCAGGTGCCAATCCGTCTCCACGGCCCGCGGATGGCGCGGCGCCAGGTGGATGCACTTGTCGACGCCCAGGCACTTCCAGAGAGCCCGGTCGTCGGGACAATTCAGGTCGCGGTGCAAACGGGCGGTAACTTCGGCGGTCGCCCAATAATCGCACGGCGGACGGTCGGGGCGGCGGCCTTCGAGCACCGCCTTCCAACGCTCGCGAGGGGTCATTTCACACACTACTTGATCATACTTGGATGGCAAATGGCGTGACATCGATCGGCACGGACATCCACGCTGGCGTCGCCGGCCTGCGGGTGCTTAACCGATCTGGGGGAACGTTCGTCCGCGGACCGCTCCCTCACGGTCGCGGCTCTGTAAGTAGCTGCAAACACGAGGCAACCGTAACAGAGCCGCAACCGTAAGGGAGCGGTTGCTGGGGCTGAACAGTCGCAACCCCAAAACGGTTAAGCACCCCCGGCCTGCACTTGCACCACGGAAACAAGTAAACTCATATAAGATGACAAAACAGCAATTGATCGAAAAGGTCGCAGCCAAGACTGAATTGGCCAAAGCGCAGGTCGAAGGCGCAGTGGACGCCGTTTTAGAGCTGATTGGGGATGCGCTCCAATCGAACGAACGGGTGGACCTACGCGGGTTCGGCAGCTTCGTAGTGAAAAACAAAAAGGAGCGCCAAGGCCGCAACCCTCGCACCGGGGAGACAATTACCATCGCCGCAAAACGGGACGCCGGCTTCAAGCCCGGCAAGGAACTCACGGAAAAGTTGGCCCAATCCGAGGCGGCCGCGAAGCCGGAGGCGGCTGCGAAGCCGGAGGTGGCCGAATGATGCCGTTGGAAATCGGGATCCCGGTCAGTGTTGGAGGCGCCCTATGGCTGAGGTGACGCTCCAGGACGGCGAGACGATTGAGAACGCGCTCCGCCGTTTCAAGAGGAAGGTCTTGCAGGAGGACATCATCCGGGAAGTCAAAAGACACGCGTTTTACTTGAAGCCGGGCCAGAAGCTCCGCGTCAAACAAGCGCTGGCCCGTAAGCGCAACCGGAAAAAGGCTCGCCGCGAGTCGGAGTAGCGAACAGCCGCTACCGCACCGCCCGGGCCTGGCCTGATTACTTGAGAACGATGGTAGCGGTCTGCGCGCTGCTGCTGGCAGTGCCGATGGTCAGCACTACAGGCACGGCTCCGGTAGCAGCCGCGCTCGGAATAACTACTTCGACTTGCAGTACGCCGGCCAACAGACCGGGCGCCGAGCCGGCGAAAACCACTTGCGCCGCCAGGCCGCCGATGGTCACCGAAACGGGCAAAACCGGCGCGTGAATGATGTCGCCATTGACCACGCCGTCCACGCTCGCCGGGTCCTCCGCGCCATCGCCAGTCGCAAAGAGGACCGCCACCGTTCCGCGCGCCGCGGCATTGCTCGCGCTGTTGACCGTGCCATCCTGATTGAACGCTACGAGCTCTCCTGACCCGCTCTCGGCCGAGGTAAACAGGCCGGGCGCCGAAGCGACGACTGGGATCGAAAAAGCCGGCGTGATCTGGCCCTTGTAAGTGACCACGACGCTGGCATTCGCTGCCCCGGCGATCTCATACGGCACTACCACCGCGGTTTGCGAAGCGTTTGCATACAGAATGGGAGCGGGAGTGCCATTAAAGGAGACCGTGGTATTGGAGAGCGTGGTGGCCATGGCGCCGGTGGTGGGTATCGTTCCGTCCACCGTGGGCGACGGCCCGATGGTCCCGCCATTCACCAGCACGACCTCTCCGGGGGCGATCGCGGAAGCCGCCAGGCCGCTTGCGCCGTTGCTCAAACTCGAAACGGCGGCCGGAGGAGCAATGCTGCCCAAAAGGCCGTGTGCCTGGCCTTGAATGCCGGCGGTGAAATAGAGAGTGTTTGGGTCGCCGCCGTTCTTTCCATTTCCGAAAATCAGAGCCCAGAGCCCTGGAATAGCGATCGGGCTGCCGCTTTGAGTTTCGAGCGCGCCCAGCGAGCTGCCGGTGGTCAGGTTGAAGGCGTTAATCGTGCCGTCGGCGAAGTTACCCACCAGTAATGCGCCTCCGAAAGCGCCAAAAGTAGACGGCGCGATAGCAACTCCCCAGGGTGCATTCAGAGCGCCGTTCGAGACCAGGCGCTGCAATAGATTGCCATTGGTATCGAATACATCCACCAGGCCATTTCCGGCCGCCGCCACCGGTTCATTCTTGTTCGTATTTTGTAAGGCGTAAGTAACATACAATTTACCGCCCAGATTCCAGATATTATACGGCGCGTAGCCGCTAGGGAGGTTTGGATCGGTGAATCCGCCCGCGACTGTTGTGGCATGAAAGTTGGTATCGAAAACGTCGATTTTGCCGGAATTGAAGTTGGCGGCATAGAGCATCGGCCCACCTGCGTAGATGGCAAGTCCCGTATAGACCGCGCCGTTGGAGGAGTTGTCCACCATGACGGTCGAGACGGTGCCGCCATTCCAGGCGGAGATCGTGCCATCCTGGGTCGCGAAAATGAAGGAGGATGCCTTGGCATTGGAGAGCACGAAGCCCGTCGAGCTATTCTGCACCTGGCCGGTGGGGCCTGTCAGAGACTGCTTGGCAGCGCCGGATGGTATCGCGACTACGGTAGAATTGGCAACGCCGGAGCCGTTGTAAATCGTCGCGGTTGCGGAACCCTGGTTGGATATCCAGAACGGACTCCCGGTGCTTTCGGAAATTCCCCAGGGATTCACCAGGTGGGAATCGGTGACATCCGCCATGCCGGCAATATCCGAGACGAGGTTGTGCTGGATATATATGTTAGCGGGGGTGGTTGTAGTTGAGCCTTGCGAAAAGGCGGGGAGACTCCCTATCGCAAAGAGCGCGAACATGACGTCACGTACACGGTGAACTTTTCGATTCATTTAGTACTCCTCGACGCCGAGTGGCAAGCGAACACGCATATGCGGAGTTTTCGGCATATGCGCACTCGATTATATATCCAACCGCCGTGAATCTTACTGTTTTTGCGGCGCTACACGTGTTAATAAGTAAAATGCGGCCAATAAGAGTGACGCACGTCACAAGAGGTGAGGCCGGACCGCCTCAGGAGGCAATGTTACATCTGTAATCCCTTACACTTGTAACTCCCGTTTGCCAGCATCGCGCAAGTTATTGCAGGGACTTCGCGGACGCTTGCCGGCCGGCGCGGCTCTGAAGGCGCAGGCTAAACGGAAGGTGCTTACAGAGCCGAGACCGCGAGGGAGCGATCGCCCTGCTGAAGCTGGCAACTCCCACGGAAGCACAGAATCACACGACGGAAGCGGCTCTCCGAAGAAGTCTTGCCGATGAATCCGCGTCTGCGAATCTAACTGTAAGTTTCCACACGGGAATTGACACATGTTAAGCCGGGGGAAATCTCTCAAACGATTCGCCGGGCGACAGTAACAAAGTCAACTGTGAGATGGATGTTAAATTAGTGAGCGCCGGGTGTTTAACGGCATTTGGTTGCTTGTGAGCGTGTATCATTTGAGTTATGTTCGATGGGCCGAGGGCAAGTTAGGTGAGGCGAGTGCTTTCCGCAGCCAGCCGTGCAGTTCACGGCGCCTCAGCCTCGCTGCTGCTCGCCGGCTTGTGTCTGGCGGTTTTCACGGCCAGGGCGCAGACGGCGCCGCCCGCCAACGCTTTTGTGGGTAGCAACGCCTGCAAGACCTGTCACGCGGACGTGTGGGCGAGCTTCTATAAGAATCCGCACTACCAGGCCGTGGCTGCGGGCGACCGTCCGCCGGATCAGACCGGCTGCGAAAGCTGCCACGGCCCGGGGCAGGAGCACGTGGCGGCGCACGGCGGCAAGACCACCATCGGCCATGCGTTTTCGCTGATGGGACCCAAAGAAACCATGGAAGTCTGCCTCACTTGCCACGCCAAAGATCTTCAAAAGGCCAATATCCAGCGCTCCGAACATACCCTGAATGGGGTTACCTGCACCAATTGCCACTCCATCCATCGCTCGCCCAGCGCCAAGTTTCTGCTGGCGAAGACGCGCAGCGAGACCTGCTTTGCCTGCCACTCGAGCGAGCGCGCCCAGTTCGAGATGCCATCTAAGCACCGCGTCAACGAGGGGTTCATGGATTGCTGGGATTGTCACAACCCGCACGGCGCGTTCACACCCACCTGGCGCATGGCGTCGGGGCAGCCCATGGTGGAACAAACGGCGTTCGACGATGAAGCCTGCCTTAAGTGCCACAGCGACAGGCGGGGACCGTTCGTGTATGAGCATGCGCCGACTGTGGTGGAGGGCTGCGAGAGATGCCACTACCCTCACGGATCGACAAATGGCCGATTGCTGCGGCGCCCGGTCGTCTTTACTCTATGCCTGGAATGCCACAACGGCGGCGGCACGGGAACGCGCAACGCGGGCGTGGATATCCAAACGTCGCAGCACAATCTGCTCGATCCCAAGTATCAGCGCTGCACCACGTGCCACGTGCGCATCCACGGTTCGAATGCGGATCCGTTGTTTCTGAGGTGACACGATGCGTCAACGAATAGCAACGCTGATCCTCATGGCGATGGCCGGCGCAGGGCTGTTATCGGCGCAGCAAGTGCTAGCGCCCAGCGCCGAACAGGTGGGTTCCGCGCGTGGAGAAGACGTGGGACAGTACAATGTCACCAATTCGTTCGAGTTCGGGTATCGCTTCGACCAAATCGGCGGCAACGACGGCTTATACCGCAGCGACATCAATTTCGGCAATGGACTGCGGCTGCTGGGAAGCACGCTGACCGTCGATTCCAAGGACGGCCATGGCCGCTACTTTGACGAGATTCTGCTGACCACCATGGGGCTGGGCAACGATCCGTACGAATCGGTGGTGCTGCGAATCCGAAAAAACCGGCTTTACCGATACGATATGACCTGGCGCGAGAATCAATTCTTCGACCCGGGCGTAGTGATCTCCGGCGGCGAGCACCTGATGAATACCGCGCGCCTGCTGCAGGATCACGACCTGACCATTCTGCCGGATAATCGCGTGGCACAGTTCGATGTAGGTTACAGCCGCAACACCATAACCGGCCCTGGACTTACTTCCGCGCAAGAGTTCGATACGAATAGCATTGCCTTCCCCGTCTTCACGGACATTCGCCAGCAGTACAACGACTTTCGTGCCGGGGCGACCCTGCACCTGGCCGGATTCACATTTATCGTGAGGCGGACCTGGGAGTTTTTCAAGCAAGATACCGTGGACAGCCTGTCGACACCCGAGGCATCCGCCGAGCCCAACGATCCTTCCGTCCTGCAGACCTTCTCCCGCACGCAACCGTACCATGGGTCGAACTCCTCCTGGCTCGGGACCCTGTTTACCAGCCGCAAGCGGTGGGCGGTGAACGCGCGCATGACTTACGCCAGCGGCAAGGGCAATTTTGCACTGGATGAAATGGCGACCGGCACGGACCGCTTCGGAGGCGCAGCCAATCGCGATATTTTCGTGTCTGGCGACGCGCAACGGCCGGCGCTGGCGGGCGATTTCAACCTGACCCTATTTCCCACCGACAAGCTGACAATCGTCACTCACACCGGGGTGAGCAACATACGCATCGACGGCGATTCCTCTTACCTGGAATACGACTTCGGCACGAATACTACTAACCTGCTGGACTTCGACTTTCTGGGCGTGCGCACCGTAAGTAACGAAACTGACCTGCGGTACAACATGCAAAAATGGTGGGGAGTTTACGCCGGCTACACGTTTTCGGACCGGCAGATCCGCGTCGAGGAGGCGTTCACTCTTCCGGGCGTGCCCAACGGCTCCGGAAGCAGTCTTTATCCCCAGGAGAGCACGTTGAGCAGCGTCTCGGGCGGACTGCGCCTTCAGCCTATCAAAGCTTGGACGGTGAACCTGGAAGGCGAAGTGGGGCACGCAAGCGGCGCGCTCACGCCGGTCAGCGACCGCAATTTCCACACCTTGGGCGGCCGAACCCAGTATCGCACCAAGAAGCTGCAACTCGGCGCGACTTACCGGGAAGTGTATAACGAAAACGCCCCACTCTCGTTCACGACTTACAGTTCGCGCACCCGCCAGGCCGGCGCTTCGGCATCGTGGGTGGTGAATCGCTGGTTTTCGCTGGATACCAGCTACACCAAATTGCACCTGGATACAGTCGGAGGCTTGCAGTTCTTCGCCGGGGTGGTTTCGCCTGAGTTGCAGACCGGTTACGATTCCATCTTTATCAGCAACATCCACGCAGCCAACGCGGGTGCACGATTTAGCATTGGACGGCAGGCGGATATCTTCGTGGGTTACACCATCACCAAGGATACCGGCGACGGCCGCTCCACGGCATCCCCCGCGGGGACTACGGGCGTCGCGGCCCTGCTCGACTCGGTTCAGACGTTTCCGCTGACTTACGAGTCGCCCATGGCCCACTTATCCATCCGCCTCACCCCGAAGCTACGGTGGAATGCGGCCTGGCAATACTACGGCTACAACGAGCAGTTCCAGCTCTTTTCGTATTACGAGAACTACCACGCGCATACCGGGTTCACCAGTTTGCAGTGGTCGTTCTAAGATTTACCCAGTACCTCCGCCCTTGAAATGCTTTCAGGATTTGGAAGACAGCAAGGCCCCTGCGGGACCGAAGCGGTCCGAAAGCCCTGGCGGGCTGGCGGAAGTCGGAATGGTGATGGCCAGCCGCCGTTTGAAGTCTTCAACCTGACCTTGGGGGAAGTGTTGGAGTATTTTTGTTTGAAATCTTCGGTCTAAGAATTCACTGCCCGTCACGCGCTCCCGCACTGCCGCCCGGACGTGATAGAATCGCCCCGATTATATGGAAAATGCGACCTACCACGATCGACTGACACGCCGCGGAATCCTTCAGGCCGGATCGGCGGTTTTGACCGCCGCCGCGGCCCTGACCGCTGCCAGCGCGCAAGACCAGACGGCCCCGGTACACTCCCCCGATCATCACTTGCCCAATGAGAGTGCCCCCGGCCCAAAAAATGGCCCTCTGGAGGCCCAAAACCCGGACTCCGTGTGGTCACCCGACACGGACAACGGGACCGTCCCTCCGTTCAAGTACTCCTTCGCCCTGGCGCGAAAACGCGTATCGAGCGGAGGCTGGACGCGGCAGGTCACGGCGCGCGAGCTGCCGATTTCGAAGACCATTGCCGGCGTGGAAATGCGCCTCACCGCCGGGGGCGTGCGCGAGTTGCACTGGCACGTGGAGGCGGAATGGGCCATGATGCTGTACGGTAACGCGCGCATCACCGCCGTCGATCAGGACGGCAGGAGTTTCGTCAGCGACGTGAGCCAAGGCGACCTGTGGCTCTTCCCGAAAGGAATTCCGCATTCCATTCAGGGTTTGGGCCCGGATGGCTGCCGCTTCCTGCTGGTCTTCGACGACGGCAATTTTAACGAGTTCGAGACGTTCCTCATTACCGATTGGCTGACGCACACGCCCAAGGAAATACTGGCCAGGAACTTCAACGTGCCGGAATCCACCTTCGACCGGGTCCCCCAGAAGGAGCTGTTCATTTTTCAAACCGCCCTGCCCGGCGATCTGAAAACCGAACAGCAGCAGGCAGCCGAAGGCACCGGCGTGGTGCCGCGCCGCTTCGACTTCCGGACCAGCCAGATGAAACCCACCAAAGTGACGCGCGGCGGCGAAGTGAAGATCGTCGATTCGAGGAATTTCCCGGTGACGCCCATCGCCGCGGCGATCGTCCGGCTCAAACCCGGGGGATTGCGCGAGCTGCACTGGCATCCGAACGCGGACGAGTGGCAGTACTACGTGAGCGGTAAAGGCCGCATGACGTTGTTTGTCGCCGGCAGCCATGCGAGGACCATGGATTTTCAAGAGGGCGACGTGGGATACGTTCCGCAGTCCAACCCGCACTACGTGGAGAACACGGGGGACACAGACCTGGTATTTCTGGAGATGTTCCGCACCGACCGTTACGAAGATATTTCGCTGGCGGAGTGGATGGTGCACACTCCGCACCAGCTCATCGATCAGCATCTCCACGTCGGCACGGCGATGGTTGACGCCGTCAACAAACAAGAGACGGTAATCACGCCCCTGTAGAGGCAAGGCTATGACGACCACACCGAATCGATGGCTCATCGCGGTAGCCGGTATTTTCATGCAAGTCGCGCTCGGCGCGGTTTACGCCTGGAGCGTGTTTCGCATTCCGTTGACCAAGGTGCACGGCTGGTCCATCTCGCAAGTGACCCTGGTCTTCCAGGTGACCATTTTCATTGTCGGTTTTGCGGCCTTCGCGGGAGGATTGTGGATGCGGCGAAGCGGTCCCCGGCCGGTGGCATTCGCCGCGGCGGTACTCTATGGCGGCGGCACGGCGCTCGCGGGCACTGCGAACAGCCTCACGCCGCTGTACCTCGCTTATGGACTGGTGGCCGGCACCGGCCTGGGCCTCGGCTACATCATCCCCATCGCAACGCTGGTCAAATGGTTTCCGGACAAGCGCGGCATGATCACCGGACTCGCGGTTGCCGGATTCGGATCGGGCGCACTGGTGACTGCCCCCGTGGCCAACTCGCTGATTTCGTCGGTAGGGGTTGGCCGCACGTTCGAAATCCTCGGTTGCGCGTACTTCGTCATCGTTTTCCTCTGCGCCTTCTGGATGCGGAACCCGCCCGCGGGCTACGCGCCCGCCGGATATCGAGCGCAGAGCGGGCGAACCGCTGCGCGGTCGAAGCATGATTTCTCGCTGCGGCAAGCTCTCGGAACCTGGCAATGGTACGCGCTATGGATGACGCTATTCCTGAATACCACGGCGGGAATCGCAATCATTTCGCAGGCATCGCCCATGGCGCAGGAAATCTCCGGCGTGTCGGCCGCCACCGCCGCCGGTCTGGTAGGCCTGATTTCGATCGCCAACGGTTCCGGCCGTTTTCTGTGGGCTTGGCTATCCGACGCCATTGGCCGGCGCGCCGTCTTCCTGATCATGTTCCTGCTGCAATCCGCGGCGTTCTTCCTGCTCGCGAGCGTGCACGAATTCGCCGTGCTCTCTCTGCTGGCGTGTCTCATTTTGCTTTGTTACGGCGGGGGCTTTGGCACCATGCCGGCCTTCGCCGCCGATTACTTCGGCTCCGGCCAGATCGCGCCGATTTACGGCATGATGCTGACCGCCTGGGGCTTCGCCGCGGCCTTCGGTCCCACCCTGGTAGCCAGCGTTCGCGAGGCGACGGGGCGCTATCAGGGAGCCATGCGCTGGCTGGCCTTGGCAACTCTGTTGAGCGCCGCGCTGCCGCTGCTGCTACGCCCTCCGAAGGAGCCGCAGGCTTCCTAGATTACAGCCCCTTACCCACTCCCTCCAGAAGGTCGAGCAACACTGCCATGGCATGACGGCTGTTCTCGCTGTTCATCCTGCGCACCAATTGCAGGAGCCCCGGCGCCTCATTGGATTTTTCCCGCTCCGCGCCCTCCGTGGCTGTCTGCACCAGGCCGCCCAAGACGTCCGGCGGAATGGTGGCGAAGAATTTCGTCAACAGCAAAAAGTTGCGCATGCCGCGGATGGCTTCGGGAGTGTTGAGGGCGGTCGTCAGGATGTCCACCACCTGGTCTCCGGCGCCCACCAGGCCCCGCAGCAAATTGAGCACGCCGCGGTCATGAAGAAGCTGCAGAAGATCGAGCGCCGAAGCGATGGCCTCTGCGTGTTGGTCGCCATCCCCGCCGAGCCGCGACCGGGTGAAAGTAATCGGTTGGGCCATTTGCGTCCATGCCTCCTAACTAACTTTTAATCTGAACCAGCTCTTTCCCGGGGAAACGGTAACCGGGCTGCCGCCATTTTGCCTCCACCTCCACTCCTCGCTGCGGCGTGGGATGGCCGAAGCGGGAATTCGTCCGCGGCAGAGGGCTCTCGCCCTTGGCGGCCAAAACCTGCAGGCGCACGGCAGTTTCTTTGTACGCCGGGGTGTGGGTGGCGGGGTCGGTGTGGTTGCCCGTGAGGATGTTGACCGGGCTGGAACTGGAGTTCATGGGCATGTAGAGTTCGCCATCCCGCACCCGGTCGGTGACGAGGGCGCGCACCCGCACACTGCCGTGGCGCGACGTGAGCTGTACCAGGCTGCCGGTCTCGATGCCCCGTGCCTGCGCCAGTTCCGAAGACACCTCGACGAACGTATCCGGAGTCCGCTCTTGGATGCCCGCGCTCCGGTACGTCAGGTTCCCTTCATGGAAGTGTTCGAGCAGCCGTCCATTGTTCAAATGAAGATCGAATTCCTCATCCGGGCGCTCCGCCGGCTCGCGCCACGCAAGCGGGAACAGCCGCGCTTTCCCATCCGGAAACTGGAAAGCCTTGGTGTATAGCAGCGGCTGATCGCTTCCGTCCGCGGCCACGGGCCACTGTAAACTCTTGTAACCCTCCAGCCTTTGGTAACTGACGCCCGCCATTAGAGGAGTAAGTTCGGCTACTTCGTCCATGATTTCCGAGGGATGGCTATAGTTCCAGCCGGCCCCCAGGCGGTTTGCCAGGTCCTGGACGATAACCCAGTCCGGACGGCTGCCTTCCAGAGGCTCAAACACTCCATAGAGCCTCTGAATCCGGCGTTCCGTGCTGGTAAAGGTGCCTTCTTTTTCCAAACTGGGGCTGGCAGGCAGCACCACGTCGGCGAATTGGCAGGTGGCGCTGAAGAAGATATCCTGCACCACGAAGAACTCCAGTTTCCGGAACGCGTCGCCGACATAGTTGGCATTGGAGTCGACTAAGCCCATTTCCTCGCCGCAAAGATACATCGACCGCAACTTCCCCTGGTGAATCGCCTCCACCATTTCGTGATTGTCGAGGCCTTTAACGGGAGGCAGACTTACTCCCCAGCGGGTCTCGAACCGGGCGCGAATGGCGGCGTCCGCGATGGGTTGGTAGCCCGGCAGGAAGTTGGGCATGGCGCCATGGTCGCTGGCTCCCTGGACGTTGTTGTGGCCGCGCAGCGGATAAGCTCCCGTACCCGGCCGCATGTAATTCCCGGTAACCAGCAGGAGATTGGAAATGGCGGTGGAAGTGTCGGAGCCGTTGCCGTGCTGGGTTACGCCCATGGCCCAGAGAATGCACATGCTCTTCGCCTCGGCGACCATCTGGGCCACGCGTTTGAGCGTGTCCACGGGAACTCCGCAGGTTTCCGAGGCGAATTCCAGGGTGAACGGTTCCAGGCTCTTGCGATATTCCTCCAGGCCGCTAACCCATTGGTTCAGGAACTCCGCATTGGCGAGCCCCTCGTCGAGAAGGTAGCGGCTCACGGCGCAGAGCCACGCCAGATCCGAGCCTGGACGCGCGTGTAGGTGAAGATCGGCGCGCCGCGCCATTTCGTTTTCGCGTAAGTCGGAAACAATCAGCTTCTGCCCGCGCAGCTTGTGCTCCCGTTTTACGCGTGTGGCAAGCACCGGATGGCTCTCCGCGGTGTTACTGCCCACGATCACCACTAAGCCGGCCTGTTCGATGTCGGAGATCGAGCCGGAATCGCCGCCATAGCCCACCGTCCGGAACAGTCCCATGGTCGCAGGCGACTGGCAGTATCGCGAGCAGTTATCCACGTTGTTAGTGCCGATGACCGCGCGCGCCAGTTTCTGCATCAGGTAGGCCTCTTCGTTGGTGCATTTGGAAGACGCAATAAAAGCCAGCGCATCAGCTCCATGGAGAGACTTGATCTCCTGGAATCGGCGCGCCACCAGATCGAGGGCCTCGCTCCATTCGGCTTCCCGAAAGCCGCCGCCTTCGCGAATGAGAGGCTTGGTGAGGCGGTCCCGGCTATTGACGAAATCCCAGGCAAATTTGCCTTTGACACAAGTGGAGACGCCGTTAGCGGGCCCCTCGGCCGGTTCAACCTTCAGAATCTTCCGGTCCTTGGTCCAAATATCGAAGCTGCATCCCACGCCGCAATAGGTGCAGACGGTCTTCGTGCGGCGAATGCGGGCGGCGCGCATGGCCGCTTCGGCTTCGGAAACCTGCAGGATCGCGGGGTATCCGGTCTCGCTTTCCAGACCTTTGACCACCCCGATCATGCCGTTGAGCGCGTGCTTGTTAAATCCTGTGAGAAGACCCGCGTGGCCGATCATGGATTTCTCCATCAGCGCGTTGCACGGGCAGACGGTGACGCAGTGGCCGCAGGAAACGCAGCTCGATTCGCCGATCGGCGCACCGCCATCCCACAACACCCTTGGATGCGGATCGTCCCAGCGGATCGACAAGGTTTCGTTAACTTGCAGATCCTGGCAAGCCTCCACGCAGCGGCCGCACAGGATGCACTGGCCGGGGTCGTAGCGATAAAAAGGATTGCTCTCGTCGGTTTCATACGGCTTGGGCTGGAACGGGTAGCGCTGGTGTTCCACGCCGAGCAGTTTGGTGGTGTTATGCACCGTGCAGTTCCCGTTGTTGTTGTCGCAGACCGTGCAGTAGAGTTCGTGGTTGCGCAGAATCCGGTCGAACGCCTCGCTCCGCGCCGTGCGTGCGCCGGGGGCGTCAGTCGAGACCTTCATGCCGGCCGCCACCACCGCCGAGCAGGCGCGAACCAGCTCGCCCTTCACGTCCACGATGCAGGTGTCGCACGTCTGTATCGGCCCGAGTTGCGGGTGATAACAGACCTGCGGCAACGGCAATCCGGCGCGGTTGATCGCGTCGATCAGCCGGTCGCCGGCCGACGCTTGATATGCGGTCCCATCGATAGCAATTTCGATCACGGATCCCCCTCCGAGCAATTCTACCTCCCGATTCGCCGCAATGCTGCGTACAATGGAGAGTCTCGATGCCCATGGTAAAAATCAGAGGACTCAGATGGTGGATGATGGGCCTCATCATGCTCGGCTCGATCCTCAACTATCTGACCCGCGGTTCCCTTGCCGTAGCCGCTCCGACGCTACTCCACGACCTGCACATCACCGAGAAGCAATACTCGTGGATCCTGGGTGCCTTCCAGGGCGCCATCATGGCGCAGCCGGTCTGCGGCTACGTTCTGGATGTGCTCGGGCTCAGAATCGGTTTCGCCATTTTCGCGGTCGCCTGGTCGCTGGTGAATATGGCGCACGGATTGGCGAATTCCTGGCAGGTATTCGCCGGTCTTCGCGGACTGCTCGGTTTCAGCGAGGGCTCGGCCAATCCGGCGGGGATGAAGGCGACGGCCGAATGGTTTCCCGCGCGGGAACGCGGGCTCGCCGGCGGTCTCTTCAACACCGGCGCCTCGGTCGGCTCCATGCTGGCCCCTCCGCTGGTGGCTTGGGCCATTCTGACCTACAACTGGCGCATAGCGTTCGTCATCACGGGCAGCTTGGGCCTGATATGGGTCGTGCTGTGGCTGCTGTTCTATCAGTCGCCCGCCACGCACTCCGCGCTCTCCGACGAAGAGCGGGACTACATCGCCGCCGGACAGGAGAGACACCTGCAAAGCGACGGCACCCGTCCATCGATAGTCAAAATCCTCAAGCAGCGAAACTTCTGGGGCATCGCCGTGCCGCGCTTTTTGGCCGATCCCACGTGGGGGACCCTTAGCTTCTGGCTGTATCTGTATCTCAGCAGCGTCCGCCACATGGACTTGAAACATATCGCGGTTTTTGCCTGGCTCCCGTTTCTGGCTGCCGATTTCGGCTGTATGTTCGGCGGCCTGGTTGCCATGACCTTGCAAAAGCGCGCAGGCCTGAGCGTGATTAACGCTCGCCGCTGTGCCTTTACGTTAGGCGCCGTACTGATGTTGGGGGTGGGCTTCGTTGGATTCGTGGAGAGCCCTTACGCCGCCATCGCGCTGTTCTGTCTCGCGGGATTCGCCCACCAGACTTTGTCGGTGACCGTGATCACCATGGCGTCCGACCTCTTTAAGAAAAATGAGGTGGCAACGGCCGCCGGTATGGCCGGCACGCTCGGCAATGCCGGGCTGCTCATCTTCTCGCTGCTGATCGGCGGCCTGGTAGCTACAATCGGCTATACACCCTTCTTCATTTGCCTGGGTATCTTCGACTTGGTGGGAGCTGCCGTGCTCTGGAGCCTGGTTCGCGAGCGTACTTAGATGCCTCAGAATAACTTGAAAATCCGCAACCCGATTCTGCCCGGATTCAATCCCGACCCGTCCATCGTCCGCGTCGGCGACGATTATTACATCGCCACCTCGACGTTCGAATGGTTCCCGGGTGTCCAGATCCACCATTCGCGCGATTTGATCCATTGGCGCCTGCTGGCCCGGCCGTTGACCCGCGCGAGCCAGTTGAACATGCTCGGCGACCCGGATTCCTGCGGCATCTGGGCGCCCTGCCTGAGCTACTCCGAAGGCCTGTTCTACTTGATCTACACCGACGTCAAGCGCTACGGCCGCACCAGTCAGGCCGGAAGCACCGCCGCATCGCTGCGCGATACCCACAACTACCTGGTGACCAGCCCGTCGATCGGCGGGGAATGGTCGGACCCGGTTTACTTGAACAGCAGCGGCTTCGATCCCTCCCTCTTCCATGATGACGATGGCCGGAAATACCTGGTCAACATGGTCTGGGACCATCGGCCGGGTCACAATCGTTTCTCCGGAATCGCGCTGCAGGAGTACTCCGCACACGAGCGCCGGTTAGTGGGGCAGGTGCATCTGATTTTCAAAGGTACGGCGATTGGGTTTACCGAGGGCCCTCACTTATACAAGCGTGAAGGCTATTACTATCTGCTGACTGCCGAGGGCGGAACGGGGTGGGGCCACGCGGTTACCATGGCGCGTTCGCGCGAGCTGACCGGGCCCTATGAACTCCATCCCGATGTGTATATCCTGACCGCGCGCCATCGCCCCGATATCGAATTGCAGCGCGCCGGGCACGCCGACCTGGTGGAGACGCAAACCGGCGAGACTTACATGGTGCACCTTTGCGGCCGGCCCATTCGGAACCGCGGACGCTGCACGCTGGGACGCGAGACGGCTATCCAGCGGATGGCGTGGTCGGCGGATGGCTGGCTGCGCACGGCGGATGGCCAGGGGCTGCCACACACCGAGACGGACGCGCCGGCGCTCCCGGTTCACGTGTTCCCCGAGTCGCCTGAGCGGGAAGACTTCGACCAGCCGCGGCTCCCCCTGGACTTCCAGTGGCTGCGATCGCCGTGGCCCGAGGAACTTTTCAGTCTGACGGAGCGTCCGGGCCATCTGCGATTGTACGGCCGCGAGACGTTGGGCAGCCTGTTTCGCCAGGCATTGGTGGCGCGGCGGCAGCAGGCTCACTGTTACAGCGCCGCCACCTCGATGGATTTCGAGCCCGACAAGTTCCAACAAATGGCGGGGTTGGTGTGCTATTACAACAGCAGCAAGTTTCATTACCTCTACGTTTCGCATGACGTCGAGTTAGGGAAGCACATTCGCGTCATGTCGTGCCTGCCGGACCAGCTTCAGTCCGATGTGTTTTCGGCGCCGGCCGCCATTCCCGGCGGCGTGCCAATCGAACTGCGCGTCGAGGTGGATTACGAGCGGCTCTATTTTGCCTATCGGCTGGGAGGCCGCGAGTGGCACTGGCTGCCGGGACCGCTCGATGCCAGCATCCTGTCGGACGAAGCGGGACCTCCCGGAAATCCAAATTTCACGGGAGCTTTCGTAGGGATGTGCTGTCAGGACCTGGCTGGCACCGGGCGGGCGGCGGATTTCGATTACTTCCTCTATAAGGAGAGAGATTATCGCGCCGACCCCTTTGTCGACGGTGTCCTTGGCGGGGCGCGGTAGGAAGGCGATTGCGGACGGGCCTCTCCGTGGTGCTTCGACTGTGGCCGCCGCAGGCTGTAATAGCATAAGTGCCGCGGCCCGGTGTGGATCTCTGGCCCATACCCGAGTCAGTTTACGACGACGCCGTTTCACAGCCGTTATCGGAAACAGTGGTGGTCGCCTCACCGTGACGAATGCTATGGTGAGATCGTGATTTCGATGAACATCACCAAAGCGTGGCTCCTCCTAGTGGCGTTTCATTGTGCTCACGGGCAGTCCATGGACTGTTCCAACGTCGCAGACACAGAGACCGGCAGCAAGACGGGACCGGGCGGAGTCCTCGCCGTTTTTAGAGTCCACAGTGAAGACGACCACTCGAAGAACTCACACCAATGCATGGCGAACTATACTCTTCGCATAACACTTCCAGATGGCCGCGACGCTGCCCCCGGCCTTATTCCGCCGATGGGCTTTATCGCTAGCATCGGCGAGTGGGGACGAAGACTCTCGGTTCATTTGGACGGCTTTTCTGACGACGGCCAGCATATTTTCGGGGTGATCTCAGAAGGCGGCGAGTATTCGTTCGTTACGGTCTTCAATTTCAAGAGAGACGGCTCCCACGTAGAAATACGAGTTCAGCAGGGCTGGGAGCATCTGCGGGTGGTCCATTGTGGTACGTCGTTCGCAGTGGCCGGCACGACCAAAACGGGCGAGGTCGTATTGGAGTCGAATACCGGCAACCAGTGCCGTGCCGACCACCGTTGGCTGCTCGAAAAAACGGGCGCGCTTCGGGATATGGCCCAGAATGAGGCTTTCGTCAGGCTGTACAACCCTCGAACACCCTGAGCAAGGGCGTGTGCGTCAAAGCAGCGGAGAGCACTCACGGCTGTTTCGCCGGTCCCGGCTCCCAGTTGGCTCGCACTTTCAGGTCGCAGATCTTGCAGTAGTAGTGACCCTTTGTAGAGCCCTGGGTAAGGCGCACCAACTTATGATCATAGTCTTGGCACGCCGAGCAGAAAGGCCCGTCGTCTTCTTGGCCGTCCCTCGGGAGCCAGTAATGATTATTTCGAAACACGAGCGCTTGGTGCGTCTGCAGTTGTTGCTCTAGCCTTAGTTAGGGTATTCCGCCGCGAAATCACTGCGCCGCAAGCCAAGCTCGGCCTTCGAGACCTGGCACGCGACATAGCGAGTGGCGTTTTTCATCCCGTTCCCACGCCTGCTTCAGTCTACGAAGAGGCCCTGCGGCTCGCCCGCCGGCACACCGCCGTGCTCGGCGCGCGGACGTTGGACATTTTGCACGTCGCGGCCGCTTTGAAGCTCGGCCTACCATCCCTCTACACGTTCAGCCGCCGGCAGGCGCAATTGGCGCGAGCCGCCGGTCTGAAAACTCCGATTCGGATCCCCTGAGCCTACTGCTTGACCTCCGCCTCAATGGCCTCCAATTCCTTGCCCGCTTCGGCCCACTTACCTTGGCCCGCTAACTCACGATACCTTCGCAAATGCTCCCGCACCCTCGCCAGCCGCGGGTCGGTCCCCGGCGTCGCCGCCGCCGGAGCCCCCGCGGCGGGCGCCTGCGCCGCTTGCGCCTGTTGGATCAACTGCTGTGCCCCGCCCGAGAGCTGCGCCAGCGCCTCGTCGTAACTGTCGGCATAGATCAGCTTGCTGCCCACCGCCAGCACGATCTTTTTCAATTGCGGCATGCTCCCCTGGGTGGCTTGTATGTAAATCGGGTCCACATACAGAAACGTGTTGCCTACCGGTAAGATCAGAATCTGCCCGCGCACCACGTGCGAGCCTTGCTGGTTCCACAAGGAAAGATCCTTGGAGATGTTCGGGTCCTGGTTGATATACGCGGCCACATTCATGGGGCCGGAAATCAATTGCTGCTTGGAGAGCAGCAGCACTACCGTTTCGCCCAAATGCTCCCCATCGCATCGTGCCGCCATCAGGCCGATCAGGTTGTTCTTGCTGCGCGGCGTGAACGGCAGCAGCAGGAGAAACTCGGGCTTGCTTTCTCCCGGCACCGCGGCCATTACGTAGGTCGGCGTCACCGGCGCCGAGGTGGTGTCCTGGTCGGAGTGCTTCGCCAGTTCCCACACGTCTTCCTTGTTATAGAACGACTGCGGGTCCAGCATGTGGTACGTCCTGTAAATCTCGGCTTGTACGCTAAACAGCGTCTCCGGATAGCGCGCGTGCCGCCGTAAATCGGCGGGCATCTTGGAGGACGGCAGGAACAAATCGGGAAACAGATTGTTATAGGCGCCAATGATCGGGTCGTCGGGCGCGAACACATAGAAATGCGTCTCGCCGTCGTAGGCGTCAATGGTCGCCTTCACGGCGTTGCGGATGTAGTTCACGCTCCCCATGTCGGCCACATCCACCGCTCGCGAATACGGGTGCGCGTCCGAAGTGGTGTAACCGTCGACCATCCAAACCAGCCGTCCGGCATCGGTAATCACCAGGTACGGGTCCTGGTCCCAGGCCAGGAACGGCGCCAGTTGCTGCACCCGGTCGCGCACTTTGCGATGGATCATCATGCGGCTCGCGGCGGTGAAATAGCTGGTCAGTACGATGTTGGGCTCGCCTTCGCTCATCGCCGCGGCCAACCGCATGGCGAACGAATCGATCGGGAATCCGCCCTTGCCCTCATAGCGCGTCGTGGCATTGCTCTCACCCGAGGGGTAATTGAACTCCGCCTCGGCGGTATTGACGAATACCGGCTCGTGGGTCACTTCCCCGTAATAGATTTCGGGCCGGGTCAGTTTTATGGTCGGGCTTTCGATTTTCGGAGGGGCGTCCTTAATCATGAGCACCGGCAGGCCGTCTTGCGTCATCTTGCTGACTTCCGCCAGCACCAGTCCATAGCCGTGGGTGTAAATGAAGGCCGGGTTGATCCAGTTGTTGCGCGCGTCCGGCAGATTGTTGATGTCCAACTCGCGCGGCGACAGCAGCACCTGGCGGTATTCGCCGCCGATCATATAGCGATCCACATCGCTGCCGTGAAACACGTAGTAAGTCCGCAGCGCCTGGAGTTGCGTGATGGTGTCGTGAAATGCCTGGTAGTCCCACAGCCGTACGTTGTCCAGCAGATCTTTGTGGCGCGTGGTGTCGATGGCTCCGTTGGGATCGACGTTGAATTCGATCTCCTTGACGTGTTGCTCCAGTCCGTAGGCGCTGCGCGTGGCATGGATGTGGGTGTCGATGTAGGGCCGCTCCAGCGAAATCTCGTTGGGGCCCACATAAAGAGCTGAGACCAGGCGCGGCGCCACGAACGCCACCACCAGCGCCAGCGACATGCTGGCGGCCAGAATCCACCGGCCCGCCAGCAGCAGCCCGGAAGCCGCAATGCAGGCCACGATCAGCAGCCACTGCAGAGGCAATCCGATATAGAGGTCGACATAATCCACGCCCACCAGAAAGCTGCCGTGCTCGTTGTAGACCATTTCATAACGGCCCAGGAAAAAGCGCACGGCCAGCGCCATCAAAAGGAAGACCGCGGCCACCCGCAAGAAGCGCGATTCGAGGCCGCCCTCCAGGCGGAAGATGGCCGGGTCGATCTCGCGCGCCTGCTGCATGTCGCCGATCTTGAAGCGCAACTGCCAGGCGCGAGCAGCCAGCCAGTACAGCAGAATGCTGACAATCACCAGCGCCAGCACGTAGCTGCGGAGCATGCCATAAAATGGCAGGTCGAACAGGTAAAACGAAAGCGGCTTATCGAACACCGAGTCATGCCATCCGGTTGCCGTCGTGGCCAGATGGCGCGAGCCGGCGAAACGCACCACCGTCCACGTGTCGATCGCGGACGCCGCGATCAGGTAGCTTACCAGCAGCAGGACCAGGGCGGAAAGGCGCGCGTACAGCTTGTGATCTCGCAAGCTGGTATTGGCAAACTTCAGCGCGCGGGCGTGAGTGATCCACAGGACCGCAAACGCCACCAGGGTGGCCAGCGTGACGGGCGTCACGCTGTAATACAGCATGCTCACCCAGGTGTGGAATTGCCCCAATTCCCTCCACCAGGCTATCTCGATAGCATATGAGGCAAAGGAACGGGCGCTGAAAAGCACTACCAGCAGGGCGGCGACCAGCGCAATGCATCCTGCACGCTTGGCGCGCGGTTTGCCCCCGCGTTCAATTTGATAGGCCATGCCATCAAGGGTAGCACCACGCGGTTCTGCACAAAATCAATCGATCAATTCTCCGACGCCCGTTCCGCGTGGTCGATTACCAGCACCGAGACCGGGCCGCGAGTCGCTTCCAACTTGAGACCCAGTTGCTCCTGTAGCGCTGCGAAAAGGCTGGGCTTCGAAGGTTCGTCGGGGCCCTTGCCTAACATCCCACCGAATAGCGTCTCGTCGATCGCAAATTCGAGATCGAAATCGTACCTTCCTTTAAGCCCGGTCTCGTCCACCACCGGGCGTTCGAGGGCCGACCGCTGCAGCAGCGATGCGAATTCGTCCATGCTGGCGTAGCGCGCAGGCAAGTGCAGGAAACCAGTCGACACAATGAAGCTCAGCGCCGGAGGCCCTTCCGGAGTCGCATCCGGAGACACCGTGCTTTCTTTCAGCTTCGACCCGCCCTTCGCCACGGTGAGCGCGTAGACCGGCATTTCCTTCTGCTCGCGATGGAATACGAGCTTGAACCGGCCGGCCAGCAGCGCGCGCAGCATGGCCATTTGCTCGGTCAGATTCGGCCGGATATCGTTGGGCGCCTTGGCGAGGATCTCGTAGCGCTCCGACTCCACCCACGCCGGCCCGCCCGAGATGGCCTGCGGACTCACATCGTATGCCGCCGCCACCAGCGTCTTCAGCGCGTGATTGTGGGCCAGAAACTGGTGCGCGGTCTCCATTTGGATGTATCGGCCTAACGCATCCGGGTCCGCCTTCTTGATGCTCGCCACTTCGAACTCATCGAACTTGGGCCGCTTCTCGATGGCGCGCCGCAGGTCCGGCACATCGTACTTCCGGAGTACGCCGGGAATCACGATCTCGGACGCGTTGCGATGGAGCGGCTCGTCGACGATCGAGCGGTAAGTCGGCAGCGAATCGTCCACCTCGACGCGCGTAATCCGCGGATCGAGCACCGCGGCGTGCAGCGCCACGATGCCCAGCGCGCCGGCCGCGTGGACCGTAAGGCTCGTCGGATGCTCGTTGGCGAATAGCCAATCGCCCGTCTGGAGCAGGTCCTCGGTGCGGATGCCGACGATGGTTTTGCCGACAAGAAACGCCCGCAGCGAAAGCAGATTGAACGACCCCAGGTATGGTGACTTGATGCTCTCCGTCCCGGGCGGCGACGGCCGAGGTTCCACAGTGACGGTGATGGTTCCGTCCCTTGCCGGCGCCGCCGCTCCGATCCAGATTTCGGCGGGATGCGGACCGCTTCCATCGGGGCGGTTCACAGTGACGCCGTCGGGCAGCGATGCGGGAGGCGTCGCGCCAGGTTTCCATTCGATTCCAGCGAGCGCCCGAATATCGGCGCGGAGGTGCTCGATATCTTGCACCCGTGGCGTCGAAACGCGCTGCCGATTCAGCGACCACACTGTCTCGCCGTCGATATGGCCCGTCGGAGTGCAGCGCAACTCGTCGGGGTTCGAAGCGTGCGCCGGAATGAATTGCTGCTCGTTGGTGTCGCCCTTGAGATTCTTCGCGAAGAAGCTCAGGATGGCCGGCGAGATCGGGCCCAGATTGCCGTGTCCGCCCGGGCCGGTGATCCATTGCAGCCGCTCTTCCGCGCGGTACAGTCCGTAGATCCGCTTCGCTTCCGTATACGATTGCCGCGCGCCCTCGAAGGGGAACATATCGGCGATGGTCGAGATGATGGCGTAGGGGCGCGGCGCCGCCGCTTCCACCCAGTCGGCGAAATCGAGGCCCGCTTCGATGAAGTGCGGAATGCTCTGCTCGGCCTCCTGGACACCGGTCGCCGAGGGCAGCAACTCCTCGAACGACGTGATGTAGCACGCCGTGCCGGCCGCTGTCACGCGATCGTCGAGCGCCGCCAACACCGCCGTCGCGGTGCCGCCGCCGGAACAGCCGAGAGCGCCGATATGCGCGGCGTCCACGTCCTTCCGCGCGGTGAGATAGTCGATAGCGCGCATGCCATCGTTCACCATGTAGCGTTCCAGGTCGTCGCCGGCGAGCATGGTGGACAGGTTCGCCATCCCATGCTCCGCTGTCGCCCCGCCCACAATCGACGCCTTCTTTTCGGCATCGTAATATTGAATGCGTTCGCCCTGCCCTATGGGGTCGAGCGCCAGCGCGACGATTCCGATGCGCGCGAAGTTCACGCCCCAGGCATATTGCCCGGTCTTTCCGCTGGCCTCATGCCCCGGCGTGAGCACCACGGCTGGAAACGGACCCTGGCGGTTGGTTGGCACGTAGACGTTGGCCGTCACCCAGAACCCCGGCAGGCTTTCGTAAGCCAGCTTCTCGATCCGGAATCCGTCGCCCTCGATCGCGCCGAACGATTTCACCGCGACCGGCCCGCTCCTCTCCGGCAGTCCGCCGATGAGTTCCACGATCTTGGCGCGGACCATCGCCCGGCGCCGCTCGGCATCGGCGCGCGTCTGAACGTGCGCGATGGCCTGCCGGCGCGCGTCCAACTGCGTGCGCGCGATGCCGTCCAGGTAGTCGATCAGCTTCTGCCGCGGTCCCACACTTTGCGCGGGCAGAAGGGCTGCGATCGCGCCGAAAAATGCCAGCCGCCAATTCGTCATAGTCATATGATAGAAGCTACCCGACGCCACGCGCGCGCCTGGCGCCTGTGGGCCATGGGCGCGGGCGCGGCGATCTCGGGCGATTTTCTCGGATGGAATTACGGCCTCGCCACCGGTGGCTTCGGCGGAATGCTGCTCGCCGTATCCGTGACGACCGCGATGTACCTGGAGCTGTGCTTCCCCGTCGCCGCGAGCGGCCCGGTTTGACTTCCGCCGGCAGCCTGGGCATCTATCTCACGTGCGACCCTCGGCCCGTGCGCACCGATGCCGAACGGATTTCCAACGTGCGGACAGAGGGCATTTCGTAGCCGGAGGCCGCGCACAAGCTCTACTTTCCGATGCGCGAGGCGAGGGCGCGGAAGTTATCGGGAGTGGCGTTAAAAGACGACGCGCACTTACTCGAGTAAGTAGGCTCTAGTAAGGTCGAAGAGACTTCATACCATTCTGACTTCCTGGCTAGTCTTCAAGACCGCTACGCGATCGGCGCAAAAGCCAAGGATTTTCCCGATTTAACACCGCAGTGACCTGCCGCAAATCGTCCATCCGCGACGTTGCGACTGGTGGGCTTACTCATACCTCAGCGCCACCATGGGGTCGATGCGCGCGGCCCTTCGGGCCGGAAAGTAGCATGCCGCGAGAGACGTCACGCCCAGCAGAAGCACGGCCGCCGAGAAGACCAGCGGGTCGGCGCCATTCACCTGGAACAGCATGCCGGCGAGCACCATGCCCACCAATAGCGAGAGCACCAGGCCGATGCCGGCGCCCACGGCCATCAGTTGGAGGCCCTCCCGCAAAACCATCCGCTGCGCCTCCGAGGAACTTGCACCCAGAGCCATCCGGATCCCGATCTCGCGCGTGCGCCGCGCCACACTGAAGGCCCGCACGCCGTACAGGCCGATCACCGCCAGCAGCAGCGCCACTCCACCGAAGAGGGAGAACATCCGCGCGCCCGTCCCGATCAACCAAAAATCGGTACTGGCCTCCACCTGCGCCCGCAGAGTCTTCACTCCCAGAACGGGCAGGCCGGCATCGACCGTATGGATCTCCTGGCGAATCGCGGCCAGGAAGCGCGCCTCGGCCTCCGGCCCCATAGGCGCGGTGCGAAGATGCGCATGCATATCGGACATGTACTGCTGGCCGAAGAGCACATAGACGTGCGGTCTGGCGTCCGGCCCCACAAAATGCTCGCGGACGTCGCCCACAATGCCGACCACTTCGTAATCCGGAACAGCGCCGCCCGGCCCATCCACCTTTCCGCCGACCTGGCGATCCTGCGTGTCGCTGTCTTCCGTGCTCATACGCACATGCTTGCCGACAGCTTCGCCATTCGGCCAGAGGCGCTGAGCGGCCAGCTTATCAAGGATGGCCACCGGACGCGCGGTTGCGGAAGCTTCCGCGGCCTGAAACGCGCGCCCGCGCAGAAGGGGAATCGCCAGCGTACGAAAATAGTCGGGGCTCACGAGATTGTAGTCGCAATCGACCGGCTTGGGTTGCGCGGTGGCAGATCCTCCGAGCGGTTGGACGCTGCGGCTCATCCTCACCATTCCCAATGGCACAACCGCCGCAAGCCCGGCGGACTCCACGCCCGGCATGGACTGGAAGCGGCTGAGCACCTGCGCGTAAACCTGGCGGCCGCGAGCTTCGTTATAGCCGGCGAGGCTCGAATCGAACTCCACCGTCACGCGATTGTCGAGGGCGAAGCCGGGGTCGGCCCCGGCCATGCGGCTGGAGCCGCGAATGAACAGGCCGGCCGCGGTCAGGAGCATCAGCGAGAGTGAAACCTGGGCGATCACCAGCAGATTGCGCCTCGCAAACAGACGCCGCTTGGAATGCGGGCCGGCGTTGTCGGTGGCGCGCAAGTCGGAAACCAGATTGGGGCGCGAGAGATTCCACGCCGGAACGAAGCCGAAGAGCACCGTGCTGGCCAGGCAGAACCCCACGGTGGCGGCCAGCACGCGCACATCCGGGCTGGTGGGAATCAGGATGTCGAACGGCACCAGCCGCATCATCGATCGCACCAGGAGCGCCGTGCCGCCGTAGGAAAGAAACAAACCAGCGGCGCCGCCGGCGAGGGCCAGCACGAAGGCTTCGAGGAAGAGCTGCTGCACGATACTGCGCCGTCCGCCGCCCAGGGCCAGCCGGATGGCGATCTCTTTGCGGCGCGCCGTGCCCCGCGCGAGCATCATGTTCGCCACGTTGAGCGCCGCAATCAGCAGTACCACGGCGGCCATGCACAGAAGCAGCGTGATGGGAATTCCGAGCGAGCTATCGTCCGTGGGGCCGGTGCTGATGCTCAGGCGCGACAGCGGGCGCGCGATCAGGGTCTGGTCCTTGTTCTCCACCGGGTAAGCCTGCTCCATGGCCTTGGCGGCGCCGGCGAGTTGACGGTCGACGGCTTGCGGAGTCTGACCCGGACGCATCCGGCCGAGCACGAACAGGGCGTAGTTGTCGCGCGCCGCCAGAGGGCGCACAGCGCCGCCGAAATCGTTGCTCATGGCTTCGAACATTCCGAGCGGCATGTACAGCTCCGGATTGAGCATGGCGGTGGTGCCGGTGAACCCTTCGGCGGTGATGCCGACGACGGTGAGTAGTTGCCCATTGACGCGCAGATTACTGCCCAGGAATTCCGCCGTGGCGCCATGCCGCTTCCAATAGGAATAGCTGACGATGGCCACCGGCATTCCACTGCCGGGCCGTTCGTCATCGGCGGTGAAGGCGCGCCCACGCCAGACGGGAGCGCCCAGGGTCTCGAAAAAATTGCTGGAGACGACTTCGGCCATCACGCGGCGCGTGGTGTCGCCCTCCGCCACGCCGGGCATGCAGATGGTATGCGCCGCCAGGCTGGAGAAAATGCCGCTCGTGGCGCGCAAGTCGGCATAATTGGGGTAGGAAAAGCCGCGGTAGGAATCGGGCTTTTTGGTGTCGCGGCTGAAGACGCCGGTCAGCTCGCTGGGATTGCGGAGCACCAGCGGTTTTAATAGAAAAGCATTGACCAGCGTGAAAACGGCGGTGTTGGCGCCGATTCCCAGAGCGAGGACGGCTACCGCGGCCAGGGTGAACCAGGGCCGCTTGATCGACGTGCGAAAACTATAGGCAAGATCGCGTCGTAGAGCTGCAAGTCCGGTCTGCATGGCTTCCTTCTCGATGTAGATACGAACTATGACGCGGAAAGTTCGGGACATTTAGCGGGTAGCTCTCCACTGACTGCTTCACAATCGGTTTGCTCCGCATGCGGCCATGGCGGGCTGAAGCCGGCTGAAGCCACAATACTCTTCACTTAAGTATTTTGATGAGATCTGCATAATTCGTGTGGTCCGGTCGGTTTCGCCCGCGGATCACTGGGAACTTGGTTTGATTCCGTTTCACACCGCGGCGCTTCCCAAGCCCCCGG